>Ga0056129_1000009_pt1 | contig 100427 bp, 92 predicted proteins | sample WorMetLIZISLAND1_FD_71118 | JGI IMG/M metagenome (GOLD analysis project Ga0056129, IMG submission 71118) | Marine gutless worms symbiont microbial communities from Max Planck institute for Marine Microbiology, Germany - Olavius loisae LIZARD... ...
ACGGCGTTGAATACCACGTATCTCTCCATCTTGCACAAATCATCAAGATAGCCGAGTATACTTGCCTCACTGCCAACAACCATCAACTCCCAAGTCGAAATACCGCTCTGCTCCGCCGCGCACCGCCGACAATACCTTATTTTTCCTTCCGTTTAACCCGGCCATCACTCGCATCGACCCTAAAAACCCCACTTCGATTGAAGATAGCTTTATGAAGTCCTAAAGGGATGATGCAAACTTCAAACTAGATGATTAACGTATAGGAGTCTCCTTGCTCAACCGAATTATCCACTCGAATTCCATGTCTTCCTCGCCGGGCGTATGGCGAAATCAAAGAAGCCTTGTTATCCTATGCATATATGAGAATGAACCTGGGGTTTATGGCGTTAATTACCACGGTTTTATTCGGTTCCTGTGCTGTTGAACAGGAGCTGGTTCTAGGGTGTGAATACTCGGGATCGTGGACCTTAGAGGGCAGGCCAATGTCTTTTGCCGGCGATATATTGGAAGACCTGGCAATTCTTGGAGGTTACGATAGTTTGGATAAGTTTTATGACGAGGCGATATCCAGAACAATGGCTAACTTGAAGGCGCGCACGGATATAGAAGATTTTGAAGTTGTTAGAGTTGGAGAACATTCCTGGATGGCCTATGTGGAGTTCAGCGATATCAGATCGCTCCTCGGGGACGCGGCTCTCGGAGGTATAGCCGATATCTCCCGGGAAGGCGATGTACATACCCTCAGACTCAGGTTTGATCGAGAGCGCGCCGCCGAACTTGAGAATCTGTTTCCAATTCTAAAAGAGCCCGCCTTCTCGCTGTTCAATCCGGCAAGAAGTGAAGGTTTCAGCGAAGAGAAATATATTACCGAGATACTGGGATTCTCCCTTGGCGAGAAGAATTTACCGGAGTTGCGGCGGTCGATGGTGAGTTTATCGATTACTGTACCGGGCAGAGTGGAGAAAGTTGAGGGAGGCACAGAGCTGGGCGAAAACTCAGTCCGCTTTGAAGTTCCATTTACCCGCCTCTTGGTTCCTGAAAAGGAACTTGTCTGGCTGGTAAGCTGGAACAGCCGGCCTTGAGCGGCAACCCTTCTCACCGATTCTCTTCGCCGTGGAAGCGCGGCAGAATTCAATTCTCATCCGCAACTACAGAGACAAAACCCTAACTCGGCAAGATATCGTTCAATCTCCTATTCACGCGCTATTCCCTCTGGACTCGAAATTCCAGTATGAGGGGCAAATGATCACTGTAGCCCTCCTCCTTATCGGAGTACCATCTCTTGGGCCTGCCCAATGCATCTCCCATTATTTCAGGGGCTCCGGTGCGGCAGAGTGTCAAAACGAGCCCAAAATCATCGATTAATCCCCTACTAAGGAGGGCTCGATCGGGTCGATCCCAGTTATTTCGATACCAGTAGGTTCCAGGTGCCCCAAGCTCTGAATTGGGGTTGGGATCGAAAAAAATAATATCATCGCTGCTCAGGCTTACTCCCTCCCTTGTTTCGCTGCGGAAGAGAGCGGCACGAGGATCGTTTGGATTAGGCGGCCAGGGAGCCAGGGCAGCGGGCTTGATTTGTCCGTCGCCGGGTGTATTCAAATCGCCAATAATCAGGATTCTAGCCAATCGATTTTTGCGAAGCAGCGGTTCAACCATGTCTTTAACGATGGAAGCCTCTCTAAAACGAGCGCTTTCCGTAATGGCACGACCGCTATTGGGAGACTTCCAGTGAAGCGCAAAAACTCTTATCGCCTCGCCCGGTGCATCAACGATAAAAGACAGTACAGGCCTTAGGGGGCGTGAGTTGTAAAATCCGCAGTCCACAACCTTGACGCTGTGAATTGGATAACGGCTCAATACCCCACATCGAGTAATGCTATAGCCCGGGATGCCAAGCCTCCAGTGGTAACCCATGTTTCTAAGGGGACCATCGGCGAGGTCATCCAAAATTTCCGGCTTCTCCAATTCCTGCAGTATCAGTAAATCGGCAGCGCCGCGAACGCTGTTTCTTACTACCTCGCCCGTTCTATCGAGCCGGCGAAGATAGAGCCGTTCGTTCCAACTACCGCTTCCCGGATCGAATTCGGGATATTCGGTGCTGTCGTCTACGCCGTCAAAAAGATTTTGAACATTCCAGCTCATAACGGTCCAAGTTTTTCCCTTCCGAGGCAGCGCGCAGCTGTTAGATACCTGAAAAATGACCAATACCAGGGTAATAATCAAACGCGGACTCATTGCATCCTCCGCATCCTATAACTGTACGCTTGGGAATTTGACTTGAGCAAACAACTGGCTCAGAAAGTTTTTTCTCGATAGCATTCTCAGTGATGAGGCATCTGTGGTTGATAAAAATAGGAGAAATTGCGCTAAAGAAGGGGAATAGAGGACGCTTTGAACGAATCCTGGGGGAAAACATCAGGAGAAAGGTCTCGCAGTTTCCCATAGGGGAGAAGAAGAACTATTTGGAGCATCTTGAAACTCGGGCCGGCCGCTACTACCTGGAAACTACGATACCCGATAAGCAAGTATTGCAATTGCTTTCTCGAACTCCGGGTGTGGTTGGATTTTCTCGTGCATATAAAATTGGAAAATCCCTTAATGAACTCGCTGAAACCTCCGTGGGCATAGCGCGAGAAAGCCTAGAAGCCGGTATTGGCACAAGTTTCAAATTCGAAGTACGACGGGTGGATAAGAGCCTGGCGCTGGATAGTTACGGATACGCGGCCGAGTTGGGAGCGCGAGTGCTAAGCGCCTTGCCGGAACTGAGCGTGGATGTTCACAATCCGGATTTCACTATCGAAGTTGAATTGCGTGAACGAGCGTATGTGTACCGAGGGCAGTCGCCGGGAGTTGGAGGCCTGCCGGTTGGGAGCTCCGGAGATGGCATCTTGCTGTTATCCGGCGGAATCGACTCACCGGTGGCTGGATATTTGATGGCCAAAAGAGGAATGAGGCTGAGTGCTGTTCACTTTCATACGCCGCCTTTCACCTCCGAGGAGGCCCATGACAAGGCCGTTAGACTGGCTGGACTAATTGCACCATGGTGCGAGGGACTCTTGCTTTATAGTGTACCGTTCACTGAGTGCCAGGCGTCCATCAATAAGGGTGTGGATAATTCGGCTACAACCCTGCATTCCAGGGCGGCGATGATGCAAATTGCCCAGCTTATCTCCTCCGCGCTTCCAGGCGGTGGGGTGAGCGCACTTGTTACCGGAGAATCTTTGGGCCAGGTTGCAAGCCAAACCCTTGAATGCCTGGCCTATACCAATCGATCGGTTTCCTCTCCGGTGTTTCGTCCCCTCATTGGTATGGATAAGGAGGAAATAATCGCATTGGCCCGCAAGATTGGAGTCTACGAAACAGCAATCGAACCCTTCGATGACTGCTGCACTCTCTTCCGTCCCGAACATCCCCTAACGAAGCCAAACCCCGTCTCGGAACTGCGCAACTACGAGAAAATCGAAGGGCTGAAGCGGCTAATCGCGGCCGCGGTAGAGGGGGCGGAAACTGTTCGCTTTGACAGTTGGGGGCACCGCCGTGCCGCGGAACGTCAAAAATAGTTTACTAAGCTCCATGCCTAGGCAGTGGCCTTCTTATCCGCCGATGCATTGGAATCCGATGTCTTATCCGTTTTCGCCGAGTCGTCCTTCGCGTTTTTCAGATTCTGTTTCGCGGCATTCGAAGCATCAGTCGATGAGGATGCAGTTTCTCGTACATCGTTTACATAGAAACCCGAACCCCTGAAAATTATACCCAGACCACCGCCTATCAACCTTTGCAGCTTTTCCCTGCCGCAGCTTGGGCACTGTGTCAGGGAATCATCGGACATACGCTGAAAAAACTCAAAACCGTGGCCGCATGAGCGGCACTCATAATCATAAGTGGGCATAGCATTTGAAATATACAAAGGGTTTGAATTCAAGACAAGCTAGTCTTGTCGAACTGGTATGCCTAAAGCGGCAACCTCTCTTTTTATGCTCGCGATCGTATAGTTGCCATAGTGTACCATGCTCGCAATCAGGGCCGCATCAGCCCTGCCGAAACCGAGCGCCTCGGCGATATGTTCGGGTTTCCCGGCGCCGCCGGATGCAACCACGGGCACTCCTACAGCCTCGCTGAGCATACGAGTGGCGCGAAGTTCATATCCATCCCGCGTGCCATCGGCATCGATCGAATTTAATACTATTTCTCCAATACCCCTATCCTCTGCCTCCCTCGCCCATTCAAGCATATCTCTTCCGGTTCTAACCCGCCCACCATCCACAAACACTCCGTAGCCCGATGGCATTGACTTATCGGCGGCAATATCCATGCCCAATACGATGCACTGGGACCCATAACGACTGGCTCCATCCTCGATTATAGCCGGATTCCGAACCGCTGCCGAATTAACGCTAACCTTTTCCGCACCGGCCATAATCACCCCGCTCATATCGTCGACCGACGCGATGCCCCCTCCCACGCAGAACGGAATAAAGATCCGTTCGGCAACCCTTCGTGCCACATCGATCATTATCCCCCTCCTCTCATGCGAGGCTGTAATATCATAAAAAACCAGCTCATCCACTCCCTGTAGATAATACCGCTCAGCCATTTCCACCGGATCGCCAATATCGATATTTCCCTTGAACCTAATTCCCTTGGTGGTTTTGCCGTCCCTAACGTCCAAGCAGATAATGATTCTCTTTTGGAACATCTAGGTTATTCTCTCCACAAAATTCCGCAGAACCTGTAAACCCCTTGGTCCGCTCTTCTCAGGATGGAACTGAGTTGCCCAGATATTATTCTTATGAATCGCGGCAGCGAAGGGAACCCCGTATTCTGATCGCCCCGCAACCCAGGGCGAGTCCGTGCCATCGGCCAAGCAAAGGGGCAAATAATAGGAATGATCAAAATAAAACGAACTCTCCTGGGCCACACCCTCGAATAACAGGGATTCATCGTGGACAACAGTGTTCCAACCTATCTGGGGTACCTTGAAGCCACTCAGTCTTGGAAACCGCCTTACCTCCCATGGCAGCAGTCCCAGTAAATCCGTATCGTGCTCCTCGGTATGATTGGCAACAATTTGACAACCCAGACAAATTCCCAGCAGAGCCCTTCCACTCGCGGAAAAATCACAGAGCGCCTCATCGAGATGGATGGCTCTTAGAGTATCCATTGCATGCTTGGCCTCGCCTACTCCAGGGAAAATCACCTTATCCGATGACTCAACAATTTTTGAATCCGAGGTGATTTCGAAATGCGCTCCAAGGTAGCGTAGGGCCGACTCCACGCTCCTCAAATTCCCCGATCCGTAGTCAATTACCGCTATCAAGCCTTCCTACTCCCAGTCCGAAATCAAAGCTCAAAAAGTTCTTCAATAAATCGATGGGAATCAAATTGTGGCTTATGATAACCTCTGGCGCCCATTCTTTTATAACCAGTCCCGAAAGAAACTCATAGCTCAGGAAATCGAAGGTTTCACCAATCTGCGATGCAAAACCCACTCGCATGGCAAGGGCCAGGGATTCCGCAAAGCGCGGACTTGTCAGATGAATGGACATATCGAGAGAGTAGGCATCGCCACCGACTTTGTTGAAGGCGCCACCTAGCAAGTCCACAATTACGGCTCCGGTGAAATCTCTCACCGGCACGGCAGGCAAGAACTTGTGAATCAAATCAGGATCAGTAAACCAAAACGCCAAATCCGCGTTTTCGGTAGGCAGCTCAACCGATTCCAGCTTCATGTTCTTCGAGGTAATTTTGGCTCGAACCAGCATCAAATCCAACTTCCCGGATGAGAAAACCAATTCCCTTCTTGAAACAAGCTTAATCTCCAAGCCGGTAGGACTGTGCCAGCGATTATGGCCTGATTGCGCCCACTCTTCCCCCAGCAGCTTTCCAAACAGCGCCATGGGCCAGTCTCCAATCGCAACGATGTGAAATGGAATCCAGGTTGCCTGCCTTTCCTCAATCGATGAATCAAGCTCCAAGCCAATAGCCAGATGTTCCATGCGCTCAGTAAGGTTCGAGAAGTCTCTTGGCGCGATTCCGAACTGAAGCATCAGGGTTTCCAGCAGAGCCTCATTTCCCGGAACAGTAATCTTCATAATGAAGTTCGATTCCAAGGGCAGGATGTCGACAATGTTCGAATAAGTCAGCTCCGGGATGGTACGGCAGGAGAAAACAAAGAAAAGCAGGGCCGGAATACAAAAAATCTTCAATCGAGAAAACTTAAATTTTGTTACTAATACGAACTCGCACACTTAAATCTCCTGTTTGGATTTCGGTTGAATTGAGATCGGTCTCCGGAATAGGAAGCCATTGGATAGAATCCGCCAAGACTTCGCCACAGATATGGCTATGATGCGCCATAGCCGCCTCTCGAATCTCATCCGGTCCATCCGCGGCAACCGAAATTCTATCTGTTACATTGAAACCGCTATCCTTTCTTAGATTCTGTATACCACGAATCATATCCCTTGCTAAACCCTCGGCCATAAGTTCCGGAGTTATTGTTGGGTCCAGAGCCACCGTGAGCGAACCCTCGTTAAGCACCTTTAAATCCGTCTTCTCGGAACGTCGAATTTCTATGGAATCGGCGTCAATATCGAAATATCTCGTACCATCGCTTTGATATTCCAAGCTTAGGACGCCGCCGTTCATAAGATTCCCAATCTTGCCGGAATCCAGTTTCTCGATTTGCGCGGCGACGGGCTTCATATCCCTTCCAAGCTTCCTGCCGAGAACCTTGAAATTCGCCTTGGCAGAGTATTCAACCAACTCTTCCTCGTTATCGCGGAGCAGCACTTCCTTCACGTTCAGCTCCTCCGTGAGGAGCTCCCTCATATCCTCCAAGGCCCTCCTCTCCGCTCCCACCCGAGTTGCAATATGGAAACTTCGTAAGGGCTGGCGAATCTTCAGCTCATGATTCTTTCTCAGCGCCCTGCCGAGGCTAACGGCTCGCCTAGCGACGTTCATCCTCATTCCCAGCTCCTCATCCACGGCAAAGTCCGACGGCCTTGGCCAGTTGCAGAGATGAACCGACTCGGGGTTTGATTTCTCCCGAAGATTTCTATAAATCTCCTCGGTAACAAAGGGCATAAAGGGTGCTGTAACCTTTACGAGAGTAATCAAGGCTGCACGCAGAGTGGCATAGGCATCTTCCTTGTCCGCATCCACCCTATCTCCCTCATTGCTTCTCCAGAATCGGCGCCTCGAACGCCGAATATACCAGTTGTTCAGCATATCGATGAAGGCCAGAATCGGCTCGATGGCCCTCTGGATATCATACGCATCGAGGCGTTCGCCAACCCTGCTAATCAATAGGCCGGTTTCGGAAAGCAGCCACCTATCAAGCAGTGCGACAGGTTTTTCAGGAACTGAATCTGGTTGGATTCCATCGATATTGGCATATGTAACATAGAAACTATACGCGTTCCAAAGGGGCAGCATCACACCCTTCAATACCTCGCGAACACCCTCATCGGAGTATCTCAGACCCCCTGCCCTCACCACTGCCGAATTCATCAGGAAGAGTCGGAGCGCATCAGCGCCATATCTGTCCATAACCTCGCTCGGATCGGTGTAATTCTTCAAGCTTTTCGACATCTTCTTCCCATCTTCCGCAAGAACCAAGCCATTAACCACAACATTCAAAAAGGCAGAGGTTCCAAAAAGAGCCGCTCCAAGCACCATTAGCGTGTAAAACCAACCGCGTGTTTGATCCAAACCCTCGCAAATAAAATCGCACGGGAAATGCTCTTCGAACCACTCCTTATTCTCAAATGGGTAATGAACCTGGGCATAGGGCATGGCTCCCGATTCAAACCAGCAATCAAGTACCTCCGGAATTCGCCGCATCTTCCCCCCGCATACGCAGGCCCAACTCAACTGGTCGATATGATGCTTGTGCAAATCGCCCCCCGCTTCCCGATGAGCCTTAGCCTCGGCATAGCCAATCTTCTCGTATAGTTCCTCTCTGCTTCCAAGGCATTCCCTCGCGGCGCAGGAATCACATTCCCAGATTGGCAGTGGATTACCCCAATACCTATTGCGGCTAATGGCCCAATCCCTCGCGTTTTCCAACCACTTCCCGAAGCGACCTGATTTTAGATGACTCGGATTCCATCTCACCTTATCATTCGCGGCCAGCATAACAGACTTTATCTTCCGAATATCGACAAACCAGGAAGCGACAGCCTTATAAATAAGCGGGCTCTCGCAGCGCCAGCAGTGCGGATACGGGTGCAGTATTTGATCGTGCTTAAGTAGCCTCCCTTCTAGTTTCAGTTTATCGATTATCGTCTTATCGCAGTCCTTTACGAATCGGCCCTCATACTCCGGAACCTCGTTAGTGAATCTGCCCTCATCATCCACGGGACATACAATGGGAATTCCCGCATCCCTGAAAACCTCGTAGTCGTCCTCGCCAAAACCAGGCGCCGTATGTACTATGCCTGTTCCCTCCTCGATTGAAACATGGCTCCCCGCGAAAACTCGAAATGCTCCCTTATTCTTAAGATTGCCGAAGTTAGAAAACAGAGGCTTGTAGGTCATACCCCTGAGCTCAAAACCCTTCTTTGTCCACAGCAGGGAATAAGCCTTCTCATCCTTGAAGTACTCACCGAGGCGCGCCTTAGCGAGAATATAAGCCGTTCCCCCACTCTCAACCTTAACATAGTCGATATCCGGTCCCACCGATAAACCAAGATTGCTAACCAGGGTCCATGGAGTGGTTGTCCAGGCAAGAAAGTAGCTATCGGCAGCCGAGGTATCACGGAATTTCACGGTAATCGCGGGATCGTGCACATCCTTGTAGCCGCCCAAATTGAGTTCGTGATTCGAAAGCGGCGTGGAACACCGGGGACAGGTGGGCAATATGTAATGCCCCTTGTATACCAATCCCTTTTTCCAGAGCGATTTCACAACCCACCAGATGGACTCCATGTAATCCGAGTCCATGGTTTTATAGTCGTGATCGAAATCAACCCATCGCCCGAAGCGGGTCATTATCTTCCGCCACTCCCCAGTGTATCTCAAAACAATGGAGCGGCACGCCTCGTTGAATTCCGAAACGCCGAACTTCTCGATTTCCCCCTTGCCTGAGATGCCCAGCTCTTTCTCCATCTCGTACTCGACAGGCAAACCATGACAATCCCAGCCAAATCTACGCTCAGTCTTCTTGCCTATCATGGTTGCATACCGGGGTATAATGTCTTTCACCGTGCCCGGCGCAAAGTGTCCAAAATGTGGAAGGCCGGTTGCGAATGGCGGTCCATCATAAAAAACGAATTCTTCCGCATCTCTGCGAATTTCGATCGATTTTTCGAATATTCGCCTCTCCCGCCAGAATTTGAGAATCTCTTCCTCCATTCGCGGAAAATCAATCTTCGAATCCACCGGATTGTACATAGCAGGCTCCCACTCTGCCCGCCGGACGGGCGATCCATAATAAAAATGCTATATAAGGTATCGCATTGCGTATTTCGTGTGCAAGATAATGCACCGTTCTCTAAGTCTCGAGACCTCGCAAGCTGCCCTCCCTATCCCAAAAGCGCTGCAGAGAATCCAAAACCCCTCGCTAAAAACAAGCATGTGAAGTATCGTGCTTTCAAATGAAAATAACTATGGTAAAAAAGATTCTCCGGGACGGATCGCCGTGCAGAAAGTGCGCTCAGGCCGAAGACATCCTCCGAAAACGAGGCTACTGGAATCGAATCGATGGGGTAGTGTATATAAAAGTCGGCGAAGAGAATTCCGAGGGCATAAAATTAGCGCGGAAACACAGCATCGAAGTTGCTCCCTTCTTCATCGTGAATGAAAACAACGAGGTGCCGCGCGTCTATACCCGTGTCTTTGAATTTATAAATAAGGAACTGGCTCCCGTGCCTAATGCTCCGCCCGCATCCCCGACCTTGGTGCCTTGCCGGCCCAAGCAGCCGGGCGTTCAAAACAACCAGGATGCCCAGCTCGAATTCAATACCGACTCGAATCTCGAAGCGCCGGTAGCCGGGAATATCCATATCGCCAACATCGAATCCGCTAATCGTGAGTATTCAACCCTAAGTCCCCGGGAAATTCTGGCCCACGCCCAGGACAATTTCGGCGGGAATCTGGCATTGGCCTTCGGCGGCGCCGAGGACATTGTTCTAATAGATATGGCCCGCGGGAACGACTTACCATTTACCGCCTTCTGCCTGGATACCGGGAGACTCCACCCCGAAACATACACCTTCATCGAAGAAGTACGAAAGCGCTACAGTCTCGTCCTTGAAGTATTCACTCCCTCTCCCGAGCTGCTCCAACCCTTCCTCAGGGAAAAGGGAATAAATAGTTTCTACCAAGACGGCCATGCAGAGTGCTGTGGAATCAGAAAAGTCGAACCCCTGGGCCGAGCGCTCAAAAACTATAGGGTCTGGGCCACGGGATTAAGGCGGGATCAAAGTCCGGCGACACGAAGCCATCTGAAGTACATCGAAGTGGATCGGCGGAATACAAACCTAGATGGGAAGCCGCTGATAAAAATAAATCCATTACTCGATTGGAGCTCCAGGCAGATATGGGACTACATCAGAAGAAACAAGCTGCCCTACAACCCCCTCCACGATGCCGGCTTCCAATCAATCGGCTGCGAACCATGCACACGCCCCCTAAGGCCCGGAGAACACGAACGGGCTGCCAGATGGTGGTGGGAAAACGAAACAAAGCGCGAATGCGGCATACATATTTAATAGCGAATTTAAGCCCGGGAAGCGCCATACCGCGGCACCATAGGCCCACCCCGCCGCGGGAAGCAGCCTAGCTCCCTATAGCTGCCGTTTTCGAGTCCAACCAGCCCCTCTCTTCAACCGACAAGAAGGGGCTCAAGCGATCGCGCACCCCTCGATGATACTCATCAAGCCAGGCCGTTTCATCATCACTTAGCATACCAACATCTATGAGCTTCAGTTCATACGGTGCAAGCGTTAGCGTCTCAAAACCCAGGAATAATCCAAAATCGCCATCAAAGAGTTCACGGCAAAGCAGTAAATTCTCGATTCTGATGCCTCCCAGACCCTCCCTATAGACACCCGGCTCATTGGACAAAATCATGCCGGGTTCGAGAGGCACATCCACGGGTTCTTGAGTAAGCCTCTGCGGTCCCTCATGAACCCCTAGGCGATACCCCACTCCATGACCCAAGCCATGCCCGCAATCCATACCCTCAGCCCAGAGCACGGCCCTTCCCAGAGCATCTACCTGGTATCCTCGCGTTCCCTTCGGGAATCGCGCCCTCGACACCGCGATATGCCCCCTGAGCACCAAGCTATAGTCTCGAATCTGCTTCAAATCCGGCTCACCCAGCACAAGGGTACGAGTTACATCGGTGGTTCCCTCCTCCCACTGGGCTCCCGAATCCACCAATAGCAGCTTGGAATCGAGTCTCAACCGCTCATCCCCACCCCGTTCTCCTCCGTAATGCACCAGAGCTGCATTCGCCCCATAAGCCACAATCGGATTGAAGCTATTTCCCCGAAACCCCTCCAATTCTGCCCGTTTAGCATCGAGTATCTCCCTAAGCACGGGTTCCGTCAGTTCCCTACCCTTATGAAGAGCATACTCAAGCTCTATCATGAAACGAATCAGAGCAATTCCATCCTTTATCATTGCCCGACGGATTTGCGCTATCTCGATTTCATTCTTTCGCGATTTCATCATAACAACCGGATCGCCTCCAAATTTTGGGACAATCTCTGGTGAGAACCAATCCAATACCGCTTGAGTGATATAGCGATCATCCAACAAAACCCTCGAACCCTTCCTCAGCCTTCCCAGAGCCGGGAAAAAATCTTCATAAGGCGCTGTCTCAACCCCATCCCGCGTCAAAGAAGTCAGCAAGTGCGCCGAAAGTCGTTCCTCGTTCGTATACCAACGCACCCTACTCCTCGAAAAAATCAAATAACCCAAAACAACAGGAACATATCGGATATCGTTACCACGAATATTCAGCAGCCAGGCAATAGAATCCAAGGTGACACCTATCCACGTGTCCGCGCCCACGGCATTCAGCGCCGCGGCCAAGCGTTCGAAACGAGAAAGACGCGCCTCCCCTGCTGAATTCAAATCCAACTCATAAACCTCGGAATTAGGCAAAGGCGGCCTCCCATCCCATATCTCCCCAAGCAAATCGGTTCTCGTAACGATATCCACAGAGGAAATTCTAAACGCTTCCCGCCACTTGCCCATCATCCTAAGAGTTGCAGTGCGTCCATCAATTCCCACCCTTCCCCCATCGCAAAGCTCTCCCAAAATCCAATCGTGAAGTTCGGGAACCCCCTCTTCTCCAACTCGGAAAAGCTCTATGCTGCTGTCTGTCAACTGACTGGAGGCCTGAATCCAATAGCGAAAATCCGTCCAGAGGCCGGCTCTCTCCCTTGTAATGGCAAGCAATCCGGCACTCCCTGTAAATCCGCTAATCCACTCCCTGCTCCTCCATCTCGCCGGGGGAAACTCGGAAACATGGGGATCCAAACCCGTAATTATATAGGCATCCAACCCCGAACGGCGCATAGAGGATCGAAGCAAATCAAGCCTTTCCCGAACCATCGAAGTACCTCAGAATTCAGCTCAGATCGAGTAGCACATCTTCTTGCTCGTAGAAGCCCGATCTTTCTCAAAATCACGAGTCTACAGTTAATTGCGGCCTCAGTCGAGGCCTCCCGTACCTCATTCTTCTAGGTAAATTCCGTTTGGGCTTCGGCCAAATCATCCCGCTCTTCGAATCATCAAGATGAGCGCCGGATGCTGCGATAACGGCCTTCGCCGGCATCGCACCTAAGTTTCGAACTTATCAATCTATGATTTCAATGCGGCGCATCATCGTGTATTCCTCTGCACTAACCCAGTCAGAATTTCCAATAACTACGGCCGTGAATGCCCGGCAAAACACCCTCCTTCTTCTATTCGAGGCGTTCCAACTATTCGAGGCGTTCCAAACTTTCGGTTATCGGCTTCACATCTAGACTGCTCCCCTGGAAAAAAAGTATCAAGCTTCATCCGCATACGCCGAATATTAAGGTGAGGCAAGGATGTCTGTCGATTTCACCCTCCCGAGATAGACATCCAACCCTCAACATCCTCTTCCGTATGGTCGATTCAATTCACGCGGCTTCAATCCGAGCAGCAATCACCCAAACAAAGGCGCCGTTCCGCATAGAGTTCAATACTCTGCCCATACAAAGAATACCTTTTTAAGCGAAACTAAGGCAAATGGGCCGTGCCACTGGCTACTGGGCACAAGACTCAAGTACAATATGCATCAATCTGTCCAAGCGGATGCCAGCACAATGAATGAAACCAAAGTCGGAATCGGTGATATAGGAATCTACGTTCCAAGACTTCAAATGAGTGTAGACTCATTACTCGAGTCCCGGGCCCACACTCAGCCCCAACTAAACCGTTTAATGAAAAGGGCCGCAAAAAAAACCGGCCAGATTTCCTTTCGCTTCCCCGCCCCCTGGGAAGACACCGCAACATTGGCGGCAAACGCCGCCTCCGAAGTTCTAGAACGTCTATCGGTGGAGCAGCAGGAGAGAATCAGATATGTTTTAGTGGGCACCGAAACAGCCGTCGATCTTGCAAAACCAGTGGCCTCATATGTGCACGGTATGCTCAAAAAAGCGGGGTACGCCTTAGGCAGTGCTCTGAGCACCTACGATACCAAACATGCCTGTGCCGGAGGCACCTCGGCACTCCTATCAGCCGCGTCAAATCTCATTTGCTCCGGAAGCAACCAAGAGCGTGGACTGGTTATATCCAGTGATATCGCCCGCTATGATGCCCCAAGTACGGCAGAATTCACCCAAGGCGGAGGATCCGCGGCACTCATAGTGGAAAAAAATCCCAGGCTTATGGAAATCAATCTCAGGATACAGGGGCTCTTTTCATCGGATGTAGACGATTTCTTCAGACCCCTAAACTCGATTACAGCCAAGGTTAAAGGCCGCTATTCAATGGACTGCTATCAGAGCGCCCTGAAGTCGGCCTTCGAGGATTACTGCAATCGAGCCAATCAAAGCCCCTCGAAATGCATCGATGAAATCGATTACATAGCCCTCCACGTGCCCTTCCCCACAATGCCCGAAATCGCCCTTCGAAGACTCCTAAGCGATAGTTGCAGAAAAAGCGAAGCGGAGATTGAACATTTCATACAGCGTTCCGGTTTCATCAATGCCATGTATCTTTGCAGATACTTCGGCAACCTATACACCGCATCGCTATATACCTACCTGGCCACCCTGCTCTATCAGGAGTATCACAGAATCGGTGAGGGAATAGTAGGCAAACGAGTACTAATGGCATCCTATGGCTCGGGAAATACAATGACAATCTTCACGAGTCGAATTTGCGAGGATGCGCCCAAACTGATATCTCTCTGGAAAATCGAGAAATGGGAAGACACATCGAGGGAAGCCGGCTTCGACGAATATCTCGCCTGGATAAACCATCCAACAAGCATCGAAGCGCTGCGAAATCGTTTGGAAACCTCGGATTCGAAAGAGGGGCTTTTCTATTTGAAAAGCCTCAGCGAGAGTGGCTATCGAATCTACGATAGAGGCTAACTATTGGAAAAAGGCGAAGTACAAAAAAGGAAACAGCGACACCTCGATATCTGCCTCGATAAGTCTCTAGAAATCGAATCAGGGAACACGGGCCTGGATGAAATATCGATACCATATAGGCCGCTTCCCGAAATCGACACCCGACTGATAACTACAAAGTGTAGTTTTCTCAATCATGCACTCAGAATACCAGTGATGATTTCCTGCATGACTGGAGGCTCCGAGAAGGGAAGGAAGCTCAATCGAATGCTGGCAAGAGTAGCCTCTGAGGCCGGAATTGCAATCGGCACCGGCTCTATCAGAGTGATGCTGCATAACCCGGAAACTCGTTCACACTTTCAGTTGAAAAAAATCGCTCCCAACGTGCCGGTACTTGCAAATATAGGTGTGGCTCAGCTACGCGAATTTACCCCAAAGACGCTGATTGAAGCAGTAAGAAGCATCGAGGCCGATGGACTTTGTGTGCATCTAAATCCATCCCAGGAGTTCTTTCAGGAGCATGGAGAGCGGGATTTCAGCGGCTGGTATGAGGAATTCGAGCGCCTTATGGAAAGAGCTGATATACCGGTATTGGTTAAGGAAATTGGTGCCGGGATACCTCCAGTCGAAGGTCTCCGTTTTCTGAAGCTTGGCGTTTCCTTCGTTGACATTGCAGGGAACGGTGGCACCGACTGGGTTGCTATCGAAGGTTATAGAAGTTATTCCACAACGCATGGTCCTCACTACTCGCCTCAGAATCACGGCGGTGCCCCTCGCCCCCTATCAGCCGCCCATTCGTTTCGTGATTGGGGGTATTCAACCGGCGAGCTGCTAATCGCCTATAGGCAAATCGCTGAAACCAAGGGAGAATTAAATGAGCTAGTTAGGGGCAGAATAATTGCTTCGGGAGGCCTTCGAACGCCCAGAGACTTTGCGATATCAATCGCCTGCGGCGCTCATATAGCCGCGGCGGCCCTTCCATTCCTTAGAATCGCATTCGATGCGGGTCCCGACGGCGTATGTGAATATCTCGCGGAAATAACCAAGGGAATTCAGGCGGCGCTCGCCCTTAGCGGATCAAAAAATTTGGATGAATTGAGGGAGGGCAAACTTCGAATAAGCCCGAGACTGCATGCACTCGCCAAGGTTTTAGTCGATGAAATCGATAAGGGAAAAAACAGCAATGACTTTTTGGAAGAAATTCCGTAACGAACCAGTACGAAAACGGAGGAAGAGTATTTCGTCGAATCTACCAGGTCCGGAGAACGAAAAAAGAACCGATTTTTCCTTTACCGGCTTCGATGAAGACCTTCTTGATCTATCAGAGGTGATGATAGAACAGGCCATTGGCTACATTGGCGTACCACTGGGACTGGCGGGCCCATTTACCATCGACGATCGGGAAATTAGAATACCCATGGCAACAGAGGAACCCTCGGTTATTGCGGCAGCATCGTTTGCGGGAAGGCTACTCTCCAAACACGGTGGAATAAGAACACAAAGCACGGAGCCGGTTATGGTGGCTCAGGTCTTTCTCGAGGGAAATCTGGATTTGTCATCTGTCGAGAAAGTTCTAAGCTCACGCGGTAGTATCAAGCAGCACCTGCAAAAAACGCTTGAATCGATGGAAAGCAGAGGTGGGGGATGGCGCAGCATTGATGCCCGTTGGATAGCGCCATCAAAGACACTTGCCGTGAATATCCAAGTCGACGTTAGAGATTCCATGGGCGCGAATCTTCTAAACAGCGTCGCCGAGAAAGTAAGACCAGTGCTGGAAAGAATTACAGGCGGAAAGGTGCTGATGGCGATTTTGTCCAACAGATCCTGGGATCGAACCGCCTCGGCTCGTTTGAGCATTTCCACCGATGAAATCGGAAGCGTGGGATTCAATGGTAGAGAAACAGCGCGCCGCATAGTGCGGGCCGCCCGAGTTGCGAGGGAGGATTTTGATCGAGCGATAACCCATAACAAGGGTATTATGAATGGCATCAGCGCCTTGGCTCTGGCCACTGGAAACGACACCCGAGCCATCGAGGCCGCCGTTCATGCATATGCGGCAAGATACGGCCCTTATCACGGCCTAAGTCAATACTGGATCGAGGAAAATACGCTTCATGGATCGCTGGAACTGCCGCTTCCCTTTGCGGTAACCGGAGGAGCCGTAAAATTCCATCCAACATCGCGGTGGAGTCTCGAGCAGTTAGGCAACCCCGATGGCCCCGGCCTAAGTCGAATTGCGGCTGCCCTTGGGCTCGTGCAAAATTTGGCCGCTCTCCGCGCGCTTGTCTGCGAGGGAATTCAAAGGGGACACATGAATTTCCACGCGCGCCGCCTGGCTTACAACGCGGGTGCGCGAGGTGATTGCATACCTGCTTTCACAGCCGTGATTTGCTCCGAAAATATCCGAAGCCGCGAGGCGGCGGCCAAGCGATTCACCGCTTGGAGAGAGCAAATAAATGCCGAAAGCGGATAGTCTCATTGGGCAGGCAACAGCTACCGCTCATCCCAACCTGGCAATAATCAAATACTGGGGCAAAGAAAGCAACCTGGACAACACTCCGGCAAGCCCATCGCTTGGCATCGCATTAGATGAACTCCATACCGTAACCACGGTCTATCTAACAACTGCAAAATCAGAAAATGATGAAGCCGATAAGGTGCTTATAGATGGAAAACTCCAATTAGGGAGGCGATTTGCCGATTTCTTCGCAAATTTCAGGAAACTGGTGGGTGAAAAAAGGATGGGCAAATTCACAATCACGGCGCACAGTTCTTCAAACTTCCCAAGCTCAGCGGGCTTCGCGAGCTCCGCGAGTGGATTTGCCGCTCTGGCTCTTGCCTGCACGAGTGCCGTAAAACTCGAACTGCCGGCAAAGAAACTATCCGCTCTGGCAAGAACCGGCTCTGCTTCCGCCGCCCGTTCAACTTTTGGAGGCTTTGTGCACCTAGATAGCGGAGCCTCCTATGCCAATCAGGTCCACGATGAAACTTGGTGGCCTGAGCTGCGAATCATTGTGGTGGAAATCGAAGGGGGAATAAAAGAAATTTCATCTCGCGCGGCCATGGAGAGAGCCAAAATGAGCTCTCCATTTTATCAAGCCTGGATTAGCGATTCAAAAAGGAACATGGATAAATCTCTTTCCGCCCTGGAAACAAGAAATCTCAGTGCTCTAGGCCCGTTAATCAGGCAGAGCTATCTTCGAATGTTTTCGACCATGTTCTCATCGTATCCGCCAATAATATACTGGAAGCCCGCGAGTCTGGCTGTAATAGATTTTTGCGAGCGGCTAAGATCCGCTGGATTGAACATCTGGGAAACCATGGACGCGGGTCCTCAGGTGAAAATACTCTGCCTCGAAGAGAACGTCCCATTGCTAATAAAACGTCTGAGGAAGCAATTCCCCAATCTGCCATTTCGGATTTGCAAGGTGGGAGGTGCGGCATATCTAAATGATTAGAATCGAAACCTGGAGCGCTCCGGGCAGCCTTTTAATAGCGGGTGAGTACCTTGTAACAGAGGAGGGTGGTAAGGGAATATGCCTTGCCGCCGGACGCGCAACCATGAAAAAAGAGCGCTCAAACGCTATGGAACTGCGTTCCATTTACGCCGGAGGATTCCAATCATGGAAGCCGGATAGCTCGGTTAAAGACTCCCTGTGCTATTTCGCCTGGGAAGAGGCGGGGAAACCCAACTCGAGATTTGGAAGGGGCTGGAGAATAACAGTAGATACCAGTGCCCTATATGCTTCTGACGGCCAAAAACTGGGACTTGGTTCCAGCGCGGTAGCGGTTCTTCTTTTCTCCAAGGCATTGAGCCATGCTGCCGACAATTCAAAAATTCTAGCTAGCGCGGTGTTGGCTCATAGGAAGTGGCAGGGGGGGCGCGGTAGCGGATACGGTATTCTCACCTCCGCAAGGGGAGGCGCCGGATGCTTTGAGGGAGGCTTATTCCCCTCGTGGAATAAGCTCAACTGGCCGAAGTTGCAATACTGGTTGCTAAGGGGGCCTACTGCGATCGGCAGCGCTCAGGCGCTCAGGCGCTATGAGACATGGAAAGAAAAACTCGGCAAACACTGGCTTGATATCCCGCTTCTCGCAAGCTACCACTCCTGCCTCCTCGAAACAATCAGCATCTTAGTTTCGGAAACCACGGACGCGTGGATATTTCTGGAAAAACTGCATGAACTTGCCACTCTCAGTTCGGAACTCGGCAGTGCCATAAACCAGGAATCCATGCCTTTAATGCCCGTCGGATTCAGTAGGAGCAAAAAACCCTGGTACAGACCTGGAGCCGCGACCGCAAAGTCCCTGGGCGCCGGAAATGAGATAGTTTTGCTCGCCGGGCTGGAAGACGGATTCACCAAAAGCGAGCAGTCGAAACTCGAGGAGCTGCAGCGCGCCGGTCGTGCATTCCCCCTCTCCATCGAGGGCAGGGGACTGAGCAGGGAGCTTCCGAGATGATTCGAAGAGGCGTCGGCTCGGGAAAACTGATTCTCTTCGGCGAGCACGCGGCAATATACGGTTTTCCGGCAATTGGCGTCCCCCTACCCTTTCAAACAGAGCTTCGCTGGACACCAATAAAAACCATGGCAATTGAGCAGGAAGATGTAGAGAGCAAAGAACAGGACTCTTCCGTCAAAACGCCAGATGAAATTGGAGAAGATCGTACTGTTTTTGTGAAACTGTTGAAAAAACTCCAGTCCGAAATAACAGATCCAATCAATTTTGGAAGCGGGATTTGGAGCAGAATTAGCGGGGTTCCAAGAACGGGGGGATTTGGTTCATCCGCGGCGCTTTGCGTTGCAATCTCAAGAATTGCTCTCAATAAGCCCATGGAAAGATACGATGTGCAGGTACATAGCCTAGCGAGCCGACTCGAAACCCTCTTTCATAGAAGAACCTCGGGTATCGATACCGGTATGGCCTGCGACAATGGCGCTTCAGCATGGTTCAGATCTCCTCGGGATACACCTGAGCGCAAGGCAATCTGCATCCCGAAATGGCACATCATATACGGTGCCATCCCCAGGAGTCAAAGCACCGCGGATTCAATTCTGCAACTCGAGCACAGAAACGATAAAACTCCGTTATCAATGAGGGAGTTGGGCAAAACAGCATTGAACTTCCTCCGCCTTATCGGGGAGAACAACCCACCGGAGGATTTTGCGAACTCTGCCTCGAAATTAGTGAATCATGCGCAGGAAATACTTGCCTCTCTCCATCTATCAAATCCGACATTGGATAGAATTTTCGAACTGGCGAAAAAATGTGGAGCCAATGGAGGCAAACTCAGCGGAGGCGGCTCGGGCGGAGCCTTCTTTGTATGCGCCCGAAGCAGAAAGATTCGAAATGAAATTTTGAGGAACTTGCCCCACTACCTTGCCAAGGAAGGCATTAATCTCTCGTTCCCATTAAGCCCGCTGGATTTCAACAATCATTCTCTCAGTTCCGGCATCCAACACCCGCCCACGTGAATTCCGAATGCTCTACTTAAACCCGGCCGCATCAGTATCCGCGGCTCATACGAATCGAATCCCAGGCCGCCTTAACCTCCCTGAACTTCGCATTCGCCAAATCCGTAAAGTCCTTCGGCAAGCCCTTGGCGGCAATCTTATCCGGATGATACTCGGAAACCTTTTTCCTGTATGCCCTTTTCACCTCGGATTCCGAGGCATTTGAGGGTATGTCCAACACCTCATAGGCGCGTGTCAACGAGGCTGTGTCCGAGCCCTCGCTCGATTGGTAACCTCGCGTCCCACCAAGCCCATAGCGATTTTTCAGGGATTGGTAGAAACCCGATCGAAAGCCGAAGATGCGCGCTGCCTCACTCATCATTTCGTCTTCCTTCGGATGAAGCCCGCCCTCCGCGACGGCGACCTGCACCATAATTATCAGCATCATCTCCAGAAGTTGAGGCCTTCCGCGAAAAGTATCGGCGGCCCTACGAGCGTATGTTCCAATGCCCGTTCTATTCGCCGCGGCCTTACGGAAGGTTGACATGGCAGATTCGACACTCGAGGGATCGATGATTCCAAGATCGTTAACTACGATATTTCGAAATATCTTCTCCTCATTCGAACTGACTCCGCCATCGGCCGCTGCCACGCTCCCAAGCATTGAGAAGAGCGTCTCCATAAAAACCGAACCATCGACGCTCGCTCCCCAGCCGGAAAACCAACCGGTGCTACCCTCCCTACCTCTGGAATTTCTAAAGACACGAACTCCAATGCCGGACCCGATCGAGCTGCCTATCAGCGCGAACAGAATTCCGAATAGGGTCCCCCCAAGGTAAGTTCCAATAAGAAAACCAATAATCGCCCCAATAAGCGATGCCGGATTAATCAATATGCTCTCCTCACAGAATATCGCCCAAGGAATCTAGACATCAAACGAATTTGCCGGCAAAACCGTTCTTGGCATTGCACATGGCAGCGCTAAACCCGCCTTCCATGCGCGGCAGTTCTTCGGCGCGTCCGGCATTGGGCATTTTGTCTCCTACTGATAAATTACTCTAACCTGGAAGTCTCGGCAAGTTACATTGTCGCAATGTTTTTGCAGAATCATACTTCCTAAGCTTCCAGTTCATCCAAGCGTTGACGCTCGAGAATAGACGCCTTAATGCTCGAGAAAAACAGGGGAAACACCACATTGTAAAAGTAATTCGCCTGCACATTGATGCTTCTATTCACGGAATACCGTCTCTGCACCACTTTTCGGGTTTCTCCCATCCAATTATCGAATTCATCCAATTCACGTTCATCGCCGGATTCAATCACTATCTTTAGCTTAACCGCATCCTGAAGCTTTCCCAGAATCAGAAGGAGCTCGAAGAGTGTTAAGCTCGAATTAATCAGTTCGTCTACCTTGCCGACATCGTTATCGCAGTCTTTCAATAATTGCCTGTACTTTCTTGGAACCATCAACTTATAAAGGGAAGTTTTTCGGATTTGCACTTTGTGTAGATCGAAAAGAGTCTCGAGCTGATTGATTACGAAGTGGTTGCCTCGATAATACTTGATAAAGCTCACAATCTCGTCGGCTCCCGTCATACCCCTTCTAAGCAGCAGTTCGGATTGATTCGTAATACTCTCGGGTAGCGATGGGTTTATCTGCACGCTGTAGGTTTCTAATTCCGAATCATTCTTGTCCTTTAGCAGAATAGAAGCTTTTCGGAATAACTCGTCGAATTTGATGCTTCTGTACGCACCATTGAGATTCTCGGCCTCACTCCTGATTCGATTGTGATATTCCTTAGTAATGCCATTTTCATCGAGAATTCGGAAATAAGCGGTCGTAATTCTTAAACCGCCAATGGGCGCTGAAGTTTCCATCCTCTTTGCTTCAATTACCGGCATTCCGATAACATCCCATTGCTTCGCGCCGTCCGGTCCGAAATTGCCTACCAAGACATTGCCCATGGAAGCCCCTACTCTGATTCGTATCTGAAACAGGGCGTTGAAGGAGGCAGAAAGATATCCCCTGCGCAATTCCCCAAGGATGTCATATGCGGTTGTGATAGCTTCAATTGTTGGTTTATCAAGAATTTCCCTTAGGAAACTCCTGTCGGTACTATTGAAAAGACTACTTACTCTTTGTAATTCGACACAGGTATAAAAGAGCTCCCGGGCAATGTATTTTACCGAATCCAACTCATCCAGTTTCTTTATGTTTGGATCTATGGGACCGCCGTAGTGGAACATGAGGCTGTCCCCCTCAATCTTGTTCAGATACCCGCCATGCTTCCTGATAACCCAATTGAACGCCGAGTATAATCCATTGAGAACTCTTTGGTTTTCCAATGGGCTTAGGAACTGCGAGAGAAAGGTATATCGCGCAATATCAAGAAACCCTATTGCAACTATGGTTTCATTGGATTTCGTGTAAATCCCGCCTGCCTCGACGATGGCCTGAACCAACTGTTTTGGAAGATAGAACTCCTCTATTCTACGTCTTAGCTCGAGTTCTTCCGATATTCGTTTTTCGTCAACTCTGATGTCCATTTCCCCACCATTGTATCCATATACAGACTTATCGTCATCAAACAGAATTTTCTCTGTTTACATTGTTCTAATCCGTAAGGATAATTGAAGTATAATGTTACGGGGATGCCAATGATACTGAATGAAAACGTCGATAGAAAAATCATCCCCGTGGCTGGAGGAAAGGGTGGAGTTGGAAAAAGCGTAATTGCGGCAAATTTGGCGCTTAGCATGTGCCTTTACGGCAAAAAAACCGTTCTTGTTGACCTGGATCTTGGCGGATCGAACATTCATACCCTGCTGGGATTGAGAAATATCAGCCCCGGAATAGGTAACTTTGTTTCCGGTAAAAAGTACTCGATAAATAAACTCCTATTTTCAACCGAATGGGAAAACCTCTATTTCATTCCGGGAGACGTGCTAGTCTACGGTGTCGGAGAGCTCACTAAATCCGTCAAGGAAAGGATTGTTAAGGGTTTGCTTGATATTGAAGCTGATTATATCATTGTCGATCTTGGGGGCGGTGCCAATTTCACGGTAATCGATTTCTTTCTAATCTCCAATTCCGGGCTCATTGTTACAACTCCTCAAGTCATATCCATCATGAATGCGTACTCATTTCTAAAAAACTACGTTTTCCGATTTCTCCAGCGTGCTTTCGCCGCGGATAAATCCATAACCTCCTATTTTAGAAAAGTGCTGAAGGAACGGCAGCCCGGCGATAGAAAAACCGTAACGGATATGATTTCCGATATAAGGGGAATCAATCCCGCCCTTGGCAACAAGGCAGAGGCCTTTCTGGAAGTGCTGCAACCAAAATTGATTCTGAACAAAATAGAGGGAATTGAAGATGCCAGTCTTGCCGAGGGTCTGCGAGATCTCTGTGCGCAGAATTTGTCAATCAATCTAGAGGGACTAGGCACTGTGATGAACGACGAAATAGTCAACCGCTCTGTCAATTTGCAACGGCCCTTCATTCTGGATAACGAGGAGAATATAGCCACCTCGGAAATTCATCGCATAGCTCAAAAAATCATTCAAAGCGGAAAATTCCCCAAAATGCCGCTGGAACTCGATTATTATGCGGATTCGTTCGAACTGATTCATATAGAAATGGAAAATGATTTAGCCGCGGTTCAAGACAGCGGCAAAAACGCGAACAGCCTGGAGAATTACGACATTGATAAATTGCTCGAACTAATACGCATTCAACAAGGCAAAATACAGGAACTGCAGGGAACAGTGAGGATGCTGTCAATCAATGAATAGTCATTCATCCAAAACCTCGCTTTCCGAACCGCCGCACGATTTCCGCCATGGATATCAGACGATCCTTATCGACATTTAGACTAAATGGCCCTATCTCGATTGAACAATTAAACTCATTGTTCAGGGAACTTGTAAAGAAATATCATCCGGATAAGGTTCGTGATTACCCGGACTGGGCGCATGAGCGAATGTCCGAGATTAACGAGGCCTATGAAACAATTGTAGAATGGCTCGCAAATCCCCCCGCGGAATCCGAAGAAAGCGAAATCTCCGAAAACCACGAAGAAGCTCATAGTTGGGAAGTAGCCGCGAAAAGTGCTCAGGGCGAAGCGGGGCCCTTGTCCAACGACCTTGAAATTAAATTTCGGCCCTCGTTCAATAAATTTTTGGATGGATTGGGAATATACTACCAGTACGGCCTTGAAAAATATGAATACCGTCAAGAAGGAATACGCCGATTTCGCTTTCGTGAAGCCGGCAGACTTATAGTGGAGGGCAGAAATGAGCTGGAATCCCTTCTAAGGGATTATCAGCATCCGATTCTTAGGATGGTGGCGAGATTCGCGCGACTGACAGCCGCGGATATTGGACTCGCCAAGACAAATTTTCACAACAAGGAAATTTTTCGCAAAGCCGACATGCGTCTAGATTCAGCTAGGCGAAATTTTGACGATGCCATTAAGGAAATTCTCTTTCCCGAATTCATACCCAATCATTTAAGGGGAAGGGCTACAAGCAAACTGTACACCTGCTATGCGATATTTGCCCTGTACATGATCATTTTCGACAAGGGGGAGAGACATAAGATCGGCGTGCTAATGACCGCTAGGTACGATGCCCTAATGGATCTTATGAAACTTAGAAACCTCGGTTTACTTCCACCCTGAAATCCTTCCCGAGGGAAGTCAGAAAGATTGTGCATGGTAGTATTAGGCAAAACGCCAAGTTGCCGCAATCCTAAACAGTAGAAAGCAATTCTTCCGGCGCTTGCGCCGCGGCATAGCCGGAAATCTCACTACTGGGCATCGTTCTTAAGGCGCATCTGCGCAATCGTCAATTTCGCCAGCGGTATTCCATAGGGCGAACAGCTAACATAGTTCAGACCCGCCTCCATACAAAAGGGTATATTCTCAGGTTCCGCGCCGTGCTCGCCGCAGAGTCCGCAGGTGAGATTCGGCTTAACGTAGCGGCCCCGCTCAGTGGCCATTCCTATAAGCTCCTTTACCGGCTCTTGCAAGTATTGGAAGGGGTTCCTATCCAGCAAGTCGTATTCGTTGTAGGTAGCAAAAAAGGAATTGAAATCATCTCGACTAAGTCCTAGGCAGGTTTGGGTTAGATCATTCGTGCCATAGCTGAAAAAATCCGCGTAATTCGCTATCTTATCGGCAAGGAAGGCTGCCGAGGGGAGTTCAATCATAGTTCCGACACGATAATCGATTTTCCTCTCTCCAAGCTTCTTCCTAAGTTCCTCCTCTATTTGCCTCACTCCAACTATCTCAAAACCCTCAATTTTCTTACCGAACCTCACGGCCTTTACTTCCCTGGGGCTCGTGACAATGGGAATCATTATTTCGGGTAAGCAGGTGACACCCTTCTCCCTTCTCAGTAGGTAGGCGGCCTCAAATATCGCTTCAACTTGCATGCGATAGATTTCAGGATATGTGATGGCAACCCTTACCCCTCGATGCCCAAGCATGGGGTTAACCTCGTTTGTCATATTGCAGCGAAGTTGAATTTCGGCCTCACTTATCTCTGGGTGCTCCTTGCGATAAAAACTCACAAATTCATCCATAGACTTTTTGTTGTGGGGCAAAAACTCATGGAGCGGGGCATCAAGGAGACGAATAGTTACCGGCTTCTCGCCCATTATTTCGAAAAGTCCCAGAAAGTCCGCAATCTGCATTCTCTTGAGCCTGGCAAGAATTCTTTCCCGTTCCCTCTTATCGGATGCGATAATCAGCGATCTGAATATTGGAATTCTCTTTTTGTGAAAGAACATATGCTCGGTTCTACACAGACCTATTCCATCAGCAAGGAATCTCTTGGCTAGTTTTGCATCCGATGGCTGATCCGCGTTAGCATGGACATCAAAATCCCCTATATGCCTCTGCACAACGTTTAGAAAATCAAACAAGCCGCTCGTATCGATATCCGGTTCGATAAGCTCAACCTTTCCGAAGTAGATAGCGGGCTCACCGTAGGAAGGGACGTCGAGGCTAATATAGTCGCCCTCCTTAACTATTCGATTTCCTATCTTCAAGCCTGCACCCGTAAAAAGAATATCCGGATTTACCATGGCAACCTTGCCGAGCGACCTGGCAACTACAGGCGCGTGGGATGCGTAGCCTCCTTCCCTTGTAAGTACTCCTCGGGATGCTTCAATGGCCTTAACATCGCCGGCATATGTGGCAGGCATCGCTAGAATAAAGTTAGTATCCTCCCCACTCTGACCAGCGAGTCGAAGCTGTTTCATAAATGTATCGGTGGAAAAATAAATCCTGCCTACAGCGGCTCCCATGGCACCTGAAATTCCTCCGACAACCGACGGCACCCTGGTTGCCACACGCTTATCGATAATTGGGTGCAGTATCTCAGAGAGTCGACTTGGCTGTATCGCATTAATTACATACGGTTCATCAACGTGCTTGTTCTGCAGTAGGCTCAATAGTGTTTGTATTTCTGCCTGAGCCGATTTATCCGAAGCAGCAGATTGATCGATAATCCAGAGTTTGCCGTTCTCCACATTGAATTTAACGCTTCGTATTTCCCTGTTGCTTATCTCGAGCTGTCTCCCTATCTTCCGGAGCTGTTCCAGGTAGTTCTCTTTCAACTTGCCAATCGGCTGTCCATCGGCCTCGGTGGCATCAAATGAATTGGGGAAGAACTCACCAGCCAGGGTATTCTCACCGCTAATAGGATCGCGAGTATAATAATTGCCGAAAAAGCACTCCTCCCCATAATTCCCGAAAGTCATAGCCTGAACCAAAATCGCGGAATCGCTCAGTGTCTCACTATCCGCGAATAGTTTTAAGAAGAGATCCTTCACGTACGAAAACTGCTCGTGGGCATCTTCGAATATCCCTTTGGGATATATCGTTTTCACATCGATAAGAGTTTTTTTAATCAGCGCGGTTGTTGTAGCTCCCTTCAACACGGCAAGTGACTTCTCGAGGACTTGCTTGCGAGCGGTACTGGGGCAGATTAGGGTTTCCAGCTCCATGATTCTCAGCAAAACCCCCCGATACTCGTGATAGGCAAAGTCCTCACCTACAAAACTCGCGAACCCGTCGATTGTTGCGTCGCAAAGGCCAACGTTATGAATACTCGAAAAGGTATGAACCATGTTCAGCATTGGACTTACAACAAGTTTAACCAGTAGCGGATTCTCTTCATTCCACTTTTTCTCCAGAATTTCGCCCATCTTACCGAGGGCCTCCTGATAACTCGCGACATGTGATTCCGGGTTTTCCTGATCTTCCTTCAAAAAAGCCTCTGTTAGGATGAAGCCGGGAAGAATCGGAATTCCAAGCGCGGCAAGGCTCATGAGATTCCGTCCTCGCATGCCGAAGTGAAGAATTATTTTCTCATCTTCGGTAAATTCGCTGCTACTGAACGAAAAAATCCTTTTCATAGTACTCCTCTAAATGCAATAGCATTCTCCGATGGACGACTAGGATCGTAAGTGCAGAAGTTGTCAAAAGAGTCTTAAAACTGTTCCATGAGCCCCATGCAGGAAAACCTCGAATCGTGAGCTGGCTCCCTCGAATAAGTACTTCCTGAGTTTGGAAAGATCTCTGGGGGAATCACCCGCCACGCTGAACATGATAGGCGTTCCGTGCTTAACCTTGCCCCATTTGAAAAGCGCATTGATGTCGTTTATCCGCTCACCCTCATACCAAATCAGCACATCGAGTCCCGGGTATTTTAACTTATAACTCTCTATTATTTTCTTCCAAGCCTCCACGTTCCCATTGTGGAATAATTCATTGGTAACATTCACCGCAACCTTGGCCGCGGTGGGTTGCTTCGTTCTACGCATTACAGGAGTCTTCGCAAATGCAGGTTCGATGGTTTTTTCAGGCACAGAGTCCGAGTATGCGGGAGTGGCGGCCACGGTTTGTTCTTCTTCAGGAGCGATAAATTGTTTCCGTCGGCTGTCTGTTCTAAAACCGGGTTTCATCCGAATCTTACCTCCGTAAAGCAGCTTATAAACACCCTCCACGGCACTTGTAAGTTCGGCGGGCCGAACATCGACTAGCGAACCAACATAGCAAACTACACACTCATCCTTAGCCAGCGGCAAAGCAGCTTCCCAAGGCGCCGAAACCTCCGGATTCAAGAGATGAACCCCGCCGTTGGAATCGGTATACACGAGAACAACCTGTAAATTTGTCCAATCACGCACTGCTTTGGAAAGCGCATCGATCGATTCAACCCTGTTCCTGAGATTCTGGGAATCGAAGGCATAGCCGAATTTTTCCACCAGCAGAATATTTACGATGGGTCTGACTTGATAATCCTCTATCACTTTCTCGCCCAATGCGGAATTCAGCACATCGGCCAAGTTATAGCCATCGCTGACATCTCCCGCGAATTCCTGCGCCGCCCGGAAATGACGTAGTGCCAGATTGTATCCCATCCTACGAGCCATAAGATTGAGTTGGTTATTCCGAATCGACGCAGTAATCATTATTTACATCTCACTCAGTTCATCCAGATTTACTTTTCGCTTACCGGAACGAGCCGGGGTTACATCAGCCTTCCCCTTTGGCTTCGCGGCGCTTTGCTTATTCTTGGATTTAACGGCTTCGGCATACTGGGTTGTCGAAGGCTCTACCACCTCTTCCGTGGCAAAGCTCTGCGCGATATCCGAGCGAATCGTAGAACGACGGCGTTTGAAGGATGCGAATGCGGCATCCTGGAATCCCTTGGATACGCCATTCAAGAACTCGTTCAGCACATTGGCCATACCGTTCAGCACATAGCGCTTCCTCTTGATACTCGTAACATCGACATCAAGAACAAGGCCGGGCTGAATATGGTAGGGATTAATCGCGTAGTCAAATTCCCCAAAGGATTTTTCAAGTTGATTGATTCTTGCATCCAAATCAAATCTCACCCTGGGATTCTTGTAGTCAAAGGTTAGCTTAACTTTTCCCCTGGCAACCTTCAGCATCTTCTTTAGTAGAGTTTTTTCATAGAGATAGGTTTGATTCAGGCGTTCAACATCGGTATCCTCCGACCTTAGTTCCATGATTTCATTCCAAAGCTTAGTTTGCTCCTCGTAAATAGGATCTCCCGACTTATCCCTAACCTTCCTCCTCCTGATGCTTCCGGCAACCCTTTTGCTCAGATCCCCGAAGTCACTGTTCGCTCCCCAACCCCTCTTTCCTTTCTCGTAGAGATCGTACGCGACATCGTATACTCTCGTAATCTCCCTGGAGTACTCCGTCATTTGGTTATCATAAGCAACACGCATATTGCGCAACTGAGCATTATCGTAGAATTTCAGCTTTATCTGATATCGCTCATCGGGTAATTGGACGGGGTCGGTATCCTCATATTCCCTGACTATCAGCTCCCGTGCGTTTTTCAGATTTTCAACATATTGATAACCCATTTTAGAAGTATCCAGTATGGAAGTCAGGTTGTTAACAGCGGTATTGAATCCGCGGTTCCGAATATTTTCAATATCGATGATTCGCTTGATATTCTCCCTGACATTCAGAGGATCGATATCCTCGAGATCGATTTCCGCACGCAAACCCTCAATTTTCTCTACCAGGTTCTTAGCCATGAAGGTGTAACGTCTGGAATCTTCGGAATCCTTGTCATCATCAGTAAACTCAGGAACACGTTTAATTCTCTCGAACATGAGTTCTGCATCGGATAGCTCTTCCTTGCCCTCATCAACAAGCTGATCCTGGTGAGCCTCGATTTCCCTGTCGATCATATCCGTGATGGTTTTCGAAATCTGATCCTTAATCAGGTTTTCGACTGTTGACTGATATTGAAAAATCGGACTGATCAATTCCGAATCCAGGATGTTGATTGAAAGCTTCACGCTAAAGACTGTCTTCGGCTTAAACTCATTGTCCTTGAACGAGCATTTCACAACCGAATATGCATTCTCGCCGCGAATAAAGGCACCAACATCGGTTTTCTGACGAAGCAGTGAGTTTGTCTCATTCTCTAGATCATTGACCCCACGTTGGATGTGACCCTGGAGGTGTCCATACATATTGACAATGGATTTCTCTACCTCACCCGTGTTGAATTTATCAGCTCCGCCAACCTGGTCAAGCAGCTCGGCCATCTCCTTTGGTGTATAGCGCGCGAGGTTCTTCGTCTCCTCCTTGTCCACGAATTGGCGAATTTTTTTCACCATCTCGTCTTCGGTAGTGACAATGTACCTGTTGAACATGTTTTGATAATTCTGATTGAAGTAATTGAAAACCTTTTCCTTCAATCCACCCATTACGTCCAATTCTTTCAGGACTTCCTGGGGTAGCCTAGACTTGACAACGTTCAATACCTTGTCAGATTCCTCATTGACTAACTGCTCGTACTCTTGTCTCTGGTCACGCCCTTCTTGTGCGAGCGAATTGCGAGAACCAACAGCGGAAGGCCTTGTTGGATGGAATACGTTTGGGCTTCTAGGTAATTCACGAGCCATTTACTTCTCCTTAAATCCAAGTTTCTTCATCTACGACTAAATAATAGCCGAAATCACGTTTAGTTATTGGGTATCATACCGCTATTTTACAAAATATTCAAAAAACAATAAAATCCCCCTTGTTATTAAAGCATATTTACTTACGAAGAGACAAGAGGACTTCCCCTGCCATCTCCCTCACCTGGGCAGCTTTCGATTTTTCGGATATCTCCCGCAAATTCAACAGCGCCACTGTTCTGGATTCGAAATCGGAATCGTCTGCTTCAAGTATACTCACGGAATTATCAAGAATTTCCATTCTCTTCTGAGCGTCGCTCCTAACTTCGCGAGCGGCAAGAAACCAAATCGTATCATTTTTCCTTATCGAATACACATCTCCATTCGGTAAGTCCAAGGTATTACCCGGCAGAATCCAGTCCGGATCCTCTCCCGTAAACACCCTGTAATCCAAATCGCGAAATCCATTCAATACTGCAATCTCGTTTGCCGCGAGGTGAATGTCCACCTCGGTTATTATCACTCTGTTCTCCACATTCAGGTAGGCCTCTATCTCTTCTACTGTTCTCGGGGCAACGTCTAAGTCAATTTTATCGACATCTGAAGAAGAATCGACAAGAGCTTCATCCGTTGGATTGCCAAGCTCCCGCGAGGGATCATTAGAATCTGATTGAATGCCTGCATCCGCCATATCCCTGCCATCTGCCTGAATTATCGATCCCCACGGAGCTCTCCCCGTGTAATCCCACAGTAATGCGCCGCCAAACAGAAGGAGAGTGGATGCAAGCAGTATCCATGGCCACTTGGGACGCGATGTGCTTCGTGCTTCCGCGGTTCCGCGTGTCATCGACGCCGCGGGAGTCGCTTCGAGTTTGTCATACTTTTTCGCAGAACTCGACTGAGCTTCATCGAATCCATGACTCCTTCCACTTTTCGTCCGCGTCGTTTCCTTTTTAGCCTGGTCGAGATAGGCAAGTTGCTTCTCGGTCAAGGGCCCCTGTCCACCCCTCCTAAGGCTGCGTATGAGGGCTAATAACCGAGTAAGATCCTCTTGCCAAGGCGACTCATCCAAGTCCGCCGCTTCAACAATCCGTTCGGCGGAGTCTCTAGCGGCCTTTATGTCCGCTACGACAAAGCCTTTCTTGGTTGCGAACCACAGCAAGGCCGGCTTCTCTCCAAGGTAAAGATCGCCCCTAAATGGTAGAAGAGGACTGGGAGTTGGAAGACGATTCATGAGCCTCCGAACAGCATTAGCAACTTGTCCGACAGTTTCGCTCAACTCCTCGTTCGGCTGTGTGGTTATTAGACTTAGGAGGGTGTGGCAATTGGAGAGAAAAAACCAAGCCGAGCCGTCGGCCTTGGTGGAGAAACGTCGGAGAGCATCTCTCGATCTATCCGAATCCTGCTTCAACATGGGATTTATCGAGGCATCCTTGGTGAGCGTCTTCAAGTAGCTTTCCAGAGTACTTAGTGCCTGGTACTGCTCATCAGAAAAAATTTCCTTTATGTTCGAAAGCATCAAAGTGATGTACTTGTCGGACAACTGAGACAGAATGCCTCTCTGGCCCTTGAATTCAATCGGGAATCCCCTGGGTATCGAAAACGATTCGGAAAGGTTTCCCGAATTGTATTTGATAAGCCCTTGCTCGATGTCAATTGTCAAGCCGTTTTCAATTTCCCGAGCAAAGGCGATATCGGGTAGGTCAGGTCTCTTGATGCATAGCTTGTCCCCATTGCTGCTTACTATCGAATTATGAAAAGTTGTTCTGCGTTTACCCGAAACATCAGCTATTTCAAGAGTTGACTGCAAACCCCTTCTCTCCGGGAATAAGAGCTTCAGCTTGCGCTGTACCGCGGGGTAAGTGGTTATCACTCTTAGCTGCCTTCGCCGCGCTCGCAGCCTTTTTACAATACCAATAAACTCCGCGGCATCGTGCGAGTCTAACCCATCCTCCTTCAGATCATAGGCGATCGATGTAATGAAATCCGGATCGACACCGTCGGACATTAGTTTTGAAACTATTCCGGGATGTGGGGTAAAGGATATAAAATCTCCCTTTTCATACCAGAAACAGTTTCCATCAGCCAGGTAAATCCCGTGTCCGGAGAAGTCCTGACGCACATATCTAAGTGGGTTTCTTAGAAAATTATGCTTTGCCTCCTCATAAAGGTAGATAAAGTGGCGATCTTCTTTCTCTCTCTTATGGAGGTCGAAAATAATCCTGTCATCGTAGCGGAGATGTATGTTGCCGCTGGTATAAAACCAAACCATATGGCGGCGTTCGCCATCCTCAACTCTGCGATAATCAATTATATCGTCCGTTGGAAGGTTGAAGCTCTCAAAGAAACGGCTGATTGTATCGACAATACCTGTATCGCCAAGATATCTACCATGAAACCTAGGGGCAAGCAAGATTTCCAGGAGCGGATTGCCAACGTGATCGTCGGTTACCACCGTAGTGGAAAGAACCTCTAATACCTCGTCGGAAATTTCCCTTGTGTTGCCGATGCGCAGAAAGGGTTTGATATCATCTATTTGAGTTCCAAGGTAAACTACATAACACTCGCGACCAATATGAAATACTCGAGATTCCGGGCTGATTAACTCAGACATGAATACACTTCCTTGCTAGAAACTATGTCTGCCAACATGATTATAGTAAACAGTTACAACAGCAAACAAGCAACAAAATTTCTTATAACTGTAATATGGAGCAATAAATTCCCGGAAATTAGATGCGATTCGATTAGAATCCTCATTATTTCCCCGGTAGCACGAAGGCCTGTAAGGGCCATAAAGGCGGATTCTCAATCTCGCCTCTGGCCTCCCTGTCCGCCATTCGTATCAAGTAGCCGATTAAATTTCTGAACCAACCCAGCAAACCAAGAGCCTTTGCCGTTAATACCTCCGAATCGAGCGATAGTTTTTCCAGCTCGGGGGATGAGAGGGACAGCGGTTCGAGGAGTTCAGCTCCGTCGATAAATCCTTCCATGCCATCGATCCAAAGATCCCAAAACCCATGGAGAGCTGGATTCTTCTCGTCGGCAAATTCTGCGCCGGGGGCGCTGGATGAGCCGAAAATCTGTCTAATACTCGATGGATCGGCGAACTCCCTATCGAGGAAGAGCGCAACACAGGAGGCCATTCCCTCTAGTATGGCGGGACTCCCCGCAAGAGCCACAATGAGGGCGGTTGTTGATGGTTGGACTGGCTTCCAATCGTCAAGTTCCGGGCGATGGGGTTGAAATTCAGATCCGTCTTGCAGCTTGGTTTTTCTTGCATGGTGGATTAGAGCAGCCCTAAGAATCCGATAACGTTCGGTAAGCCTTTCGGTTAGGATGGCGGCCTTCCTATATCGTCCCACGACTTTTCCGCCAACAAGAACATGATGGGCTCCCAGGCCCGCGGCATCGCCAACCGCGCGATCGCATTTTCGGCACGACGCGCAGGGCGTTAAATAGAGCCTGTTATCCAGTGAGAACATTATCATTGAATGCTCTTGATCGCTGTTTGTGAGTACCGTGTTTCTGGGAAAAATACATTCAGCCCCTTTGACATCATTATCCAATCTTCCATTGAGCTGCGATTTCAGACTTCGGATGGATTCGTCCAGACTGGAATCATCTCTTGAGTAATTAATGGAACTGAGATTTTCGTAGGCTTCCCTTAGGAGTTCGGTTTCCAAAGCGGGCGCGGTTCCCGCTAAGGCGGCGAGAGTTTCCGCGCGGCCCAAATTACCATCCTGATTATTCGGATCTAGAATTGTAGCCCTATGGAATAAACCGAAAGCCTCCCAATCCCTACCTAGGCCTAACAGCAGGCGCGCATGTGCATTCAATATCCGCGTTCTTAGGGTTTTGTCTTCCTCCGCTTTTTCGAAGGCCCTAGCATAGGCATCTCTGGCTGGAGCGGTCAGCTTTCGCTCATACCAGCAGCGCTTAGCTCCCTCGGACTCTCTTAGGGATAGAAGGTTGGTTCGGAGATTCGCGATATTGAACCATAGATATGGCGAATAAGACGGGATAGCAAGTATATCCCGGGAATGATGCTCCATCAGGTATAGACCATATTCGAGAATTGACGTGTCCCTGAGAGCTATGCCGGAATCGGCCATCAAAGCGATTTTAGAGAACAATTCATCAGGGCGACTAATGGGAATGTCGACAACTTTGGCGAAGGCCTCCCGAAAACCTCCACGCGCCATAAGACTCTGGGCCGCCGTAAGAGTTTCAGAAAAGATATTCACGTGGCCTATTATATCTTAGAAAAGAATATTTGAAGCCTCCATCGCCGCAATCATTGTATACTACTTCCGGCATGATGGTGCGATTTCTCCTTTTGGTAAGTTTGGCGAGCCTCATCGGATGCGCGGAAAGGGGTGAGCAAGAAAATCGAATAGGGGGGGGTTGTGGAGGGAGGCCGGCGCGGCAACGTTCTTCAGATTCTGTTTGGGAAAATGGGAGAGACTCAGCCAAGCCGCGGACGTTCTCGAGATTGGATATCGGCAATGAGTTTTATGAAAATCAACCAAAAATCTCCGATGTACCCGATACCGTCGAGGGACTTATGGAGAGGCTTTCGAGCATGAATCCAAACTATCTAATCATTGTTGATAGAACTCATCCACTCGACGCCGATTTTGAGCCCGAGGATCTAGTCGATCTTGCTCTGTATCCCGAGATATCGAGAAGCCGCGATGGTTTATACTTAGAACGCGCGGCAGCAGAAGCCTTAGCGGAACTTTCGGAAGCTGCAGGCAGGGAAGGGATTACACTGCTTGTTTCCTCGGCCTATCGATCTTACGACTATCAGAACTATGTGTTCGATAGCCACATAAGGAGATTGGGCGAGGAAGAAGCCTCCCGTCAGGTGGCCAGGGCTGGAACAAGCCAGCATCAACTCGGCACAGCCGTTGATTTTGGCGATGTTACAAATTCATTTGCCGATACGCGGGCAAGCAGGTGGATGGAGGAGAATGGCGGAAAATTCGGATGGAGCCTCTCCTATCCCAAGCACTCTTCCAGTGAATATATGTGGGAGAGCTGGCATTGGCGATGGATTGGAGTAGACGCGGTGCGGCTGCAAGATGAATTCTTCGGCGGATCGCAGCATAGGATGCTGCTGTACTTACATGAGGAACTGCACGCTACTCGTTTAGAGGAACCCTGAATCTGTATATCTCCTCGTTATTCACCCTGAGCGCAATATCACTGCCTTCCGGTAGCAGGTAGGGAAAGGAAATTTTTCCGCCCGGGTGGGATATTGCGAAAAGGCTCTGGGCATTACCCTCGGGTTCGCTTGAAAAGACTTCAAGGTACACGGGAACCGGATAATCGGGAAGTGTATATTCGAATAGACCATAGGAGTAACCTTGCCGCCATGAATCGGGCCGGCTGTAGTTAAGAGTAATCTTAGTTCCGGTAATAACCTCTGAACCGGGAAGAGGTGATTGGGAGTCTATCCGAATTCCCGACGATGTTTGCCCCTCTTCTACAAAAATGAAGGGCAGGGAAAGTTTTGAGAGAGTCCTTATCGCAGCATCTGAAGTAAGGTTGCTTAGTTCCGGAACTTCCAGCAACCTATCCGATTGCCCACGGCTCACTACAAGTACGAGTTCGGTTGCCTCGCTTATCGGAGTGTTTGCAGAGGGATTCTGGGAGATTACCGTGCCCACCGGCTCCTCGCTGTGAACATAGGTAACCGGTTCGCGAATTGCTAGAATTGGCTCGAAGGTGGAGAACAGGGAGGCTAGACGGGTTCGAACTTCGCTAAGCGATTTGCCGACATAGTTTTCCACATTGTCAATTATCGCTCCCTGACTTACGGTAAGTATCACTCTGCGCCCAGCCTTGACAAATAGGCCGGGCTCAGGGTCTTGTTGGATAATCAGGCCCTTATCTGCCGGATCGCCAGTGTATTTAAGCTGAATCCTTGGATAAAGCTCCCGTTCTTGCAGCATAATGAGCGCCTCGGTTAGCTGCTTATCGACAACCCTCGGGACAACGGTGCGTTCCGCCCCGCGTACCGTCAGAAAAAAGGATACAATCCCGACAAAAACCATTGCCAGGAAAGCGGCGCCAAAGAGTAAAAGGGTTTTGCGAAAATAATATCCCTCGCCTGAGCCATTAGGCCCAGCCCTCAGGTTGCCAGTCAATGCGCTCATGAAACCGATAGACTAATCCTCAAACTCGCGGGCATTCTCAGCTGATCACTTCTCATTCACATCGATTCCCAGAATTGTACCGACCCTAAGCCGAGTGCCGTTCAAAAACGCATGGAAATCCAGTGATTGCCGTGTTGCCAACCGCAGTCTTTTTATAAGCAAAATATCCCTACCTGTTTGTATCAGAATACCCCGGGAACTGTCTACACCCAGCACCGTTCCCGGTGCTTTTGTCCCCGCGGCAGAGGGAGAAGATTCCATCAGTTCGGTTTCAAGAATGGCGAGAGGTTTGCCGTTCATCGAGGTGCGGGCAGTGGGCCACGGATTGTAGGCTCTCACCATTCTTTCCAGTTTACTCGCGTGCATGCTCCAGTCAATCAATCCGTCGTCTTTTAAAACAGGCTTGCAGTAAGTAGCATCTGCTTCGTTCTGGGGAATTGGATTTTGGCGTTTATCTATGATGTCGTTCACCGCCTTCACTAACTCGGGTACGGCGGCATGGGATAGGGCGGTGCTTAGGGATGCAGTTGTTTCGTCGCCTCTAAGCGGGAAGTTTTTTTGGATTAATATGTCGCCGGTATCCATCTCGAGCGCAACCCTTTGAACGCTTATTGCGGTTTGGGTGCAGCCGGCAAGGATTGCGGCGCTTATGGGCGAGGGACCTCTGAATTGCGGCAGCGCTGATGGGTGTAGGTTGATTCCACCCTCGGCGAAGAGGGCCAAAAATTTTGGGCCGAAAAGGCGACCGTAGGCAAACACCACTAGCAACCGCGCTCGAAGCGCGGCTGCCCGCGATCGCGCTTCGGCATCGAGCCGCTCGGGTTGAAGCACCGGCAGGGAATGCTTCTCAGCGGCGATTTTTACCGGTGGGGCGATGCTTTTTCTGCCCCTTCCAGAGCGGGTATCCGGTGCGCATAGTACTCCGACAACTTCGAAATTATCGGCAAGAGCGTTAAGAGAAGGCACGGCTATCTCCGGTGTGCCGGCAAAGAGTAATCTCAGCTCACGCCTATTTTGCAAGATTGAATTTACCCAGAATTTTGTTTCTTTTCCGGCTGCTTATATGGTCGATGAAGAGTATGCCGTTTAGATGGTCGAGCTCATGTTGTATGACTGTAGCCAGCAGTCCCGTCGCCTCAAGCTTGAATGCGCGACCGCGGTGATTCCAGGCCTGAACCTGTATGGTTTTATAACGTTCAACATCGGCGTATTGCTCCGGTATGCTGAGGCAGCCTTCCTCGTAACTGGAGAGTTCGGTGCTGGTGAAGGTGATTTCGGGATTGACAAAGACTAAGGGAGCATTCTCGCCGATTTTCACGGTAAAGATTCTTTCCTTGATTCCAACTTGAGGTCCCGCGAGTCCAATACCCTTGGCATCGATCATCGTGGCAATCATGGCCTCCGACAGTTTGATTACTCGATCATTTATACTTGCAATCGGCAAAGCCACCTGGCGCAGTGCTTCCAATTGATTCTCGATCGTATAAATCTCCATGCCAAGTAATCTAGCACGGGTAGATAGAATAAATGAAGTGGGAAGTTATCCCAGAGCCGCATCCTACGGCGCGAACTCGCGGTTTTCCGAATTAGCCTGCTATTGGCCGTGAAAACTATCCCTATTCATAGCCATTGTGGACTTCTATTCGATAATTGGATATATTCTGCTGCATAAGGCGCCGTACCCAAGCGGCTTAAGGGAGTGGATTGCAAATCCATGATTCAGCGGTTCGAATCCGCTCGGCGCCTTGATTTTCAGCTTGGGTCAAGCCGAGTGCGGCCAATTCCGCTAAGCACATGGCGATTTAATGCTCAACTCAGGGCCTCCAGTGCCGCCTCTTCAATCGCCAACCCCCTTCGATAACGTTCCAGAAAGATGTTGAAACCTTCCACATCGATCGGATTCGGTTCCACCACCTCGCCGGCGCTGTTTGGCAGGACGGCATCGAGAAAATCTGCCAGGCTCTGCTCCCTATTCACTCGGCGGGCATATGTGGCCAACAGCGCCATACCCCATGCACCGCCCTCTCCCGCCCTGTCTAAGAGTCTAACAGGCGTTTCAGTGGCGGCGGCCATAATCCGAGTTCCCACCTCCTCCGCCTTGAAGAATCCACCGTGCCCCCTGATTTCATCGATGACAACCCCCTCATCCCGTGTCAATACATCAAGTCCTATCCTTAAGGCGCATAGAGAACTGAATAGGTGCGTCCGGATGAAATTTTCAATTGTAAACACGGATTCCGGACGTCGGACAAACAATGGCCTGCCCTGCTGAAAACCTGTTAGGTGCTCACCCGAAATATATCCGTAAGAGAGCAGTCCCCCACAATCCGGACTGCCCTTAAGGGCTAAGTTAAGTAGTGTGTCGTAGAGTGCGGGCGTAGTTATTTCAACACCGAAGAGCCTTATCGCCTGTCCAATAAGTTCAATCCAGGCATCATAATCGGAGGTGCAGTTGTTCGAATGAGCCATCCCAACGAGTTTCCCATCCGGAGTAGTTATCAAATCTATCTCCTCATGAACCTTCGCGGGCTCCTTTTCCAAAACCAACATCGCGAATACGGATGTTCCGGCGGACACATTCCCGCTGCGAACGCGGATACTATTCGTTGCTATCATTCCGGTGCCGGCATCACCCTCGGGAGGACAGAGCAATATCGGATGTCTCAAAGTTTCAGTGGGATCCAGAAGCCTCGCTCCCTCCTCTGTAACAACGCCTGCTTCATTTCCAACGCCAATTATTTCCGGAAGTATCTTATCGAGTTTCCAGGAGAATCCTCTTGCTTCGATGTGCTTGTCAAATTTGTCCATCCTAACTCGGTCGAAGCTCTGAGTCCTTATGTCAATCGGAAACATCCCGGACGCATCGCATATTCCAATTGCCCTTCGCGAGCTGAGTTTCCAGTGAACATAGCCGGCCAAGGTGGTTATGTATGCTATATCTTTTACGTGTGATTCTCCGCTAAGTATGGCCTGATAAAGGTGAGCGATACTCCAGCGTTGGGGAATCGGGTATTGGAGGAGCTCTGTCAGTTCACGACTCGCTTCTTCCGTGGTGTTGTTTCGCCAGGTTCTAAAGGGAGTCAGCAGTTTGCCGTTGGAATCGAGTACCAAATAGCCGTGCATCATTGCACTGAATCCGGCTACGGCGATGGAGCTGAGCTCGACATCGTATCGACTCCGCACATTGTCCTTGAGATTTGCAAAGCAGCTCGCTATTCCCTTCCATACCTCATCGAGTTTGTAGGTCCATATGCCCTCTACACGGGCATTCTCCCAATCATATCCTCCAGTTGCCAATAACTCGCTTTCTTCTCCAATAAGCACGGCCTTTATCCGTGTAGACCCAAGTTCCATACCGAGTATGGCCTGTCCGCTTTCTATAGTTTTTCTATCTCTCATATCTCAATTCCCCAGGTCGAAGTTGGTTACGTGGTGCACCCATAATGAGAATCAAATATCCACGCCTGCACGTTTGAAGAACTTTGAACGGGAAAACGAGAGGATAGTAGGAGAATAATTCCACTCCAATAGCATCATCATTGGTTCTACACCCTTGAAAAAAGGCTGCCCGACAAAGTAGCCGTCGCCAGACAGCCGGCCGATGCTTGACAGCCCCTATTCACGATTCTAGAATTTCGCCACTTAGAAGGCAAGGAAAAACTACAACATGGTTAAGCTGCATAACTTGGGTTACCCCTATATCGGTGAAAATCGAGAATGGAAAAGGATTATAGAGAGCTACTGGAGAAAGGAAATCTCGGCTGAGCTGTTAATGGATAGGTTGGCGCTAATAAAGCATGGGAACTGGGAAAAACAAAGGCTTGCAGGACTAAACCTCATACCAGTGGGAGATTTTCATTTGTATGATCACATTCTCTCGGCCGCTCTGACATTCGGTGCAATTCCCAGAAGAATCCGGGAATTCAACTTGGATAGACTGTCTTTAGACACTTATTTTCTAATGGCAAAAGGCAAGGCCAATAATGGCAAATCCACGACCGCCTGCGAGATGACAAAGTGGTTCGACACTAACTATCACTACATAGTGCCGGAACTAGATTACATTGATGAATTCGAACTCAGGCCCCAATATCTGCTAGATGAGATAAAAGAGGCCAGGGCCAAAGGGCTCGAGGTGAAGCCCGTTATAATTGGCCCCATAAGCTTCCTATGGCTGGCCAAGCATAAGAACGCCAACTTCAATAAGCTGGCTCTACTGCCCAGCTTGCAAAAATGCTACCGGGAACTACTGGCGGCCGTATCCGAACTGGGAGTTTCCTACATTCAACTCGATGAGCCGCTCCTATCCCTAGATTTGGAGCCGAACTGGCAGAAGGCCTTCGTAAGCTGCTACTCACAGCTTTCGAAGCAGTGTTCCATTCTAATTGCTACTTACTTCGGGGATGTTTCCGACAATCTGCATTTAATGAGGGATTTGCCTCTGGGATTGCATCTCGACCTATCCCACAACCCTGGGCTGCTGGCTAAGGCAGATGGCATCCTAGCAGGGAATCAGGTGCTTTCAGCAGGCATTGTGGACGGCAGGGGAATTTGGCGCTGCGATTTAAACAAGGCCCTGGCAATATTGGAACCCGCGTACCATTCGAGAAAGGACAAGCTGTGGCTCGCTCCCAGTTGCTCTTTGATACATTGCCCCATAAATCTGGAATCAGAGACATCGATTGATCCGGAGCTCAAAAGCTGGATGGCCTTTGCCGATCAGAAGCTGCTTGAATTGGCGCTACTGAAGAAAGCTCTCGCCAACCCCGGCTCAGTAAAACAGGAGCTGGAAGCCAATAAACAGCTTATGGAACATCAAAGAGATTCCAACTGGCGACAAGCTAGAGAGATAATGAAAAAAGTAAGGCTAGTGGAATCCTCCAGCTTCAATAGGAAGAGTACATTTGAAAAACGCAAGGCGATTCAGCAAGATGTGCTCCAACTGCCACTCTATCCCACTACAACTATAGGCTCCTTTCCTCAAACTAAGGAGATTAGAAATGCCAGAAAGCAGTTGAAGCACAATGAACTCAGTCAAGAGCAGTATGAAGCCATTATGAAAAGGGAAATCGCATCAACCTTGGCTAAGCAGGAAGAAATTGGTTTGGACCTCTTGGTGCATGGAGAGCCTGAGCGAAACGATATGGTTGAGTATTTTGCCGATAAGCTACAAGGGTTCGCTTTCACCGAAAATGGCTGGGTTGTTAGCTACGGGTCTCGCTGCGTCAAACCACCGATAATATACGGAGACATCAGTAGGAATAAACCCATAACACTGAACTGGATACAATACTCAGCGAATCAAACTGATAAAACCGTTAAGGGCATGCTCACGGGGCCGATTACTATGCTCAAATGGTCCTTTGCCAGAAGCGATATCTCCCAGTCCACTATCGCTTTTCAACTGGCTCTAGCCCTGCAAGAGGAGGTTTTGGACTTAGAAAAGGCAGGTATAAAGGCAATACAAATCGATGAGCCGGCCCTGAGAGAGGCTTTGCCCTTGAAAAAGAGTATGCAGAAGTCGTATCTGGACTGGGCCACCAAGGCCTTCAGAGTGTGTTCGGCCTTAGTAAAAGATGAAACTCAAATTCACACGCACATGTGCTACTGCGAATTCAACGAGATACTGCCCGCGATTGCTTCCATGGACGCGGATGTAATCTCCTTTGAAGCTTCAAGATCCAATTTCGAAATTCTGAGCGGTCTCTCAAACAGCGACTATCCTAACGATATTGGGCCTGGAGTCTATGATATTCACTCTCCCAATGTACCCAGCGTGGAGCAGATTATCGAGTCGCTTCGAAAAGCGCTGAAATTCATTCCCAAAGAGAGGCTATGGGTTAATCCTGACTGCGGTTTGAAGACTAGAAACTGGAATGAAACACTGACTTCGTTGCAAAACATGGTGAAGGCAGCCAGACGGTTAAGAGAATTAGAACCCGCCAAGGCAGGTGAAGAGCTGCTTAATGCGTCAACTTAGCTACAGTCTGGAAGTCTTTCCAACAAATACACCAGCCGCCGGCAAAAAATTTTGGCATTTCATCAGGGTTTTCAGGCAGCTACAGCCTGCATTCTACTCGGTTACCGCCAATCCTGCTAATCAGTTAGATGGAAGTGTAAAAGCAATCGCCAATCAAATAAGAGAAAACACGGGCATAGAAGTGGCGGCCCATATGGTGCTTGGCGACCATAGCCCCGAAATCCTGAGTCGAATAGCTCAGGTCTATTGGGATGCCGGAATCAAGCATATTGTGGCGCTCAGGGGAGATGAACCATCGATTTACGCCGGTAAAAAAAGATATGCCAAAGAGTTGGTTGACATCCTACTTCGTGTGGCACCTTTCAATATCTCGGTGGCCGGTTACCCTGAAAAACATCCGCAGGCTATAAACTTGAACGCCGATATCGATAACCTGAAAAGCAAGGTTGATGCTGGAGCCAAGAGGGTTATCACTCAATTTTTCTTCGATCCCGATGTCTTTCTGAGTTTTAGGGATATGGCATGCAAACGAGGTATAAGCACTCCGATAGTGCCGGGCCTGCTGCCCATAATCAATTTCGGTAAACTGATAAAATTCGCTAAAAAATGTGGACCCAATATACCGAGCTTCCTGCTAAAAATGTTTAGCGAAGGCGATGAGCTAGATCATAAACTGCTGGCTATGAATGTTCTCAGCCATCAGATAACGAAACTGATGCTGCACGGGGTAAATCATGTACATTTATATACCTTGAACGACACATTGCTGACATCTCAGATATGCCGCTGGCTGGAAATAGCCCTTTGATAAGGGAGAAAAGTCCACAAAATAGCCCACAAACCCGATGCTCAATTCAAGCTGTATTCACTCTAGAGAAACTTGGCAATTCGCCCTATCGATTCCTGAATTGATATTGCAAAGGTATGCAGGCATCCTGCAGACTCACATCGACATCCGGGTTTGAGCCGGTCGACTCAGTACCAGGAATCTATCGTTCCATAGATGTATTCTCCATTTACTCCCGCGACAATCTTGAATCCATCGGAGCTTATAGAAACGGAAGACCAATTCTTGTCTCCCGCGATTATAGAGTCTTGAGAGCTCTGGTCCGACCAGGTAACTCCTCCATCCGCGGAGGTATAGAGATGGCCTCTCCACGCTCCCGCGGCAAGCTTGGTTCCATCGGAAGACATGGCAATGGAACGCCAGTTCTTGTCTCCCGCGATTATAGAGTCTTGAGAGCTCTGGTCCGACCAGGTAACTCCTCCATCCGCGGAGGTATAGAGATGGCCTCCGTTCACCCCCGCGGCAAGCTTGGTTCCATCGGAAGACATGGCGATGGAACGCCAGTTCCTGTCTCCCTCGATTGCAGAGCCGGGAGTGCCGCGGTCCGTCCAAGTAGCTCCTCCATCCGCGGAGGTATAGAGATGGCCGCTAGACGCCGCGGCGGCAAGCCTGAGCCCATCGGAAGACATAGCAATGGCCTGCCAGTTCCTGTCTCCCTCGATTGCAGAGCCGGGAGTGCCGCGGTCCGTCCAAGTAGCTCCTCCATCCGCGGAGGTATAGAGATGGCCTTCAGATGCCACGGCGGCAAGCCTGGACCCATCGGAAGACATGGCGATGGAACGCCAGTTTTTATTCCCCGCAATAACAGAGCCCTCCCCACCGCGATCTGTCCAGGTGGCTCCCAAATCAGTGGGAGTGTAAACCTGAGAGGTATAGATATGGCCGCCATACTCTGCCGCGGCAAGTTTGGTTCCATCGGAAGATATGGCAATGGAACTCCAGTTCTTATTCCCCGCAATTGCGAAACCGCGAGTACCGCGATCCACCCAGGTGGCTCCCAAATCCGCGGAGGTATAGAGATGGCCGCCATACTCTGCAGTGGCAAGTTTGGTTCCATCGGAAGATATGGCAATGGCCTGCCAATTCTTATATCCCGCAATTGTAGGATTGCCGGCACTTCGATCCGTCCAGGTAATTCCCGAATCGGCAGAAGTATAGATATGGCCCTTAGTCGCCGCCGCGGCAAGTTTGCTTCCATCGGAAGATATGGCAATAGAACGCCAGTCCTTGTCTCCCCCAATTACGTAGCCCTCGCTACTGTAGTACCTCCATGTCTCTCCCGAATTAGCCGAGATATACATATGTCCATCAATCTCTATGGCGGCAAGTTTGCTTCCATCGGAAGACATGGCAATGGAATACAGAGACTTGCTTTCGCCATCAATGGAAGAAGTAGAACCAATCCCCGCACTTTGCCTAATATTACGGACTGTCCAGTTAGCTCCCGAATCAATGGAAGTATGCAAATAGCCACTGCTTTCCATCGCGGCAAGCTTGGTTCCATCAGAAGACATAACAATAGATCTCCAGTTCCTATGCCCCCCAATTGCAGTGTTGGCGGCACTCTGGTCCGTCCAAGTAGCTCCCGAATCAGTGGAGCTAAACATACGGCCTCTGCTTTCCACCGCGAAAAGCTCGGTTCCATCAGAAGACATGGCAACGGAATACCAGGTTCTATCTCCCGCAATTGTGGAATTTTCGCTGCTCCGATCCGTCCAGCTTGCCCCGGAATCAATCGAGGTATATAGATGGCCGCCAAGCTCTATCGCGGCGAGCGTGGATCCATTGGAAGACATGGTAACGGAATACCAGTTCTTATTCCCCGCTATTGTGGAATCTTCGCCACTCCGATCCGTCCAAGTCGCCCCCGAATCCGTAGAGCTATACAAATGGCCGCCATTTTCCACCGCGGCAAGCTTGGTTCCGTCAGAAGATATGGCAACGGAATACCAGGCTTTATTCCCCGCAATTGCCGAACCGCGAGTACTGCGGTCCGTCCAGCTTGCCCCTAAGTCAATAGAGGTATATAGATGGCCGTCACTTTCCACCGCTGCAAGCTTGGTTCCGTCAGAAGACATGGCAATAGATCTCCAATTCATGTCTCCGTCAATAATCGTAACAGTGCTTAGTTGCTTCCATGTAGAATCCCGCGTCGCGGCGGATTTGGGGCAGCTGCTTAGAATAGAGGTTGCCAACGCCAAAATCAGGATGGGATAGAAATTCTTTGTCATACCTTCTATTATAACCCCAAGATTGATTTTTTAAGGCGCAAATAATAAAACCTAAGAGCTATTATTCACCTCAGAACGCATTCCCGATCATAGCGAGAAGTAGAATCTCTCTGGCAGCCGAAAATCAGACAGGGTGTAATCAAAACGGCGTCTATGTCGCCGCAAAAAACAAGCAGCCAATACTTATGTCATTTGTGCCGTACAAAGCGATTTCACGGTTATGCAATCAAACGTATGGCAGTAACAACTGAGAAGCAGAGAATCCCCAACAAGTTTTTTTGATTGGATAATTATACTGATTCTTCCTGTAAATGAGATAGGCGTCACTAGAAAAACAACTCCGAAATGCTGAAGAGACGGTTATCTCAATAAAACCGAAAACTTATCGCATGAAAAGTTTGAGAAAAACAATTTTTGGCTTATTATTTATAGAAGTATCCAATGAGTTTCAATAAGGAGGAAACAATTGAAATGAACGAAGTATGCAACAAGGCCCAGTTTTGGAAATGTGCCTTGCAAGTGAATTCATCCAAGTATATTGAGCATCGTGGTAAGGAGCAGAAACTTACAGAGAATGAATACAATCAACAATTGCTACAAGTATGCCTGGAAGAAAACATCAAAGTGTTAGGTATTGCCGATCATCGCAATGTAGATAGTATTGAAGCAATTCGCAGTATTATGAAACCGGAGGGAATACTAGTTTTTCCCGGCTTTGAGATTGCCTCCAGTGAGGGAATCCATTTTGTATGCTTGTATCCAGAGAATACCTCAGAAAAGAAGTTGAATCGTTATTTGGGAAATCTTTATCAGAACCATTCTGAAGAAGGCGTTCGGCCATCCGAAAAAGCCTCGGAAGAAATTTTCGATATAGTAGAAAGCCAAAAAGGCTTCATATATGCAGCACACTGCACAAACGATGGCGGTCTGCTAAAAAAAAAGTTAGGCCATATCTGGAAAAATGAAAAGCTCAAGGCCTGTCAGATTCCGGGGGGAATTGAAGATTTAGGAAGTGCGAATGGCAACTTCTATAAACAAGTTATTTTAAACAAGGAAAAAAATTACAAGCGTGAATCCAGAATAGCGGTTATCAATGCTAAAGATGTAGAAGATCCTGAAACACTGAGAAACCCCGCGGCCTCCTGCCGTATCAAGATGACCAAACCGAGTTTTGAAGCTTTCAAGATGGCATTTCAGGATCCTGAGTTGCGAGTGTGTCTGAATAGCAACTTTTCCGATAAACACCATTCCCGCATTGAATCACTCTCCGTTAAAGAGGGATATCTAGATAATTTGCACATCGATTTTTCCGAGCATCTGAATGCGATTATAGGTGGCCGTGGTACGGGCAAATCTACCCTGCTGGAATGCATTCGCTATGCGCTGGAACTTGAGCCTATTGGCGAAAAGGCCAAAAGTCAGCATGAAGGAATTATCGATGAAAACATTGGCAAATCTAAAGGTTGTATTGAATTACTAGTGCGCTCATCAAAAATGAGGGGTAAAAAATACATTATTACCCGTTATTATGAAGAGGAAGCAAGTGTGAAAGATGAGGCGGGAAATACTTCTCGTTTTGAAATAAAAGACATTCTTCCTAAAATTGAAATCTATGGACAGAATGAGATTCATGAAATTGCTCAAAAAGAGCAGTCACAGAATGAATTATTAGAACGCTTCCTAACAACTGATCATGGAAAGTGCGAGTCCAAAATCCGAAAAGTGCTAGAAGAACTGGAAGAAAACCGAAAAAATCTGCTCAGTGCTGGGGAAGATAAAGCAAATGCCGAAGAGGAATCAAAAGAGCTTACTAAGTTACAAGAACGAATGCGGCAGCTTGATTCACTTGGGATTAAAGATAAGGAGAGAAAGTCTAAACTGTTGAGAAAAGAGAGTTCATCGAAACAGGATATAGAGAAAAAGTTAAGTATACTTGAAAAAGTCTTCTCAAGTATAAGGGGCGCATTGCCAGATAAGGCGTTTTTGAGTAATGAGGAGCTTGAGAAGCTTCCTCATGCGGGAGTGCTCAAGAGAATCAAGGAAAAGCTGGATCAGCTAATAACAAGTACGGAATCAATGCTCAGTAAGTGGCAATCTGACTTTTCTGAGAGCAAGGAGGAAATTGATAAACTATTCACCGAGCTGCAGCAAGCTATTCAGCAAGCTATTGAGAATGATGAGGAAGAATTCAATAAGGAAATCAAAAAACTCCCACCTGGCGAACAAAGAAGCGCCAAAGAAATGCATACTGAACATGAAAAACTCCAGGAGGAAATGAATAGAATAGAATCAAAGCAGACAAGCATTGCAGATAAAGAAGCAGTTATCGATGAACTGCAAGAACAAAGAGACTCCCTCCATAAAGAACTCTCTCTTAATCGCTCCGAAAGAACGACTAATTTCAACTCGTCCCTGAAGAAGTTGAATAAGAGGCTTAAAGATAAGCTTAAGCTAAGCTTAAAAACGAAAGCCGACAGACAACCAGTTATCGATTTCCTTCTGAAATGCAACTTGGAAAATGTCGGTGAGAAACGACTTCAATTTATTAACGAGAAAAATGATTTCTCTCCAGTTGAACTGGCAAAATCCATTCAGAAGGGAGAACAAGAATTACAGGATTCCTGGGATATCACTCCTGCAGTTGCCCAAGCATTGAGCAAGCTGCCTTATTCCAAGATTCTGGAACTTGAAGAACAGGATTTTCCTGATAGCCCCGAAATTGAACTGAATATAGCGCAGCGGGGCGAACCTAATTACCGCTCATTAGCAAAACTATCCACCGGTCAGCAGTGCACGGCCATACTGCATCTTCTATTACTGCAAAACGAAGATACTCTTATTGTGGACCAGCCGGAGGATAATTTGGACAATGCTTTTATCGCGGACCGAATCGTGGCTGAGTTGCGTAAAGAAAAAAACAACCGCCAGTTCATTTTCGCCACGCATAATGCAAATATACCTGTTGTCGGCGATGCCGAGTGGATTGGTGTTCTTGAGTCATCGGGGGAACTGGGTATTATGTCGGCACAGGGCTCTATAGACTCGGATCCCATTCGAGAAAAGGCGACTAGCATTCTTGAAGGCGGCGAAATCGCATTCAAACAACGAAAGCTTAAATATGGGTATTGAGAGCAATTATGCTAAAAAATAGAATTACTCGAAATCATTACAATGAAAGAGAATTTCGTAATTAAATTCAAAAGGGATTATACCAGCCTGAAGCAATTAATCAAAGAAATTGTAGCTTTGCTTAATTCCAAGGAGGAAAATACTGCTTGGGGTAGAAGATTAATAGCTCTGTTAACTGGATTCAGAGTAAAAATACCAAGGCTAACAACCCATCTCGAGGATAGCCGAATCGCAGGCTCAGGGAAGCATTGATTACGGAAATTGCCCTGCCCGCTCTCTTCCTCCGGTTCGGCCACCCCGGTGGGAATTCAAAAATTGATCTGATGTTGACAATTACTCTCGCGGTTTAAGCAGATTGACGATAAGCTTTGAAGCTATGAGTTACAATGTCGCTATTTTCTGGGATGTGGAAAACGTAAAACCCTCGAGTTCTGCAAATCTTTTCATCCAAGGCTTATGGGATTACGCCGAGGGACTTGGGCGCGTGGTAAGCGCATATGCCTACGCCGATTGGAGCATGCTGGGCTATAAGCAGCTGGGTCCCTCGCTCGCATCTCTCCATTTCAACATGATTCACGTTCCATTCAGGGGCCGCCGTAGGGACAAGAATAGTGCAGATATGCACCTAACCAACGACTGCCTCGATCTTCTACGCTTTCAAAGCCACATCGATGTCTTCCTGCTGCTCACCGGCGACAGCGATTTCAGACCGCTTGTAATGAATCTCAAAAAGGCCGGCAAGATAACCCACATCGTATGCGATATAAAAAATGCCAGCAACGATCTTCTGAGATTGGCCGACAGCTTTACTGATTACAGAGATATGTTTCCCTCTGAGGAAGAAGACTCCTTCGACGATGCAACCGATGAGAATGCGGGTAAACGAGCTATTACAACTGCTTACTCAAGGGAATACTGGTTTGAGCGTCTGGCTGAAACCGCCTCCATTCTTCGCAAGGAAAAAAAAGGCACCGATCCGGGAAACGTAAAAATATCAATGAAAAAGTTAAATCAGGGATTCGATGAGAAATCCCTGGGCTACAAACGCTGGGGCGATTTCATAGCCAGCGCATCCAGGGCGGGCTATGTAAACATGGAGTACGATGATAAGCAATCGGCAATAATCCCGGGGAGGCAATTCAGCCAGGAGACGGGGTCGCTCCAGATTGCCTTGAAGACACTGGTGGAAACACTTACCGAAATGGACGGGCGAGCGAGTCAGCCGGAATTCCATCGATACGCGCTTGTCAGCTCCAAACTCAAAGACAAGGGTATCAATACAAAGGCGCTGGGATTTAGCCAATTCAAGAAATTTATTTCATCCGCTGAAGCACGCGGACTAGTAGAAACAAGGGTAGAAAAGCTGGCGAACTTCGTGAAGAAGCTGTGAAATTCTTGTTATCTTCAATTAGCTGTCCGCAAGTCAATCCCGCCTATCATGAATGGAAATTGTCAGTTCAGCCTCCCCACGGCTGATTCCCAAGGTAGAGGCGATTTGTTCTATGCTTTCGCCCTTGCGAAAAAGAACCAAAACCTTCTCCTGAGTCGAGAGTGATTGGAGTCCCGCGCCTTCGCTGTTGATAGCTCCGAATGCCTTCGATTCTTGATTTTGCCCCATATCGTCTGTACTTCCATTCGCGATATGCTCATCTTTCTCCAACACAAGCCTAAGAGGTTTGGATTTACCAAGCTCAGTATAAACATGGCTAGATAGTTCTTGCCTTTCATTTTCCTTTTTGAGGACCCTCACTAGCTTACTGCCCCGATCAATTAGACTAGTCATAGTTCGAATTCTATCCTCGATTAGCAGGATGTTTCGCTCTGCCGCGCCATTGATATCGGTGAGCATATCGTCAATTTCTTCCTTCAGTTTTTTGAAAGCCCCGTCGTTTCTCATACCGCGTTCGAACTTTCTGCGCCAGAAGTAAGCGAAAGCGGCGCTGCTTATCAAAGCCGCGATGATGGAAATCGATAAATATAAGAAAAACATCTAGCTAGATAGGTTGATATGCCTACCTATCTCCGGGTCTGTTACCACTTCCCTGCCATTCTCCGATTTCTTATTTCGTCTTCTTTTATGCTTTTTGTGTTTCCGCTTATTATTCGGATTGTTGTCCCTGATAGCTTGGATTTCATCCTCGACTGGCGTCTGCGTAACCATGCGATCCTCTTCCAATTCCCGCAGAACTTGAGAGCGCGCGGCCTGTGACTGCTGGAGCGCCGATTGCTCCTTCATTAGGGCCTGCTCCTTGCTCACCTCATCCATTTTTGCAAATAGAGTTTGCAAGTCGATTGGTTTAATACTCATTGTCCTATCTCCGAGCGAGATCTTCCTCGATCTCACGGAAGTTGACGGTGTGAATATAACCACCTTCTAAAATAAAGGTTACAGCTTTTTCATACGGTTCCTTCACAACATACTCCACATCGTGAATTTTAAGAACAACTCCGCTTAGCACCTTCTTTGCCGCCGAAATCCTACCATTAGTCTGCAATGATAACTGGTACTCTCTTCTCTTATGTATTTCTTCATCGACACCTTCCAACTCTGCATAAAAACTATCACACTGCAGGCTCAACTGCTTCAGTTGCTCAGCCTTATCCTCCGGTAGATTTTTACCCTGTATCTCAGCTTGACGCTTAAGCCCCTTCAAATTCAGTTCCGCCGAATCGTATAGGGATTCGATCTCTCCTTTCTTTTTCAGGAGTTTTTCCAGTTCTTCACTAACTCTCGGATCGAATCCAACTTCAATTCTTGTCTCGGATCCGCCGGCCGAACCAAGGATTATCGCGTTTACCTCTTCCAATGCCCTTATGTTTCCGCCGACTATTTTCGCCCGGCGCCCCTTACACAGCACCTTTTTCTGAGAAACAACGTTCGAATTGACAATTCCGGAGCTCACAATTACGAATTCTCCAGCCTCGACTCGAGCATTTTGGATAAAAGACGACCATATGGATTTCCCGGCCACAATATGCCCGAATGCATCGCTTTCCCCTCCGTTAATACCCCTCGAGACGATAATATCCCCTCCGGCATTCAGATTCGCCCTTCCAACATACCCTGCAACCTCTATTCTGCCCTCCGCGGTTACAGAATATCCATCCTCGACATTGCCCTTGATTTCCACCGAGCCCAGCACATTTACATTGCCTGTAGACGCGTCAACGTTACCGGGGATCAATAATACGGTGTCGACTATGATTTTACCATTTTTCAGCATTACATGGCCGCTCTCCGTGGCTACAGCCTTCATGCCATTTTCAATAAGAACAACATTTGTACCGATGTCGATATCTATATCACGGCCATTCCCAGCCGGAATATACTGGCCATACACAGTTCTCCCATCTACACCCAATTCAGGTTTGGTCTTACTAGCCAGAGGCTGGCCTTTAACCACATTTCGAATTTTGTTCAGCTCCTTGAAATCGATGCTGCCATCCTCGCGTTCTTGTATGTGAATCTTATCGGGTTCAGTTTCAAAATTATAATATATCTTAGCATCTACGCCATGAACGGGAGCTGTTCCCTCGGCGACAAGGTATGGGGTGTTAAATACGGGAAAATCCTCGAACTCCTGAAGGTCGTCCTCGAGCAGGCCGCTTACAATGCCGTTGCTCATCATAAACCCCCTAACATCATCAGCGGTGAGATCCGCTCCGCCAAGGCCCGGCTCCCTAGCATTTACATAGGCCCTCATTTGGTCTTCAGATACCACTAGCGACATCAGAGCATCATTCGCCGGATTGTAATTAAACTCTCCCGCCTTAACCCACATCATGTCCGCTTGCTGAGCCGCGATAGTTAAGTTATCCATATCCGGCTCATTGACGCCCCTGCTCCTAAGTATTTCTACAATTTCCTTCGCCGCTACAGATGTGCCCCTGCCAATCGGCGGAAATACCTTCACCCAGGCGCCGTTCGAGGCTAGTCTAACTGAGAAACGACCGTCCGCATCGGCAGGAAGCTCCGCATGCTTTCCGCCATAAGAGGCTAAATCAATTTCATCCTCGAGTTTCGCGGCCTCTTTCTTGACACTCTTACTAATGGACTCGTAGGCGATAATCCTACATGGCTTACCCTTGAGTCCCAAAAAGCCCAAGGAGCCCTTATCGAGTATTTCATACTCAATCACCCTGATCGGCAAACCCAATTCCAGAGACGCTTGCTTTAGCGCATCATCCAGGTTCTTGCCGAAAACTTGAACGTTCTTCATTTTCCTAGTCTTTTCGATTTCCAACCTCATCCTCGCGCGAAAATCATCCAGACTAATCATGACTAGAAAATGCCCTTCTTCACGTTCATTAGCTTTGCTCTAAGTCTACTAATCGCCTTAGTATGCAGCTGCGAAATGCGAGATTCCGTGACATCCAGAACCTTGCCTATTTCTTTGAGAGTCAAATCTTCATAATAGTAGAGAACAAGAACCTTCTTTTCCTTGTCCGGCAGCTCGTTTATGGCATCGACAATCACCCGGCGCATTTCATCTTTCTCTGCGATGGCGTCGGGTCTTAGAGAATTTGGCGATTCTATGCTTTCCAAGGCTGAAGCATTGACATTGACCTCGCTATTATACCAGATATCGTTAAGCGAGAGCATTGAGGTGCCGCTGATTTTAAGCATCATCTGATTGTATTGCTCGATGCTCATCCCCAGTTCACCAGCCACCTCTTCATCGGTAGCGGCCCGGCCGAGCTTGGATTCCAGGTGTTGGATAGTTTCCTCTATTTCACGGGTTCTTTGCCTAACCGATCTGGGAACCCAATCTATGGATCGCAGCTCATCGAATATGGCACCTCGAATCCTGGTTACCGCATATGTTTTGAACTTGACATGCTTATCCGGATCGAACTTCTCTATTGCATCAAAGAGTCCGAAAATCCCAAAACCGACAAGATCGTCAAAATCGACACTCTGAGGCATGCCAACCGACACCTTGCCGGCCACGTACTTAACCAGTGGCGCGTACTGCCTAACTATAGCATCCCTAATCGATTGATCCTTAACATCGCGATATTGTTGCCAAAGTTCTTTTTCGGGGTATCCAGCAATAACAATGTTGTCGTCGGCCATAGATCCTAACCCCTCTCATCTCTCGTAATGACTGTATGTATAGCTTGAGCCAGCTCCTCAGGATCTCGCTCACTACCCAATGCCGATGATTCATCTTTCTTGGATCCGTAAAAGTTTCCATCCACTTCGGAAAAGGAATCGGGAAACCGGTCAGATTCATTCACGGGAGCAATACCATCGCTCCCCTGCTTAGCAACTCCGTTGGCAGAGCCGCCAACTTCTTCTGAGCTTTCCGATTCCTCTGTTGGAAGAGTGATGTCCACCAAGGAGCCTTGTGATCTACCATCGCCATTATACTCAGTACCTTTGGAATCCATCGAATCAAAAAATTCCGGGAATAGTTTCACCACCAGCAAGTTTATCCCGATGGCAAGCACTGTGAACACCACGGATCCTATAGATGCTCTAATCACCAGAGTTCCCAGACGTATTCCTCTTAGCCCGCCAATCAAAAGCGAAACCGCCATGGCCAAGATAGCCGATGCGGCAACAAATCTCCAACGTATGATAGTTCTCACAAGCTGGCCATCCCTACCGGAAGAATATTCGAGTTAGGCATTAGCGCGTCCGAATAGTCGTCTGATAAAACGGGAAAGCTCGCCTCCTTCCTTGAAATCCACGTTTTCAAGCCTTCCGACAATGTGTTGAATACATTGAGATGCTCTACCGTATTGGTCAACCACAAAAAAAGGCTGCTGTTTGCGTACAGCCGCTTGCACCGTCGGATCCTCATAGACGAAGCCAAGATAATCGAGCTTCACATTCAAAAACTGCCCGGCTATATCAACCACCCTCTGCGCCACTCTTTTAGCCTCCGTAACGCTTGCAACTCGGTTTACCACTAGTTTTATACCCATATCCAAATCATCTATTTCCACCGATATTGTTTTGATTATGCCATAGGCATCCGTGATGGCTGTAGGTTCGGGTGTAGTTATTATCACCGCATCGTCAGCAGCTCCTATAAAGGCAAGTACATTGGATCCGACACCCGCGCTGGTGTCAATTATTATGATATCCGCGTCTGAAAGAGTGGTAAATTCATTTACAAAGTGCTGACGCTCCTCTTCGGAAAGGTTTGCAATTCTACTGAAGCCCGAAGCGCCCGCGACAATCTGTATCCCATAGGGTGTATTCACTATTATGTCCTTCATCTCCTTTTGCTTGCGAACGACATGATAAAGATTGTGCTTCGGTATTACTCCCATAACTACATTTACATTCGCAAGCCCCAAATCCGCATCCAAAACCAGCACTTTTTTCCCCAATCTGGAATAAGCTATTGCAATATTTATGGATAAATTTGTTTTGCCCACCCCACCCTTTCCGCTTGTAACAGCGATAATACGGGTTTTCTTGCTTTTTGGTGCCCTGCTATTTTGAACCTCCATAATCTCTCTAAGCTTCTCTGCTTGATCGCCCATCACTATCTCCAGAGAGAGGTTAAATCGGGAGTGGGATATCGACTGGCAAAAACGGATTTCTCAAATTCGATATCCTTGAGTTTCGATAGCAGCCGTACGGGTGAGGCGATAGCTATATCCACGGGCACGCTCTGCCCATCCGTGAGATAACTAATTGGCACAGTAGTGTAAGTTAGTGCGGAAAGAAGATTTCCAATATGGTTAGTTTCATCTAACTTGGTGATAATAAGCGACTGGTAGTTGAACAATCGGAACTGCTCCATGATTACCCTTAAATCAGACGCCTTGGTTGTGGCGCTTAGCACTAGATGAATTTCCATATCCTCTCCACAAACGGATAGCAGCTTTCTCATCTCGCTAAATCTCTCTTTTTCCCTGGGACTCTTGCCAATGGTGTCTATCAATACCAAATTGGAATCGGATACCAGATCAATCTGCCTGCGCAATTCATCGGGGTTATCAGCAGCCTGTACCGGTATTCCCATTATCTTCCCGTAGGTTTCAACCTGAGCGCGAGCACCAATTCGGAAATTGTCAACTGTGATAATCCGTACATCCGCGCCATCCCCTAGTCCATGAACAGCCGCGAGTTTTGCAATTGTGGTTGTCTTTCCAACGCCTGTTGGGCCAATCAATGCGACAACACGTGGTTTGGCATTCGCGTCGCTTCGAGAACAATGGATGTTCCCAGCGATATAAGAGGCGGCAAGCTGATGAACACGGTCCCGATTGTCAAGTTCCGCGACATTGCAGGTTTTCTTTATGCTTTCTAACAATTCAGAGATATAGCCCTCCTCAAAATCATTTCTGCCGAGTATTTCCGATAGTTCGGAGAGAGTAGGAAAAGATTGTGGCGGGGGTGTCGATGCGCCTAGCGCCAAGCATTCTTTTAAATGTCTCAATTCTTGCAAAATCTCGCCAATTCCCTCATCTTCAACCGATGCCGCCTCTTTGCCTTTCGGAGTAATCTCATCGTTTTTAAGGGAATTCTTCCCTGTTGCCGCTAAGATTGCGGCTCGAGCCTCATCATCCTTACTTCTTTGTATCTCTCGGGCCTCCTCTCCGGTTCTCAAATATCCCCTGTACTCATATTGAACCTTTCCAAATAGGCCCATTATTCCAGCCGCGGGAACCGTTCTTTGAATCTGAATTTTGGCCCTATCGCCATATTTCTTGTGTATTCTCTCAATTACTTCCATGTGGCTATCCCCTCGCTCGCTGAAATAACGCGGCATCAGCCTTCTCCCAGCCGAATCTCACCGAGGGAATTTATCTTGATACCCTCGGCAATTTCCGGAACTGAGAGCACCACTAAATCCGGCATTTCCCGCGCTGTAGAAGAGCGAACTAGCGGTCGTGCCGATTCACTGCATAGTATTACCGGCCAGGAGTCCTTCTCCCTGGCTGCTTTCACGGTGTTGGCAACAGCGTTAATCCATTTTTTGTGAAAATCGGGACTAAGCGCGGCAATATCTCCCCCCATTGTTTCCGTTCTTGAATCAATTATTTCCTTCTCTATCCTCGGGTTGATAGTAAGGACACTGATTGTTTTCTCATTATCGGCGTACTGAAGGCAAATTTGCCGGCCCAGGGCCTGCCTAGACTTCTCGATCAGAAAGCCGGTGTCCTTCGAAACCGAGGAAAAATCGCCAAGAGTTTCCAATATTGCAACCAGATTTCGTATACTTACCTGCTCTCTAAGCAGGCCTTGAAGAACTTTTTGAATCTCACCGAGAGAAAAGGTCTTTGTAACCTCATCAACAACCGCGGAGTAATCGTTTTTGAGCGTATCCAACATGGACTGAATCTCCTGACGGCCGAGTATATCACCTGCATGACGCTTCAGAATCTCGGTTAGATGGGTGGCAATGATCGAGGGACCATCCACAACTGTATAACCGGCGCGTTCGGCCTTATCACGCTCGTTCTCGCTTATCCAAATCGCGGGGAGTCCGAAGGCCGGATCAACAGTGGATTCGCCCTCGAGTAAATCTCTATCGCCGCCGGGGTTTATGGCCATGTAATGGCCCATCCGGATGATTCCGCCACCCACTTCTGTACCTCGCAATTTGAAGGCATATTCCGAGGGTTCCAGGCGCATATTGTCCATAATTCGAATGCGGGGTACAACGAGACCCAAATCAAGCGCGGCCTCCTTCCTAATCCGCGTAACACGTTCAAGGAGCTCCGCACCCTGATCCTTATCCACCAGGGGTATGAGCCCAAATCCAAGCTCAAGGGATACCGGATCGAGGGGAACAATTGGGGAAATCTCATGAGTTTCGGCGCCGGCCCTGCGTTTCTCGGATTCAGTTGCTCCCATCTCCTTCCTGTCTTGACGACTTAACCTATATGCCAGAAGTCCCGTGATTCCAGCCAAGGGAAACATGAGATACCAGGGAAAACCCGGGAGAATTCCCATAAGCGCCATGAAAGCGCTCCCAACATAGTATATCCTCGACTGTCGAGAAAATTGGTAACGCACATCCGAACCGAAACTGCCATCGCTAATAGACCTAGTAACTATCAATCCGGTGGCCACGGAAACCAGGAGCATAGGCACCTGAGATACCAGTCCGTCTCCAATGGTTAGAGAAACATAAGTAATCAAGGCTCGCTGCAAAGGTTCCCCGTGAATCGAGGTACCCACAATCAATCCGCCAACAATATTTACCAGGGTAATGACAATACTTACCTTCACGGTTCCGCTAATGAATTTAGTGGCGCCGTCCATAGAGCCATAGAAATTAACGGAGTCGTCAAGATGCTTCTTCTTACCACGTGCCTCCTCTTCGGTAATTGCTCCAGAACTGTACTCCGAGTCGATGGCCATCTGCTTGGCCGGTAAGCCATCTAGCGCAAATCGAGCCGCTACCTCCGATACCCTGGTAGCGCCTCTGGTAATCACCATGAACTGAACCACTACCAAGATTATGAATATAATTAGTCCAATTACCAGTCCCTGGGTTCCCTCCGATCCAACCACAAAGGTTGCGAAAGCCCTAACAATCCTGCCATCGAAACCTTCCCCCTTTCCAAGAATCAGGCGGGTGGAAGAAACATTCAACGCCAATCCAAATACTGTTGAGATTAGCAAGATAGTTGGAAAGAGCGAGAACTCGAGGGGATCCTTGTTATACAGAACCAGTAGAATAATGAGTAGCGATATCATCAGATTCATCGCCATCAATAAATCGAGCACAATCGTAGGAAGGGGGATAATGAGCATCATCACCACGAGCACAACGCCCAAGGCCAGCACAATATCCCCTGCCTGGCGTCCGAACACTCCTCGAAAAGTGCCTAAGGTAGTGTCAGCCACTGGCTCTAGCCCCCATAACGGTTTTGCCGCCAAGGCGATACACCTCAGCCAGTATAACGGAGACAATCTCCCAATACTCCTCGGGAATTTCGCTTCCAAGTTCTACATTGTCATATAGTGCCTTGGCTAGTGGCCGATTCTCTACCAGGGGAATATCATTGCTCTCGGCAATCTCCCTTATTCGCATCGCAAGATTATCCTGCCCCTTGGCAATGACAGTTGGGGCGTGCATGGTTTGGATGTTCCACTTGAGGGCTACCGAAAAATGCGTCGGGTTCGTAATTACCACATCGGCCTCAGGTACCTGCCGCGCCATGGATAATGAAAGCACCTGCTGCATTCGCTGCCGCAGGCGACTTTTGATCAATGGATCGCCCTCTGTTTCCTTGAACTCTTCTTTTATCTCGTGTTTGGACATCTTCAGCGAATCTCTGTGCTGCCTACGTTGAAAGAAATAATCGGGAACGGCAAAGGCGAGCATCAAGATCGCTGCTCCCAGCATCATACGAATGGCTATGCCGCCAACCAGCAACATGGCTTCCAGGGGAGGGAGCTTAATCGCGTTAACAAGGCGGGGAATTTCATTTCTGATGCTTATGTAGGCGAGTAAAACTATAATTGCAATCTTTGTAACCGATTTGAAGAAATTGAAAAGCGCTTCCGTCGAGAGAAGGGCCTTTTGGATCCACCTTGAGAAATTTAAAGAAATTTTCGAAAAATCCGGAGTAATCGGCTTAGTCGAAAAAACGAAACCAACCTGAGCTACATTGCCGAGAAACGCCGCCGAGAAGCAAACTATCATCACCGGCAAAATCAGGCGAAGCAGATAATTGCCTACTGTATTGAATCCAGCAAGCATATCGTTTGTGCCGGAAGTGGAGATCGTAATGAAATATCGCATCATATCGGCAATTATCCGGATGATACTGCCGGAAAATGCAAATAGAGCCAGTAGACCACAAAGCATCACCAAGGCCGAAGTTATGTCTCCGGACTTGGCAACCTTTCCCTCTTCGCGAGCCTTGCGAATTTTGCGCTCGGTCGGTTCCTCCGTCCGTCCCTCATCCTCGGCGGCAAACCATTGGAGGTGTATGTCAAAGCGATCCTCGAAGTTCACTTCGATTTGCTTCGGATTATTTGTCGATCCCACCGGTTTTTTCATCCTAGGACTTCCCTACTGGAAAGCAGATAGGCCTCAATCAACTCGAACCCCATATCAACTAGAATCGACATCTTCTCAGCTATGAAGGGGGTGGCAATTAGCATTATGATAAAGCCTACACCAATCTGTAACGGAAAACCCACTAGAAGTAGATTCATCTGAGGTGCGGCCTTTGCCAGCAAGCCCATGGTTACAGAGACAAGAATCAGAGTTCCAAGTATTGGAAACGCCAGTATTAACGAGTGCTCAAAGAGCCCTCCTATAGATCCGATAAGAGTATTTCGCAAAAATGTACTCGATGCCAGAAAATCAGTCCCTTTCAGAACATTGAATGAACCCACTAGGCCCATTACGAAGATGCGTACCATACCGCTAATGCTTAGGAATACCCCTATGCCAATCAGATTCAAAAACTGCCCAATCAAGGGTATCTCCACCTGAGCCAGGGGGTCGTAAACCTGCGAGGCGCCAAAACCCATCTGAAACGAAAACATTTGGCCGGCTGTTTGAAATATAGAGAAAATAAGCTGAAGAAAAAGGCCCATTATTATCCCAAGCGCAACTTCGGCAACGAGGGATAGAGCGTAATTCAGGCCAACTCGCGGAACAGGGCCATACAAGGCATCTACTGATGAGTGAAATAACACGGCCACAAAGAACGCGAGTCCTCCCCTTGCGAGGGGCGGAATGGCCGTGGAAGAAGTTAGCGGCGCCGTTCGCAGCAGGGCCGCAACCCTAGCAAAAACAAGCAGGTAGAGTCGCGCCTGCTCTACCAGGCTCCCCCAATCCATCATCTGGCCAAATCCGGAATTCTTTCGAATAGAAATACTGTGTATGAAGTTAGACGGGTAGCCATCCATCCAAACAACAGAGCTAAAATGCCAAGTATAGCCAGTATTTTGGGAACAAAGGTAAGTGTTTGGTCCTGTATGCTAGTAGTAGCCTGAATTATGGAAATAATCAGACCAACCGCCATGGCTACCAGAAGCACTGGCGACGCTATGGTTAAAATTGTGATAACCGCCGATCTCATCAATTCAACAGCATTACCTAATTCCACGACATTCCCTCTAACTGAAACTCAATACTATCTGACGAATCAGCAAGGTCCATCCGTCAACCAGCACAAACAAAATCAACTTGAACGGCATCGATATCATCACTGGCGGAAGCATAATCATCCCCATGGACATCAGAACCGAGGCCACAACCATGTCGATAATAATAAACGGAATATATATATAAATCCCGATGCGAAAAGCCACGGTAAGCTCATGGAGTACAAAGGCCGGAATTAGGACATAGGTTGGAACATCGGCGAAACTCACCGGTCTGCTCAAACCAGCCATATTCATGAAAAGACTTATATTCGCGGCATCGCCGGACATCTGCCTGTACATGAAATAGCGGATCGGGGCGGAAGCCTTCTCATATAACTCCTCACTGTCGATACTGCCGTCGGTGAAGGGGACGAATGCCTCTTGGTAAACTTCCGTAAAGGTGGGAAACATTATGAACAGTGTTAAAAAAAGAGCGATTCCCATTAGAACAGTTGCCGGGGGCACCTGCTGAAGGGAAAGCGCCCTTTTCACAAAGTCCAGCACGATAGATATACGAAGGAAGCTTGTCATTAGCACAGCGATCGAAGGAGCGAGACTTATGATTGTAAGTAGGAGTAGCAGTTGTATGGAAAGTGCTGCTTCCTGATTTGAATCAGGCTCTCTCACGGTCAAATCAACAAAGGGAACGGGTAGGTTTCCCTCATCAGCACCTGGTAAGATCGGTGCATCTTCCTGAGCAAAGAGCGAGGGGGGTGTTAGCGCTAGAATGAAAAACAGCATTCCCAACAAGAAATTTCTCATAGGTTTTTAAGCCGCTCTCTTTGCTTCCGGAGATTGAGTATAGAGGCATCGGTTGAATAGCCGTTCGCCCTGCCTGCTTCAGAATTTTCTCCCTTTGCCGATGATTTATCCGAAAAACGTTTCTTAAGAAGCTTTGCGAAGCCTCCGGATGCGGGTGTTTTAGAGGAGTTCAGCCGTATTTCTTCTATTGTTCCCCTGTCATCGATTTCGGAAATCAGATTGATGGAATTGTCTGTACTGCCAATTAGAAACACTCTGTTTCCAGCCTCTATCAAATGCAACGCCGAATTGCCCTTTATTGGCCGCGTGGAGTATATACGAATCTCGTCTCCCCCACCGGCCTTGATGCCGGTCAATTTTCTTAGCATCCACACAAGAGCATATATCAACACGATGATAGCAACCAAAACCAAGATGACGCGCAGAAAATCCCCAGGGCTCACGCCGGGAAAATTCACCGCCTCGGGGTTTGCTGTTGGAGTTTCGCCTGTAGTTTGGTCGTTTAGAAGTAAGTCGCTTTCTGCCGGACGGGTTGGAACAGTGTCGGCTTCCTGAGCTTCCCGATTCTTATCCTGTGAGCCGACATCTGGTGCGCTAAGCAGAAACACAAACGCCAATAAGATTATCTTCAGTTTTACCCTCCCAAAGCAACCGATGCCATTCCCTTCAAAACGACATTGGTTTTTCTCTTAACTCATCGGTCGGTGGGCCTATCCAGCGTCGAAACAATTTCGGTAACTCTTACGCCAAAATTTTCGTCGATCACCACAACCTCCCCCCTAGCGATTAGATTGTTGTTCACCAGGATATCCACGGGCTCCCCGGCAAGTTTATCCAATTCGATAATCGTGCCCTCACCCATTCCGAGAATTTCCTTTATCTTCCATTTAGTGCGACCGAGCTCTACAGTGAGCTCCATGGAAACATCCATCAGCAGCCCAATATTTCTTTGCTCCCCCGTACTGACGGTTGGAGAGAGTTCCGGAAACTGAACACCCTGAACATTCGGTGCCGGCTGGCCCGTGTAAGCATTCAAGGTTGGGGCGTCCATGTTCAACGGCGACTGCTGAAACGCTCCGTCCGCGCCTTGACCGCCTCCATTGGAGCTTGGAGTTCCCAGCAGGGAATTCATATCAGAGACCTGTGCAGAACCGACGCCATCGGATGAGGCGCCGAGCTTCCCCGCGAGTTCCTGAATAGTCGCAATGTCAAAAACCTCGTTTAAGACCAAACTGTCCTGATTCGCTATCTCCACGTTGTATGCAATCGCCACCAATTTATCGCCGGGAAGGGTCAGCATTGCCTTGGGAACAATTTGACCATCCGGAGTATTTACCAGGACGGTATCATTGATTTTATCGCCAATCGCTCCCGCGGATACGCCGGCGAGCTGACTCATTGCCTCGCTTACCGCGCTGACAGTTGTTCCGCCAAGCTCTAAATCATTCTGACCAATCATCGGCGATGCAAGCTTGAGCGCATCCTCACCATCCAACACAAAAAGATGTGATCCCCTAAGTCCGCTCTTGAAGTCAAGCCTTATTTCTACTACCTCATCAGGCAGTCCGGAAAGAAATTGCTCTCGTTCCACAACATCCACTTGTTTCACGTTAACTATCACACCGGTTGCCATAGTTCCGGACAAGGTTGCACCCTGCGCCCCTGTTATCTCGGTAAATAGGTTGAAAATGGCATTCTTCTCCGCCTCGCCCAGATCCCGATTGCTTGGGAATGAGCTATCACCCGGCGTCCCAAGTGGTTCATCGCCCATCAACAATGCATCTATTTCATCCTGAGAGAGAGAACCATCACTCATCATTCATCTCCTTCGGTAGCGAGTTCTTCAAACTCGCCTGCCTCAATATCCTCGATTTTGCGAGTTACCTGCACGGCTATTTTTTTGCCTACAACACCCGGGCGGCAATTGAATTTCGGTCTATTCCCGATTCTCAGCGTCATAGGATCCCCAACACGCGTTCCGGATAAGCGAATCACGGAACCCAGTTGCAGATTCATAACATCCTTCATCGCAAGAGTAAGACTGCCTACCTCCGCAACAAGCGAAATATCGATGTTCGCCAATTTCTCCCGAAGGAGATTGAGATTCTCAGTGGTTGCACCCCGGCGAACTGAAGAGTACCAATATTGAGCGGAAAGCTTGGAAATTATCGGTTCAATAGTGAGATAGGGTATGCAGAAATTCATCATTCCCTCTATTTCTTCCACCTTGGTTTCAAGTGTCACTAATACAACCATTTCCGTTTGGGGAACGATTTGCACAAATTGAGGATTTGTTTCTATCTGTCCGAGCCTTGGTCGCAAGTCGATTACCTGACTCCAAGCCTCGCGCATATTACCGAGTATTCGAATAATGATAGATTCCATTACCGCTCGCTCGATTTCAGACAGTTCCCTGTTCAGCTTCACACCCTCACCGGGGCCACCGAAGAGGCGGTCAATTATTGTAAATGTTATGGTAGGATCTATTTCGAGAATGGCGGAGCCTGTAAGCGGATCCATGTTTATTACCGCCAGCGTGGTAGGGGAGGGTATGGATCTCAAAAACTCCTCGTATGTGAGCTGGTCCACCGAGGCCACATGAACGTGGACTATTGATCGCAGCTGTCCGGCTAGGCTTGTGGTGCTCAGTCTCGCAAAGGTATCATGCATAAACGATACGGTTCGTATCTGTTCCTTGGAAAACTTATCGGGGCGGCGAAAATCCCAAATTCGGATATTCTTCCGCTCGGCCACCTGCCTAGTATCGTCAATCTCGGCATCTCCGGAACTGATCGCGGTGAGTAGTTGGTCTATTTCATCCTGGGAGAGGACTTCCGTCACATTCTACTCCACTTCAGGGCTAAAACCCGATTATCTGATACTGAAGGAACAAAATCTGCTCCACCTCGCCGCGCGATAGAAGGCTGTTTATCCTGCCCATCAGCTCCTGCTTTATAGCCACCTCATCCGACAACTGCTCCCGTGTCCGCTGACTGAAATAGAAACGTATGGTGTCCATCAGAGCATCGTTTTTGGCCGTCAGTTCTCTGTCCAACTCCCTGTATCTATTACTATCGAATCCAAGCTTTATCCTCGCCGATACGGTGAATCGCTCGATATCGGCTGTTTGGGCACGAAGATCGTATCCATCGTCGCTCAAAAAACTCCAAATTGTATAGTCTGGAACCTCTGTTTCATAAGTATCCGATAAAACCGGGAATTGACGGGAGCGATTACCCCTGTCCATAAATCGATAGGTGAGAAAACTCACGGTAATGCTTACAAGTAGGGCGAGAATGCCAATGGCTATGTACATCAGAATCCTGGCTACTCTTTCCGAGAAGAAACGGCTTCCCTTCAGTTCCTCCTCATTCTTGACATCGTCAATCTCCCCTCCGAGTTCGAGCCTCTCACCAGCCATAATAGAGTTCCCCCAAAGCAATCTTATCCAAAACTCCTCGAGTAACCAAGTCTGCTAACCGCATTCCGGCAAAAAGAACGCCTAGCCTGTCAGTTTTTTCCCGCATACTCATTCGTGAGCCTCTTTCAATATCACTATATCTACCCGCCGATTCTCGGCCCTATCCTCCTCCCCTAGTTCAGGATCCTTCAATTTGACTGTATCCGCAAATCCAGCTATTTGGAATCTCGCCTCATCCGCACCGTAATCAACCAGATAATGCAGCACCGCCGCGGAGCGCGCGGAGGAAAGCTCCCAGTTTGTCGGCCAGGGTCCATCGGCATCAGTTGGCGAAGAATCTGTATGACCTTCAAGTCGAATTTTCCTGTTTGCAATTTCCTCTGAATCTAGAAATCGAGCTATTTTTTGAAGCGCGTCTCTTGATTGCTCAAGATTTATTTCCGCGCTGGCACGCTGAAACAAGATATCTCCAGCCAGGCTAATAACGAGTCCCCGTTCATCCTCTTTTATTTTCACGAATCGATTCTGAATTTCCGGCTTGAATTCGCTCACGGCCAGCCTTCGAGCCTCATTCAGTCGTCTACCCCGTGTAGTTGATGGCATCGCCGATACATCGTTCCCCAACTCCGCCAGTATGCCTTCTGAAAGCGTATTGCCTCCTCTCAAGGTTCCAAGTCCCTGAAAAGACTGCACAATGAGCTCAATCCTCTGACTATCTATCGGGTTATCAGGGTTCATCAGAAGAATGAAGAAAATCATCAGGAGTGTTACCATATCCGCGTATGTAAGCAGCCAGTCGTCCTGTCCGATATCTTTTCTCTTTCTCCTTCTGGTGCGTTGATCAACTAGCATTGCTACACTCCTATCCTATCTCGGCCTGCACCGGCCGATCCGATGGCGGTAGGAAGGTAAGTAACTTATCTTCGAGTATACGCGGATTATCGCCGCTCTGAATCGAAAGAATGCCCTGAATCATAATCTCTTTGATTTGCATTTCCTCCTTATGACGATCCTCGAGTTTGAACTGAATCGGCGATAAAACGAGATTTGCCAAAATGGAACCGTATAAGGTTGTGATGAGCGCAACCGCCATATTCGGGCCTATGGAAGCAGTATCCTCAAGATTAGTAAGCATTCCTATGAGTCCGAGCAGCGTGCCAATCATTCCAAAAGCAGGAGCGAGTTTCGCCCAGCGCTGGAAAAAATCGATTCCGTCATAGTGTCGATTTTCTATTTGATCCAGATTAGTATAAAGAATGCGCTTGATGACATCCGGATCTGTTCCATCTACAACGAGCCTAAGTCCGCTTTTGAGAAAATCATCCTCGATTTCATTTAGAGAATCGTCCAAGGAAAGCAATCCCTCCTTACGCGCGCTATCCGAGAATTGAACTAGCTGGCTGATAAGCTCCATTTTATTTTGGAAAACCGGAACGCGTAATACAAGATTGAGATACTTGAAAAAACTGAACGCTCTGCTTAGTGGATTCGAGGCCACAACGCCTCCGAATGAACCAAAAATAACTATTATAAAAGACGAGAAATTTATTAGCCCTACGATGTTGTTGCCGTTAAGCACGAAAGCAGTCACGATTAGGACGATGCCGCCGAGCATTCCTCCTATTGTTGCAAAATCCACAAACTACTCCTCCTGAGCCGGAAAACCGATTTCACGTCGATAGGAGATAATAAGAGCTCGCACCTCATCAGGTGTCTCGGTTACAACGAAGCGCTTGCCGGTTGTAAGTAGCAATGCTGTCCTTCCTTCTCCAGCTTTCTCGGCGTATTCAATCAAATGAGGATTAAGAAAAACATGTCTCTCGGTTTTTCCTGGTAGGCTGACTTTTATCATCAAGCTTCCTGTTTCCTAATCAACAGCCTCGCCGTGCACTAACGTTTCAGAGTCAACAGTTCCTGCAGCATTTGATCCGAGGTTTGAATGGTCTTGCTGTTGGACTGGAAACCTCTTTGCGTAACTATCATGTCGGTGAACTGCTCTGCTAAATCAACATTGCTCATTTCTAGGGTTCCCGAAATAATTTTGCCCCTGCCCGCCACACCGGAGGGGCCAATCAACGCATCTCCGGAATTAATCGTTCTTTCGAATTCTGTCTCGCCCGCCTTCTCAAGACCACCGGGATTCGTAAAAATAGCTAGGGCTATTTGCCCAAGGTCTCTTTCTGTTCCATTAGAATAGACACCCGTAATAATGCCCTTCTGGTCAATCTTGTAATTCTCGAGATAACCCATGGTATACCCGTCCTGCCTAAAGGCCTTGGTGGTGGAAGTTTCTGCAAATTGAGTTGTTGAATTCGTATAACTCCCAACCTCTCCGATATCGATGAGAAAGGCCTGTGTGATTGTAGCGCCTGTCGCATCATTCTCAACATCGAAGGTTACCGGTATCTGAATCCTCCCTTCCTCCACCAAGTTGCCTTGGGCATCCAGCACGTTCGCAATTGCGCCAAGGTTATCGAAAGTTATCGTGAACTCGCCTTCACCGTCGACGTTGCCGGCGGCAGTCGCAGGATCGAATCCGAGAGTTACATTTGGAGGAACATCGGCATCCGCCGGACGATCGGGATCGATCTGAACTATCACGTCCCAGGAATTGTTAATCCCCGGGGTTCGGGTGAAGTTCATTCGCAGAACGTGAGTATTGCCAAAGGAGTCATAAATATTTTTGTCCAAACTCCAGGTGCCATCGCTTATAACCGCGGGACTAGCGCCGGGAGGAATTATTGGCGTACGCTTATCGAGATTGGAGGCCAATTCAACTAAAGCTGTTTGCCGCGCGGGGTCCTTGGAACCAATAGGTATAACAAGATCGGTAACATCCGCCGCTGTTCTTATAGCGCCAAGCACGCCGTCCCCCAGATCTTCCGGGAGCCAACCCTGAAGACGGAATCCGTTGGCGGGATTAACCAGATAGCCATCCGCATCCAAGCCGAATGCGCCGGCCCTGGTATATAGCTCCTTTTCACCCGTTCGAAGTATGTAGTACCCATTCCCCAGGATGGCTATGTCCGAAGTCACGCCTGTATTTTGAAGTGAACCCTGCGTATGAATGGTATCGATGGTTGCCACCATCATACCAAGGCCAACTTGCTTTGGATTAACCCCTCCAACCTCCTCAGTGGGGCGAGCCGCTCCACCTATGCTTTGGGAGATGATGTCCTGGAAATTCACCCGACCCTTTTTGAAGCCGATCGTGTTGACGTTGGAAATATTGTTGCCAATCACATCCATGCGAACTTGATGATTCTGTAAACCGGAAACGCCCGAGTAAAGTGATCGCATCATAATCTTGTCTCCTATTCGCTAACTTCGGATATCATGTCATAATCATAGTAATTCCCATTAACCAGTACCTGAGGGAAGAGGCCGGCGGTAATCGCGTCTACAAATCCGCGAATCCGCTGTTCGCCCTGGAGAATTTCAACTTCCTTACCCAGAAAATTCGTTACCAACGAGCTCTTGATGGCAGCACTGAGTTCAGCAAACTGTCGGTTCATGTTTGTCATCTGCTCCAGAGAAGAAAACTGAGCCATCTGAGCTATAAATTCCCTATCTTCCATGGGCTTTGTTGGATCTTGGTGCTGTAATTGAGCTATGAGTATCTGAAGGAAATCATCCTTACCGAGTTCCTGTTTGGCCGTTCGAGAGCCATTCAGGCTTGCATTGAATGCCTCAACCTGTGCACTCAGGCGAGTTGCATCTGACGCGTTAAGTGTCGATTCGATATCCATCAAAAAATCTCCTATACAACCAGGTTAACAAGATTATCACTCAATCCAATGGAAGCACTTATCGGTACAGAGTTCTCAAATTCAGGTGCCGCATCTTCTCTCAATGCCCTGCGACCATGTGAATTGGCGCTATTGAACCAAAAATCCGATGAGGCATCGTCCCAAGCCATTTCCAGATCCGCTCCTCCAAAACCGCTCTCAAGCAATTTCGCCTGCAGCCCGTCCAGAGCGCCTTTAAAAACTTCTCTAGCGGCCGCGGATTCAACAAAAAATCTGCCCTTTAGATGATTGTTTTCCAACTGAATTTGTACCCTAACTCGCCCCAGATTATCTGGCTTAAGGTTGATTCTCAGCTCACCGGCCGAGGAGCTATTAAGCACAATCTTGATTTGCCTTACAATCTCATTCCCAGCCTGAGCATCGAGTTTTCGCGCAAATTCCATAGCCGCCGAACGCCGTGTATCCTTTCCATCGAATCTAGTCGGAATCTCAACTTCCATATCTACCACCATCGGTCGATTTTCCAACCTAAGCTCCCCTTCAATGTCTTTGCCGGCACGGTTTAGATGACGTCTGATTCCCCTCATTCGCGTAATTGGATTGGCTTTTGCGCTATCTATCCTTCTATCCTGAACTTCAACTCTGGGAGCAATGCTCGTTAGATTACTCCTGTGCTTCCCGTCAATCGCTCCTCGGATTACGGAATTGCTCTCATAGTTTTCTCGGTTTTTGGGATTCAGTGCGTCGACTAGGTGTAGAATCTCGTTCGCAACCGGGACAACCCGATCGGAGGCATCATTTGGCATGTTCGCCACCCTTTGCCTGCTTCGAGACTCGTCCCCATCCCCCTGCTTCATTTTCTCTTTTATCCCAAAGCTCAGTTCCTTCTCATTACCCGCGAACTCGCCTAATCCATTAGCGCCCATTAGCTTTTTCCCGAACTTGATATCTACTCTCCGAGAAAGCCGAGTTTTCTCATTACCGGAATTGACTTGTTTCTTCTTCTTGGACTGCTCCAAAATTTTAGAAAAAGACGGGCTGTTCGAATTCCGCGCCTTCTTGATACCTGACGCCGTTCTTTTTTTAGCAGTCGATTTGGAATGGCCGCTACTAGTTTCCGGTGTTGCAATGGGGGTTCCTGCCAGTGCCATGTCACTCATCCATTTAGATTCAGTCCGGGTTTTTCAACCAACAATCTTTGAATTTCCGCCGCGCGAACCCTATCGGACATAATGGAAAGCCAATAAGCAACCAGCGACTCCTCCCCTGCTTCCCGTGAAAGTCTTTCACTCGTTCGAAGCAAATCCACCAAGTCCCTCACATCATATTCGTTCATGATAGATACGGCCTCATTCGGTGGCATCCCCATCATATACAAGGCCGTCTGCTCTAAGTTCGCTACTTTATTGTCGTATTGACTGAGCGCCTCTATTAGAGATTTTTGCCTCTCTTCCAGTGAAAGCTCTTTTTCTTTGAGTTCGCTTTCTTTCTGATCTAAACTGGCCTCCCTCAATCTAAGCTCTTCCATTTTCGCTTCCAGGGCTCTGCGTTCCACCGTCATAGCCAAACGCTCTTTGGATAGACGATCGGAATCGAGGAGCATTGGAGAGAACGGTTCTTCAATCGTGCTTCTAGGTTCAATACCGAATAAGGATGTAATTGGAGCCATTTGCTCTTTCACTTCTACGAGTCCCAAGTAATCCAACCAGATTAAACCCCCGATAATGAGCACCAATATCAAAACCACAAGAAAGATTATCTTTGCAATACCCGCCCCCCTATAGCGTAGACTCATTGCTCCTCCTCTATCTCATTTAGCCGCGATACGGTTCCCTTGGCAATTTCATCTAGGTTCTTAATCTCCTCTTGTTTGATCCTTGAATTCCAATAGTACCTGCGCCTTTCCCTCAGTTTTTCCAAGGCGGCACTCTTCGAGCGATCCTCCATGTAAGTATGCCTAACTCTCTCGACACTTTTTTCCGCCTCCGCCAACCGTGGTTTTAGGGCCTCACGTTCATTCAACGCCTTGCGTAGCAAGTTTTCACGCATACGAAGCTCATCTAGATTTGCCCCCGAACTGAGAAGTGCGCTATCCCCGGCTTCTCCGGCTTTTCTTATTCGGTTTTTTATAGCCATCAACTTGCCGAGCTCTGTCGCCAGCAAGAATTCACTTTTCCGTGTCTGTTCCCTTCTCAATGAAAGCAGCGCCGCGAGCGAAAATCGAAACCTTTTCATTCTCTTTCTTCTTGCACATCAGAAACCACTCCCGCGAGCCTTGCTCCCCTGGAGAAGATACTTTGAGTTTCTTCGTGCTCTTTGATACCCTGTATAAGAAAGTCATTCAGTTCCTCTCGCTTATCTATCGCTTCATCAACAACTGAATTAGTCCCTTTGGCATAAGCTCCCACATCGATTAGATCTTCCTTATCACGATATGCTGCAACTAGTTTGCGAATCTTTGCCGATGTCTTTGCCGCGTTCACCCCCATGATTCTCGGCGCTACCCTGCTAACCGAGGCTAAGATGTCAATCGCCGGATAATGATTCTGCTCAGCCAGGCGTCGATCGAGTACGATATGTCCATCGAGATAACCTCTAACGGCATCCGATATTGGCTCGTCTAAATCATCTCCCTCTACCAGAACAGTATATAGGCCGGTAATCGTACCCCCGCGGGTAACTCCGGAACGTTCAAGCAACCTTGGGAGCAGGGAGAAGACGGATGGAGTGTAGCTCCTAGTTGTAGGCGGCTCTCCAATTGCGAGTCCAATCTCACGCTGACTCATCGCAAAACGAGTCACGGAATCAAATAGAAGCATTACATCGTTTCCCTGATCCCTGAAATACTCCGCTATGCTTGTAGCGGTAAATGCACCCCTTACCCGCGCCAGTGCCGGAGTATCCGAAGTGGAAACAACCAGCACGGAATGCTCGAGTCCCTCCTCGCCAAGTTCGGATTCGATAAACTCCCGAACCTCGCGCCCACGTTCCCCTATCAGGGCGATTACATTGACATCGGCCGATGTGTTTCTTGCCACCATGCCCAGCAACGTTGATTTTCCCACTCCGGACCCGGCGAAGATGCCCATTCTCTGACCCCTGCCGATGGGAGTTATCGCATCGATCGCTCGTATTCCAGTGTCAACCCTCTTTGAAATTGGAGCCCTATCCATAGGCGAAGGAGAGGATGCAAACATCGGATAGCGTGTTTGCACGGCTATTGGTCCCTTGCCGTCAATCGGCATGCCCAGGGCATTCAGCACCCGTCCGAGCATTCCAGTGCCAACAGAAACATCCGGGGGGCTTCCCGAGGCGATAACCGGATCGCCCGTTTCCAATCCATGCAGGGGTTCATAGCTCATCAGCTGAACTAACTCATCTCTAACAGACACAACCTCTGCCAGCAAAGACTTACCTTCCCGTGGCATTATGTGGCAGATTTCGCCAACAGCGGCCCTAGGGCCGATACTCTCAAGCAAAATACCCTGCACCCTCTTCAATCTGCCTAAATACTTAACAGGATCGGTTTGGTCTACCGCGTCCATATACTTCTTCAAAAGCATTTCAAACCACCCTAGTGTCTCTAATTGGCACCAACTCAAGAATTTTGTCCTCGATTTCCCTTAGCTGACTGAATATTCGGGCATCGATTTGGCCAAAATCCGTTTCAATAACCGCGCCCCCCTTATCTATCGATGAATCCTCCAAAACAGTAATCGACTTAGCGTTTTCAGCCATTTTCATGAAATCTTTCACATGCTCAGTAGTAAGATCCAAATCAGCCAAATTTACCCTGATGGCAATATCCTCCCTGCTTTTGAGCTTGTTGAGGGCCTGAACAATGTTGTTAATCACCACATTCCTTTGGTTCTCGCTAATAACCTTTATAACCTTGCGGGTAATCAGTAAAACCAAGTCAATAAGCTGGGTTTCCGTTTGGTCTATTATTTCCCGCCTTTTTCCGATAGCCGCATCCAGAATCTTATGAAGGCGTTCGATCAATCGTTCGGCCTCCGCGCGCCCCTCCTTCCATCCATCCTCACGCCCTTCCTTGAAACCCGAGTCACGCGCCTCATCAACTATCCTGTCTTTCTCCTCCGTGGCTTGATTGCGAATTTTCTCTGCCTCCGCCAAGGCATCATTCTTGATTTGCTCCGCCTCATCCTTTGCTATCTGCTTGTCTCTAATGGCCGAATCGATCCTGGTTTTAACCTCGTCCAAGGCCGTCTTCTCCGCATTTGTCCTTATGGCCTCGGCCTCATCATGCGCCTCTTGAATCAGCTTCGCTTTCTCTTTCTCCCAGGAAATCTGAAAATCCTGAGCTTCTTTGCGCAGATCCTCGACGGTGGGACCCTCGTACACATCCAGATTCTCGGCCTCTTCCGCGGCAAATACCGGAGCGGCCACCTTCACCTTCTGGGTGGTTAGATCTACTATTTCGACTGGTTGAAAAACGTTTTTCGCCATAAGCGTTCCCCTAAATCAGGATATCCTCTTCACCCGAGCGGGCAATCACTATATCACCCTGTTCCTCCAGCTTACGAATAACCGACACAATCTTTTGCTGCGATTCCTCAACGTCCTTGCGTCTTGTGGGTCCCATATAATCCATATCTTCTCTCAGTAAGGCCGCCGCTCGCTTCGAGACATTGCGAAAAATCTTATCTTGCACCTCGGAATCGACAGACTTGAGCGCCTTTGCCAATTCGTTCGCGTCAACCTCTCTTACCACACGCTGAATCGCCCTATCATCGAGCATAACAATGTCCTCAAACACGAACATCCTCTTCTTTATTTCCTCAGCAAGCTCAGGATCCTCTTCTTCCAGGGTTTCGATAATGAATTTTTCCGTCGACCTGTCCACAAGGTTCAGAATATCCACAATGCTCTCCACTCCACCTGCCGCCGTGTAATCCTCGTGAGATAGCGAGGAGAGCTTCTTATCCAGCACTCTCTCCACTTCCCTGAGAATTTCGGGGCTGGTTCTATCCATAGTCGCTATTCTTTTAGCTACATCCGATTGCTTCTCCTGCGGAAGTTGAGCCAAGATTACAGAGGCCTTAGTCGGCTCTAAGTATGCCAGGATTAGGGCAATGGTCTGGGGATGCTCCTGCTGGATCAAGTTGAGCAAATTCGTGGGATCGGTGCGTCTTATAAAATCAAAGGGCCGGGTTTTCAATGAATTTGTTAGGCGGTTAATAATATCCATCGCCTTCTTATGACCCAGCGATTTCTCCAGGAGTTCTCGCGCATAATCAATTCCGCCCGTTGTGATGAAATCCTGGGCCATCATCAGCTCTTGGAACTCCTGCAGCACCATATCTCGCTCAGAGGCCTCTATTTTTTCCAGGCGTGCAATTTCCCAGGTGATAGTTTCTATTTCCTCCTCTCCCAGATACTTGAATATCTCCGCGGATATGTCGGAACCCAGGGTAACCAGAAAAATCGCCGCCTTTTGCTTTCCGCTTAGCTCTTCCTTGTATCGCACACCCTTGGAATCCGTGTGACTCCTAACCGTGCCGCCTTTGGGGTTTGTATCTATCTTTGCCATGTCATTCCTCCGTCAGCCAGGTTCGAATCAACTGAGCCACATCCTCCGGATGCTCTCGCGCCGCAATCTTGGCGTTTTCCTGCATCTCGATTCTAGATCTCTCCTGAATGGACATTTCGACATCGATTCCATCTTCTTCCGCATCCCTAAGCGCCGCCTCGCGCATCTCCTGATGCTGTCGCGCGAGTTCTTCCTCTCGCTCCCTGCGTCGTTTCGCCACGTAGTAGCCGATAATTCGTATGAGAACAAAGATTAGAATAAGAGAGCCCAAGGCAACGGCACTCCATATTACGTATTGCCGGATTGCCTGCTTTCTCAGCCACACCTCATCCTCCAGTCTAAATTGCTCGCTTCGGTCGAAGGGGATGTTCTCAACCGTAACGACATCCCCGCGCACCCTGGAATACCCCACCGCCCCCTCGACTACCTGCTGAGCCTGTGCCAATACCTCCGATGGAACCGGATTATAAATACGTTCTCGCAGCCCCGCGGGGCTCATAATAGGCTCGCCCACCTCATCGAAACTGATTTCCCATGTGCCATCGATAACCATTCCCAAGCTGATTCGCTTAATCTCATAGGGTGATCGTTCCTCAGTGATATTCCTCACATTTATCTCATAATTCTCGATCGATTTGTTAGATTCATAGTGTCCCACTAGATTGGTCAAATCCTGATATGCCGGTGGTGTCTGCCCCTCCTGTCCAGGTGGACCCTCCGGATTAAACCCCGTTCCCTCAAAATTTTCACTGCTGTTCTCCCGACTACGCACAATCGATGGAACAACCTCCCTCTCGCTGTAAGGAGTGTTCGGGTTATCCTCGGTCATCACAACCGGGAAGTGCTCCTGAGTTGAAATTTCTTTCTTCACGAAATCCAAATCGATGTCAAAATTCACTATATCCACTCTGGACGAAGTGAAAACATTGTAGAGTGATTCCAAAATCGCAGCCGTGTACTGAGCCTCGAGCATCTTTTTCTGCCGGAGCATTCGCTGAGTGAGATTCAGCCTATCGACATCCTCCAAACCTTCGAAGTCGTTCAGAACCCTCCCATCAATGTCCATAATGGTAATGTTCTCCATGGACAAACCCTCAACAGCGAACTGAATCAATTTGACAATGCCTTCAACCTTATTCCGATTCTCACTGATATCGCTTCCCGGTTTCGGCTGAATGATTACCGATGCGGTAACAGGCTTTTGATCCTCAACGAAGAGCTGTGGCTTTGGAATTACCAGGGAAACCTTCGTTGAATCCACATCGTCGAGCGCGCTAATATGCTGCTCCAGATTGATTTTTAGGGCACGCTGCAGATTGACGTCCCTATCGAAATCGGTAAGTGTCCAGCGTTCCATATTTGTAAAGAAATTCCACGGATCTAACTGACCGGGCAGCAAATCCTCCCTAACCAGGAGGGCCCTGGCCTGCCTTGCCGTTTCCTCATCTACCGTATAGAACCTGCCATCGGCCCCGCGACTATGCATGATATCCTCGGTGTCTAGGGCTGTTGAAATTCTATCCGCCAACGATTCATCAGTAATAGCCGCATTGAAGATAGTTACCTGTGTCTGTTTTGCAGAAAGTGTGGCCAAAATAACGAAAGAAGCAATGGCCACCACTACAATACCTATCAGCGCCAGCTTCCTTGTCGTTGACCACTGACGCCAAAAAGTTCTCACATTTTTACCAATGTTTTTGAGCCATTCCCACATACGTTTACCCCCCCAATTTGTTTAGGACAACCAAGTGGTCGCCGGGAACCTGTTACCTCATCGTAGTGATATCGTTGTACGCCTTCACGGCGCGGTCCAAAATCGTCTTGGTTAAATTCAAGCTCATATTGGCCTGAGCCATCGCGATAGTTACATCGTGAGGTTCAACCTCATCGGGATTGGTTATCATCCTTATGAAGAGCTTCTCCGCCTCGAGCTGTCTGTTTGAAACTCTTCCGATGGCGGCTGCCATCAAGTTCCCGAAGCGCCCACTTCTCTCTTCCACCTCGGATCCTCTTCTTTGACCCTTGGAATCCAGATGATTTGTGTGGGTTTGAGCAAGGCTAAGCACAGCCGCAGTATTCGAATCAATCATAACTACCTCCCAATCTCCAAGGCCCTTCGGAACATACTCTTCGAACCATCCATAATCGCGACATTCGCTTCATAGGCCCTGGAGGCGGAAATCATATCCACCATCTCGCTAACCACGTTGACATTGGGCAATTCCACATAGCCGGTTTTTGGCCCGGTTTTAATCGCATCTGGATGCGTGGGATCCCACTTAAGTACCAAGTCACTGTCCATATCCTTTTCGATCGACACAACTCGCACGCCAAGTCCAATCTTGTCCCTTAGCTTTTCCGGTAAGAAGGGACTTCTCCAATACGGCTGTCTCACTCTCGGCCGGAACACCACCCGGCTGCGGCGATAAGGACCGCCCTCAGCGGTGCGAGTTGTATTCACATTGGCAATGTTGTCCGAAATTACATCAAGTCTGAGCCGCTCCGCTGTTAAGCCGGATGCCGCGGTATTGATTGTCGTAAATAAACCCATACTCTCCTACCTAAGGACAATATCTATTTGATTGAATTGAAAACTGACCGCGCTGCTCATTAACTCATAGAGCATTTGATTCTCGGTGGCCTGCATCAGTTCTCGCTCAATATCCACATTGTTCCCATTATTTTTCGCTGTTGTGAGGTAATCCAAGACAAGCCTTGGACGAACATCTCGATAATTGATGGGTTTCCCAAAGGGAATGTGTCGTTCATGAGTAAGCACGCCAATCGAGGTATTGAGGCTTTCTGAAGAGAGTGTTCGGCTTAGTTCCGCCTCGAAATTCACGTAGGAACGCTTGAAATTTGGCGTCTCGGCGTTTGCGATGTTGTTCGCTATAACCTGCCTGCGCAAACCGGCCGTATCCATATTTCTTTGGAGAATATCGATTGTTTTAGCAAAGCTAGAGTACATTCACCCCCCTAATATTCGATAACGCTATCCACATTTTCGGCATACATTTCGCCTCCTCTTAGCTCCGCGAAGCTATAATATGTAGCGGGAAAGGTCTCTATCGTCGACAATTTCATTTAGGCGCTCATTTACGTAGCCGGGCGTTACGCGTATTGTTTGGCCGGCCAGATTGGGCGCATTGAAAGACACATCCTCGAGTAAGAGCTCGAGCACTGTATGAAGCCGTCTGGCACCAATATTCTCTGTACGCTTGTTAACCTCCGCGGCAATATCGGAAAGTCGTTTAATCGCCTCGTCCTCGAAAATTAGCTCCACTTCCTCGGTGGCGAGCAATTCAATGTATTGCTTAGTGAGGGCATTCTTAGGGGAGGTTAGAATGGTTTTGAAATCCTCGGCACTCAGGGATTCAAGTTCAACCCTGAGTGGAAATCTGCCTTGAAGCTCGGGAATCAAATCCGACGGCTTCGATAAATTGAAGGCTCCGGCCGCTATGAACAGTATGTGGGAAGTGTCAACCATGCCGAATTTGGTATTGACGGTAGACCCCTCCACAATCGGCAGAATATCGCGCTGAACACCCTCGCGCGAGACGTCCGGACCACTGGAAGAATGGCCGCCTCCAACGGCAATTTTGTCAATCTCGTCGATGAATATTATCCCATTATTCTGAACTTTGTCCCTGGCTAAATCGATTGCGCTTTCAGTGTCAATGAGCTTCTCCTGCTGCTCCGCCTCCAGCAGTTCTCTCGCCCGAGCCACTTTAACCTTTCGAGATTTTCTCGGTCCTTGGAAAAATGAACCAAGATTACTGAAATCAAAACCCACCTGCTCGATACCAGCGCCCGATATCACCTCGACATGAGGAGGCCGCGATCCATGAGTGGAAATCTCGACCATGCGCTCATCCAGTTCGCGGGCCCTCAGCTTTCTCCTTAAAACCTCGCGGGCATGCGCCCCTCGATCCGGCTCTACCAGGGTTTTTGTATCCGCCCCCTCGACCGGCGGCTTCGTGGAACCGGGAAGTAGAGCATCCAGAAGGGCCTCTTCGGCTGCTGCCTTTGCGGCCTGCTCAACATCGAACCTCATCTCTTCCTTCACCATGGCTACACCCCTTGCCATCAAGTCTCGAACCATGGACTCAACATCCCTTCCAACATAGCCTACCTCGGTAAATTTAGTGGCCTCAACCTTTATAAAGGGCGCATTCGCGAGTTTAGCCAGGCGTCTGGCTATCTCCGTTTTACCAACACCCGTGGGTCCAATCATCAGGATGTTCTTTGGCGCAACCTCATCGCGTATGTCCTCTGTAAGCCGTGCACGGCGCTGACGATTGCGCAGTGCAATAGCCACGGCCTTCTTCGCTCCATTCTGCCCGATAATGTAAGCATCGAGCGCGTCAACTATTTCTTGCGGGGTAAGTCCATCAAGATTGCTCATCACCCAAAATCTCCAATGACAAATTATCGTTAGTAAAAACACAGATATCCGCGGCAATTCGAATCGATCTCTCGGCAATCGTTTTCGCATCCAAGCTAGACCCATCAAGATATGCCTTCGCCGCCGCAAAGGCATAATTCCCTCCACTGCCTATTGCGACCGCACCCTCATCGGGTTCGATCACATCACCATTTCCGCTAATAAGAAGAGTTCTGCTGTTATCCGCAACCAGGAGCATTGCCTCAAGTCGCCGAAGCACCCTATCCGACCGCCATTCCTTGGCTAATTCCACGGCGGATCGAGTTACATCTCCCGCGAATTTCTTAAGTTTCCCCTCGAAACGCTCTTCGAGCGTAAAGGCATCGGCGGCGGAGCCCGCGAAACCAACCAGCACCTTTCCGTTATACAGGCAGCGAACCTTCCTGGCATGACTCTTCATAATCACCGATTCCCCCAACGTAACCTGTCCATCGCCTGCCATGGCGACCTGACCGTTTTTTCGAATGGCAACTATGGTGGTTCCCTTTATGTTCGGCATCTATACCTCCGTTTTTTTCGCGGCCCTCGCGTGTGGGTGGGATAGGCGATACATCTGTTTAATTCGTTCTATACCTGTATGGGTATATATTTGAGTGGTAGACAAATTCGCATGGCCGAGCAATTCCTGCGCCGTACGGATATCGGCTCCCTCATCCACTAAATGAGTTGCAAAACTATGTCTGAACGTATGGGGCGTAACCTTCTTGGTTGTATTCGCGAGCCCGGCATAGCGTTGCGTTAGATAGTATACCCCTCTGCTTGTAATCCTCTTCCCTCTCAAATTGAGTAGCAAAGCACGTTGACTATCAGGGTCTTCAGCGACATGCACGAGCCTATGGGGAAGATATTCCGCCAGGGCTGCCGCGGCTTCAGTGCCAATGAAAACCATCCTTTCCCTGCCCCCCTTGCCGCGAACTACGGCCTGCCCGTGGAGCACATCGCTAAGATTGAGAGAGCAGATTTCTCCAACCCTGCAACCGGTGGAATAGAGCAGCTCAAAAAGAGCTCTATCCCTAAGGCCGGCAAATCCATCGCCGGAAACTTCAAAGAAGCTTTCAATTTCCCGGTAAGTAAGGTAGCCGGGAAGTTTCCGCCCCTTTCTAACAGACTTTGAATCCGCAAATGGGTTTATCGTCCATCGAAATTTTCGCCGACACCACTCATGGTAAGCCCTGATAGCCGAAAGACGTCTGTTGACAGTTGCAATCGCCATACGGCTCGAGGACATGCGGGACATGAATATCCGAGCCTCCGCCGAACTCGCATTCTCCTCTAAAACCTGGAATTCGGAAAGAAAATTCTGCCAAGCTTCCAGATCCACCCTGTACGAACGGATGGTAGCCTCCGATAGGTGAAGAACATTTCTCAAATGCTCAAACCAATCACGCGCTCGAGTATTCAAACCAACCTCCCATGTGTCGGAAAACACGTCCTTCCAATTCCAAACGCATCATGCGCGATAATTCAACCGAAGTCCGGGGACCCTCGATACCTTCTACTCTTTGCTCATTCGACACTCGTCCCCAATCATTCAATACATCCGAGGCATGATTGATTATAGGCGCGCCCTGAAGCTCAAGATTTCTAGTACCCTCGGATATACCTCCCCCAAGGCCGGTGGAGCCAACATAAAGATCCCTACCCTGATCCAGAGCGAAATTGGCTGTTATCAAGGCGCCCGATTTTTTCGGGGCCTGCACAATAATAGAGCCCCTGGCTAAGCCACTCAGTATCCGATTGCGGCGATGAAACGCGTATTTGGCAGGATAGTTGCCCGGCGTAATCTCGCCCAAAAGAGCTCCACCCTTATTCAGAATCTCGCCGGCAAGTTTTCTATTCGTCATCGGGCTCGGCCTATCCAGCCCGCAGGCTAATACCGCCCATGTAATTCCTCTGCCCGCCAGAACGCCCTCGTGCGCGGATCTATCGATGCCAATGGCCAAGCCCGACACTACAGGGTAGGAAGAAAGGGCAAATTCCAACCCAAGCTGATACGCCTGCCGCTTCGCGGTAGCAGAGGGCCGCCTCGTGCCGACTACCGCGATTGCGGGGTTGCAATCAAATCTTGGAGTTCCTCTATGGAATAAAAGTAGCGGTGGGTTGGCTATTAGTGAAAGGGCCACTGGATAATTGCTTTCGCCGAGTACTCGATAGGCGATTTGATAACGCCTTAACCGCGCATAAATGATTTCAGCGCTATTCAATAGGACTTGGGAAGAAGGGATGGGACTCCTTGCCCTGGAGGATCGGAGATATATGTATTCCCGAATGGCCAAATTCAAATCAGCCTCGTCCCTGCACTCCTTCCAAACATGATATTTCAGCCAAGCCTCGGCACCAGGCAACTGATTAATGGCCAGAAGCAGAAGAGGATTACTGCTCATAATCGCCGCTCTCAACTCGGCGATGAAGCTCGTGTGCCTTCTCAATGTCTTCCTCGTTCCCGGCAATATTTCCTATCTCCTCGAGAAGTCTTAGAGCTTCATCATCATCGCCGAGCTCGAGATAAACCCTTGCAAGTAAGAAACGAGCCTTGATATCGCTTCGTTCTATCTCCAGATAATCCTCCAATAAGTTCTGTGCCTCCAGCGGATTCTTGAATTCGAATACCAACAAGATGGCAAGGGCATACATCGCGGGTGTAAATCTGGGATCAACCAATATTGCCTGCCTATGGCCTTGCTCCGCCCTCAAGAGATATGCCATCCTCTGTTCCTGAGTATCCGCTGTCTTGTATAACTGGCCAATGCTCAACGCACGGTTATACAGTAGAAAAGCATGCTCGGGATAGATGTTGATTGCTTCATCGAGGGCTGATACGGCCTCGCCCCACATCTTATAATCCATGTATTTCAGTCCCAGAAATCGCCAGTAGGTACCCTTGTCGCGAACGAACTCAATAGTTTTTTCAACCTGCCTTTCAATTCTTCTTATATCCGACTTCAGCTCAAGAATTCGCTCCCTGTTGTCAATCTGACCCTCTTCGGCAGCCATTCGATTCGCCAATTCACTTCTGGTTCGAATCGGCTCGCACGATGTGGAAAGCAGCGAGAACAAGAATAGCATACCGAAACCGAGCAAAAACCTACCTGGGAAAATCCTCCGAAACATGGTGTTTGGAATTCGTGATGGAATCCGGGTTGGAGTATCCATAATCTTAACCCCTTGGGTGAAACTCTTTGTGCGCACGGCTGAGATCTTCCCTGTTAAGATGCGTGTATATCTGGGTGGTGCTGATATCGGCGTGACCGAGTAGCTCCTGCACGCTCCTTAAATCCGCTCCTCCGCGGAGCAGATGAGTGGCAAAAGAATGCCGGAGCGTATGGATTTTCCCGCTCACCTGTGCTCGTTTGGCTATGTCCTTGAAACGCTTCCACATGCCCTTACGACTAAGCCCCTTGCCTCTATTGTTTAGAAAGACTCTGTCTAGTTTCAATGAACCCTTTAGAAGCAGGGGTCTGGCCTCACTGAGATAAAGCTGCAGCCAACGCAGCGCCTCATCGCCAAGGGGTATCAGGCGTTCCTTATCACCCTTCCCGCGAGCGCGGATGAGTCCCTCCTTCAAATGCAACTGAGACAACTCCAGTTCGACCGCCTCACTTACTCTAAGGCCACATGAGTAAATAAGCTCGAAGAGAGTTCTATCTCGAGTACCGAATGGCGTGTCGAGTTCGATTTTGCCGAGGAATTTCTCGATTTCCCCTAGTTCAAAAACTCTCGGCAAATTTCTTCCCACCCTAGGGCGTTCCGCGTCCAAAGAGGGATCGTCCGAACGCAGGCCGACGCTTTTCAAGAAAGCGAAAAGCGAACGAAGGGAGCTAAAAATACGAGATATCGTTCGTGCGCTAAGCGATTCCGATGAACCTCTCCCGGCTACGTAGGCTTCTATATCTGTTGCAACAAGGCGGCGCGGATCCAGGGAAGTAATATCAAGCCAGCGGCCAAATCTTTTCGCCTCTGCAACATAGGTGGCATTTGTCGAATCTGCAACTCTGAGATTGTGTCTGAGGTGGGCCTCATATTCCGCTAGAAACCTCTCCCAGTTCATTTCACCGTTCGTCGCCAAAACGCTTCTCCCTTAGAACGGTTGGAATCAGAAGATCCGTCTCATCCAGTAGACCATCTAGGGTATTCGAAGGAATTTCGGAAGCAGTCTCCGTTCTATACTGTCCAATTGATGGCGGTGTAGAGGCGGCAAGGCCACGGCCCTCTGTCAGACCCTTCCAGACACTATATGGCAGGACATCGCTTTTCACATCCAAGGATAGAGATGGTTTTTTCGACGCTGGATCGATGGAGCCACCGAACCCCGTGGCAATCACCGTAACTCTGACATGATCGTCCAGGTTATCATCCGAATCCTGTCCGGCAATCACAGTTGCATTGGAATCGACACGAGAGGAGATAATATCCATGATTTCGTTGTATTCGAACAGGGAGAAATCGGGGCCTCCGGTAACATTGACCAACAGTCCACTGGCTCCCTCGATATTTACATCGTCCAACAGCGGGTTTTCAATGGCCATGGTTGCCGCGTCAACCGCTCTATTATCTCCCCAGCCCTCACCTATTCCCATCAATGAATCTCCTTGTCCCTCCATTACCGTCCTCACATCTGCAAAGTCGATGTTGATTTCTCCCGGCTTGGTTATTAAATCCGAAATACCCTGAACTCCCATGCGCAGGACATCATCTGCCTTCAAAAAGGCATCCCGTATTGGTGTTCGCCTATCGACAAGCTTCAGAAGGTTTTCATTCGGTATGGTGATGAGAGTGTCAACGTGCTTACGCAGTTTTTCGATCCCGGCTTCCGCTAGCTCCATCTTACGCTGCTTCTCGAATTTGAAAGGTCTAGTAACCACGGCTACGGTTAGGCATCCTAGTTCCTTTGCAATTCTAGCAATAACCGGAGCGGATCCCGTACCGGTGCCGCCGCCCATTCCGGCGGTTACAAATACCATATCGGCACCTTTCAAGACGCTTTGTATCATCTCCTTATCTTCCTCCGCTGCCTGCTCGCCAATTTCAGGCTTGCCGCCGGCGCCAAGTCCGCAGGTAACCTGGCGTCCCAGTGGCACCTTAATCGCGGCCAGCGAGGATTCCAACGCCTGTAGATCGGTATTTGCCGCGACAAAGTCTACACCCTGAACTCCCACCTGAATCATGCGGGCCACGGCATTGCTGCCGCCGCCTCCACAACCAATTACCTTGATTACTGTTTTACCAGCAGCCCGTTCATCCATGATTTCCAAATCCATTTTCTCCTCCCAGAGCCTTATTCAACAACTTGACTAAAAGAATTCACCCAGCCACTTGAGCAATCCCCTAAACGGATTAGAGAGTTCCGTTTCTTGGTCTTCCCTTCCTTTGTTGACACTCTTATCAGCGATTACATCTCCGAGCAAAACTAAGCCGGCTGCCTTTACCCATCTAGTATCACGACAGGAATTAGGCCACGAAATAGAAGACTTCGGATTTGCAACTCTCGCGGGTTGTCCGAATACGCTCTCCGCAAGATCCGTAATACCGGGCAGAAGAGCGCCACCGCCGGTAAGAACTATACCTGTACCGGTTTCTATCAGACCGGCTGTTTTCTCTATCCCTCGCTTTATCATCATAAAAATCTCGGCTACTCGCGGTCTTAGAATGCGGCAGATTTCACTTGCCGGGACGCTAATCGCCCTCCGACCTCCTATGCCGGGGACAATCGCATTTTCCCCTTCCCTAACTAAGGGTTCCCAGCAACTTCCCAATTCGCACTTAATCCGTTCCGCCCATTCCATTGGTATTTTGAGAACAACCGAGAGATCGGAAGTGGCCTGCGTTCCACCAAATGGGACAGATCCCGTAACTCTGGGGGCTCCTCCACAAACAGAGATGTAATCCGTGGATGAAGTGCCAATATCCACCAATAGCACACCCATTTCCTTTTCCTCATCGCTTAGCGAGGCGCGAGCGGTGGCCAAGATTCCCAGAATTACATCCCGAACTTTGTAGTCCGCGCGCTCCATAGCCTTTTCCATGTTCTTCATTACCGATACGGAAGCCGTAACAATGTGAACCTCGGCCTCGAGCCTTATTCCAATCATATCGATTGGATTGCGCACTCCTCGCTGATCGTCGATGATGTATTCCTGCGGTAGGATATGCAGGATATCTCGGTCCATTGGTATCACCACCGCTCGCGCCGCCTCAAGTACGCGCTCAACATCCGCCGCGCTTATCTCGCGATTCTTTCCCGAAACAGGGACAACTCCTCGGGAGTTCAGACCGCTAACAGAGGGGCCGCCCAGGGCAACCAGAAGCTCAGTTACCGTTCTCCCCGCCTCCTGTTCCGCGGCCTCGATTGCCGTCAAGATAGCCTCCCTGGCAGCTTCTATGTTTACCACGACACCCCTGCGGGTTCCTTCGGAGCGACTCTCTCCCCATCCGGAAACTAGAAACTTACCGTCAGAATCGTATTCAGCAACCAGCACTCGAATTCTATCGGTACCAATATCCAGACCGGCAATTACTTCACTATCCACCATGCCCCCCTACCGGTCGATATACGACATGCCCTCCACGGATATCCGCCTCGTCAATAGTCTCTAAGTCCGTTAGCTCCAGAACATCGATCACGATAAGAGCATGGCGAATCGATTTGGGGCTCAAATCCATGTCGATAAGCACTGGTATCGGTATGTGATTCATATACACTTTCAAATCGTAGCCAACTTCGCCATGCGATATGAATTCAATTTCTGAAATCAGATCAAAAAGCCTAGGTTCTTCTCTCTTCAATCTCGAGAGGTCCGATAGAACCTGTCGCACCGTCTCCGGAACCTGAGATCCAAGGGTGGGCTTATACGGAAAAGCCCATGAGAGTATGGGAAGATCGATATCATTGGTTTTACCATCCGCCTGAATTACGTATCCTTCTTCATCGAATACGGCTATGCGTTGAACCGCGCTATCGCCGAAAAGGGCAGCGGCCATGGGCTGGCGGCGAAAAATATAAACACGAAGTCCATCGGGAAACACCCGAGAAACCCGAGCTTCACGAATTACAGGATAGGATTCAAGCCGTCTTTGAACATTTTTCTCGTCCAATGAGGTCCAAGTCTTAGCGTCCAGATTCAGCATTTCAAGCAATTTCTTATCGGAAATTTCGATATCGCTTTCCAGGAAGATTTTTCCAATCGTTAGGCGCGGTGAGACAATGAAAACCCAAAACGACTCCAAAAGAAGTATGGACAGCAAAATCATGATCAGCATCACCGTGATTCTTCGCCCCGATCTCCAACGCCTAATCATTTTGTTACCTCAGACAAATTGAAAATCAAACCAAAGGAAATCAGGGTAATGAAAGCCGCGGATCCGCCCGCGGAAAAGAGTGGCAGTGGAATGCCGGTTGCCGGCAACATACCCGATACAACTGCAAAATTCATCAGCGCCTGCCAATAAATGGCGCTTATCAAACCAAATACCGCCCAGCGAGAGAACAAAGCCGGAATCTTTTCGCTTGCCAACCAACCCTTTACCGCGAAAATAGTGAAGAGAACAAGAATTGCAAATACGCCGATTAAACCAGCCTCCTCCCCCAGAACGGCAACAACAAAGTCTGAATGGGCCGCGGGGAGTCCGCCCAGCTTCATCTCGCCCCTTCCCAACCCCTGGCCCCAAGCTCCCCCTCGTTCGAGTGCTGCCTGGGCTTTGAGAATCTGGTAACCCGTACCCGAGGGATCGGCCATAGGACTGAGCCACGATTTTATTCGCTCTATCCGAAATGGTTTTGTCAGCAGCATGCTCGCGGTCGAGAATATCGCGCCGATTATCGAAATACCAATCAGGGTCTTTGAAACTCCCGCAACATAGAAAAGACCAAGCGCTAGAAGCAGTAGGTAAGTGGCAGTGGAGAAATCATTCTGAAGATACACGGTTAGTATGAGAACCGAAATCACGATAAGAGACGGCAGCAAACCTACTCGAAAATTGCCTAGTCTATTCTCGTTCTTCTCCAACATTCGAGCTAGGTAAAGAACCAATGCTACTTTAGTGAATTCGGAAGTCTGGAAGGTTAATCCAAAAATCTCTATCCAACGCTTGGCTCCTCCGGATGCATACCCAACACCGGGTATGTGAGTAAGAACATTCAGAATCAAGGCCATCCATATCAGGATTGGAACTGAATCTCGTATTCTGGATTTTGGAACTCGAGTTATAAGAAGGGAAAGTGCCACGCCGATTAGCATCCAAAGCAATTGCCTGCGCCAGATGCGAAAAGGATCGTCGAAGATAGTTCGGGCAAAATACCAGGATGCGGAAAACAACAGCGCTGAACCTATTCCGGCAAGAAGAAAGCAAATTGTCAGCATACCCTCCATGGGATTCTTTATGCCTAGGTAATCCGCCTTGAAAGTTCCTAATCTCACAAAAAACTCTCTATTGGATTTTAAGGGTACTCAAACCCAGAATCGCAAACATGCCCCCCAAAATCCAAAATCTAGTTACAACTTTGCTTTCAGCCCATCCGGACAATTCGAAGTGGTGATGAAGAGGCGCCATCTTGAAGACGCGATGCCCTGTTCTCTTATAACTGAGCACCTGTATAATCACCGAAAGAGTCTCCAAGACAAAAACTCCGCCGATAATCAGAAGCAGGAATTCCTTTTTCAGCAATAGGGATAATACGGCCAGAAGCCCGCCGAGCGTTAGGCTGCCGGTATCGCCCATCATTACCTCGGAGGGATGCGAATTGAACCATAGAAATCCGATACAGGCTCCCAGCAGGGCTGTGGCGCTGATGGTAAGCTCGCCGGCTCCCGGAAGGTAGGGAATCAGTAGATATCGCGCAAATTCCGAATGCCCGGTAAGATAGGCTAGGACTGTAAACGCTGTTAGGGCGATTATTGTAAGTCCGATGGCGAGCCCGTCGAGTCCATCCGTCAGATTTACGGAATTGGACATGCCGACAATCATCAGCATTCCAAAGGGAATATATAGGGCACCCAAATCAAGAATAGCATTTTTGAAAAATGGGATGTAGAGAAGAGTGGTTTGATCGTTCCTGAATATGTAAATAAGAAAAACAACAACAAATGATATGATGCCTTGACCCGCAATCTTTACGCCGGCGCGAAGCCCATCGGAATTCTGCTTGGATATCTTCAGTAAATCGTCCGAGAATCCCAGAATTCCGAAACCAACCGTGGCTATCAAAACAATCCAGGTATAGAATGTTGAAAGCTCCTGCCAGAACAGAACGGAAATGACAAAAGCGATTATTATCAAGACGCCACCCATTGTTGGAGTGCCGGCCTTCGAAAGATGCGAGCCAGGCCCATTACTGCGAATTTCCTGGCCAACCTTGAGCTTTGCCAATTTGCCGATTACTCTTGGACCTAGCAAAAAAGAAAGAAGCAGCGCGGAAACGGCCGCATAGGCCGAACGAAAACTGATATACTGAAACACATTGAAGGCATTGATGTAGTCGACCAAGGGAAAAAGTATTGCCTTTACCATTACTCCTCCATCGCTTAATCGGAACCAACCTTCACAATCGTTTCGCTCAGCCGCTCCAGTGCATTAGTTCGAGAACCCTTGAGAAGTACGAGATCGCCGGATTTCAGATATACGGAAAGAGCTCTGCTAAGCTCGTCAATCTCCAGATAGAGATTAATCTCGCCTCCGAATCCGGCGGCCAAGGCCGCCTCTTTTACAACGCCAAGGGAATCGCCGAATAGGAGCACCGAATCGGGTTCATGCTCGGCAAGCGCTCGTCCAACCATATTGAGCGCCTCGTTCGTATGCTTACCTAATTCCATAAGTTCGCCTAAAACAAACACGCGCCTACCTTCTACTCGAAACTTCGATACCATATCCAAGGCCGCCATAAGTGATTCGGGGTTTGCATTATAGGCATCCTGAACCAGAAGCACCGGGCCATTTCTGATTTCAGAGCGATTAGATATCGAACGAGCGGCTGATAAACCTCTTACTATCGATTCCTCCGGAACTCCCAAAGTATTAGCCGCTTCCACGGCCCCCATGGCATTAAGAAGGTTATGATATCCGGCCAGCGCAAAGTCGATATGCCTTCCATTTCGAAGCAGCTCGAAACCATCAGCCCCCTTATCCTCGTAGGACTCCCATCCTTTCCTACCCCATTCACCAAAAAAACGTACTTTGCCGGGAAAATTCATAAGAAGAAAATCCTTCCAGATTTCATTTCCGTTTATTATCGCGACTGTGCTTAACCCAGCGGTCGAGAATATGTCCCGCTTCTCGGCAGCCAGTGCCTCCACCGAACCCAATTTACCCACATGAGCACTGCCGATATTAGTAACTAGTCCTATTTCCGGCCTGGCAATTTCCGCGAGCAGGGCCATTTCCCCGCGCTTATTCATCCCCATCTCCAAAACAGCAATTTCATGATGCTTTTTCAAGCTTAGCAGGGTAAGCGGCAAGCCAATGTCGGAGTTATAATTTCCCTCGGTGGCAAGTATGGAATTCTCCTTCCAGTCAAACAGTATCGCGGCCAAAATTTCCTTCGTCGTTGTTTTGCCATTGCTGCCGGTAATGCCTACCACCCTGAGCTTGGGCATCTTGCCTCGAAGATAATGCGCAAGACTCTGCAGGGAATGGAGAGGATCGTGAACCATAATTAGAGCCTTGGAATCTGGCGGCATCGGCAAGTTCTTAGTCTCATCGGCCAAGGCAACCTCGGCCCCCATTGTCCAAGCCGCTTCGATGTACAGATTTCCATCGCTTCGCTCGCCCTCGAGCGCCACGAAGAGATCCCCGGTTCTGCAAAGCCTCGAATCGGTTCTTCCCCTAATCACTTCGGCATCCGGATTGCCAATAAGCGTGCCATCGGCAATCTCTGCAATGCTGCTCGCGTTCACCTATTGCACCTGCTCTTTCTCCGGTAGAGTCACCTGGAGTACCCTCTCGGGTTCCGCTTCTTCAAGTCCCAACAAATCCCGGGCAACTTGATAAATGCGAGCCGGAGCGTCATATACCGCGATACCGGCCAGTATTCTCCGGTTTTTTTCCAGCTTTTCCAGCTGCATTGCCTCAAGGCTATCCATCTCTTCTAGAGTTATCGTATAGCGATAGCCCTGTAGTACCTGTAAGAATATCAGCAGGGGAACGCTAATGAGCATCAACGAAAACCATAGACGCCTCATCCTGTTACTCCTGCTATCGGTTTCTCGAGAACCCTGAATTTTGCTCCCCTCGATGATGGATTAATCTTGATTTCCTCATCCTTAGGCCTCATAGGCTTTCGAGTGACAACCCTGTACTCGCCACCAAAGTGAAAATCCAAGGTGCGATAGGAGTTCTTCACCAAGCGATCTTCTAGGGAATGAAAGCTGATAATACCTAATCTTCCACCCCGGCCCAGCAGGGAGGGAGCAAATTGAAGCAATCTGCCCAAACGATCTAATTCGGAATTTACGGCAATTCGAAGCGCCTGAAAGGTTCTCGTAGCCGCATGGATTTTTCCATGGCGAAATCTGAACGGAATGGATCTCGTGACTATCGCGGCCAGTTGTCTCGAATCCCGTATTTTTTTTCTTAATCTCTCGTGCACGATTCCTCGGGCAATCCTTCGGCTAAAACGCTCCTCGCCAAAACTGGAAATTAGTTCGGCAAGTTCGTTCTCCTCTAGTGAATTCACTAACTTCGATGCATCCATATCGGCGTCGATATCAAAACGCATATCCAAGGGCTCATCCAGTCTAAAGGAAAACCCCCTCCTACTATCCCTGAAGTGATAAGTTGAAACTCCAAGGTCCATCAGAATGATATCCGGGGTTCCGTTGCCCCAGTTCTCCAACACCTCATCCGCCCAACCTTGTATGTACTGGAATCGATCGCTCCAGGGAGCAAGCCTATCCTGTGCCCTCTTACCAATGATTCTATCGGCGTCTATTCCTACAACCCTACACTCCGGAAAGGCCTTCAAGAATAGGATGGAGTGCCCTCCCTCTCCCAAGGTTCCATCAACTACCAGGGCGTCCGGCCTAGGAGGAGCAAGCTGCCTCAGAACCTCCTCGGGCATAACCGCAACATGGACTGGAATCACGAAATCCCTTCCATATTGCGGAAGCCTTCCCAGGTTCTCTTAATCTCGATCGAACGTTCCTCTTCAAATCTGTCGTAGATTGCCTCGTTCCAAATCTCCAAGCGCTCACCCATTCCCAGCAGGTAGCAATCCCTACCCAAATCCATGGATTTCATCAAAGAAGGCGATATTTTTACCCTTCCCGTCCTATCCATCACAACCTCCTCCGCGGGCGCTACGAATCTACGCAGCACATCCTGGGTGCTCAGTGAGAAAACAGATGCCGCATCGACAAGCTGACTCGAAACCATCTCCCACCTGTCGGGGAGATAGAGCCAGAGGCATTTTTCAGTTCCCTTGGTAAGGATTAATCGATCACCACCTACCCTTCCCCTGATTTTCGCGGGAAGAGACAGACGCCCCTTCTCGTCAATGGTTACATTGAATTGACCCCATATTCCAATTTTTACCACTTTTTCCTACTTTGTACCACTTTTTGCCACCAGATAATCCTACCGCTCCCAAATTTACTCGTCAACAAAATAGGGCGGGAAAAATACTATTGCCCCCAAGAGGAGTAAAAATTACTACACAAAAGATAGGTAATATTGTAGCTCGATCAATTTTGCATCGGAGGCAATAAATGAATTTATAAAAAAACAGGTGAATAGTTTTAATTCTTTCTAATCCGAACTCGGTCGCTTGAGTTAGAGATTTCTTGCAAGGGGGCGAAATAGCTTATCGAGAAACAGAGAACCGTCAATGCCCAAAGGGCTCGGTATCAAAGGCTCCGACCATCAGAGGCAGAAGATGCGCATGACAAAGCTCTGTTTTTCTTCCCGGCCTTCCGCTTAGGGCGATTTCGGGCATCGTGGGGAAGGTTCAATCCGATTCCCGGGAAAGGAGTAATTCTCCAGCCGCCCGATTCAGAACTCTTTGTCTCAGGCCGCTTTCATTTGGGAAGCGCTCAACAGCTCCGGCATCCTGTTAATAATCTTGTGTCTATGCTGATTAATCATTCAAACTATCCAACCGATCTTGGTCATTGCCTCATATCGCCCCAACTCGAATTACTCTTTCGTTTTATACTCCGGGGACTGCCTCTAGCTTATCCAACCGGCTAACGCGGCCAGATGCCGCTAGTTCTGAATTATCCCTCCGGAAAATCAGGTTTCAATTCCCGCGCAGAGATTGCAGCAGTTAAAATCATCAGCTCATAGGCTCTACTCCCTCGAGCTTACGGGCCACAACCAGAAGCACATCGCCGAAATTGAAGCGCTTCGCAATTCCATCGATCGGCTTTTTCAACCACTTAGGAGCCATACCCTTGGCAATCCCTCCCCAGGTTCGAACAAGTTCAATTCCAAATCCAGCCCCCTTGAGCAGCATAGTTAGGGTAGCCTTACTGAAAAGAATCATGTGATCGGGTATTGTCGAACGCCACCGCGGTCCAAAAATGCGTGCCTGCAATCCATCGTGTGTGGGTGTCACGCAGATGAACACTCCGCTGGGAAGCAAGATACGCGCAATCTCTCTAACAAGCTCACGGGGATTTCTCACATGTTCGATGAGATGTGAGGAGTGCACCACGGAAAAAAACGCCTTTGGAAATGCCGCGTCTTCAAGCGACTTCGCGACGATATTCACTCCATACTCACGATTCCCATATGCAGCGGATTCTAGGCACAGGTCTACCCCTGCCGTATCCCAACCCAGGCTCTTGAAATGCTGCAAAAGTTTCCCGGTGGCGCAACCGATATCCAAAATCCTTCGCGGGGCCGGTAGAGTTGGAACTATGTTCTCGAAAAATGCCGCGTCGCTTAAACCCTTCAACATCAAATTGAAAAAGTTTTCCTGATTCGCAATCTCATATTCAAAGTACTCCTTATCATAACGCCCGCCAAGTGATGCGGGCTGTGGATTTTGAACTAGCAAACCGCAGTTTCTACAGCGAACGAAATTAGCTCCATCGATGCACCACTTCTTCTTGAACACGGCGGAACCACAGAGGGGACAGGCAATATACCTAGGCTCTTCCCCAACTCCCGGCAACTTCGAATATGTCTTCACTCAGAATCCAAATCCCAGCACGAGTTGCCGAACACCTCTCTGTCTCTTCGTGTTATGGGCTTCCCCATCCTCATCGCATCACCGCGCTTATGTTCCAACGCCTAACAGAAACCCTGCCTATCTCATCCTCTATTCGCAATTCGAGTTCGCCCCTGCCCTCATTCAGGCGGATGTCGGGAAACCAGGTCTTACCATTGGGGCCGAAAACTGATTCGTAGCGCAGGGGCCTCGGGGTTTCCAACACAATTCCATCCTCAGATTCTCGCAGGGCACTTATCTGGAGTTTCGCAATACGCTCACCAATCCAATAGAGTGATATCTCAGTGGGAGCCGCGAAGTTCCCATCAGGGAACACGCCGTTGACCGCGATCGTTTGAGGTCCCGTGGATAAAACACTCTCATCCCGAATTTCCATAAAAGTACCGTCGGGCATCAGCACTTCGAGTGTCCCCGCGGCAGACGACGAAATCCCAGACCTAGCAGGAAGAAGGAGAATTGGATTCACGAGTTTTGACCATTTTGTATCAATTATTTCAAAACGCCAGGTTTCACCCCGTGCATAACCTAGCCACTGACCATCTCCAAGCTCGAGCTCCAAATTGTACAGAGGTTCAACTCCCAGATACACCGATCTAAAGCCGTTTTGATGTTCAACTACAACTATCCCTCTGAAGGGGTCGGCCCAGATAACCTCCCCGGCATCCCACGAAGAAATTAACTGACCCTCGGACTTAAATGTCAAACCCCGTTGGAAATGGCGTTTGCCCGCCGCCCCGAATGTGGATAGAACCCTGCCTGATTCATCAGGCCATTCCATAACGGAGCCAAGACCGCCAACAAGGAATATCAGCAAAAAAGCTAGGCTGGATCTGATAAGGTAGATGCGCTTAAGCAATGCTCCGCACAGGCTATGAATACCCCCCGCGGGAAATGGGGGCATTGCATGATAGAACAGAGCGGGCATGCTGACAAAATGGATCACCGCAAAGAGAACTCCAATACGGAGATATCGTATTGGCCAACTATTATCAAAAAATTCCTATCCTTGACAATATCCACGCTCCCGGATGGAAGCGCAAAGTCGAATATGGGCAGGTTGCTTTCTGTTAGCATTCTGATTCTCGCGCCTTCTCCGAGAACTTCCAGAAGAGTAAGCGTTTCCGGCACCAGGTTATCGATCCAGCGAAGTACAGTACCTGAAATCCCATTTTCACCGAGCTTCTTGGTTTCCAAATCGAAAATCTCGATTCCTTCGTCGCTCTCGTAGAGAATCTGCCTATCATTGCGGATAAATCCCATGGAAATCGGCCTACGATAGTCGGAGGCGGTATCATGATGGTGGATTGGTTTGAAACTGTTCCCGCGTTCTTCCAGAACCAGGAATCGCTGCGGTCCCAAGCCTGATATCAGAGCAATCTTCGATTCATCATTGCTGATTATAGCTCCGTAAATTGCTTCAACCCTGCTACCGCCCGGCTTATAACTGAACAAAACCTCCCCGAGCTTATCTATTAGCTCAACCCGGCCATCTGAAAGACCTACCAGGGTCTTATCGGCACGGGCGTCAATCGAAATGAATCGACTTAAGTAATTTTTCTCCCAGATGCGATTGCCGTTTGTAGGATCAATCTTCGAAAGGATTCCTAAGTTATCCTCTAGGTAGAGATTTCCGTCCCGCTCAATCGGATATACGGAACCCGCGAAGCGGGATACTACTCGGCCTGTAGGTTTCAAGAGATCCAAGCCATTTTTTCGATAAATCGCGATCCATTCCTCGTCTAGGACGATTCTGTCCCCAAAATAGTAGCTCACTAATTCATGCTCTTCATCGATGAAGCCGGCTCCACGGTTGTTTCGTATTGCCAGAAATGGGCCTAAGTCCCGGGTGGGAGGAAGATTCAAATTCCTAAGCATGGTGACGGATTTCGGGATAACTACCAGTTCCCTGCCCGTACCCCTTGCGAATACAAAGAAATAAACGATGAATAACAGTATGAAAAGGAGAATTATACTCCGCGCTTTCATACCTGGAGTCCCACTTCCCTTTGTAATCTCATAGGGGAATCCTATATGATGTGCTCGAGTGGAGTAAAGGGAACCGCTTGACCTGCCTTCATCCGCTCAAAATTAGCCGCGAGTTGATTTCTCGCTGATATCAGAGAGCCTGGAGGTTAAACCATGAAACCGGAGAAACTGATGCAAAGGGCGCATGAGGCGGCAAAGAATGCTTATGCTCCGTATTCGAGATTCAGAGTTGGCGCTGCACTCGAGATGGGTAGCGGTAAGATTATATGCGGCACCAATGTGGAGAATCGATCCTATGGATTATCGAACTGCGCGGAAAGAACGGCGATTTTCACCGCTATTACAATGGGTGAACGAGATATTCGGGCCATCGCGGTTGCAGGACCAGACTCGCAAGAGCCGCTCCCGCCCTGCGGAGCATGTCGGCAGGTAATTAGCGAATTCTGCGACGGCAAAACTCCCCTTTATTACGATGATGGAAACGGAGCATATCTAAGTTCAACCGTGGGCAAAATCTATCCGGCAAATTCACTCATGAATTTGGCGGGAGGTTAAATTCGGTTTAGATATACTTTTGAAAAACTCCGCCCATCGTGCCACGCCGGCTCGGCAACCCAATTCTTCATTCGGCAAGCAAGGCTCCCTAGGCCCGCCCGGCGTTCGACTATTAGAATCTCACGGCTTATGCGTCGGGGCGGTTAATAACGAACCAAGATTCCTGTCTCTTGCTTTCGGATTCCATATTTCTTCTCCAAATCTCACTTTTCTTCTTGAATTCATTTGCCTCGTTTTGCCGTCCCAGAAGAAGTGAGAGACGTCGAAGCGCCCCTAAAAAATTTATAGCTAAGCGGAAATCTTCCGCGCGTTTGGTTGCCATTTCATATTTCATCCGGTACCCATCAGCAGCATCCTGGAGCATTTTCTGAACCAGTTTGAAATACTCTGTTCTTTCTCGATATCCCTCATATCGCGGATCCATACCCTGAACCAGGGTTTGCAAATTCAAGCAATTTTTTGCAACAGCAGCTAATCTGGCTTCCAAGGTCATCAACGGCCATCGCCACTTGGAATTTTCGCCAAAACCATCCTTAACCATGGAAAGCGCCAAACCAGCCTTGCGAATCAAAGCATAGCGTCTAAATTCATCGAAGGATGAGGTGGCTTCCAGCGATACCTCATAATCTTGAAATGGAACATCGATCAAATTAGTAAATACGTTCTCCAACTGCACTATTGCAAGAGAACAAGATTTTTTTGCTTCACTGAGTTCATTTTCGCTGCGGATGCCAAGTAGCGATACGGATAAGACGTTCATAGCCAGGTGATATGAGGCCGCGATGAGATAATCCTCTACGAGCGCAAGTCTTTTATACACTACTCCTGGATCGTCGCTTTGAAGCATGCGCGAGATATTGCGTTCCTTGCTTGCCAGCTTATAAATCCTTTCCCTATAAGGCGCAATCCTCGCGAAGTATTTCTTTCTCGCTTCCTCATTGATTCTTGCCATTCTAGCTGCTCGCCTTATCAGTCATACGATTTCGCTCCTCGAGCAAGCTCGCGGCATGATCGAGTGAAAAAGACTCCTTACTATCCCCGGCAAGCATACGAGCAATTTCCCGCACCCGCGAATCCCCCATTACCTCGCGAACAGTTATAATAGTTCTGCCATCCTTCACCTTCTTTCCAACCTGAAGATGATTATCTGCAAAGACGGCAATGGATGCAAGATGGGTAACGCAAAAGACCTGCTTCCGCGAGGTTAGACCACGCAGGTGCCCGCCTACTGAACGAGCGACTTCACCACCTATTCCGGAATCGATTTCATCGAATATCATGGTTTGCACCGTGTCGGATTCGCTAAGCACGGTTTTGATTGCAAGCATCACCCTCGATAACTCACCGCCGGATGCCACAGCCTTCAGAGTTTTGGGCGATTCGCCCTCGTTGGCCGAAAGCAGAAATTCGATCGTATCGGCGCCATAGGGCCCGATCAGATTTCTACCGTTGCTGCTTCTCTTTCCTTCCAATTCCACGACAAAACGGGCATTTTCCATCCCCAGGGCCCTTAAATGAGTCTGCACCCTTTTCTGCAGGGATGCGGCAGCCTCCCTACGCAGAAGGGTAATCGCCGATGCTTCGGAAGCAACCTTGGTTCCGAGCGCTTCCCGTTTCAAATTGAGAGCTCGGCGTTCATCGCCACGGTTATCGAAGTCCTCAAGCTGCTTATGGAGCTTAGCTAGATATTCGATTAATTCGACAAGCGACTGCGCGTTGTATTTCTTTTCCAACAGACTTATTCTCAATAGTCTATCTTCAACCATCTCCAGTTCCGACGGATTGAATTCCACTCTCGAGCGCTTCTTTTTCAGCTCCTCGCCAATATCTTCAATCTCGAAGAATGATTCCTCTAGGCGTGTAAGAATACCGGAAAGCGATTCATCGATACTCGACGCCCGTTCAAGCGCATCTCTTGTCGTTCGAAGCTGCAAGAGCGCGCCGTTTCGCGTTTCGACCGTGGCCTCAAGCGCCCGTTCAATATCATCTATCAAATTCTCATGTCCGGAAAGAATTCTCTGACGATTCTCCAGTTCCTCCTCTTCCCCCACCCTTAGTTTGGCTTCCTCGATTTCACTTGCCGCATGACGCAGGAACTCCATTTCCTTGGATACCCGCTTCTCCTCCTTGTCGAGACCTTCGAGCAATTTCTTCAGCTCTGCAAGCTCCGTAAACAGGGAAGTAAAGGTTTCGACACGCTCCTCAATTCCCGCGAATCTATCCAGTAATCTTCTATGGGTTATCACCTTGAAAAGGGACTGGTGCTCGTGTTGCCCGTGTATATCGACGAGCGTGCCGGCAAGTTCAACCAGTGCGCTTCGCGTTACGGGCACCGCCTGGATGCTGGAAACCCCTCTTCCGCTCTTGCTCAAAGTGCGGCGGATAAGATAGCTGTCTTCCTCGGGTTCTATGCCATATTTCTCTTGCCAGGCAAGCAATTCCGGAGAACTCGTTACACGTATCAGTGCACGAATTTCGGTCTCTCCAGCCCCCTCCCGAATATTCTCGGCGCTGCCCTTGGCGCCCAGCGCCAATGAAAGCGCATCGACAAGAATCGATTTTCCGGCGCCGGTTTCACCCGATAAGACATTGAAACCCGGCTTGAAATTCAGGTTGACCTCGTCAATTAGCGCGTAATTCCGAATACTCAAGAATTCAAGCATGTGGGCCCCCAGACCAGCCGAGTTTTGTCCGGATCACCTCGTAGAAGGCCCTTTTATTCGATTTGATAAGTCGAACACCAGCGGCTTTGCCGGACACTCTTACTAAATCGCCCTCTTCAAGGGGGAAGGATTCTTGTCCATCTATGGTTAACAGAATATCCGAGCGCTGATTCGGATCCACGGTAATTACCACCTCGTCCCTGCCGGGAATAACAATCGGACGCCACGAAAATGAAAATGGACAAATAGGGGTAAGAACCAGCGCATCCATAGGAGGTACCAATATTGGCCCTCCCGAGGCCATTGAATACGCCGTGGAACCTGTAGCCGTGGATAGAATCATCCCATCGCCCCTGAAATAACCTGCCTCATAGCCGCCAAGTTTCAAAGATAGGCGGACTAATCTACTTATTCCACTTGAACTCAGCACCGCGTCGTTTATGGCCCTAAATGACTTTAACTCCTTATCATTTCGAAAAATGCGGACAATGAGCACCACGCGGCTTTCCACATATAACCGCTTATCGAGCCATGTTTCCAGCGCCTCCTTCCATTCCAAATGTGTAAATTCAGTTATGAATCCGAAAGTTCCAAGATGAACCGGCAGAATTGGCACCGGATTCCGGCTCAACAACCTTGCACAGGAAAGAAAGGTGCCATCGCCGCCCAAGGAGATAGCGAATTCCACCTCGAGTGCCGCCCTATCGGTTGTGCAGTTTTCAGGATCCATTTGAATCGTGTTAAAGCCCTTTTCTTCCAGCCACAAGCGCATCTCCTCGTGAACGCGGGCGGAGAGTGCATTATTAGGATTGTAAACTAGGAGTGCATTCTTATTCATTTTCACCGTTGTAATTCATCCTAAGGATAACTCGCTAATACGTTAAGGCAGCGTGGATAGCACCTTGGATATAAGCTGGACATTTTCTTTGCCAAGGGCAGGATATAGCGGAAACAATATGGTGCTCATGGCAAGTTTCTTAGCCTTCGGGCAATGGCTTTGAACCTCCGGATAGGCTTCTATTATCGTATCAAGAAATGCTCCGCGTGTTTCAACGCCATTTCTCCGCGCGTAGCTATTTGCCTCCTTTACGGCGGTTGAAAGAATTACGGGGAAGGAAAAAGCAACGGCGCGAGAATTCCCATTCCCTACGCCCAGGGTGCTGTGACGTCCCTTGCGCAGTGATTTAAGAAAAATGCGGTAAATTTTGCTACGCATTTCCAGGGCAATCGGCAGTTCCTCCCACTGTATCAGGCCAAGCGATGCGTTCAAGTCCGCCAGAAGTATATCCTCACCCAAGAATTTGGCAGCAGCATTTAGTCTGCTTAGGGAAGTCTCGTCTCGAGCCAGTATAAGAGCACCCCCTCCACAGGTGGCAATAGCGTGGGGTTCCATGGACAGTATTATATAGGTGCCCCTCGCGATTGGCATTCCGCTCGAATCAGCTATTCCAAGAGCCTCGCTCAAATCTAGAACTATGGGTATTCCGAATTGTCTTAAATCCGGGGGAATGCGCCCAAGAGGGGCATGAACAAATATGGCCTTGATGGCAGGGCTCATTTCTTTGGCCACTAGGGATGGATCGATGCAGGCGTCTTCTTCACCGACATCTACAAAAATGGGCTTGATTCCTCGTGATATAATGGCCTTAAGATATGCCGAGGGCGCCAGTGGAGAAATCAACACCTCATCGCCTTCCTCGAGTCCTAAAGCTTTCACGGATAAGCAAAGGGCTCTGGAGTATTCACGCAGCGCCAAGCCACCTCGGAAGTTGAAATAGCTGGAGATAATCTCCGTGAGTTTATCAGCCAAAGCCGACGGGCCTATCTTGTCCGTCACTAAACAGGATAGAACCGAGTGCATATCGCGCCGTTTGATCGAGGGTTTGAATATTGGAATCGGCATACTAAGCTTTGTCCAAGTGTTCCGGATATTGTCCACTTCCCGGCGACTACGGACGGCCCGCGAGCCGCGTCTTCCGGAGCCGGATCGAAGCCCGCGGTCAAGCTCCCCTTATGGTGAAGCATTCGCCCGATAAGCTATTGTAATTGCTTATCAAACCGCGGGCAAGCTCGAAGCTCATACCAGAACTGGCCTCCGACGCTCGTTGAAATCCATTAGCTATCTATCCCACATCGTGGTTTTAGAGTCAATGATTTGGTTTTAAGTTGGAGAGAGTTTGGAGTTTTGCCGGTGGTGTTGTTTTGTATCGAGGC
>Ga0056129_1000026_pt1 | contig 44690 bp, 41 predicted proteins | sample WorMetLIZISLAND1_FD_71118 | JGI IMG/M metagenome (GOLD analysis project Ga0056129, IMG submission 71118) | Marine gutless worms symbiont microbial communities from Max Planck institute for Marine Microbiology, Germany - Olavius loisae LIZARD... ...
GAACAGCCCTTTGAAGAGAGGCAGCAGTTCATAGTGCATGGTTCTAGCCTCCTCGAGATTGCCCCTACGGGCGGCGCCTATCATCTGGCACATGTAGCGAGGAACTATGTTGGAAGCCACTGAAATCACTCCCGAGCCTCCGAGCAGCGTAAGCGGTAGGGCAATGGCATCATCTCCGGCGAGCACCGTGAAATCCTTGGGTTTGGAGCTGATTACATCCATCAACTGAGACAGATTTCCCGCTCCGAGCGGAAGGCTCGCGCCCGGGTCAGACTCTCGGGTATCCCCCGAAAGAAGGGGCTCGAGAACTTCGATATCGACTGGCTCCAAGGCGGGTTGCCCCGCAAGACTCCCAGGGAACTCCCTCCCCCGGCCTGCCTCTATGAGAATGGCAGCCGTGACTACTGGGAGCCTACCTTCAAGAATGAGCCGGTGTTACGAAGACTTTGTCCTGGAAGTTGAGATTACTGGAAAGGAGGATTGAAATGGATTAGACTGAGAGAAAGACTTTGGCTTCTTGTGCTTATTTCTCGGGCACAGTGGCCCCAGTGGACACCGCTATTGCTACTACGGATGGAGATAGAGATGTTCGGGCAGTGATGCATCCCTTAGAGGCTTCAGTTGCTCTTCTTCTAGAGGAATCAGATAGTGCTGGGGGGAGACCGGCGCTGCCAAGGTTTTTGTCCGTGAGTTAACTGATAATCGGAGTGGTGTTTCTGGTGAGCGAATTGTTGTGATGACGTTGATGGGTTTAGTTGAGGGAGCTGTAGATAGCGCATTTGCTGCCGATAGCACGATTCTGTTTGGAACTACTGAGACCGCAAAACAAACGGCTAAAGGTGTTATTCAGTTTTTTAGAAATTCCGCGGTTACTAAGGGTGTTGTAAACTATGGAGGCTCTGTAGGCAAAACGCTGAGGACAAGTAAAACAGTTGAGGACGCCACAAGACTAGCCGGCAAAGCTCTAACAACCACTTCTACGGTATCTGGACCTGTTGGAGCCGCGGTTGCAACTGAGATTCAGAAGGGAAGTGAAGAGAACTAGTAGAAATGCCCAATGAGGTGCTGAAATGCTATTTGCAGAGCAAATTTGTTCGAATAGGATCGTTTATATTTCTCTTAGTTTGTGTCTTCGTAGTTCTGTCTTCAGCATTCAAAGTCATTTCTCAGGGAATAGACTCGGTTCCTATTGTGGATAAATATGGTTTGTATGTGTTTCCATGGCTGATTCCACTGTTTTTAATGGCCTTAGTTGGGAACATTCAGATTACTGAAGACAAGCTTTCCATCGTAGGCTTATTCAGGAGAAGAGAGCTACTTAGGAAGAGTATTGCTGGAGAATTTACCGTTGTAAAAAATCCAGGATTTGATCACTACTATTTTGCAATAAAACTAAAGACAGGCAAGTTGTTTCGATTCTCTGTTGGTACAAAAAAATCCAACGACTATGTGCTGAAGTTTTTACACGGAGAGGAGTTATCTCCTGAGCTATAGTGTCAGACCCAACTTTTCGGGGGGCTTCACTTCTAAGTGAGACACGCGTTATTCGCCTGCTCACTTTGGCTTTGCCAAAGTGTCTGTTCACCCGGCGGATTGGTAGCTCCCAAGATGAGATGGGCGCACATAACCGCTTTAGCTGCCAGTTTCTAACAGGGCCGAGGCACGCCAGTGCGGCGGCCCGAGGCGCTGAATGGCTCTTCTTCTCACCCCCTCTTGAATTGCATCCCTCTATTGGAGTCCATTGATACTTCTCGAAGCTTGGAGCCTTAGTCCGATGGGAGAATCATTCAACTGCATCTCCCCTTGATTCTGCCAATCAGCCACCGAATCATTGATAGAGAGATGGCCTTGTTGATTATTAGAACATAGGCTTATTATCTTGATCTATGGGACAGTTGGTAAAAATGTACTGATAATCGATTACCCGGTCAACATTCCATCCGCCGATATCCCGGTTGAAGGATGCTGCTTCATTAAACATACCACTCATATTTGTAACATTGCTCAAATCAGGGCTATCTGGAGCTGAAAAGCCTGAGAGATTAGTACAATATGCAAACTGATACCCTTCATTGTGAAGCTTCACAGGCCCCCACTGACTAACATCCAACAGCTTCGCAGAGTCACCAACACTCATATGTGAATCATAGCTGAACCCGAATCCCTTACAGGTTCCGGTTATTGTAACTTCATACTCTCCCTTGGTAGCATAGGTGTGAGTAGCTTCCCCTTGATCGTGTGCTGTAATCCTATTTTCATTCCCATCACCCCATGAAACCACGAAGTCATAGGTTCCGTTTGCGCTCAAGGGTAGTCTTATTTGTTTTGTTGCCGTCACTACATTATCGCCGGTGACATCTGTATTCCAGCGAGTAACAAAGCTAGAACCTTGCGCTACCACCTCAAATGCGGCACCCGCAAGAGCAAGCACGAGTGATATGAGTACTCTTCCACGGATAGCTTTCTTATGCATAGAACAGATATCCCTCCATGCAGTTTATTATACAAGACACCAGGCACCTCGCAACCTGTTTATCCCGACTTCAAGATAGTACTCCCGTGTGCCATGGAGGGCGTATGGAGATGCTTATCGGACTAGGATGCTGCTTTTGATATACCATTTTGACAGGAACGAAGGAAGAATTTGGAAAACGCTGCTGTTCGACAATGAGGGATTCTTGAAGCTCCTTGCAGGATATTTTTATTTGGCACTGAATACCTCCACGCCTGCTCGTTTGACATGTAGTGTTTATAGTCCCGAGTAAGTTTCGTATTTTTCGCTATCTCGAGAGAGCTTCGTGCTTTTTGTGAAAAACACACTTCCGCAGGCATCAAGATGCAGGAATCAGCTTTACCATTCAAACTTCTTCTTAGAAAACTCCGATATCGGACACACTGGTCTTCGGGAAGGCTTTCGATGTTTCTTGTTGTCGGCCATTGGGTGTAGAATCTCAAAACTGAATCTGAAAGTTGACAATCTTGCTCTTTGGCATCACTTAGAAACACTGGTTTGAATGGTCTCTACCAATTTCGAAGTAGCTTCAGATGCCTCACGGCTAACCGGAATATCATTGGTTCTTCAATCTCAGAAAGCTCCTTTTGGAACCGGAAAACTGCAGATGGATTCGCTCGGGTGTAGAACCTACATGCGGAGTGATATATCCGACCTAGCTTGCGGAGCACTTAGTTAAGGAAAGGAAAAAACTATGCCGGCAAAACCACGGTATAGGAGGAAATAGCCGATATTTATCCCTTGGATGCGCAAAAATAGGGCGGGCGATAATTATTGCCAGTCTTCCTCGTCTTGCGGTTGGCAAGCTATCTAACTTCCGGCGCGGACAATGCACTAAAGCATGCCGCCCATTCGATAAGCGATTCCGCTTCGATTACGGATTGATTCCACACGGTCTAGTTGCAAGAGTATTCTCAGTATAGCTGGGTTTGCAGTATCCCAGGATTGCTCCCGTCATAGCTTCCTAACTCTCTGCCAAAGTGAGAAACTCCATGCGCGTACTTGGATCCGAATGAAAACTCCCAAGAACTGAGCTTGTTGTCATTGAACTATGCTGCTTCTCAACACCTCTCATCGTCATACACATATGTTTGGCGTTGATAATAACCCCTACCCCTTCAGCATCAACAAGCTTCATAACGGTCTTTGCGATATCTGCCGTTAACCTTTCCTGCAATTGTAGGCGCCGCGAAAAGTGATCGACAATTCTCGCGAGTTTACTGATTCCAATTATCTTCCCATTGGAAATATAGCCTATAGTGCATGTGCCAAAAAATGGCAGCATGTGATGCTCACAAAGACTGTACACCTCTATATCCCTGCAAAGCACCATGCTGTTGGAATCTGATTTAAAAACTGCTTCGCGAACTAACTTGTCCAAACTGCTTCGATATCCGGAACTCAAAAAATCCCACGACTCCGCCACCCTCTTGGGTGTGTCGCGCAAGTTCTCTCGATCAGGGTTTTCCCCAATCTCTATGAGAAGATTGCGGATTAGCTCTTCCAATCTATGCCTGTTCATCGCTGCTTCCTCATTTCAGGTAATCATCGTCTCACGGTACTGCAAGTATAATATGAGAATTTAACTCCGGCGGAAACGGTTAAGCACATACATCAAGATTCGATGCGAATAGGCGGCTTGTTATTATGAACAACTAGCCGGACTTGACCCTATCCAATCACATTTTGTATAGTCTGCCGGAGTTGCCTGGAAAGCGCTATCTGCTTTCGGGCATAAAGGAGATTTGAACATGTCCAAGGCACATCGCGGCAAACCCCTGAAAGCGGAAACTCCACAATCCGGACGTGGCAATTGTCCTTTGTGCAGGCGAACCGGAGTGAAGTTGTTGTACGAGTACGAGATTGACGGGAAGAAGCTTGTATTATGCAAGCAGTGCAACTCCGCTGTCAAATCAGGGAAATTCAAGGAAGCAATTGCAACCATATAGCCTAATCGAGGGAGATGACGGTCGTCAACGCTGTGCATGGTGTGAGGGAAATCCTCTTTATATATCATACCACGACAACGAGTGGGGCGTGCCGGTATTTGACAACAAAGTTCACTTTGAATTCATAGTTCTTGAATCCGCTCAAGCCGGCCTCTCATGGCTAACTGTACTCCGCAAACGCGAGGCATACAGGGAGGCCTATGCAAATTTCAATATCGATAAAATAGCGAGTTGGAACATGCGCGAGGTAGAAACACTCATGAGCAACAGAGGCATAATTCGCAATCGAAAGAAAATTGAGGCATCTATTGCAAATGCGAGGGCATTCAAAAAGATAAGCGCAAAGCATGGCTCATTCGCGAATTGGCTACTGGAATTTTTCGATGGGAAAGTACTGGTAAATAATTGGAAGTCAATCGAAGAAATCCCAAGTATCACACCGGAGGCCGTTACTATCGCGAAAGAACTGAAGACAGTCGGCTTCCGCTTTATCGGCCCAACGGTAACCTATGCACATCTTCAGGCAACGGGAATAGTAAACGATCATCTCGTGGGTTGCTGGAAGCGGCAAGGCTGGGCCCAAGATGAGGATTTGAGATGATACCCTGCTTAAGCCTTATCAGTGTTCAGTCCTATCCGGCTTAGTCCCATCACTAGAATCGTACTGTTAGGGTAATTGAGAGAGCGCCATCTCGAACCATGCCCACCTTTGAAGTAAAGCGCAATCCAACCCTGCTACACGCTTCACGAAGGTATCCCTGGTATTGCAAACCCAATTCCGGATTTCCAACGGATGTGTTGTGATAGAATTCTTGAAGTGAAGAATCGCTTTCCGATTCTATACTCTCGCTGAACTTCTCTTTGAAATCAAGATAGTCTATCTCGCTGTTGTAGACAACAACTTGCAGTTTATCATCGGAGTTAATAGATGTAGCACTGGGGTTGCCGAATCTCCAGCCAATAACCAAATCCGCCCTTGCAGTCTTCATCTCTTCGAGTAAGCTATTTCGTTTTACAGGATCGAGCAAAATCTTCTCCACGTTTATTCCGAAGTCTCCATCGCGCTTCGCGAAATTCTGTATATTCAGTGCTTCCGCGCTCATCATCAACTCCGTCAGCAACAGAGTTAGATAGTCCGCAATCGACGAGCGCTGAATATACAATTCGAGACGCTCCCTTATTTTTCCGATTAGTACCTTGCATTCCTTATCATAGGAAAATTTCATCAATATCAGCCAAATAAAGGATCTTATATTGTCTAGGAATTTATCACTAAGAAATATCATCGCATTCTTCTCATCGACCAGCAATGATGTGTTGGACATAATAGTCTTTACAACTGGAGTAGTGATGGATTTACGAATCGATTGGAGTAGAGCAGAGTTTTTCGATAATACGCTTTTAAGGTTGTTGTCATTGATTCTGGTTCTCTCGTCGATAACTCTACCCGGATTTGACCGATTCCACACCTTTACCAAGGATGATTTGATTAGTATATCGAATACTTCCTTGTCGAATCTCTTGTAAAGAAAACCAAATATCGCCAATTTGGATAAATCCATTAGGTCCGATCTAATAGTAGTGAATTCTACATGGGAAGTTTCCAAACTTGAGAAGTAGCCAATCCTTATCAAATGCTGCAACGAGTCGGGGGATATCCTAGCCAATTTGACGCCAAACTGAATTCCGCCATCGGCAGTCGATATTTTCCTGAGTCTGTATCCCTTATTCACAAAAAAACCAGCCCCTTCGTTTGTTAGAGTTACCTTTGTTTCCAACTCTATGTGTGGTTTTTTATGGATAATCACTATCTGTCAACATCCGCTTTCATAATATCTCGCCGGCAAATCTGGAATGTTCCCATATCGTAATTGATTAGATGTTTCTTGGGGAGATGCATTGTAAGAGAATTGCCTCCAGTTATCCCAATATAAACTCACGAAGATGGTTTCGATTGGAATCCAATTGACGCCCAGCCATGTACCAACCTACCCTAAAATCGATGAGGCCCTTACTTGCGATTTTTGTTTCAGCAGTGATTTTGCAAAACCTCGAGGCGATACCTGATATCGAAGCAAATCACTCATACTTCAAGAGTCTCGGCTCAAGGACCGACGGCACTGCCTCCGAACGCATCGCATTGGATTTTATCGCGAATAATCTTGATGCTCTAAGTATAACATATTCACGCAAGCCTCTTGATTCCGGAGATCGCGGGCATTCGTTCTCGGAGTATATCATCGCGCGGATTCCAGGTTCGCGAAGTGGACAGTATGTACTTGCCACGCCCATTGACGGCGGCGCATTTTCAACTGCTCTACTTCTCAAGACGGCAAAGGAACTGACTATCAATCGCCCCAAAAACACCGTTACCTTCTTATTTTTGGGAGCCGAAAAGGGGGATACCCGCTTTCATCCCTATGGAAGCCGCCTGGCGCTTAGAGAATTGACTCAGAAAGAAAACATCCTTGCGCTATACCTTGATAGCGATGAAATTCCCCGAACCTGGAATATAGAAATCGGAACTAATAGAGTTATCAATCCATCCTGGTTTGTCGAAGGTTTAATCGACGCCTTGTCATCGGGAAGCATACCCTTCTCCCTTAAGCTTACCGATATCCTGGTTACTCGCCTAGGACTAAAGAGCAATACCAGCCTGCCTGAATCATGGTTAGACGCGGGAATTCCAACAATCTCTCTGATTGGTTCGGGACTCGCTGAGACAAATGAACACAATGGCCACACTCGCCGCCTACTCAGCGCTCTTATATCGCTGGATTATATCTTTGAGGATATTCCATCGGATTGGGAAAGCACTTACCTGCTTATTAGTTCGATATCGAACATGAACCCCCGCATAATTCACGAGGGTATCTACGTAGGGATTTTCTTAGCAATCTCAACCGGTTTTGTAGTTGTTATCTTGATTTGGATACGAAACGTAAAGCTTAACTTGAAACGTTTTGCCCGCCACTGGTGGACCCTACCCTTACTGCTGGCAATCGTGTTCCTATTCCTGTTTCTTTCAACCCTTTTTGTGGAAGGAGCTTTGCTTCTTTCGGGTTTCCCAAAGTTGTGGGAGTATTCTCCCGGGACGTTCGTTTTCTTCAAGCTAAGCATAGCGGCAGCCCTTTCGCTTATGTTTATACTAGTCACTGATGGACTTTCTTTGATTCGCAATCCACATTTCTATTCATACGCCGCCATTGGAGCCGCGAGTCTCACCTTCGTAATCTTTATCGCACTTGATATCACAGTGGCAGCCTACTCGCTTTGGACCATTGCCAATCTCTTGGCATTTATAAGCACAAGAAACAGCAAATTGAAAATCGTATTCCTGATACTGTCGGTAATTCCGCACATCGTGGGTCTTGTATTACTTGAGCCATATTCGAACATAATAGAATCCCTATTACTCTCACGAGTATCCGGAAATTTAGTTATATCGCTGCTGCTTTTCCCAATAGTCCTGGCCATAGCCAGCCTGAACTATTGGAATTCACGCTATTTCAAAAGACACAAAAGCATACTAATACCGGTCGCAACGCTAACCCTCAGTATTAGTGCCATCATCACTTCAATTTGGATAATCAAACTGAACCCGTATGATAAAGATAACCCCCAGCCAGTGCATTTGATCGACGATATCGACTTGACTAATGGAGAACGTTACATTCAGATGTCCAGTCCCGGACCCATCGGTTTATCAAGCATCTCGGTAAACGGAAGAATTCATCAACTAGGCGGATCGGAAAGGACTGAGAAAATCAAAATTCCACTTGGTGAACTTCCCCTGGAGATTGCAACAAATACACAGACATTTCTGGGACGCAGAACTATACTCGTTACAATCAGCGGAGAGGAAAATCCGAAAAAGTTCGACGTTGTGCTTCAATCCGACTCCCCATTCACTCTCCACAGCGCCAACTTCCCATTTGAAATGAAACCCTCGGGAACACTCGCGAGTATCTTTATCGGAAACTACCCACCCTTTCCAATCACTTTGCAGCTTACCGTTAACGATGATGCGCGGCTTAAGCTAATCATAAATGGATTCTGGATAGAGCTTGAAGATTTTCAACTTATAAATCGGCCTAACCTGATTATTACATCGACAAGAAGGGTCCATCAGGAAACGAAGTTGTAGACTGCATGCAATTTCTGTGTTGAGATAAGGCCAATGAATTGGCATATGGTGTGTAGGTGAGGAGAAGCTGAGTGCAATCCCCTTGTGCGGAAGCACAGACGAGAAAGCCGTCGAGTCGAGACAGAACCCAGGCGATATCACTATTCGTTGTAGACGAGAATATCGTGAAATTTACTTCCTATGAAACAATCGAAGAGATTCCGCTCACTGTGATTAAGAAATCCAGTCGCGGAGAAAACTTCGATTCGAAAAAAACTGAATATGAGAAACAATGCGCCATCGTAAAAAAGTCTATAGCCCATTCAGTCATCGAAGAGTTTTTGCATGCAATTGCAGACAAGACTGCCTATGCTCGCTTTGCCTCAGTTCACCGACAGTTTGGACATGTCGAAGAAATTCATGAAGTCGCCAAGGCTCGAGGATGCATCTTTTTGAAGAACTCAAAGAGTACATCGCCTGAAGATTAGTGTTAACTCGCGGAGATTTTGATGTGACAATCAATATTAGCAGATGGTCGGAACTAAGCCGCGATGAAAGAGAAAAAATCTTATCAAGATCCAAGCTTGATATCGCTGGAGTTAGCGACACTGTCGCGAGTATCATTCTTGATGTACAAGAGAGGGGAGATGCGGCTATTAGGGAACTGAATCATCAGTTCGATGGAACCCCCTTAGATGCTCCTATTCTCGCACCCGAGCGTCACTTCGAAGAAGCACGAGAATTGATTCCCCAAAGTCTCAAAAACGCTATTGGTTATTCAATTGAAAACGTCCGAAGATTTCATGCCCACCAAGAACCGGATGGTATTTTGTGGAGGGAATTGCGTCAGGGAATTATGGCAGGTGAAAGGACTGTCCCGATTGAATCGGCGGCATTTTATGTCCCTCGTGGTAGGGGCAGTTTCCCTTCGATGCTCTACATGATGGCCGTACCGGCCATGATAGCCGGCGTAAGGCACATGGTTGCTGCAAGTCCTCCGGATTCAACAGGTCGTATCGATCCGGCATGCCTGTATACAGCGGAACTCTGCGGAATTCGGAAGTTGTATGCCATTGGCGGAGCTCAAGCCTGGGCGGCCCTAGCCTATGGCACCGAGTCTGTGGAAAGAGTAGATAAGTGTATTGGCCCGGGAAATAAGTACGTGGCCGCCGCAAAAAAAATCTTGAGCGATAAACTTGACTGCGGTCTACCGGCTGGCCCATCAGAATCAATAATTCTTGCTGATTCAAGTCCCGATGCACAAGATGTCGCAAGAAATTTACTTGTCGAAGCCGAACACGGTTCGGATTCAGCGGCACTCCTAATCACAAATTCAGCTAAGTTGGCAGAGCAGGTGGGAGAATATCTAGTTGCTTTCAGCCAGGCTCTACCTGAACCAAGGCGTAGCTATGTAAACCAGGTGCTATCCGGCTACGGTGGAATACTCATAGTGGAAACCATCGAAGAGGGAATAGATCTCGTAAATCAATTTGCCACGGAACATCTCCAAATACGCACCTCCAAACCCTTCGAAACGCTCAACCTAATCTCCAATGCCGGTGAGATACTCCTAGGTGACAATGTGCCATTCTCGGTGGCAAATTATTCTGTAGGAACGAATGCGATTCTGCCCACCGGCGGCAGTGCACGGACCTGGTCCGGCATTTCCGTGCGAGATTTCAAGAAGCGATCCAGCGTAGTCTACCTAACAGTAGACGCCCTGAATAAACTCCGCCCCCATGCCTCCCTGCTCGCGGAGTATGAGGGTTTTCCGGCACACCAGCGCGCCTTAGACAAATGGGTGCCAACGAAAAAAACCGATAGGAAGAAGTGATTCAAACCCTAGAAGAAGCATTTGCAATTTTCGAAGACCGCACAAATCTAGAAAGGAAATTCCCACTGGATAATCGGGAATATCGCTTGGATCGAATGCGCAATCTATGTGATTACTTTGGAAACCCGCAGGTAGAATTCAAGAAAATCCACATTGCCGGCTCAAAAGGGAAGAGTTCCACCGCGGCCTACATAGGCGAATTGTTCTCTGCAACCGGAGCGAAAACTGGTATTTACAGCTCGCCGCACCTTGTCGATTATCGAGAACGGTTTCAAATAGTCGGCGCTGAATATCCCGAGGAGATTGCCCTAGAGACCGCGCGTCAGTTACTTGAAAACCTTGCCGGTATAAATAGCAAGCTGCCCGGCGCCGGTGAGGCCACAACGTTTGAGCTTCTTACGCTCTTTGCCTTTCTTTTTTTCAGAAATACCGGCTGCGATTATGCCGTGCTTGAAACAGGCCTCGGTGGGCGATTGGACGCAACCAATGTGATAGAAAACCCTGAGGCGGTGTTAATTACGAATATCGAGAGGGAACATACAGAAATTCTGGGAGATGATATACATGAAATTGCCGCGGAAAAGGCGGGAATTATAAAACCCTACTCGCGGGTTTGGACTGCCAAATTACCTGCATCCGCGCGGAGAGTCATACGAGAGAAAACTAGAGAGACTGAATCATTGCTAACAGAACTCGCTAAACGGCTTATCCAAATCGAGAAATTGCCGAATCTCAGCAGTAGACTTGACAAATTCACCTGGGAATTTAAGTGGCAGTACCCCAAAATTGCTTCACCAAGCTCCGGAACAAACCAGAATTTCACCGAGAAACCAGGTCCGAAGGCATTCGTATCCGAGACAATTCAACTCTCCATGGGTGGGCACGCACAAGCCGAGAATGCCGCATTGGCCCTGCTCGTTACGCGAAGCCTAAAACCCTGCTTAGACTTCAATGGAGCTCTATACGCCGCGGGCATTTCCGCCATTGAGAGACTGTCCCTTCCGGGGCGGTTTCAATTTCTTAAGGTGAATCCGCCTATTATCTTAGACGGCGCCCATACCCCCCGCTCGATTGCGGCTACCTATGAGAGTTTCGTCCAACTCGCATCAAGATACACAGCCGATTCGCCAATTCTTCTTTTCGGCAGCGTTGCGGGGAAGGATCACGAGTCCATGGCCAAAATACTTTGCAACAATAGAAACTCAATTTTCGAAGACGTAATAGTTAGCACCCCGGGAAGCTTCAAACCGAGCAATCCTAAGCAAGTCGCGGAATCCTTTACATCGCAGGGAGTGAATGTAAAATTGATTTTGAATGCCGAAGATGCCTGGATTACCGCCTTGAGGCTCGCGAATAATACACGCCCGATACTCATTACCGGCTCGTTTTATATGATCGGAGAAATTGCAAGTCTAAGCAGCAATGTTAAGTTGTAGACTCAATGCCATAGGGAGCTTACTATAAAACCGATGGCGGAACTCATACTGAATAAGCATCCTCTCGTACGGGCTGCTCATTATCTCTTTTTGCTTCCATTCACTGTTGCCCTTTGGCCTCTAATCATAAATTTCCGAGCATTGGACTTCACTATATACAGTCTTGGCTTCGCTCTGATTTTGTTCCTAATAATCTATGGAAACCGCCGCCCCTTAATTACTTCAGACGAACATGGACTTCATCTATACCTACATCATGGCCGCGAAGTCGAATTTCATCCGTTCAATCACATAATCAATTATTATCCCATGAGTAATGGCCGAATATCCATAGCACTGAAAAATGATTTACCCATAATCTTATTTTTAAAACGAAGTGACCTTAAGAAACTCACCGATATTCTGGAGTTTGAAAACATCCACTTGCATAAGGATAAAACAGCCAGGTAAATTCAATCTAAGGAAAATCCATTGTAGCATCCGCGATTGATTCGTACTTCAAGTGTAATCAATCCTAGATCCCCGCTCATTTTAACCCCAATCCTCAATTCCAGTAAGCCGACTTCCCGAAATCTCGCGCGACTTATAATATGGGCAAATGATTCGTCTGAATTCAAACTACGACAAACTTGAATCCAATTATCTTTTTGTGGAAATCGCCCGCCGAGTGAACAAGCATCGCGAGGGCAATTCGAAGAGTAAACTCATAAGTCTGGGAATTGGAGACGTAACTAAGCCCCTAGCCTCAACAGTGATAAAGGCATTTCACCAGGGCGTGGATGAACAAGCAAATGAAGACACTTTCAAGGGATATGGCCCTTATCAGGGTTATTCCTTCCTTCAGGCCGCAATCGTCAAAACCGATTACCACGAACACGGATGCGATTGCATCGATGCACCGGATATATTCGTCTCCGATGGCGCAAAATGCGATACGGGCAATTTCCAAGAACTCTTTGCCTCCGACATCAAGGTTGCCCTGCCGGATCCGGTGTATCCGGTTTACACCGATACCAACGTAATGGCCGGTCGCACGGGATTTGCGCAAAATGGCCGCTATCAAGGCTTGATTTACCTCGAAGGAAACGAGAATAACGGCTTTGTTCCTTCTCCCAGGGAGCTAGAGAATAACCCGGCCGACTTGGTTTACCTTTGCTTTCCGAACAATCCTACAGGAGCCACTGCAAGCAGAGAGCAGCTTGGCGATTGGATTCAATGGGCGCTAAGTCAGGGAGCGATAATACTGTATGACTCCGCATACGAGGCATTCATTACCGATCCGGATATACCTAGAAGCATATACGAGATTCCAGGTGCCGAAAAATGCGCCGTTGAATTTCGCAGCTTCTCAAAAACTGCTGGTTTCACTGGAGTTCGATGCGCGTACACTGTAGTGCCCAGCGCCATAGAAATCGGAGGCACCAAACTCCAGGATATGTGGAATCGCAGGCACTCAACAAAATTCAACGGAGTGTCGTATCCGGTGCAAATGGCCGCGGCCGCAACTTATTCAACAGAAGGAAAGAAAGAAATCAGGGAAAATATCAATTATTACCTAGCCAATGCACAAATCATCACTGATGCAATGAGTTCGCTTGGATACCAATACTGGGGAGGTTTGAATAGCCCCTATGTTTGGGTTAAGACTAATGAAGATTCCTGGTTGACCTTTGATAGAATACTAGAAGGTGCCGATGTGGTTATAAGCCCTGGAAGCGGCTTCGGCAAGATGGGCCGGGGTTATATAAGGATTAGCGCTTTCAACAGCATGGAAAACGTTCGGGAGGCACTAGAACGAATTGTGGATTTACTTAGCAAATAATTCTCACATCTTGCATAAGCCAGTCAATTCACTCGATACTCTGCCTAGATTTGAACATATCCGAAGGCACCGATTATACCCTTGGATGATTACTGACTCAAATAACTTTTTACATTCAAATCAGCGGTCTTTATCTCTCGTTAGATATTAGCCAATCCTCTAGCGCTGGTTCACTCGCTCAAAACTCCGATGCTTACACGTCCTTCATTCCCGGCATGGCGTCCAGAGTATTTCGAGGCATTGCCGAGCCCTTTTTCTTAACCCTTCTCAGTGAAGCAGGGAATGCATGCGCTACCTCATGCTCTGTCGAGGAGCTTTCGGCTACTCTAAATCAGAAGGACCGGAACTCCACGCCGCCCATCTGCTAACTATGCCCTAGGTTCTTGACGATAAAATGGCAGAGGATCGAATAATTAGAATGTGGAACAAAGAATCGGAGAATGAACTAACTCAAAAGATACATTGTGCACTCTCATTGGGTATCTCGCCTGAATCCATTGGCGCTACTCTGATGGTGGAGGGCGGCATAAAAGCAGATGGAGCCACGGCAGATACTCTCGAACAATTAATCGCCTTACGCATGAAAAGTTAAACTGGTAAATCGCCCTTCATTGAGAGGCCTTGCCTCCGAATCCGCCAACCTTCACAATTTCGCTTCATAGCGGCAGAAAATTCGCGGGAGCTAATCTGCTCAGCTTCAATTACGCCGTAATGATTTCAGTTCGATTTCGTCCATTCCTCTTAGCGAGTCTTAACGCCCTAGTGGCCAGATCGATAAGTGTTCCGGGGTTATTCTTCCTGGAAGGCGTAATAATGGCGCAACCTACACTAATGGTTAGTATCTTCGAGTTCCCGGCAAATTCATGTTCAATACTCTTTGATTCGACTAGGATTCGAAGATTATCGGCACCGCGGTATAGACTGAACTCGTCAATATCTGTAGATATCACTGCAAAAGCATCTTTGCCGTATCGAACCGATACATTGCGGTTTATATCAGTTATACCTCGAAACACAATCTGACCCAATTGAGCTATCACATTTTCGCTTCTCTCATGCCCATAGGCCTTCTTGTAGAACTCGAAATAATCAACATCCGCCAAAATCATAGACACGGAATGCCTATTATCTAATTCGTCGACAGTCCACTTAGACTGCAAGAAGTTTTTCAGTAGCGCCTTGTTATACATGCCCGTTTTTTTATCGATAAACACCTGGGTGAAGAAATCTACATTCTGTCTCTCAAGTTTCTTCCGCTCTGTGGACAACTCATCGATCCGAACAAGGGCATTAGAAAATATTTTTGCTTCGAGCACTGTTTGGTAGACACCGAATACAAAAAACGCACCAGCGATAGTTTGAAAAACCGTTTGGGTTCTGTTATCAACAACACCTAGAATGATACTGAAGATTAGAAACTCTACACCAAAAAGCGAAAGCATAATCAAACTGTTCTTAGTCTTGTAGAGAGTCCATATCAGTATGGAAATAGTATAAACAATGAAGCCAGCCGTAATGAGTCTCAGTGGAAACTCAAATTGGGAATGGACTTCCATTGGAGTGAAAACAACAGCCGTTGCCATTACAGATGCTATCGGCAGGACGATCCGCTTGAGTTTTGGATAAAAATAGCCTGGATGAAGATTGGAACAATATAGAGTAAAAAGCGGACCAGCCAGGGAAAATGCAAAGAAAATGATTTTGGATCTAATCTCACCACCCCACCTCGGAAATATGGTTAGCAGGGCCATCTCGCTTTTTAATCCCGCGAAAAGAAAAGAAAGTAAGGCAAGCAATCCCAGGTACAGTGGAGCGGTACGCTTTCTACTAAGTATCAGTACTGAGAATTGATACAGGGTCACTAAGAGCAGACCCCCAAGAAAAACTGAATCGATGGCAAGAAATTTTTCTCGATGAGCCAACAGGTCTTCATATAGACCGAAGCAAATCGACCGATTCAACCCGCCATTAGCATTATGATAGTTGGAAATGCCAATCGCAATAGTAATCGAATCGCTGCTCGTTTCAACAGGCATAAGTACTGTCTTATTCGATGAAACAGATTTTTCGCTACTAGGGTCTACATTACCTATTTCACTAATTCTTCTGCCATCAACATAGATATCCGCATTTGGCGTTACGTTGTGAATTTTGATGGCGAACTTATCGCTTTCATCCTCGAGATGCTTGATAATCTTGAGGCTGTAAGTAGCCACTCCCCGCGGTTTGATTCTGCTATCAATTCGACCCAACTCATCCCAATAGGATGGGACAGAAGCGTACAAATCGGGAGCTCGACCAATAATAGAATCGTAAGTTTCCTCGCTAACGGCATGGTTCCAATAGAATGCCCATTCGCCAAAGAGTCTAACAAGGCCATCGGACATGAAATCATAATCCCTGAGATCCATCACACCCTTTTCTGCAAGGGGAGAGTTTCTGGGTTTAATAATAAACAGGGGTATGGAAACAACCACACTCAAAATAGACGATAATATAATAAAAAGAATAAATGGCTTATTTATGTTCATGTTTGAATTACAGATATATCAAAATCATGCCTCTCAGTCAACAGAAGACATTGTGAGAATCCAGCGACAGCTTTGAAGTACTGCTACCCGAAACCATGTAAATGAAGATATGACGCGAATAGAGCATGAGGATCCAGTTGTCAACACTTGCCAAAGCATCTTCGGTATACCGGCTCCCTTTCCCTGGCAGCGCTTAATCATTGCAAACGTACTGGATGCCATGCTAACTCACAACAAGGGGCAAAGCACGGGAAACACGCGAGATGATTTAGAAAGCCTTCGGCAAATTGCCGTGCTCCCCACGGGCGCTGGGAAGAGTCTGTGTTGGATGCTTCCAGCCGTTCTATCTGGTGAGTTAACTATCGCCGTATTCCCGCTGCTTTCACTTATGACCGACCAAAAAAGGCGTCTTGATGATGTCGGTGTGGATTCCGTAACTTTTCGCGGAGGATTAAGCCGGGAAGAACGTGTGGCCGGATGGGCCAAACTTGAAAGCGGGCAGACTTCAATTGTAATAGCCAATCCGGAAATACTGCAAAATCCATCGGTTGCCAAGCGTCTCAGGGAGCTTAAACCCAAGTTCCTAGTTGTAGACGAAACCCATACAGTCAGCCAATGGGGAGAGAGCTTTCGGCCCGCTTGCGCGGGGATAGGTAGGCTTGTTGAGCAGTGGAACCCTCCCGTGGTGCTCGCTCTCACGGCTACCGCGGGACCGCATATCCGCGATAGGATAACACGGTTACTGTTCAACGGCGAACTTCCAAACAATGCCCTGGCAAACCCCGATAGAACTGCAATAAAATACGGGGTTATCCCTACTCTTAGCCGCAATCATACCCTAGAGCGCCTAGTCCGCAACGAACCTCGGCCCCTAATCGTTTTTGGTCCTACTCGCTCCTCTGTCATGAGTTCTGCTCGACTCCTTCGAAAGCGGCTGTGCAGCCGTGAAATACGTTTCTATCACGCGGGTTTAACCCGCGAGGAAAAGCTACAACTTGAAGCCTGGTTTCTAGACAGTAATGATGGAATACTCTGCGCCACCTGTGCCTATGGAATGGGCGTTGACAAACCCGATATTCGCACCGTTATCCACCTATCCCCGCCCCCCTCGATAGAAGCCTATCTACAGGAATCCGGCCGCGCATCTCGCGACGGCAAAGGCGCAAATGCATGGTTGATTTGGCAAAGGAACGATAGGAAGGAATGGGAAGAATCAATGGATCAAGGCCATCCTGCAGGCAAAGAAGAGCAGAAACTCGCTGACATAAAAAATCCCGGAAGGAATTCAGCGGAAGCGCAAAACCCCTTTGCAATCCCTCGAGGGGCACCCATCGACTCGGAAGCAGTCAGCCGCTTCCGTCAACATGGAATGATAAATTACGCCGCTTCTATCCATAGTTGCCGCCGAACGATGCTTCTTGCCTCCCTAGGTATCGAAGCCCAAGATTGCAGCGGTTGCGATGTTTGCGGCGGCCAACCGCTCTCGGAGCCACCTGAAGAAAGGCTTATACTCCGGGCAATGAAATGGAACCGACTCCGCTTCGGCAGGGGTAAGCTATCGCGGATTCTAGTGGGTCGTCGTTCCGCGGAAATACTTCGCTCCGGTCTCCAAAACACTCGCGGCTTTGGCTCCCTCAGCAGGTGGGAATTGGAAGATGTTGAAGAGGCAATTACCAGCCTTATCCAAGTGAAGAAAATCAAAGTCAAATCCAGTTGGCCCGCTAAAGGCAAGCTATACTAGTTCCGGTTCACTCCGTAATAGCAATCTCCCTTCCCCGCTATGTAGCCATGAAAGTCAGTCGAATCATCGTGGAGAGCTCTAGTTAGCTCGCTGTACCGGTGTGCCCTTCCCGGATAAGGACGATTCGCAAAGATTGCTTGATGCCAGAACCAAGAACAGGGGTATTACCACCTTTGTGGACGAAGCATGCATCATTATCCCCATGCTCGTAATCTAAGTATTCAATAGCGGAAAGCCTTGAGGCTAGCGCCCAAGGGCAACGAGTCATCGAAGCGCTTGGAGACAGCATAGAGCTCCTCACCCTGAAACCGGAGGGTTTAACAGACCCAAAGAGAGCGAACGCACAATGGCAATTCACGCGCCGCCGCGGAGACCGGGGCAACCCGCGCGGAGTTCTAAGTGCCGGGAAAACAACTGGGCTATGCGGGGAGCCCGATCTAGACAAATTTTCCGGCTCTGAGGCAGCGAGTGCATACCTTCACTCTTCTAACCCCACCGCCTATCCTAACCTTGACGAGATTGGGTTTGAAAAGCCGTTTTGTTTTCACGCCTATGTGCTGTCCGGCTCCACCCTTCTTTTTTGGAAGTCCCTTTCGGGGTACATTGTTCCCCGATATCGTACCTTTCCCACAAATCTCGCATTTCCTAGACATGGCTCACCTGCAATACCTGGCTTCGATGCAGTACAAAGCTAACTCAAAACGACGGATTTGTAAAGCCTCGGAAGTTCTGAAAGATAAAAAATCTTTGATTCCGGGTTTGCCTTTTCAGGGTCTAAGGGCAAATACTCCGCGAGCCAGTATATCCGCGATTTCCTTCTTGCGGTACGGCGGCAGCGACTCGTCCTCCCTTAGTAAGCTTTCCCAGCTCGCCTCGAAGCCCTCCGGTAGGGTTTCCATAAGGGCCAGGGAAGCAGTGAATACCCTCGGTCCTGATTCGAACATATGGTTTACAGCGAAGAGAGTTTCCACTATCACCCGCAGGAAACCCGAGAGCGAAAGACGGAAGTAGAGAAGGTCGTTTTTCATAGTCGCGGCTCCAAGATCGCCCAAGAAATGATCGATGCGGCGATGGCAGGATTCAATCCAAGTAGACCAAAAAGCATCGGGCAGAGCATCGAGCTTTTCTAGAACTTTTTCGATCCAGTTCGCCTTGGACCAAACCACGGTTCCAGTGGAGATGCGATGAAAAAGATAGGTGCCGCGCTCCTTGGAGAGCCAGCGATCATCGCACGTTAATTCGAGTATGCTGTTAACTCGGCTTGTATCCTTGTAAGAAATACGAACCGGGAGATCCTCCATTAGAAATCTATCCTTCTCCTTGCTTGAGGAGGTTTCAAAATAACGTATATCCGGAAAGGCAAGCGCCCGTTCGACTTTGTTGGGAATCTCGGAATCTCGAAAGACATCGAGCGTAATCGAGAAATTGGGATCGTATATATCTTTTTCGACGAAATGCTGGAGGATTACTGTTTGCACCCCATCCCAGAATTTTATAACACTTACGATATCGTTCACTACCTTCTGAACCTTAACTTTCATTGTCCTGTCCCTTTGTGTTTTTTTCAGTGTATAAGATTAGCATGAGCATGAGTTATGAGTCATCGAATGTGCATGCCTATATTGTTGGACTTGGAGTACCCGATAGGGTAGCGCGGTTATTCGGTAGGCTTATAGAGAATTCTATTGGAATTACCGGTGAGGACGACACATGCTCAGAAGTAGGTGGGGAAGAATCCGAAAAAGACGGAAGGAAACGGGCTACCAAGCCTAAGACAACTACTTGGCCGATGGAGCCGATGGTGCCAATCCTGGTGTGCTCCGAGCTTCCAAAGGCTCCCGTAGCAGGTCTGATGCCCCCCTGTGAGTCGGCGATTGAGGTGGGGAAGCGTTTGATTTCGGATAGGTTCAGCGGGTGGCTCACGCTACCGGTGAATTCCGGCGGCTGGTTCGAAAACCTCCAACAGAAACTTAGCAGTCGCGAACAAGTGCAGGGAGCACGGACCGCAATACATGGAGGTGATCCCGTGCTTCCACTCTGCTTGGGGATACCGCTCCTGTATATAGACGAATGCGGGGAAGAATCTCTTTCCAGGATGCCGGAGATAAACACCGATGAGGCCGGCGGATGGAGAGCCCTCCTGCTAATCTGCTGGGAAATCGAGTATCTAGCCTGCCGCCCCTGGCACCATTCGGTTTACTGGGCGCCGATCTGGAAACGAAGACTGCGGAGAATTGTTAGCCGGCAGAGATAGAATTATTGCTTAGATTCAACTAAGTCGATATCATTTTCCAAATGGATCAACAGGACAGTCTGTCCCCAAGCATGGAGGACTATCTGGAGACAATTCTGCTACTGGAAAGGAAGAATCGAGTTGCAAGAGTAAGAGACATTGCCCATGAGCTATCCGTTCAGATGCCCTCGGTAACCAGCGCCCTGAAAACTCTAAGAAATCGCGCCTTGGTTAAATACGAAAAACACTCCTTCATCAGCCTAACTCCCAAGGGACTCGAGCTGGCTCGGGCAATTTTGCGGAGACACGAGATACTGGTTGACTTCTTCAAGTTGGCGCTTGGGCTCGAGGGAGATAACGCCGAATACCAGGCCTGCCAAATCGAACACGCGATAAGCCAAGATACGGCTGAAAGATTCTCGAAGCTAACACGCTGGATTCAGGAAAACAACAAGGGAACCGTCTCGCCGGGAGAAATAGCGGCTGAAACAAAAAATCGCAGGGGCGATAATATAACCTGGCTTATCTAAATTCTGCTTTCCGGTAGTCCGTATCGGGGGCAGATATCGTGTAGAGGGCAGTCATCGCAGTTGGGTTTTCTAGACATGCAGTATTTGCGACCGTGGAAGTTAACCGTCATTGAAAAATCGATATGATGCTTCTCGGGGATAATCGCTTCTATTGCTCTCTCAACCTTAACCGGATTTGTTTCCTCCGTTAACCCGAGTCGCCTGCAAACTCGCCCAAAGTGTGTATCCACAATTATCCCAGGGAGCCCCCAAATATGCGATCTAATGACATTGGCACTCTTTCTTCCAATTCCAGGTAACGAAGTTAAGCTCTCCATCTCCCGCGGCAGTTCGCCTCCGTATTCCTCCACTATCCTCTTAGCTCCACGAAGCAGATTTCCAGCTTTCTGCCTGAAAAAGCCCAGTGGATGAATGATTTCTTCCAATTCCCGAATATCGGCACTCGCTAGTTTCCTCGCGCTGGGATAGAGCCTGAAAAGTCCGGGGGTAACCCTATTCACAGCCACATCGGTTGTCTGAGCCGAGAGGGAAACGGCTACAAAGAGCTCATATGGATTTCTGTAGCTTAATGGGGGGCGCCAGTTCGGATACTCATTACCCAAGCGTTTCATCAATTCATCGAGATAACGAAGTTTTTGAGGTTTTTCCATGATGAATCTCGATTCATCACCGCGTTCGCCCATTTTACCGCGGTGTCATTGCCCCAAAGGAACACGGCGTATCTCTTCCCGGGCGGAGCAAAGCTCTGTGTAGAGGCAGTTTTTTACTATAACCCGGGCTTCGAATCTACACAATCCCCCGGGATTTATCCGTGGCTCCTCCACGTTCCCGGCCAATTGACCCCCTCCCATTAAAGCCCCTAGAATGCAAGACGATTCGGAATGTAGCCCAGCGGCTAGGGCGCCTGCTTTGGGAGCAGGAGATCGGAGGTTCGAGTCCTCTCATTCCGAAGACTTCAGTTTTCCCGATACAGTTGAGTTTTGCCAACCTGCTTATTGAAAGCCCGCGTCTTGAAGTCCTATAGCGTTTTTTTACGAGTTCGGCGATTTTCAGAGTCTGTTTTCAAAATCTGAATCTCAGCCCACCTCGCGGTCTGAATCACTAGAGTAGCAAAAACGAAGTCCGTTTCCTCGAACCACCGCCCAATGACTTCCAATTTTCGCAATATTCTTTCTCTGTTTTCCATTTCGCGCACCTGAGCTATTCCCACCGCCAAATCATCCACTCCAGGCCGTGTTCTCGATTCTAATATCCTGAACGGCAGTTCAAATTCACCAAATCCGAAAGAGAGAAACTGCACGAACAGAATCCTTTAGGCAATATAGAACTCCATCGACGAAACTTCGAGCTGCAATCTAATCGAGTGGCTACGAGTAGCTAAAGACCATAGATAAGGGGATGATAACTCCAAGCCACCTATACTGCCTCGCTAAGAAACTTTTTTCGAATTCAAGAGAGGCCGGAGGCAAGAGGTTTGGACAATGCAGAAGTCGACGCGGGGCTTTCGTTTAAGTTTCCGACGGAGTTTTTTTGCCCCGATGCCAAGTGGCGCGGGTCTAATTACTCAAGAACCATCTCTCCCCGGCATATCTCAATCGGTTAAGCCCCAATCCAAAATAGTTATCTGATTATCTATTGTAAGCATATCACCATTTGGGATGATTTTTGAACTGTCGAGTGGGTTGTGGAACACCGTGCCCATTCGCAACTCATTCCAGTTAGCTCCTATATCTAATTTGCAGGGAGGTTGGGACTCCACGTTAAAAACTCCAACGCGCAGGCCGATCAGCCTTGTTTTCGAATCTCGTCGTTCGTAGGCCGCCACTATGTAGCCCGCGGGAGAGGGAGGGTACCAGAAGTATCCATCTCGAACAATTCCCTCTTTTTTGAGTTCAATGAACTTTTTTAACAGGCTGTGATGCCTTATGCAATTCTTATCGTCCTTTACCGACCAATCGATCGGATCTCGGTTGAATAGGCTGGGCCTGTCGCTAACCATGTATTCCTGGCCCGCGTAGATTAGTGCAGCACCTTTTTGAAATAGACTGAAAGCGCTCCAGGCTGCCAGAGTGCCATCATGCAGCTCTGATGGAGCCGGGGGGCGTCGAGCCCGCGGCGAATTTGCCAGAGCCTCGCGCTTATCGGCCGGCTCGGCTGCAAGCAGCTTGGCCGCCCTAATGCGATCGTGATTCTCGAGGAAGCGTAGCTTAAGATCCGATTCTCTGTGAGTAGATTCCTGAGCCCTGAGCCTATCTATATAGTGGCTTAAATCTATTGCGCCATGTATAAGACGAATCCAATCCGGATAAACATCGTAATCATAGGAGAGATCGAATACCTCCAGGAGCTCGCAGTCGCTCAAACAGTCAAATCCCATGCGCCGGATGCTATGAATGAATGAGGTCTCAACGGTTTCCGCAATCCAAATCGTATCGGGGTTTATTTGGGAGCAGGCATCACGGGCATCGAACCAGAAAGGCAGTGGTACCAGCGGCGCTACATCGCAGCGGAATCCGTCGACGCCCTGCATAATCCAACCTTTTAGAGATTCGATTTGGTGGTTCCAGAGCTCTTTGCTCGAGTAATCAAGTTCGATTACATCGTCCCATTCGCCAATTCTACTGCCGGGCATGCCATTTGGATTTTTCCGAAACCAATTGGGATGAATTCTCCTCATAAGAGAGTCGACCGAGGTATGGTTGAACACAATGTCAATGATTACCGCTAAACCACGCTTACGAGCCGCCTTGATGAAATTCGAGAAGTCGCCAATAGTGCCGATTTCCGGATTGATTGCTCGGTAGTCGCTAATTGAATAGGGGCTACCCAGGGTACCCTTGCGTTTCTCAGCTCCGATTGGATAAATGGGTAAAAGCCATATTATGTCGACACCAAGATCGGAAATACGTTCGAGATCGGCTATCAGTCCTTCAAAATCTCCGGATTTGGAGTGATTTCGTATAAATACCGAATAAATCGTTTTATTTCGCAGCGAAGGATCGGTTATTTGAGCCATTGCCACCTCCTCTTTCGCTTTGCGGGTGGTTCAATCTTCCATAGGTTTTGCACAGTTTCCTTAGATGCTCAGCCCTTTCGCTGCTGAAAGATGCCTCAGAAGCCCGCCATACCCAGTTATCGCCAAGGGTTCCGGGCGTGTTGAACCGCGCCTGACTGCTCAAACCCAGTATATCCTGCATCGGGAAAATCGCGAGGCCGGCTACAGAGGCCATCGCGGCTCGCAGCATGCCTTCCGTTACCGCCCCGGCATTTGCCGTTTCGCCGAGATTCAGGTAGTCAACGACCCTACTCCGATCGAATCCGGATGCGGTTTCAAACCAGCCTACAGTGGTATCGTTATCATGCGTCCCTGTATATACTACGCTGTGCTTATCGTAATTATGAGGGAGATAATCATTCTCTTCCGATGAACCGAAGGCAAACTGTAGCACCTTCATCCTCGGAAATCCGCAAGCTTCGATAAGTTTCACAACATCCTCGGTTACAAACCCCAAATCCTCCGCGACTATTGGCAGTTCTCCCAGTTTTTCGCGGGCCAGTGAAAAGAGTTCTCTGCCGGGGGCCGGTAGCCATTCCCCGTTTATCGCGGTACTCTCCCCAAATGGTATCGACCAATAGGCGCAAAAACCTCGGAAATGATCGATTCTTAGCACATCGTACTGCTCGAGCTTGCTCTTAAGGACGGATATCCACCAAGAGTATTCATCCTCGGCCATTTTGCTCCAATCATAGAGGGGATTCCCCCAGAGCTGTCCGGTTGGGTTGAAATAATCCGGCGGCACGCCGGCAACACTGGTAGGGAGGTAGTTGGCGTCAAGCTGAAAGAGCTGCGGTCTGGCCCAGCAATCCGAGGAGTCAAAGGCAACAAAAATCGGTAAATCGCCGATTATCTTGATCGATCTCGATTGAGCCTCATTCCTGATATTTCGCCACTGGTGAAAAAACAGGAACTGAACGAAGAGTTGGTATTGAACTTCGCTTGCCGTTCTCAGTTTGTCTAGCGACTTTTTGTCGCGCAGTCTCAGTTTCTTGCCCCATGTGTTCCATGAGTGTCCCCCATGCTGATTTTTGAAAGCCATAAACAGGCAGAAATCTTCCAGCCATTGGGATTGGGCATTCCTGAAAACTTCCAGTTTCTCCGCCAGTCTCCCTGGCCCCTTCCCAGAGCAATATCTACTCCAAGCCTTATGGAGAAGTTTTTCCTTTTCCGGGATGAGTAGAGCGAAATTTACGCGGTTCTCGGGCAACTGTTTCAGCGAGTCCAGTTCTTCGGGTTCCAGTAGTTTGAGGGCAACTAGCTCTTCGAGGTCTATCAGATTGGGATTACCGGCGAATGCACAGAGTCCTTGGTAAGGCGAGTTGCCATAGCCGGTTGGAACCAGTGGGCAGATTTGCCAATAGGTTTGGCCGGCGCTTTGAAGCCAATTGAGAAAGTTGATGGCCTGTGCTCCCAAGGTGCCAATGCCATAAGGGCCGGGTAGTGCCGTGGGGTGAAGCAGTATACCGCTTGCTCGTTGAAATTCCGCCATTGTTTACCCCGATTATAGTTTATCCGTGGTTTCCTTGCCATCCCGTGCCAGTCGACGCCGAAATCGGACCCGGAATAGGGGATAAACGTCAGGATTGCTCTATATAGATGATAGATAGTTATCTAATAAATTCTATTAAAAAGTATAGACTATAATGATCAGTCCATATTATACTATGATTCGTGATGAGGAAAAACCAATTCTGCTCATTGTAGTGTACTTTGCGAAAGCTTATTGATGTTTTGTAGATTGGATAATACTCAAGCACATTACGTACCTGAAAAGGAGGTTTTTTAAGCTTAGCATTATGAGCCGAGTCTCAAAACAAGGAGACAATATGAAGAAAGCTATTTTTACTCTATTCATTTTGATAATAGTTGGAGGCTTTGCGTATGCCAACGGCGAAAAGGAAGAAATAAGCACCGCGGCTGATTCAGTCGTAGCCTTTGGTATTGCGATAGAAGACGCGCTTGATAATTCGATGCTACCCATGGACAAGCCCACCATGGTAGTGAGCACTCGGTATAATTTCATCAACATCTTGGATAACAAGAAGAGACTTATTGCTTAATCAAAGAAGCTGATGGCGAGTTGATCGTCATTAAAAGTCTTTATCCATGTGCTAGTATTGCAGACTGGGCCGATGCTAAGTAGATTAAGAGACTGTAGAAACAACACTGAATAGCCTGAGTTTTTAGGTAAGTACCCCTCCTAACAAGAGTAACTTGGATGGAGGGGTTTTTTGTTGTCGGAATCTCATTTGGCGTTGAACGGTTTAGCGAAGTCAGGCAGAAATGTGGCATACATCCTTAAAATGCTTGATTCAGCCATGAAAACAACGAAAATATATGCACTTACGAGGTTATTAATGAATTTGATGCGATTCTTCATTGTGGCGCTCTCGCTGGCTATTCTCGTTGCATATACATTTGTCATTTAGAACCCTGAAGGCACTTTGCCGCGGCATGGTAGTGAGCCGATACGTTGGTTTTTGCCATGCGCTCTGACACCTGCTCTTAGACGGACCTGAGCCCCTTGTATTTGTGAAATCTCTTCCTATACTCTGTAATCGCTTGGGGATGAGTGCTAAAATTGTCGAGAGCCGTATGGCAGACGGAGAAGAATGAACGACAAATTGCAAATACTTACGGATCGAATCTACAAGGATGGGGTGGAAAGAGCTCGTGCGGAGGCAGAGACATTGCTGCGTGAAGCCGCGGAAAAAGGGGATAAGACAACTGGAAAAGCCGAGGTTGAAGCGAAAGCAATAGTTGAAGAAGGACGCAGGGAGGTGGAAGCATTAAGGCTGAAAACCGAGGCGGAATTAGCCTTGGCTGCTAGGCAAACAGAGAGCGCTTTGAAACAGAGGATTGTAACTCTTCTTGCCAACGGCATCTTACATGAAGAGGTAGACAAATCTCTGAGAGATGAGGCCCTGCTTAGCAAACTCATTCTGAAGGCGATGGATGCCTGGGCTACCAGTGGGGAAACCCCTAATCTTTCACTGGTACTTTCCGATGCTTTGGAGAGGGAATTCCTTCTCGGATTGCAGGCCGCGCTGAAAGGGCGGATTAATCAGGGGCTGAGTATCAGTTTTTCCGATAAGGTTGGAAGCGGCTTCAAGTTCGAGTCTAAGAACGGAACTTACAAACTATCATTCGCCAACAGGGATTTCGAAGAGTTCTTTCGTTCCTTCATGAAGGAGAAAACCAGGACAGCTTTGTTCGGAGACAAATAATTGACTCAATACTATTATCTGATTTCCAGCCTACCCGAACTGGCCTCCGATACCCTGTTTGAGAAGCATCCCTATCCTACCTTCGAGGAGTTTGCCCGTGAAGAACTGAACCTTGTTGACTACGTTGATATGCGTAAGTGTTTTCTGATAAATGATGCTTCGAATATCAGCTCGAAGTTAGGTGAAATCCCCTTTGAAATGAAATCGCCTTCATTCTACACGGAGAACGAATTGGAATATGGACTGGTGGAACCAGACGAATTCTTCGATTTCTTTTCTGAGTTTATCTGGGATATCAGGCTCGAGAGGCAAAATCAATTTACAATATCGAGGGAAAATGAACTGCTTTGGAGGATGATGACTGCACTTAGCACCGAGGAAGAATCCGTAATTAGAGGATTTCCACGGGAATACTTGATTTTCAAGGCACGTTTGAAAAATCTGACAACGGCGCTTGCCTGTCGAAAAGACGGAAGGCCGTATGCAAGCGAAATTATCCCCTTCGATCACTTTTCCAATAAAATCGGCATGAGTCAGGCGCCCGATTTCGGCATTGGTGATGAACTGGGTGTAATGGAACCCCTAATTGATACATTTGCCGATTCCTCAACTTTGGAAATTGAACGGGCAATCACTAGGGCGAGTTGGAAATGGCTCGACGAAAAGATTGGATATGGACATTTTTCCCGCGAAACCGTGTTCTCATTCGCGATACGAATTGCGGATGTGGAACGATGGCTCGCTATAACACCTGCCGGCGGGAAGCGAATGCTCGATGAATTGCTGGAGAATCTCCACCGGGACATAGAATCGCCCACGGAATATCACTTATGACTCAGGGAACAGTTACGGGAATAACCGCCAATCTGATAACCGTGGAGGTGGATGGACCCATCAGCCAGAATGAGATTGCATATGTTCACAATGGCGATGAGCGATTGATGTCTGAGGTTATAAGAGTCTCCGGGAAAACCGCTTATATCCAATGCTTCGAAAGTACCCGGGGAATCAAGGTGGGACTTACCGTGGAATTCTCGGGTGGGATGCTGGAAGTGGAGCTTGGGCCGGGACTCTTATCGAAGAACTACGATGGCTTGCAAAGCGATCTCGATAAGAAGGAGGGTTTGTTCTTGAGAAGAGGGGAGTATACTCCGGCGCTCGACAAAGAGAAGTTATATGAATTTGTCGCGTTTGCAGGCGTGGGGGAGAGAGTATACGCGGGTTTCTGGTTGGGAGAGGTTAGGGAGAACTGGGTGAATCACAAAATTATGACACCCTTCAATTTGATGGGCAAGTGGATTATTGAATCGATGGCCGCCAATGGAGCCTACGGAATCCACGATGTTATCGCGGTGATAAGGGACGACACGGGCGAAAGGATGGAACTGACGATGACTCAGCGATGGCCTGTGAAAATTCCGATAAGGGCTTATAGAGAGAAATCTCGTCCCTTCCGATTGATGGAAACAGGTTATCGGATTATTGACACCTTCAATCCGCTTGCCGAGGGAGGAACTGGTTTTATCCCCGGCCCATTTGGCTGCGGAAAGACGGTTGTTCAGCATGCGATCAGTAAGAACGCCTCGGCGGACATCATTATTATAGCTGCCTGTGGCGAAAGGGCTAACGAGGTTGTGGAGATTTTCACCGAGTTCCCGGAATTGGACGATCCACGAACCGGACGCAAGCTTTTTGAACGAACAACTATTATCTGTAACACGTCGAACATGCCGGTTGCCGCCCGCGAGGCATCGGTGTATACGGCTATGACCATAGCGGAATACTACCGCCAGATGGGGCTCAGTGTGCTGCTCCTTGCCGATTCAACATCACGCTGGGCCCAGGCTCTAAGAGAAATGTCCAATCGTTTGGAGGAGCTTCCCGGGCCGGATGCCTTCCCCATGGATCTATCGGCAATAATATCGAATTTCTATGCCCGCGCCGGGATGATACATCTTCATAATGGGGAAAGCGGAGCGGTTACCTTCCTCGGCACGGTGTCTCCCGCCGGCGGCAATCTCAAAGAACCCGTAACCGAATCCACCAAAAAAGTGGCCCAATGCTTCTATGCACTTTCGCAAAAGCGAGCTGATTCGAAACGTTACCCCGCGATAGATCCCCATGAAAGCTATTCCAAATATCTGGAAAGCCCGGAAATACAGCAGTTCCTCTCTAATCGATCCGGCCCTACATGGGTTAGCGATGTACTCTCGCTGAAGAACCGCATGCTGCGAGGCAGGGAAGCCCAAGATCAAATTTCTATTCTCGGTGATGATGGAGTTCCAATAGATTATCATATCGATTTCTGGAAGAGTGAATTGATAGACGCCGTTCTCATACAGCAGGATGCCTTCGATCCCATCGATAGGTTTGCCTCGGTGGAGAGGCAGGAATATGGCCTAGAGGCAGTAAAGAAAATATGCGATAGAGAGTTCAGTTTTCAAACATTTGAGGCAGTGGCCCCCTATTTCAAGAAAATCATCAATTCGCTCAAACAAATGAATTTCTGCGAATTCAATTCCGCCCAATTCAAGGAATTCGAAACCCAATTCAAATCCATCCTAAGTGAGGGGAAAGACTCCTGATGCAGAGCAGCGCCTTTCAGAAGATACATACTAAAATCGAGAAAATAACCAAGGCGACAGTGAGTTTGGAAGCGAGCGGCATAGGGAACGAGGAAATGGCCTGGGTGGACAATCGCCTCGCCCAGGTAGTTAAAATCAATAAGAACCAGGTAACCCTCCAGGTATACATAGGCACGGAGGGAATCTCCACCGATGCCGAGGTGGTGTTCCTAGGGCGTCCGCCGGTATTGAAAGTGTCAGAGCACTTGGCCGGCAGATTCTTTGATGCCTATGGAAGGCCAATAGACGGCGGACCGGAAGTGGAAGGCGAGGAGAGGCAAATAGGCGGACCATCAGTCAATCCCGTTTGCCGCGAGCAGCCCAGTGAGCTGATTGCCACCGGCATCGCCGGAATCGATCTAAACAACACAATAGTAAGCGGTCAGAAAATACCCTTCTTCGCGGATCCCGACCAACCATACAACGAGGTTATGGCCAATGTGGCGCTGAAAGCCCAAGCAGACAAGATAATACTCGGTGGAATGGGTCTTTCAAACGATGATTACCTCTATTTCAAGGCGCTTTTTGAAAATGCAGGCGCATTGAACAAGATAATAAGTTTCATCAATACCACCGAGAATCCTCCGGTTGAACGCCTGCTGGTGCCCGATATGACTCTATGCGCGGCCGAGTACTTCGCCGTGGAAAAGAACGAAAAGGTTCTAGTGTTGCTCACGGACATGACTCTCTACGCGGATGCCCTCGCCATAGTTTCCAATAAGATGGATCAGATACCATCAAAAGATTCGATGCCCGGTTCCCTATATTCCGATTTGGCGAAGCTCTATGAAAAGGCGGTCCAGTTTCCCGAAGGTGGCTCTATCACAATCATAGCAGTTACCACACTCTCAGGCGGCGATATCACTCACGCCATTCCGGACAATACGGGATATATCACTGAGGGTCAGCTTTTTTTGAGAACCGATACGGATATCGGGAAGGTTATTGTCGATCCCTTTCGCTCTCTGTCCCGCTTAAAACAACTTGTTATAGGAACGAAAACTCGCGAGGATCATGGCCAAGTCATGAACGCCGCTATTCGACTCTACGCCGATGCGGCCGAGGCTAAAACAAAGCGTGATAATGGATTCGATCTTAGCAAATACGATCAACGCTGCATTGATTTTGCCCAAGACTACTCCAAGCGCTTACTTGCGATAGATGTAAACCTCGACACTAAGGCCATGCTGGAAGTAAGCTGGCGTCTTCTCGAAAAACACTTCTCGTTAGACGAACTCGGAATAAAAAAGGCCATCTCAGATAAGTACTGGCACGGTACAAAGAATAATGGGAATTAGGCCATGGAACTGAAGTTTCAATACAACAAAATATCGATACAAGCCCTTCAAAAGCAACTGAAAATTCGGCAGGCCGCGCTCCCGACACTGAAAAGCAAGGAAACCTATCTTCGAATCAATATCAAGAAGGAGAAGAACCGGCTGGATAGACAGCGAGGCGAACTGGAGGAGCTTAGAAAGAATATCGGAGAATCTGAACAACTATTCTCCGAGTACCCAACAGGCTCTCTTCGTGTTATGAGTATAGAATATGGGAGCAAAAATATCGCGGGAATCACGATACCGAGTTTGGAGAAAATCAGCTTTACCGAAACTGCAAGCTCATTGATTCAAATACCCTCCTGGTTGCTCTGGGGCTGGAAGGTAGCCAAACACCTAATCCGAATTATCACCGAGATTGATGTTACAAGACATCGCATAGAACGTCTCGAACTCGCGAGAAAAAAGACAACCCAAAAAGTCAATCTATATGAGAAGGTGCAAATTCCCCAGTTTTCCAACGCGATACTCAAAATAAAAAGATATCTCGAAGATGTGGAGAATCTGGATAAAGCCGCCCAAAAAATCACCAAGGCTAGGCAAATTGAAGCCTCGGTAGTCAGATGATCGAAAAGATGAAAAGGGTTCGAATCTTGCTAAGCTCCGGCGATTCAGACAGCTATCTTGCCGAACTTCAGAAACTGGGACTCATACACCTTCAAACCAAACCCGTCTCTGAGCATCCCGATATAATAGCGCTTCTGGGCCGCATTGACTTACTGAGAAAAACCTCGGCCACTCTTGCTTCATATTCCGAGCATAGCGGGTTCGAAGAATTCAGCGAGAAGGTCAGCGTGGATAGCATCCAGAAACAGACATCGGAAATCCTATCGGATATACAGCGTCGTCGGAGCGAAATGGAACGCCTGAAGAAAGAAGAGGCCGCACTCGAACCCTGGGGAACCTTCGATCCCGCGATAATATCAGACTTAGAGAAACAGGGAATACACATCACTTTTCACATACTCCCACGGAAAGCCTTTCAAACGGCAAATCACACCAATCTTCACTTCGAGATTATCCAAGAAAACAAGGCTCAAATCCACTTCGTCGAAATCCGCCGTGCGAAATCCGATGAGGCCACCTCATTCTACCCGGAAGAACGTCTGGGCGATATGAGCAAGCTTCGGCTGGAGGAGAGTGAAAAAGAGATTGCGAAACTGGAATCCAAGCTCGGAACTCTATCACGCGGCAGAGATGCAATCGAATCCGAATTGGGGGAATGTGAATCCCGGCTCGAACGATTGATTGCCGCTAAATCGCTAGATAGCCATGCCGATGGCTGCATTCAATGCCTGAGCGGATTTGTCCCGATATCCCTACTCCCAAAGCTAGATTCTTTTTTCGAAAACAGAAGTATTCTTCCCATATACGACAATCCCAAGGATTATGAAGCTCCGATAAGATTGAGAAATGGTGTTCTTACCCGCCTATTCGAACCGATAACGGGAATTTTCGGTTTGCCTCGATACACGGAAATCGACACAACACCCTTCTTCGCTCCCTTTTTTGCCTTCTTCTTCGGCTTCTGCTTGTCCGATCTGGGCTACGGTATCATAGTTACCATCTCCGCCCTGATAGCTCTCTTACTTGTGAAGCGCCGAGCTATTAGGTCCGTCGCCGCCCTCGCCGTAATTCTCGGACTCTGCACGATGCTTGGCGGGCTCTTCCTCAATACGTTATTTGGAATTCGAATCGATGGCATACCCAATTTACCGGATGAAATTACTTCTGTTCTTCTTTTCAGGGATATAAACGATGTAATGTACTTTTCCATCTTACTGGGGATAGTTCAGGTACTAGTGGGATTTATCATACAGATAGCCAATAAATGGCGCCAAGAGGGATTGACCGCCACCCTCCAGCCGCTCGGTACATTCTTATTGCTGATGGGAATTCTTCTATGGACCCTGGGAATCCTAGGTCCATCATTCGTTATTGGCCCTATTCGGATTGGCAGTTGGGTCGCGGGGCTGGGAGCTGCGAATCGAATCGGGTTGGCCCTATCGGCTGCCGGAATAGTTCTAATCCTGCTGTTTAACAATACCCAAAGACGGATTTGGCTGCGTCCACTTCTGGGTCTTTGGGAGCTCTACGGTATCGCAACCGGTGTGCCGGGCGATATTCTTTCCTACATCAGACTCTTCGCATTATCGCTCGCGGGTGGCCTCCTCGGCGGATCTGTCAATTTAATTGCCACAATGATACGTGGAGACAACCCCAGCTTCTTATCCTGGATTTCAGTGTTAATTGTCCTGCTGGTAGGACATTCGATTAACTTTGCGCTCGCGGCTCTTGGAGCCTTCGTTCATCCCCTCCGTCTTACCTTCGTCGAGTTTTATAAGGCGGTGGGATTCCGTGGGGGGGGGACAAAATATGCACCTTACGGAGGAAAATTCGCGTGAATATCTCAGTAATTTTCGCTGGCATAGGCATTGGCTTGATGGTGGGACTCTCGGGGACAGGATCGGCCATAGGACTGGTAATCGGCGGTAGTAGTGCTATCGGAGCTATGAAGAAAAAACCCGAAGTATCCGGCCCGTCTCTTGTGCTCTCTGCCCTCCCGGCAAGCCAGGGCCTTTACGGCTTTGTGTGTTTCATACTTTTTTCCGGTTTCGTAAATCCCGATATGAGCCTATTTCAAGGAGCCATGACCCTGGGTGCCGGTATCGCCATGGGACTCGCGGCCTTGTTTTCCGCAATACAGCAGGGTAAGGTTTGTGCAGCGGGAATTTCCGCGATGGGTAGCGGGCACGACGTTTTTGGCAGTACCTTCATCTTGGCGGCGTTTCCAGAGTTCTATGCGATACTGGCCTTGGTAGTTTCCATCCTAATAGTAATGAATCTAATGTAGGAGCCGATACACCAATCGCGATGCCGAGTTGGAGCTAGTCTAACTCAAATTTCGACTGATTCGATGGCCCCGCATTGCCTTAATTGCATACTTGGCCTCCGCGTTAGCCTAACCATGGGCATAAAACATGGCCTGCTGTTCTCCACTCCTAACTCTGATTTATCATCGGTTAAATCGAATACAATCGCCCGTGTCTTTGCGAGAAACATCTTGTTAAGCATTGCTCAGGTGCATTTTGAAGGAGTTAACCTCGACACAGGCAACCTGGATCGCCCAACTTAGCGGATATCTGTTAGAGTACGCGGAGTATGAAATTGCCGGCCGAGAGAATCGATATCCACCATACGCGAAGGCTGGAAGCTGTAATCGAGCAGAGCGAGTTTGCCAACCTGGATGTACAAGATCAGGCGGCTATTAGGATGGCGGCGCTTAAATACGGGTTTACTTACCAGGAACTCAAGCAGATTATCGTTATGGCTCTGGATTTTGCACTCTGGAATGAACCCGGTATCCGCGAATTCTTCAGAGAAAAGTCGAGAAAGGCTGCATTCGGCTCGGTGAAAAGAGCCTGGAAAGAACTGAAAAGGGGTCCTAAATCCTACGATGATTTTTCCGGAAGTCCGGAACCTCTCCGAAAAGTTAAACCAGTCGGGATTGATGAAAAATCCCCGGGGTTCGGATCGTGTCCCGTGGCATCGGAGAATACTCGATGCTGCAATCTTCTAACCTTGGATGCCGTGGAGGGCTGTGGATTCGATTGCGCCTATTGCTCTATCCGTACTTTTTATAAGTCGAAAGCGGTTGGGATTAACAAGAATTTTGCTCGGAAATTGCAATCGCTCGAACTCGATCCAAATCGAATTTACCACATCGGTACGGGGCAGGCCTCGGATTCTCTGATGTGGGGCAATAAATGGGGGATACTGGATGCGTTGTTGGATTTCGCTGAGCGCCATCCCAATGTGATTTTAGAACTGAAATCGAAATCTGATAACGTTAAGCATATAATCTCCCGGGAGATACCCGCCAATGTAATATGCACCTGGTCTTTGAATACAGATACGATTGTCGAAAACGAGGAGCATCTCACTGCTTCCCTTTCGCGGCGACTGGCAGCGGCTGCAGCACTGTCCGAAAAGGGAAATCTTATTGGATTTCACATACACCCGATGCTCCACTACAATCGGTGGCAGGCGGAATATGGGGCTCTTTTTGCTCGGATTCGGGAGCAATTCGCTCCGCGGGATGTAGTCCTAATTTCATTAGGTACGCTCACTTTCACAAAGGGAGCGATTCGGGAAATTCGCGGCAGGAAAATGCGAAGCAAGGTGCTGCAGATGCCGCTCGTAAAAGCCGCGAAAAAGTATTCCTATCCGCTCAATATTAAGGAGAAGATGTTTCGCTTCGCATACGAGGCATTTTCGGAATGGTGCGGACCTGTTTTTTTCTATTTGTGCATGGAAGACACCGCGCTCTGGCCTAGGGTATTCGGCTACGAATATGCGAGCAATGGCGATTTTGAGGCATCCATGATTAGCCACTATATGGACAAAATCAAATCCCGCGGAGGGCAGAGCTATAGTGCTAGACTCCGGGTTTAACCCTGTCGAAGTCGAAGAGCTCCCTGATACCGAAATTCGAGAAACCGGGAATAACCAGATCCGCGGGTAGTGAAGCCGGTTTCTCGGCAATGCCGATGCAGCGCATCTTGGCCAATCTGGCGGCTTCTACGCCTGCAAGGGCATCTTCCAGAACAATGCATGAGCTTGGCTTCTCGTTCAGTTCTTCCGCTGCAGTTAGAAAAATCTGAGGATTCGGCTTGGCCTTGGCCACGTTTGTACCATCAACGATGCAATCGAAGAGATGGGTAATGGCGAGAGATTTGATTACTGTCTTAGCATTCTTACTGCTACTGGCTATTGCTGTTTTAAGCCCTGATTGTCTGCACTCAACTAAGAAGTTTTCTACCCCGGGCAGTATGTCTTCAGGCGCGAGACCGCGCACGGATTCGAGATACCAGGAGTTTTTCCTCTCGGCCAATTCTATCCCGCGGAACCCGGCGCTATGATTGTATGGACTCGCTAGGGAGAGAATTTCATCTAGGCTCTCCAATCTGGAGAGACCCTTCAATCTCTCATTATCGGCTCTCGTGAACACGATGCCCAGTTCCGCGGCGAGTCGTTTCCAAGCTCGATAGTGGAGTTCGGAGGTATCCACTATAACCCCATCTAAGTCGAAAATAAGTCCGCCAATCATTGAGCTCTCGTCCGCGGCGGCACGGGGCACCTTAATTCATTTTCCAGCGATAGGGTTTCTCCATAGAGTTCAACTTCGCATGGTGTTGTGCCCCGGCGGAGCTTCAGTCTTACCGTGTCGTGTTTAGCCTTAACTCCAATAAGGGAATTCCGGTACAAAATGCTAAATTCCATGGACTTCCACCTCTTCGGAAGTCGAGGCGAGAACGAGGGCAGAGGTCCCTTAGGTAGAAAACCTCCAAAACCCCATACGGCAGCCAGCCAGCCGCCCCCCATATTGGCAGCATGAATTCCGTCTCCTGTATTTCCGTGAGTGTTCTCCAAATCCAAAACTATGAGCTCGCGAAAATACCTATAGGCTTTATCCGAATCGCCCAGCCTGCCGGCAAGAATGGAAAAGGCAGCGCCGGAGAGCGAGGAATCATGAGTGGTAATCTTCTCGTAGTACTCGCAGCTGTTCCGGATTGTGCTATCGCTCTCGTTCGTATCCAGAAGAACGTAGGCCAGCACCGTATCCGCCTGCTTGCAAATCTGAAATCTCGAGAGAGTTAGTGGATGATAATCCAGGAGAAGGGGGCGGTCTCGGGTACCATCGTCCAGCTTCCATTTTGGTTTTCGAAGGAATGATTCATCTTGGGGATTGATATCCAGCTCCCTGTCGTAGGGAAGTGTCATTGATTCCGCGGCTAGTTGCCAGTCGGAAACCTCGCCTTCTTCGAGTTCGATGCTGTTTTTGAGCTTTTCGAGCGGGGATTTGTGAGCTGCCTCCATTAGCATATAGGCGTTTACGGCTGTTTCCAAATTTTTCTTGGCCATGATATTGGTGTAATAATTGTCGTTTACCAAACAAGTGTACTCATCGGGCCCCGTAACAGTATTGATGTGGAAGCCATCCCTTGTGAGATTGCCGATTTCTAACCAAATCCGCGCTGTCTCAAAGAGCAGTTCGGCCCCGTACCTAACAATGAAGGCTGTATCGTCGCTGGCCTCCCAATAACGCCAAATGGCGTATGCGATATCGGCATTGATGTGGTATTGGGCGCTACCCGTGGGATAGTGGCTGGAGCATTCCCTGCCTGTTATAGTGCGCCATGGGTATGCCGCTCCCTTTGAGTGTCCCATTCTCCTGGCATTAGTTCGAGCATGGCTTAGGGTGGAATAACGGAATAGCAAGAGATTCTTTGCTAATTGCGGCTGGGTGTAGAGAAAGAAGGGTAGCATGTAAATCTCGGTATCCCAGAAATAATGGCCCTCATAACCCTCGCCGCTTAGCCCCTTGGCTGCTATGCCGGCATTTGGTACCCGGGGAGCGCATTGATACAGATTGAATAAGCTAAAACGCAGTCCTCGCTGGCTTATTTCATCACCCTCGATTTGTATATCCGCATCCTCCCAAAATTCCGTAAGCTGAGCCCTCTGCTCGTCTTGAAGCGTCTTGAAGTTGCTATCGACAAAACCCTCCGATAGTGATTGCAAATATTTCTCGCAGTTAGAATGGCGTATTGAATCGGAGAAGAAAGTTATTTTCTCCAGGCAGATAGTGGTGTTGCGGTCCATCTTGGCCTTCCATGTTAGATAGGAATTCTGCCTGCCGTAACTATCCGGCGCGAGAGATACACCATTTACTTTGAGATTCTGTTCCACTCTGATCGCGAGTGAATTCCCCGTGGTTTTAGTTCTGAAGTTGATTGTAATGGCATCGTCTTCTACCCTGGAACCGACAGCCTCGAGAGCATGAAAGGAACGGGAAGGGGTTCTTGGATCGTTAGAATCAAAAAGCCTGCTTACGTTTCCCAAGTTTCCCGATTCTATCTCCACTTCCATTGTCTGCCGTGCGCTTAGGCGATATTCAACCGCGAAAACCTCCGGACGAGAAAGCGAGGCAAGGCGTCGAGCTTGAACTTCCAGCTGCTTACCGAGCCTGGTTTTCCAAATAAACTCACGGCCTGAAAGGCCCTCGCGCATATCCAGAAATCGTCTGTAGTGGTCGATGCTCGAGTCTGTAAGCTGAAAATGCTGCCCATCTACGCGGATGCGCACGCTCTGTACATCAGTGATGCTGAGTATTCTTTCCCCTGTTTCGGGGAATCCGCGCAGTTTTTCGGGGTGCGATATCGGATAGGTATCATAGAATGCATTGAGATATGTGCCCGGCATGCTCTTAGCCGCCTCCGCATAGCCTTCTTCAAAGCCCGCCCTCACTCCGATATAGCCGTTTGCGCTGTGATAAAGAGACTCTTCTAAGAAGAAAAGCCGGGGGTTGAATACTCTGGTTTCCAGAAGAAAGGACAGTTCTCACTCCGCCACAAATAATTAGACCAAAATCATAATGAATTTTCACTATCACGGCCTTGCGCCGTTATCATGCCTCACCAACGGTCCTGCCGTCAACGAGCACCGCGACGAGTTGTTTCGGCATTATTTCACCATCCCTCAAGCCGAGGATTTCCGGATGCCTATCAAATATTGGAGCTTCCTTATGCGTCAATCAAGAGAAAATAAGCCGCGTTGGAGTGAATATGCATAAGAATCAGCCCGATATCGGTTGACATAGCAATCAAGGTGGTTTATCGTAGACTAGTTAATGGCTGGTATGCATGGGTTAAGGGAAGCGCTGTGTGATAATCACAATGATTCTGCCCGCGTGGGTGTAATAGGCGGAGCTACTCGCTTCTTCTTCTTTGGCAATCCTGAAGAGGAGATGCCCAGCGCCATTTTGGCGCGGAAACCCGCCGCGGAGCAATTCTGGGGATATCGAAATTCCCGACGTTGTAGGCAAGGCTTCTACCCTGATAAAGACCAGTTCTTCCCCAGCATGGCGCTCCCATCGCGGCAAAATAGCCATATGACGGTAAAATTGGGCGCTGGGCAAAAATCTCGGATTAGAACGATTCTGAAATTTACCGGCGCTTAGGAATGCGAAAGATTTATCGAAACTTATTAACCCTCCCGTTGGAGAGGGCGAAATTTCTCAAAAAAAGGAGTATTTATATGAGAAAATTTTTACTAAGCGCTATGGCGTTGGGAATGCTTTTAGCACTCGCAGCCTGTGATGGCAAAGCCACCACTGAAGAAGCAAAGGTTGTTACCATATCAGGACCCTTCGTCGACAACGATGCGATTAAATTCGAGGAATCGATTAAGGCCTTCGAAGAGGAAACAGGGATAGATATCCAATACGAGGGGTCCAAGGAATTCGAGGCGTCTATTGCGATTCGTATCGAGGGAGGCGATCCGCCGGACATTGTCGATTTTCCACAGCCCGGTTTGCTCGAAAACTTCGTGGAGAAGGGATATGTTATCGACTTGAACGAAGTGCTCGACATGGAAGCCGTCAAAGCGAACTATATTCAAAGCTGGTTGGATATGGCCACAATGAGAGCTCCCGAGGGTGATATAATGGCGGGTATCTGGGGCCGCGTGAATGGTAAATCTCTTGTTTGGTATAACAAAAAGGCATTTGACGCGGCAGGTTACAATGTGCCACAGAGCTGGGAAGAGCTGGTTGCCCTGCAGAACGAAATACTGGCCGACGGAGATAGCCCCTGGGCAGTAGGCATCGAATCCGGCGCGGCGACCGGCTGGCCGGCCACGGACTGGATAGAAGAAATGATGCTCAGAACAACGAGTCTAGAGAACTATGACAAATGGGTTGCGGGCGAACTAGGTTTCGATTCCCCGGAGGTACGTAGGGCGATAGATGCGGTTGCCAGTATCTGGTTTGAGGATGGTATGGTTTACGGCGGCAGAAAGAGCATAGCCACCACTAGCTTCGGCGATGCGCCCAAGGTGATGTTCGAGACTCCTCCGAAGGCATGGTTGCATAAACAGGGCAATTTCATCACGACTTTCTTCCCCGAAAATCTTGTTGCCGGCGAGGATTACGATTTCTTCTATCTTCCAAGCGTCGATCCCTCATTGGGCAGACCCGTACTTGTTGCAGGCGATATCTTTGCCATGTTCAACGATCGCCCGGAAGTTCGAGAGGTGATGCAGTTCTTTGCCACGGGTGCCTCTATCGAGGGCTGGGTGAAAGCAGGAGGCGCTATCTCGCCTCATAAGGATTCCAGCCTCGATTGGTATACCAATGCGGTGGATCGAAAAGTTGCCGAGGTGATTCAGAATGCAACTAGCGTACGCTTTGACGGATCCGATTTAATGCCGGGCGCTGTTGGCGCCGGTTCATTTTGGCAAGAAATGACTGCCTATGTGTCGGATTCGAAAAACCTAGACGAGGCTCTTACGGCAATTGATGATTCTTGGCCACGTTAATCTCCGGATTGAAGGCGTTGGGCCGGGTTTCCTCCGGCCCGGCCGACTTCGGAACTTAGCTCATATCTTGGAGAGTCGTGATGTCCGACACACTTAAACGGCGTGGATTAAGCCTTGCGGTTTCAATAGTTCTGGCTGCCGTGTTTTTACTGGGCGGCTTCATACTACTGCAAAGCATACAGGAATTTAGAATCTTGATGACTCTTTCGGCCGTGATATGGGGGGTGGGATCCGTGGCTCTCCTTTACCACGTGCTGAACCAAATCGCGCAGGCTATGCCCCGCAAGATTCGCTCCGTGTCGGTGGCCATCGTATTCGCCGGTCCCGCGGTTCTAATACTTTTTTGGGCATTGGTGCTGCCCACCCTGAGGTCCCTTCGTTTGAGCTTCATGGATGCAACCGGCAGTAAATTCGTACTTTTCGAAAATTATGCATTTGCGTTCACCAATCCAATAATGCTCCAGAGTTTCAGAAACAATCTGCTCTGGGTGGTTTTTGGCACCCTTTCCTGCGTGGTGCTGGGGATTATCATCGCGGTGCTCGCGGACAAGAGTAGGGCAGAACGGTTTATTAAGTCACTCATCTTTATGCCGATGGTTATTTCATTTGTGGGCGCTGGAGTTATTTGGAAATTCATATACGCCTACAAGGGAGAAGGTGTCAATATCGCGGATATAGGCCTACTGAATGCAATAGTCACCTCGCTCGGAGGCCAGGCTCAGGCGTGGCTTCTAATGCCATTCTGGAATAACTTCTTCCTGATAATTATTATGGTTTGGCTGCAAACGGGCTATTCAATGGTTATTATATCTTCGGCCATCAAGGCCATACCGGTATCCCTCAACGAGGCGGCCCGGGTTGATGGGGCAAACGCATTCCAGATTTTTTTCAGCATTACAATTCCTACAATCATGCCCACGATCGTTACCGTAACCACGACAATTTTGATATTCAGCCTCAAGTTATTCGACATTGTCAGGGTAATGACAGGCGGCAACTACGGAACCAACGTTATCGCCAATGAATTCTATCTCAGACAGTTCACCTACGGTAATTCCGGACAGGCCTCGGCTATCGCAATTGTTTTGCTGATAGTAATTATTCCGGTGTTGGTGTATAACCTCCGCCAATTCAAAGGCAGGAGGGTGCTTAGATGAATAGAGATAGGGGAGCTTTGGCGCGTTGGACAACCGGTTTAGTTCTGCTGGTGATAGTTATCTTGTGGACGATTCCCACAATAGGCGTTTTGGTAACCTCGTTTAGGGACTCGCGGGATATCTACGGCTCAGGATGGTGGACAGTCTTACCTCATAGGGATTTAGTGAAAACAGGAGAATTCGAGCTGCCCGCGGAAACCGATCCCGATAAGCCAATTGTTATCGAGGGACATAGCGCCTTATTCGATGAGTGGAGGGCGGGCGTGAAGCTCGCCGATGGACGTACCCTTCGTTGGCTTGGCAATAAGCGAACTCGAACGATTGAGATATACGAGGAGCAATGGGTTGGCTTTGGTGCAAACCTGACATTTCAAAATTACCTTGATGTTCTTTCGGCCGGCGAGGTGAGCTATGAGGATGAGCAGGGAAATACCATTACGCGTCAGGGCAACAACTTCGCCGATGCGGTATTGAACTCCCTCGCGGTGAGTATCCCTTCCACGCTAATCCCCATCTTGATTGCGGCATTTGCCGCCTATGCCTTTGCATGGATGGAGTTCCCCGGACGTCGACCCCTTTTCATTATGGTAGTGGCCTTACTGGTGGTTCCCTTGCAGATAGCGTTAATACCTATACTGCGGGACTATACTCGCTGGAGACTCAACGGCACCTTTCTCAGCATGTGGCTGGCTCACACGGGTTTCGGTTTGCCGCTGGCAGTGTATCTGCTATATAACTACATCAGCACGATTCCGCGTGATATTTTCGAATCAGCCCTCCTAGACGGCGCCACGCCGTATAACACCTTTGTGCGTCTAGTTCTGCCACTGTCGGTTCCAGCCTTGGCAAGCTTTGCTATTTTTCAATTTCTTTGGGTTTGGAACGATTATCTGGTAGCTCTGGTTTTCCTGGGAGATAAGAATCGCGTTGTTACTAGTGCTCTTGCGGCAATGGTGGGAGAGAAGGGACAAGATTGGCATCTACTCACATCCGGGGCCTTCATGAGTATGATACTTCCCTTAGCGGTATTCTTCGCTTTGCAAAGATTCTTTGTGCGTGGACTGATGGCAGGATCGGTTAAGGGATAATCTATTCCTCGGGAGTTCGACTGGAGTTCCGACGCGAATAACAGCAGCTTATCCAACATGGGTTGTTCTAGGAGCGGATTCCGCTACTCGCATCTTCCCTGCACTTATTGATTTGCGTTAGTTGACTTTTCAGAGTTGATTCGTTGACACCCGTCTGCATAGGATTTTGGATTTTCGCGCCCAGCAGGATTCGAACCTGCAACCCTCGGCTTAGAAGGCCGATGCTCTATCCAACTGAGCTATAGGCGCTATGTAAATCAGCCGGGCCGGCACGACAACCTATACGCTCCATTATACACGGCGGCTTCAAAGCACTCAATGGTTTATCAATTCTTTATATACAAAAGAAATAACTCGGTTTACGAAAGAGAATTTTTGCTTTGCCATCGTGAAGATGAGCTATCCCTGTTCAATCTCGAAGTCGAAAGTATTAGCCGCGAATATCTGGAAATTCGAAAGCATTATTCTGCTCGAGCTATGATACTGTCTAAGCGAAGCGATTCCCAACGGAACTCTTGCATCGCAATACCAATCGAGGAAACTACCTGTATATGGCGTAGAGTGTTAGCCCGCCTCTTACCATGCGTATGGTCCTGCCTGGTGTAACAGAGGTGCCTCCCCCATCACGCTGTGTAGCCCAGTTTGATAAAACCACGCCGTTGGCACCCCGAACTCCGGGCATTGACTCTGCCGTTACCTCTTCGCCAACAGCATAAGTATTATTATCTACCGGTACGGTGCCTCCAGTCCCTCCGTTTATATCGTAGGTAACACTATACTTCGGTACATCTGATATCTTCTTTTTTATGTCACATCCGCCAATGATAAGTGCCGCTAAAAAGCAGTACACCACAATATTTAGACACTTCTTAACTTTTGTGCTTCCCATTTCTCAACACTCCTTCAAAAAAACCTTCTGTTAATCTGCTCTAAGTAGAGCAAATTTCTCCAACTCTCCAGTTATTATATCACAGCTTATACTATGCATAAGTGAAATTCAAAAAAATCCGCGCCGGGTAGAGCACAGTCCAGAATAGGCGGATTCACTAGCCGGCTGCCGCAAATAGTGAGAACGCGAAAAAAAGAAGGGAAATCACTCGCGAATGCGCTCGCGAGATTCAGAGATTCCGTGCAGGCCGAGGCCTTCCGAGGCAATCTCGGAAGACAAGAGCGCCTATGGCGCTCTTATGCATCAACTAATCAACTAGTTCCATTTGGCATAGAGAATTAGTCCGCCTCTTACCATTCTTATGGTTCTACCTGCCTGAACAGTGATGCCCCTCCCATTGGCCCGCGTATTCCAGCCAACGAATCTCTTGCCGCTGGGAGCTCTCATACCCGTAGATGGCTTCACCGTAAGCCTCTGGCCGGCAGTATAGGTATTGGAATCTCTAGGTGCGGTGCCACGTCCACCATTTAGATTGTAGGTAACAGAATAGGTAGTAGCCCATTTGGCATAGAGAATTAGTCCGCCTCTTACCATTCTTATGGTTCTACCTGCCTGAACAGTGATGCCCCTCCCATTGGCCCGTGTATTCCAGCCAACGAATCTCTTGCCGGTGGGAGGCGTAACTCCCGCGGGCAGCGACGCTGCCGTTACCTCTTGGCCGGTAGCGTAGGTATTGGAATCGCTCGGCGCGGTGCCACGTCCACCATTTAGATTGTAGGTAACAGAATAGGTAGTAGCCCATTTAGCGTAGAGAGTTAGTCCGCCCCTGGGCATGGGTATGCTTGCACCCGGTTGAATAGTAGTGCCCCTCCCATTGGCCCGTGTATTCCAGCCAACGAATCCCTTGCCGGTGGGAGCTCTCATACCCGTAGATGGCTTCACCGTAAGCCTCTGGCCGGCAATATAGGTATTGGAATCTCTAGGCGCGGTGCCACGTCCACCATTTAGATTGTAGGTAACCGAGTAGGTTCTATCGGTCCATTTGGCATAGAGTGTTAGCCCTCCGCTTACCATGCGTATGGTCCCGCCTGCAGCAACATCGGTGCCACTTCCATCACTCGTGGTGTTCCAACCCGCGAAAACCTTGCCTGTGGGAGGCGTAACTCCCGCGGGCAGCGACGCTGCCGTTACCTCTTGGCCGGTAGCGTAGGTATT
>Ga0056129_1000029_pt1 | contig 38369 bp, 39 predicted proteins | sample WorMetLIZISLAND1_FD_71118 | JGI IMG/M metagenome (GOLD analysis project Ga0056129, IMG submission 71118) | Marine gutless worms symbiont microbial communities from Max Planck institute for Marine Microbiology, Germany - Olavius loisae LIZARD... ...
CAAGGGGGCGACCCTCGTGGACCCGAACATCTCCAAGCCCCAGCGGGTCTGGCTCGTCCGCTCGACCATCGACGATGGACGTCGAGAATGGCAGCAGGATCGACGCAAGCCTCTGCCGCATAAGCAGCTGGCCGTAGTAGTTCAAGACCACATGGGCCTTCGTCGCACTATCTCGCCATCGTACATGCTCAACTGCATCGCTCCTGAGACCGCCGTGCCAAATGCTCCGCGCGCTTCGTTCAACCCAGGATCAACGGAATGCGAGCGCATCACACCCATCGGCTGAAGAACGCCTTGCGCGCTCGACTCCGTTGGATCCTACTCATTTATACTTGCCTCGAACAGTAGGAGAGGTGTCATAAATTTTAAATAACTCGCCCAAGAGTCGAATTATTGGAATATCGAACATCGAAGGAAAAAAGGTTGTGAATTTAGTTGACGTTATTTCCTTAGACTTCGATGTTCGATATTCCTTGTTCATTATTCGATATTCAATTCTCACTTCCCTAATCGGGGTAAGTGCTTGAGCGAATGATATTTCAAAGCCATATGAATACACTCTTTTAGTGCCTCATGTGGCACCTCATCTTCCAGGTCAAAAAGAATAGCTCGGTTTTTTTCATATCTAAAAGTGGGTCCGTATACCGCTTTGAAAGTAGGAACCAGCTTACTTGTACACTTGAAATACATGGCATATTGGTGGGGCGTTTTTTCTTTCCAATCCATTCGAATGGTACTTCCTTTTTTGACAAGGTAGCTGGGTTCTCCCCATTTTAGGGTTTCTTCTATTTCTTTTATTGATTCATCCTCTGAAGCCGTTTCGAGGATTAACTTCCTGAGGAATTTCATTTTGGAGAGCACGCCTTTTGGATAGCTTTTAAACTTTTCTTCTACTCTTGGGTCTTGATTTATTTTTAAGTTTTTCATTCGGAAGAATATCTTGAAAATTTTATTTGTAGCCACAGGTCAACACAAATTTAGTGACTAGTAGTAAACTTGGCATTAACCTGTGACTCCATTTTAATTAGAAATTAATTTTCCATAAAATTAAAAATTTCTGAAATAGACTCCTTCGTTTTTTCTTCCTGGAGGGGATAGGCAGAATAAAAGTAACCGGTCTGTGAGGACCATCCCCACGACCACGGCCATCCTACTCGATGGCCGGGCGCAAAGAAAGCCCGATGTCTGATTTTTCCATATTGCGGCGGCGAGCACTCATTCCTTGGCGGGTGGGTCCCATTTGGCCGGCAGCAAGTCGAAAACCTGAAGACTCGGAAAGCGGATCAGCTAAAAGAGCTGGATCTCATGATGAGGCTGTCCGCCAATCCCCCGGACCTGCTGACGGAGGCCGTGATCGCTCCTGCTGCCACGGTGGAGAGCGATGAAGAAGCACCGTCGAAAGGAGTTCCGATGCGCCGCGACGACGAGGTTGAGGCCATCGCCATGGACGTGGCCATGCGCTACGAGCGCGGCCGCGGGTGGACACCCACGGACGTGAGCAAGGATGGAGGTAGAAAAGGCTCAGGCTAGTTTCTCTAAAGCTTGGGGCCTAGTACTGCCGGTCGTCGTCGGAAATTTAGACTACACCCGCATGGATCACGCTGACACCGCTGATCTGGCGTCGAGTTTCCAACCGCTCCTCGACGCGATGGACATAGACCTGCCGCCCGGGACGAGCCTCGGCGATCCATTGCTGGTGAATCCGCAGGATAATCTCACCGGATCGATCCAGGCGATGATGCCCCTCGTCAACGCCTAAAACTGGTTCATCATCAAGGCGGTGAGGAAGGGAACCGAAATCGCTGAGCTCTCGGTGGAACAGGTTAACCGCCAGATTTTGCTCAGTGTGGCCCGGGTATATATCGCGGCTCTGACCACTGACGATTTGGTAGATTTCTATCATTCGCAAGTGGTAACCTCCAAGGAGCAGCTTCGTGTGGCTGTGGCCCGTTTTGATTTGGGCAAAGGAATGCGCATCGACGTGATTCGCGCCGACATCGACGTAGAGCAGGCGAGTCAATCGCTGATCTCAACCCAGCCGGCGTACGACAATATTCGAGACACCTTGGGACAGCTGATAGACTCCGACAATCTCCCAATGCCAGTGGGCGATCTGAAATTGAAAACGCCTGATAGTTCCAATGATGATCTTGAAAAGATGGCCCAATTCTCGTGGGTGGATATCGCGACGGAATCGGCCAAGGTGGACTTGGCAAAGCTACAACTGGACGCAGCCTGGATGCAGTTCGTCCCAACCCTCAATTTGAGTTGGCAGGGCAGTTACAGATTCACCGAGATGGCCGATCTCGGCTCCAACGACCGAAGCCATGGGCCGCCATGCTCTCGCTATCGATATCTCTATATAATCACTTTCGCTACACGGACCTCGACGAAAAACGCACGATTTTAAGACAGACGCGTACCGCCCTTGAGAACACTGAGAAAAAAGAGGGGCTCGGCTGTGCGTCAAGCCCGAAGAGACTATGCAGGCGCACTAACTACGGTGACAAAGGCCGAGAAACAGGCAACCTTGGCCGAAGAGGGTCTCAAGTTGATCGAGACCTCCTATCGCACTGGGACGGGAACCTCCCTCGATGTGACCATGGCCAGGTAGACACATATCGCTGCCGGCTTCAATCTCGCCCAGGCTCAGCTCCAAGCGCAGATAGCGTTGTTGAATCTACCGGAAGCCTCTGGAGAAGATCTTCTAAGCAGCCTTGGCGAAACGGAGAAGAGATATCGTTGATAAAAAAACGCTACAAGAAGGCTCTTTTGTTTAGTTCTAGCCAGCTCTTCGGTTGCTTGCGCGGCAAAAAGGATGCCTTCCTATACTTCTCTTCCGCTCTCAAACGTTTCCGAAAACGTCAAGGGCGAGCAGATTTATGTTCTGCAAGTTCGCGGTCTTCCGGACGCGGTTTTGGAAGGCCCCTTGGGAACGACTCGTTGGGTCTTCTGCGCGTCGTTACCGGAAGGTTTGATAATTGAACTCGATTGTAATAGTTTTGTCTTGAGTAGGTGGCTGAGTGCAAATACTCGCTATTGCTCGGATAATTCCGAGATATCCGAGGCGGAAAACTGCCGGGAGGAGTAGCAGTATTAAGTTTTTAGGAGGTCGTCAAAATGAAGTACCGACAAATGGGATCATTGGACTGGCAAGTGTCAGCGCTGGGCTTTGGGTGTATGCGACTTCCTACGAGCAGGCGATTTCTCGTGAAGACAGTAGATACCAAGGAGGCGATCGAGACAATTCGCATGGGTATTGATCGGGGAATCAACTATGTGGATACGGCCTATCCATATCACCTGGGCAGGAGCGAGACTATTGTAGGTGAGGCGCTACAAGACGGTTATAGGAAGCGAGTGAAGTTGGTTACCAAACTTCCGGTAATGCTCATGCGCAAAGCAGACCAGTTCGATTCATACCTCGAGGGTCAGATGCGAAAGCTGAAGACAGATTACCTCGACTCCTACCTTCTCCATGGGCTCAATGCTGCCGGCTTCAAAAAAGTGCAGCGTTTTGAGCTCGTCGACAAGCTCGAACGAGCACGGGATGCAGGCAAGATACGGCACCTCGGTTTCTCCTTTCACGACACCTTGCCTGTCTTCAAGCAGATCGTCGACTATTACCCGTGGGACCTCGCCATGGTCCAGCACAAAACTACATGGACACCGGGATTCAGGCCACTAATGAGGGGCTCGTCTATGCGCACGAAAAGGGAATAGCCGTGGTGGTTATGGAACCGGTCAAAGGCGGCATGCTCGCTAACCCGCCCAAAGAAGCGCTCGATGTCATGGCGAGTGCGCCGGTTAAGAGGAGCCCTGTCGATTGGGCGTTGCAGTTCCTATGGAACAAGCCCGAGGTGAGTGCCGTGCTTAGCGGTATGAGCTCTAGGGTCCAGCTCGAAGAAAATTGTAGCAGCGCCGAACATTCTGGCGTCGGCTCACTTTCAACAGAAGAGCTCGAGAGCATCGATCAACTCGCGGACGTGTTTAGGCGCCGTATTGTCGTCGGGTGTACGGCCTGCAGCTACTGTATGCCCTGTAAACAAGGTGTCGATATACCTGATTGTTTTGCCATTCTGAACAACGTGGCCCTGGCTGAGCAGGGAGATTTTACACAGAAAATGAGCACTTGGCTTATGAAGCGTGGATACAAAAGGAAATCCCAAAACGAGAAACAACGAGAGAAAAGACCAGAAGCTGGAGGAGCTGCGACACTCTGCACGTCATGTGGTGCATGCGTCAAGAAGTGTCCTCAAGAGCTCGACATACCGGCAGAGTTGGAGAAGGTGCATGCTGTTCTCGGCAGGGGAGAAAAGGTTGAGAAGTACTTGCCGCCGATTACTCCGGATGTTCCATCACTGCATTCTAATCGGGCACAAAGCGCTGGGAGCAGTCATGAAAATACTGATGTCTGATCCAAATTTTCACCAAGGATCTAACGGAGCGAGGTTATTATGATTTCAGCATTTAAGATCATAGTCAGGAATTGCGGGGCTATCGCTTGCAACGTCTCTGAGCATAATCATCGCTTTAATGAGGACTGTAGAGAGACATAGGATGTTGCGAGCGATCGAGAAGATTGGTGCTGGGTTATCACCTGCTCTTTTGAAGCATCTGACTCCGTTTTTGATGAGGCACAGCACCGTAATTCTCGTAGTCGCTATCGCTATCACGATTGTCGGCGTGTTTCTTGCACTGAGAATTCAACTCAACACAAACCTGATTGCCCTGCTTCCCGAAGATACATCCAGTGTCAAGAATCTCAAGCATATCCTCGCCAAGACTGAAGGGACCGGAGATTTGATGGTGATGATCGAGTCACCAGACTCTGAGCAGTCAATTGTATATGCGAAGGCGCTGCTACCGAGAATTGTCCGCATCGTCGAATTCCCTCCAGAGCTGATCAGCAGCCCTCAGACCCGACCGCAAGGTGTCGCTGTCTGCTCGCGCCTCGAAGTCGGCGAACCACCACATATACTGACGCCGACACAACGCTAACCATGGCGTCGCCTGCTCGATATGCTCCAGGATTGTCGCGGTGAACGGATTTGACATCGCGACATCGGAAAGGTGGCCATCCACGTGGTGCAGCTTCGACTCGTCATTGGCGCCGAGGATCACCGCGCCGAAGCCCGCGAGATCGAACCCGGAGGGGAGTCCCCCGAAGGCTATCCAGCGGCAGCTCGGCCAACCGCCAGATCTGCCCAATGATTCCTGAGGTCGGCCCCCCTGTCTGATCCCTGCGAGGATGAACCTTCCGGCCGCCGTGAAGATGTCCCTTCCGGCGAACGCCTCCATCATTTGCCGGACGTCATCCGGCAAATGAGCGGGATCGATCTTGGGACCGGCGTCGAGCTGTGATACCCCGGCGAGTAGCGCCGAGAGGGAGAGCACCAGTGTCATCGATATTTCAGGCGTCAGCCGTAGCGCCCGGCCGAGGTGCGCACTCAGCCGCTCCGAGGTGTTCAGCACATGCGTTTTGATTCGATGAGGCGCTCGATCGAAACGTTGTGCTCGATGACGCCCCCGAGCCGCGCCGACAGCTTGAGCATCAGCGGGTCCCGGAGCGATGCCTCCTGATAGGCCTCGAGGAAGGCCTCGTCGTCAATGCCATCGTGAACCAACTCGAACAGCGAATCCGCCCAGTCCTCGAACTTCTGGGCGGTCAACGCGAGCAGCACCTCTTCGCGGGTCTCGAAATAACGGCAGTTGGACGCTGCTCGACGATGTGGAAAAGCTCATCGTGCCCGACGAACTGGCCCTTGCGTTCGCTAAAAACCGGGCAGCGGCGCACAAGGTGCACAAGAAATTCCCGGGAGAGTTCTGCGGCGCTGCCAATCGGCTCACCTGGGGGAGAGCTGCAGATGGGGTGGCTGTTGCGCCGCGGTGTTCCCCCTTGTGCTTTCGACGACCGCACACCAGTTGAGAAAGGCAAAACAGTTCCGGATTGATAGGCAAGGGCTCGATATCGACGTTGTGGGAATCATCGAAAAACTGCTCAAGAAGGCCCCTATCACCGAGGGTACACCGGCCCCCCCTGTGAAATGAATGAGTACTCTCTAACGTTAGGCTGATTACTCATAAAAACATTGGAAATAAGGAACATAGTATGGTATAATTAGTTATTATATCAATAAAAAATAGGAGTGGAAAAATGAGCGAAGAAATTTTTAAGGGATCCCAAGGCATGGCCGTGGATTCGAAAGGCAACATCTATTTGGCCGATAAGGACAATCATCTCATTCGTAAGATAACGCCAGAGGGAGAATCCAGTATCTTCGCGGGCAGTGGCGAACCGGGCTATCGAGACGGCATAGGCGAGGAGGCACAATTCAATGCCCCCCACGACGTGGCCGTGGATTCGAAAGGCAACATTTTCGTGGCAGATACCTTCAATCATTGCATCCGTAAGATAACGCCGGAGGGAGAGGTCAGTACTTTCGCAGGACGTTAAAGCAGGGTATTAGACTAGACACTGGGAATAGTGAAGTGAGGAATGAAAGATGGTCTGAACGCGGACAAACACCTCGCGATACCGCTCTCGGAGCTGCCCCGCCTTCAATTTCACGCATTCATCAAGTTGGCTGGTAGTATTAACCACTGCCTCTCTTCTGCTACTTTTTGTTCTTCGTTTCTGTGTAACTGCTCGTGAAATCGTTTTCGCTCCCGCTCTGAACCATCGGCTCCCAGAGCCATGGAGGCATTCTCCGGCGAGTTAATCAACTCAGTAATCAAAGCAATTTCAGACATTTGAACTGCTTTCGCCAAAGCCGCCGTCTTTTCGCACCGCGTGCTCCCGGAGGTTATCAGAAGTGCCTGGAATTTTCCGGCAAGCAGGTTCGCGTTCTTGGCAGATAAGCGTCCAAATGCCCTCGGTCAAAATCTCGATCACTTCCTCGCGTGGGCCGCGTCCTCTCGGAAGCGATACCGCGAGACATCCCCGCCCGCTTCCCTGCTCCCAGCTCACAACACCCGGGTTCCCCATCGAAAACGGCGGTTTCAAAGACTGCGCCTAAACTCGCCACCTCCAACTCACCCGCGCCAGATTTATCATGAACCTTCTGCCGGCGCTGGACATCAAGAGCAGTCTCTCACCATGGAAGCGGAGGTTGGCCCTGAATCGATCAGCAAGAAGGTGCATCGGCTTGGCTTTTCAGGCAAAATTGGGATTTGAAGAGGTTCGGACTGGAGCGAGCTCGCATTTCCATTGTAGAATCCTCCTTACTGAGAGAACAATGGCCAAGGCAGATCAAATCAAGGCTCTCATTAGGAGCCACGCAGAGGGCGATGACATGCGCTTCTACGCCGTCGCCATGCAGGTTGCTGCTCAGGCGGCTCGGAATGGGCACGGTAAGTTTGCTCAGGAGTTACGCGAACTTGTAGACCGCGCCAAGGCTGCCGCGTCCCAGGGACTCAAGACTATCCCCATGGCCCAGCCGAGAGGCGAGCTGGCCAGGCTTCTGACTGTTGACTACCCGAAGACTCGCTTGGCGGACATGGCGCTTGAGAACGATCTCCACCAACGGATCGATCGCGTCCTGATTGAGCAGCGCCAACGGGGTCGCATTCGCGAACATGGATTCGCTCCGCTTCGGAAGCTTCTGCTTGTTGGACCGCCCGGCACTGGGAAAACAATGACCGCGGTGGCCCTGGCCGGAGAACTCGGCCTGCCGTTGTTCACTATTCAGCTCGACGGCCTCATCACCAAGTACATGGGCGAGACCGCTGCCAAGTTACGACTGGTCTTCGATGCCATTCAAGCAACACGCGGCGTCTACCTTTTCGACGAGGTGGATGCCCTCGGTGGACAGCGCGGAGGGACGAACGACGTCGGCGAAATTCGACGCGTGCTAAACTCGTTCCTGCAGTTCCTTGAGATGGACAACTCGGACAGCTTGGTTATCGGTGCGACGAACCACGTGAAGCTCCTAGATTACGCGCTGTTCCGACGCTTCGACGCAGTCCTCGAGTACGCACTGCCCTCAAAAGAGATCGCGACGAAGGTTATGCGGGCGCGACTCGGCCTATTGGACACCGCAGATATCGACTGGTCGGATGTGATGGCAGCGGTCGAATCCCTCAGTCATGCCGAGATTACTCATGTGTGCGAGCAAGCAGCGAAAAACGCGATCTTGGAACACACCACCAAGGTCCGGAATGAAGAACTCGTCGCCGCCTCAAGAAACGCCGCGGCACGCACCCGTAACCCCCTAGAAGGAGGCTGACCGATGGCATCTCCTCGGAACCGACGCCACATCATCGTCCCTTACAAACCCACTATCGAGAAGTACACGCCGTATCCGCAGAAGTTCGAGATCAAGAAGCCGCCTGCGCTCGAGAATAGAGTCGAGCACGGCAATGCCCTAATGCGGTCATTAGAAGTCGCAGTTATTGAAGGAGCGGAGCGCCGTCAAAAGGCTAGGGACACGGGCATCAAGGTTCAAGACACCGTCCCTGGGCACTACGTCGAATTCGAAAGCCGGCCAGGCACACAACTGGAGTTGAGTAGCCTAGAGAACGCTCTCGCCGGCATTGAGCTTGTTGCCGTGAGAGAAACGAAAACGGATGAGGCCAAGCCGAAGTGTGTGCAGCACGCGGTTGTGTTCATCCCTGAGGGCAAGGTGAAGCATTTTATCTCGCGATTCAAAAAGTACGCGAAGACAGCGCCCAAGAATAGGGGCGAACACCGGCACGAAGACATGTTCGATCCGGTCGAGACGCTGCGTCTCGCAACGCTTCGCAGCCTGTGGACGGACGGCTCTGATGCCTACCCGAGCAAGAACGAGTGTATCTGGTGGGAGGTGTGGTTGCGTCGCCACGATAACAAAGAATTGTCGCGCCTGATGGAATTTGCGTCGTTCCAGAATCTCGACGTCAGCGAGCGGCGCCTTCAGTTCGACGAACGCATCGTAACGCTCGTCAAGGCCACGCCGAACCAACTAGTCAGTTTGATTTACGTGCTCAACGACATCGCCGAAGTACAACTGGCAAAGGAAACGGCGGCGATCTTCGTCGATATGGGCCCCGACGAGCAGGCCGGCTGGGCCAAGGAACTACTCGCCCGAGTGACCTCGCCGGATGATGATGCGCCGGTAGCGTGCATTCTCGACACAGGTGTGAATCGCAATCATCCGCTTCTCGAGATCGCAATAGCTGCTAAGGATTGCACGACGGTCAATTCGACGTGGGGTTATCACGACGACGGTGGCGGTGCCGACATGAAGGGGCACGGCACCCAGATGGCGGGGCTGACTCTCTATGGCGACCTCACTCCTGTCCTCGCCGGTTCTGAGCCAGTTCAGCTCCGGCACCGTCTCGAATCCGTGAAGATTCTGCCGCCGAACGGAGCGAATCTACCGGAAATCTATGGCACCATCACGGCCGAAGCCATGAATCGCGTTGAAGTGCAGGCCCCCGACCGTGGACGCTGTTTCGTGATGGCTGTTACCGCCACGGACGAACGGGATAGCGGCAAGCCGACTTCGTGGTCATCCGCCGTTGATGCTTTGGCGGCCGGTCGCATCTTCGACCAAACCACACAGGGTTTGGTCTATCTCGACGACGACGGCGAGAACCACCATCGTCGTCTGTTCATTGTCAGCGCCGGCAACGTCGATGGCAACTCACTCGCTGTAGATCATCTCAACCAGAGCGACACCGACCCGGTGCACGACCCGGCACAGGCGTGGAATGCTCTAACTGTCGGTGCGTTCACTGAGCGGATTTCCATCCAGGATGCGTTGTGGCAGGGATGGGAACCCGTTGCTCCGGCTGGCGAACTGTCGCCTTGGAGCACTACGTCGGTCACGTTTGCCAAACAGTGGCCATTGAAGCCCGACGTGTTGTTCGAAGGGGGGAATGTTGTCCACAACAGCAAGGACGAGGTGGACTTCCCGTGCAACGACCTCTGCCTCCTGTCCACCCACTACAAGCCTGCGGACAAGCCGTTCGTCGTCTCGTACGCAACGAGCGCCGCGACGGCCCAGGCTGCGAGAATGGCTGCGATCATTAAGGCCCAGTATCCGAGCCTTTGGCCCGAAGCCATCCGCGGCTTGATCGTGCACTCAGCCAATTGGACCCGGGCCATGATGGAAGGCCATTTTAGTGGTACCAGCGGCAAGAAAGAGCGAGAGATGCTCGTTCGGCGGTATGGTTTTGGAGTTCCGCGGCTCAGCTGGGCACTTCGTAGCGCGAACAATTCCCTCACGCTCATCGCCCAAGGCTCCATCCGGCCTTTCACTCCTAGAGACGAGAATTCGAAGACTCGAATCATGGGAGACATTCATTACTTCAAGCTGCCTTGGCCGATAGATGTCCTGCGGAGCCTTGGTGAACAGACGGTACGATTGCGCGTTACGCTCTCGTACTTCATTGATCCGAACCCCGGTCGCCGTGGCTGGACCACACGCCATCGGTATGCGTCTCACGGTCTTCGATTCGACGTGAATAAGCCCACCGAATCGCTGAACGAGTTCCGGAAGAGGCTTAACCAGCAGGCTCTCGGGGAAGAAGAGAAAAGGCCCGAAGTCGGCGGATCAGACAACTGGTACCTCGGTTCGCAGGCTCGGAACCGTGGCTCGGTGCACTCGGATATCCTATCGGAGATGGCCGCCAACCTCGCTGATCGTGGTATGGTTGGCGTCTACCCGGTCAGCGGCTGGTGGAAGGATCAGCCCGCACGCGACCGGAGCGATAAGGGCGCCCGGTACGCGCTCATCGTCTCCATCGAAACCGACGTGGAGAACGTAGACATCTGGACGCCCGTCGCGAAGCAGATCGGCGTGCCCGTAGAGATCGAAGGCGAGGTCTGACCCGGGTTCCCCATCGAAAACGGCGGTTTCAAAGACTGCGCCTAAACTCGCCACCTCCAACTCACCCGCGCCAGACTCAACATGACCTTCTGCCGGAGCTGGACATCAAGAGCAGTCTCTCACCATGGAAGAGGAGGTTGGCCCTGAATCGAACAAGGCCGGGGAGCCGCGATTCCGATGGAATCCCCATAGTTCTATTAGATGATATATCACCTGATAAGCCTTGTGATACGGGTCAATATCGGCTAAGCTCCTAACTGGCTGGAGGGAGAGAAGCGGTGAATAGCTATCAGGATATCCCTGACTAGTTCGTGGGCTTAGAGAGAAAACGGGCCTAACCCAGGAAAAGTTCGCGGCCAAACTCGGCGTAACGTTTCCAACTATCAACCGCTGGGAAAATGGAAAATCAGAGCCATCACCCCTTGCTTTGAAACAGATTGAAGAACTGCTGCGAACGATGGGTGAGCGAAGTGAGAACCTTCTTGATGAGTTTTTCAAGGAGAACGAATAATAGTGGCACAACTGGAACACATTGAAGCAATCGAAAAACGACTCTGGAATGCAGCCGATACCCTGCGAGCTAATTCCAACTACGCGAGTAACGAATACTTCTTGCCGGTTATGGGCCTTGTGTTCCTTCGTCACGCCTACAGTCGTTATCTGATGGTTAAGACGGAAATTGGAGCCAATCTGCCGAAGCGGAGTGGAAAAACCAGGGCTCTGACGAAGGAGGACTTCTCCCAGAAAAGCGCTATTTTCCTGCAAGACAAAGCGCAATTCGACTCGCTGGTGTCTCTTCCAGACAACGAAGACCGCGCCAAGGCGATTATCAGTGCCATGGAATCCATCGAGAAAGACTACGAGAATCTTCGCGGAGTGCTGCCTAAGAGTGAATATCAGGAGCTGGACAATCAGGTTCTCGGCCAGCTTCTTCGAACGCTCAACCCAGACGAACTGAAAAAAGTCTCCGGAGATGTTTTTGGTCGTATCTATGAGTATTTCCTCACCCAATTCGCCGATCAAAAGGCCCATGATGGAGGTGAATTTTTCACACCGGTTTCTCTTGTTTCGCTTATCGCCCATGTGCTAGACCCCGAGCAAGGTACCGTCTTGGACCCGGCATGCGGTTCCGGTGGTATGTTTGTGCAGAGCGCCAGAACTGTGGAAGAACATGGATTAAGCCCAGTTGAACGCCTCACGTTTCGAGGCTTGGAAAAGAACGCCGCCACGATTCGCCTGGCCAAGATGAATTTGGCTGTTCATGGGCTTGAGGGAGACATCAAAAAAGCCATCACCTACTACGAGGACCCTCATGAACTGCACGGCAAGGCCGACTACGTGATGGCTAATCCGCCGTTCAATGTGGACGAAATTGATGCCGACAAAGTGAAAACCGATCCGCGTCTGTCCTTTGGGCTTCCCGGAGTGAACAAGAAAAACAAGGTTTCCAACGGCAACTACGTGTGGATTAGCTATTTCTACAGCTATCTGAACGAAAGGGGTAGGGCCGGATTTGTTATGTCTTCCCAGGCATCCAGTGCCGGACGCGACGAAGCCAAGGTAAGGCAGAAGCTGATTGAGTCTGGTGATGTGGATGTAATGATTAGCATTCGCTCGAACTTTTTCTACACCCGTACCGTTCCCTGTGAGCTGTGGTTCCTCAATCGGAACAAGCCCAAACAGAATAAAGACAAGGTTTTGATGATCGATGCGCGAAACATCTGCCGGAGGATAACGCGCAAAATCTACGACTTCAGTCCCGAGCAGGAGCAGAGCATTCTTTCGATTGTAGCCCTCTACCGCGGGCAAACGAAAAGGTACCTCGAAACAATCAGTGCCTTTTGCCGGCGAATGCTCACTGAATCCGATGGATGCCTCCAGGCTCAGGATAACAATGGCGCCCGAATTACACCCTTAGCCGATTTCTCATCCTCACTGGAATCATTGAAAAAGGCAGTGACTCCTTTCATTAAAACCCTGGGCAAAGAAGGTGCCCATTCGGAAATCTGGTTGGAACTCAGCACCACTATCCCGGCCTTCACAAGGGATGTAAAAGCCTTTAAGGCTGAATTATCTAAACAGCAAAGTGCCTGGAAAAAGCAAAAAATAAGTAACGGCGAACTCAAAAAGGCCGTGGACCGTTTGCTAACCCTGGCGGAGTCCAGCCGAAATCTGGTTAGACAAACCGAACTTCTCCTCAAGCTCTCAACTAGGCTTATCGAAACCTGTGAAAACGAGTGCGGCCTACGTGAGAGCGATTCCCGGTTGGGCAAGGAGGTTACCAAGGCACTCAAAATGGCGGATGAAGCGCGGAGTCCGGCAGTAGAACAGCTCAAGCAGGTTCGATACTTCTGGAGGCAGGCTCACTGGCTTACCGAACGCTTTCCCGAAGCGAAGCTCTGCGATGTGGAGGGTCTAGTAAAACTGGTGGGCCTTGCCGAAATAGAATCCAACGATTGGTCCCTTACGCCGGGGCGCTATGTGGGCGTTGCACCCGAAGAGGAAGACGAAAATTTCGACTTCTACGAGGCCATGCGTGAAACTCACGTTGAACTTGAAGACCTCAACGCCGAAGCGGTGAATCTTGCAGCAGCGGTAAAGAAGAATTTTGAGGAGTTGGGGTATGAGTTGGTCGTTACTCAAACTTGAGGAAATCGCCTCCGTAAAGAGAGGTAGATTCCTGCCCAAAGGTCATGATTATTCTTCTGTTCCAACGTCTCACGCTTATATTCGGGCAAGAGACATCGGAAACAATCGAATCACCTTCTCGAAACCAGTGTGTATTGAAGACCGCACATACAGGCAAATTTCTAATTACATAGTAAATGAGGGGAATATTGCAGTAACAATTATAGGTGCAAATATCGGTGACGTAGGTTATATATCAGCAGAGTTCGATGGTGCAAATCTTACTGGGAATGCCGCCAAATTGGTTGTTAATGAAAGACTTTGTGACTCAAAATTTCTTAGTTTTCAGCTTGCTACTAGTCGTACAAAAGAAAGATTTCAGCTTCTAAGTGGTGGTTCAGCACAAAGTACACTCGGACTTCATAACATCAAATCACTTGAAGTTGTTATCCCACCACTCGTAGTCCAGAAAAAGATTGCCTCTATTCTCTCCACCTACGATAACCTAATCGAAAACAACCGGCGACGCATCCAGTTGCTGGAGCAGGCAGCCAGACTGCTTTACAAGGAGTGGTTTGTTCATTTCCGCTTTCCCGGACATGAGCATGTTAAAATTAAGGATGGTGCGCCGGAGGGGTGGGAGAGGAGGCCCATAGGAGATGTCGCTCCTTTCCAATATGGAAAAGCCCTAAAAAAGGACAACAGAGTACCAGGACCTTTTCCAGTCTATGGTTCAAGTGGCATTGTAGGTAATCATGAGAGCGCTCTGGTAAAAGGCCCAGCTATTATTGTCGGAAGAAAAGGAAATGTTGGAAGTGTATTTTGGAGCGAAGCAGATTTTTATCCCATAGATACAGTGTACTTCATCGATTCGAAGCAATGCTCAATTTATCTCTATTATGCTCTTTTGGAAACACAATTCATTAATACCGATGTTGCGGTGCCGGGACTTAACAGAGATTCTGCGCACAGCAGAAAAATATTGGTTCCAGAACGGAAAATTCTATTGCAGTTCGAGCAAGATATCGGGTTTCTAAGGACACAAATTTATACTCTTACCAGATATAATGAAAAACTTACCCAAGCCCGTAACCTGCTCCTCCCTCGCCTAATGAACGGAGAGATAGCAGTATGAGAGTGCCAGATAATAGAAAACTTTCACTTGCCAGTCGTAGTGGAGATAAATGTGCGATACCTAATTGCAGAAGACGACTTACACAGGATAGCAAATCGGGAAATCATATATTTATTGGTGAGGTTGCTCACATCGAAGGTATACACGGCGGCAAGGGGACAAAGAAGCAATCGGCCCGTCTCAATCCCGATATGACGGACGGTGAGTACAATAACTTCAACAATCTTATCTATCTATGCCCAACCTGCCATAAGGTAATCGATTTCCCTCAGGGTGAAAAAGACTATCCAGTTTCCAGATTGCACCAAATCAAGAAAGAACATGAGAAACTAGTCCTCCAGGAAAGGGACAAAGCATCCCCAAATGTCCAATTTGAAGAACTGGATATGGTTACTAAATGGGTATCCAGAATTCAACCATCTGATGTTACCAGCAACTATGCGCTATTGAAAGTTGAAGATAAAATTCGAAAAAACGACCTGGATGACCATGATAAAGATATTATAAAGATGGGTCTCCTACGTGCCAGGGACGTTAAAGGTTTCATCGAAGTGGTCGCACAAATAGACCCGGACTTTCCTGAGAGACTTAAGGCGGGATTTCTTTCAGAGTATTGGCGGAAAAAACAGTATGGCGCGAAGGGTAGTGAACTCTTCGGAGCAATGTGTCATTTCGCCCAGCAAGAATACCAGCAACAAGAGCTACGCCTTGCCGGCCTGGTCGTGCTGGTATATCTTTTTGAGGCCTGCGAGGTGTTTGAGAAATGATTCTACCATCCAAGCATATCTCGGAAGAACAGTCATTGCTGGGTATCGGTGGACTGTTATTAGCTAATCTCGAAGTGCCGCAAACGATTACAAGCCTATGGGAGAAAGTGCGGGGAAACCACGCCGTGGGCACCTATGAGAGATTCGTGTTGGCGCTCAACCTCCTCTACATCATCGATGTCGTAAACCTGAAGAATGGTTTAATCAATAGGGGGGCAATATGATCCACAGCGTCTCTGCAAACCAAAGTGATTTCAAAGCTGTAGAATTTACCGGTGGACTCAATGTTATTCTTGCGGATCGCACTAAAAGCTCTTCTGAAAAAGATACTCGTAATGGACTCGGCAAATCAACATTGCTGGAAATTATACATTTTTGCCTTGGTAGTAGTGCGAGAAAAGGATCCGGCCTGATTATTGAAGAGCTGAGAAAGTGGTCTTTCACCGTTGAAATCACAATCAGGGATGCTCGTGTAGAGGTAACTAGGTGGGTGGGAAACCCCAAAAACATTGCCATAGAAGTAATAGAAGGAAACACCGCTAAGTGGCCGAACCAACCCAGCTTTGATGGCGAAACGGGTGAGTATGTTTTCAAGATAGAACAATGGCGAGAATTGCTTGGTTGGGCTCTTTTCAGACTGCCTCGGCTTGCGGACCAGCACACTTATAAACCAAGTTTTAGAAGCTTAATTTCATACTTCATTCGGAGAGGACCCGACGCATACACAAGTCCATTCCGTCATGTTCGTCAGCAAATAACCTGGGATATTCAGCTAAACACCGCATATCTCCTTGGTATGAACTGGGAAAACGCTTCAAGTTGGCAGAGCCTAAGAGACCGGGAAGAAGGTTTCAAAGGCATGAAAAAAGCGATTAAAACCGGTGCAATGGAAGGAGCTTTCGGAACGGTAGGAGAGTTGGAAACACGGCGGATTCAGCTTGAGCAGCAAACATTAGCCACAAAGACAGCTTTGGATACCTTCAGGGTTCATCCGGAGTATGAATCCATCCAAAGGGATGCTAATAAGCTTACCAAGGAAATACAATCTCTAAACAACCTCAATTTTTCTGATCGCCGTCGTCTTTCACAGTATGAAGAATCCACCGCCGATGAAAAGCCGCCGGATACAAGGTCTCTTATTAGATTATACGAGGAATCTGGATTAGTATTTCCTAAGGCTGTGAAGCGAACGATGGAAGAAGCTGGAAATTTTCATAAAAAGATAATAGCTAACCGCCGAGACTTCTTAGCCTCTGAAATCTCAAGAATAAATAAAGCCATCAGCGACCGAGAATTAAGAACTAAAGAGTTAACTGATGAGCGCGCTAAGTTAATGCAAATTCTAAAAACCCATGGCGCCCTTCAAGAAATGACAAGGCTCCAAGAACGGCATCTGGCTTTAAAAGGCTCTTTAGAAAGAATTCAGGCGCGGCTGCGTGAGTTGAAAAACCTAGAGACGAAGAAAAGAAATATAAGAGCCGCCAAAGACGAGCTTGTAAAAACAGCAGAAAGAGACCACGAGGAGAGGCGCGAAATATGGTCGAAAGCTGTCCGGCTCTTCAATGAGTATTCTCAGGCCCTATATGAGTCTTCCGGGCATCTCATAATCGAAGTGGCAGAGTCCGGCTATAAGTACAAAGTAGATATTGAACGAAGTGGCAGCGAGGGAATTGAGAAGATGAAAATCTTCTGCTTCGATCTTGCAGTACTTCAACTGCAAATGGAGAATCGCCGAGGTATCGATTTTCTCATTCATGATACTCTGATTTACGACTCTGTTGATACTCGCCAACGTGCGCGTGCATTTGAACAGGCACATAAAATAACAACAGCACTTGGCGGCCAGTATATTTGTACAATTAATTCCGACATGGTTCCATCATCTGACTTTTCAGATGATTTCAAATTTAAAGACTATGTCCGGCTTACGCTTTCCGATGAAGAGCCAACCGGCAGCCTGCTTGGATTATGGTTTTAGAGGCCCGGTAAATGAACTATTACAACGAAGATACACTTGTCCAAAAACCCACCGTCGAGTACCTGAAAGGACTGGGCTGGGAATCCGTTTACACTTACAACAATGAAGACTTCGGCCTAAACAGCCTAAGAAAATCAGACCAAGAGGTGGTTTTAGTAAGAATACTCCGGGACAAGCTTGCAGAGTTGAATCCAAACCTGCCGGATGCCGCCTACGAGGATGCTGTTAGACAAATCACCTCAACAGTCGCATCGCAAACCATCGCATCTACCAACCGGGAAAAGTACAACCTCATTCTAAATGGCGTGCAGGTAACATTCCATAACACCAAGGGTGAGCCTGTCCGAAACCGACTTCGAGTGCTGGATTTCAAGGAACCCGGCAATAACCACTTTCTTTACGTTCGGGAGCTATGGATTCAAGGTGATATCCGCAGGGGACGAGCCGACATCATCGGTTTTGTTAACGGTCTGCCGCTTTTGTTTATTGAATGCAAGAGTATCAACCTGGACTTGAGAAACGCATTCGAGGTCAACTTTTCGAATTATCGCAATACCATTGGACACATCTTCCACCACAACGCCATTGTTATGTTCGGCAACGGCGAGAAGGCGAAAATTGGGTCTATCACCGGCAAGTGGGAGCACTTCTATGATTGGAAACGGCTAGACGAAGATGAACCGGGCGTGGTTGATATGGAGACTCTTCTCAAAGGGGTCTGTAACAAGAAGAACTTCATCGACATCGTTGAGAACTTTATTCTTTTTGACGAATCATCCGGTGAGCTCAGGAAAATCTTAGCTCGCAATAATCAATTTTTGGGAGTCAATCGTGCCATCGAAGCAGTAAGGCAACGCAAAAAACGAGAGGGCAAACTCGGTGTGTTTTGGCACACGCAGGGAGCCGGAAAAAGTTACTCGATGGTGATGTTCACCCGGAAGGTACATCGAAAACTAGGTGCTAATTTCACCTTTCTCGTGTTGACGGACCGCGAAGACCTGGACACTCAAATCTATAAAACCTTTGCCGGATGCGGCGTGGTGGATCATGACCGAGAACCTTGCCGTGCCTCCAGCGGCGCAGACCTTGCCAAACTGCTCTCTGAGAACAAAGCCTACATCTTTTCCCTAATCCAAAAATTCAACCGGGAAGTCGATCCCAACAAAGGTTACACCCAGCGGGATGATATCATCGTGATTACCGACGAAGCGCACCGGACACAATACGGAACGCTGGCCCTCAATATGCGAAATGCTCTTCCGAAAGCCGGCTATATTGGGTTCACCGGAACACCTTTGTTTAATGAAGATGAGATTACTCGCAGAGTCTTCGGGGAATATGTGTCTACTTATGATTTCCAGCGGGCTGTTGAAGACGAAGCCACGGTACCACTGTACTACGATTCTCGCGGTGACGAACTTGGCGTGGCAATCGGCAATCTCAACGAACTAATCTACGAGGAGCTTGAAGTTTACGACATCAATGTGGAACAGCGCCTCGAAAAGGAGCTGAAGCGAAACTATCAAATCATTACTGCCGATAAACGGCTGAAGCAAGTCGCCCAAGATTTTGTTGCGCACTATTCTACCGCTTGGGAAACTGGCAAAGCGATGTTTGTTTGCATCGACAAGGTTACCTGTGTGCGTATGTACAACCTAATAACCAGGCACTGGGAAGAACAAATCGAAAAACTTGAAAAACAGAAGAAGAAAGTATCAGACGAACAGGAAGATATTTATCTGAATCGACAAATCGAATGGATGCGGGAAACTCAAACCGCCGTGATTGTGAGTGAGGAACAAGGTGAAATTGATAAATTCAGAAAGTGGGATTTGGACATAACGCCGCATCGTCGCCTTATCAAAGAAGGAATAAATTTGCCGGAATCGATGCGGAACAAACCGCAGTTCAAAAACATGCAAAGAATTGAATTAGACCAGGCATTCAAAGCCGAGGAGCATCCCTTTCGCATCGCTATCGTCTGTGCCATGTGGCTAACCGGTTTTGATGTGCCGAGTCTTGCTACTCTCTACTTAGACAGGCCGCTCAAGGCCCATACCTTGATGCAGGCTATCGCCAGAGCCAACCGGGTTAATGAAGGTAAGAACAACGGTTTTATTGTCGACTACTGTGGGATTCTTAAGCACTTGAGGAAGGCCCTGGCAACCTTCGCGGGAACGAAGGCTGATGGTAACACTGATGAAATCGAACCAGCTAAGCCGTACAAGGAACTACTGGCAGACCTCGCCGAAGCCATTGGCCTTGTACGGGAATTTCTCACTGACAGGGATGCATCGCTGGATAACATAATAAGCAAAACGGGGTTTGATCGAAACGCCGCTATAATTTCCTGCAAAGAAGCGGCAAACAAAAACGATAAAACCCGAAAACGTTTTGAAGCAATGTGTCGGGAGGTGTTCAAGAAATTCAGAGCGTGCATCAATGTAAAAAACATCAACGCATATCGCCAAGAGAGAGACGCCATCAACATCGTCTATAAATCGCTCCAGAGTGACCGGGAACAGGCTGATATTACAGATATTATTAGGCAGCTCCATCGAGAAGTTGTGGATGAGGGCATTGTAACCCAAGCGAATCAAGTTAGTGAGGAGACGGCACCCTACAATATTAGCGAAATCAGCTTTGATAGGCTCCGCAAGGGATTCGAGCGTACCCGTGCCAAAAACACAGTAGTTCAAAACCTCAAGCAGGCCATTGAACAAAGGCTGAAAAAACTTTTGGAAAGAAATCCTCTCAGAACGGACTTCCAAAAGCACTATGAGGATGTGGTGTACGAATACAATCGCGAAAAGGACGGGGCAACGATTGAAAAAACCTTTGAAGCACTCTTCAATCTGTATCAAAAACTCAGCGATGAAGATAGGCGGGTAGTGCGAGAAGGCCTGAACGAAGAAACACTGCCCCTATTCGACTTGCTCAAGAAACCCGATTTGAACAGCAAAGACATAAAACGCATAAAAACAGTTGCTGTTCAGCTCTTGAAGAAGCTCAAGGCCGAGAAACTTCGAATCGATCAATGGCGTGAAAAGGAAACCACGAGGGATGCTGTCCGCGTCTTCATAAATAATTTCTTATGGGAAAATGGCACCGGACTGCCTGTTGACTTGTACAGTGAAGATGAGGTGAAAAGCAAGTCCGAAGAGGTCTTTCGGCATGTGTACCGCGTCTATCCCAGGATTCCCTCACCGTTCTACACGGGGGCACAGGTATGATAACTAATTAAAAAAATCCTGAGCGACGAACCCTTTAAAACACCCCGAACAAGACAATACGCGCCTTATCCAGAAGCTCGATGTGCCGGGGGGAGAACCCGGCCATATCCGGATGCTCTCGGGAGCCGCGATTCCGATGAGTTCACGGTGGATGGCTCAACCATCCCCACGGCAGATTCTCAGCGAACTCAAGGCCGGACATTGCTATTGCAGTCCGCACGGAAAATAAGGAGTGGACACCGCCCACATCGAGGCCACGGAGTTCAGGGCTTAGCCCATAATTGCCAACCGGCATCTGTGATTTCCCGCCTACGGCTTAGAGACTAAGGCCGGATAGATGCGGCGCTAATACCGGCTGCCACAGCCTCCATTGAATACGGAAAAGGTGGGTTCGTAAGAAATAATCGGAAACCACCCGCCGGGCAGGGCCGGCCGATATCGGATACTATCCGCATGAGCCCAGCCAAACCTGCCGATTCCCACTACACCCGCGATAGGCGTATATGGCCAGGTTCACTTGCCAATCCGAATGGCCGGGTTAACAGCAGGGGCCCCAGGTAAGATGCATGCCCAGCCCAGCTCAATGCAGGTTGCCGGACTCGCAGCCTGCCTGGTACTACGCTTGATTAGCCTTTTCGGCTCCCCTGGGCTGGGGATGGGCTCCGATTATCTGTGATTGCAGAATTGTCGTTTTCCGCGAATGTGTGTATAATGTAAGAGTAAATTCTAAGTTGGAGCAAAAAAATGAAAATACGATTCTATAGATACAGTATCCTGATTCTAGGCATGGTGGCACTCCTGGCATCCTGCAAGCCTTCTACCTCTTCCCCGAGCAGGGCATGGGTGGTGACCACCCTAGCCGGCACAGGCGTGGCTGGTTTTGCGAATGGCAGAGGCACCTCGGCACAGTTCCACGACCCCCGTGGCGTGGCCGTGGATTCATCCGGCAATATCTATGTGGCGGATAGGGAAAATCATCGCATCCGGAAGATAACGGCAAATGGAGTGGTGAGCACCCTAGCCGGCAGCACGTGGGGTTTTGAGAATGGCAGAGGCGCCGTAGCACAGTTCAATCTGCCCTCCGACGTGGCCGTGTATCAGCATAAACCCTCCGGCAAAACCTATGTCTATGTGGCGGATTCGAGAAACCAACGCATCCGGAAGATTACAATAGATTCAAATGACAATGTAGGAGATGTAGAAACCCTAGCCGGCAGCACGTGGGGTTTTGAGAATGGCAGAGGCGCCGCGGCAAAGTTCCACGACCCCCGTGACGTGGCCGTTGATTCAGCCAACAATGTCTATGTGGCGGATTCACTCAACCATAGCATCCGGAAGATTGCAATAGATTCAAATGGTAATGGAGTAGTGAGCACCCTAGCCGGCAGCACGTGGGGTTTTGAGAATGGCAGAGGCGCCGCGGCACAGTTCAGCATCCCCTCCGGCGTGGCCGTGGATACATCCGACAATGTCTATGTGGCGGATTGGGGTAACCACCGCATCCGGAAGATAACGGCAGCAAGAAGGGTAAGCTCCCCATTCGGCAGTGGCACGCCGGGTTCTGCGAATGGCAGAGGCACAGCGGCACAGTTCAATCGACCAAGTGGCGTGGCAGTTGATTCAGCCGGCAATGTCTATGTGGCGGATAGGGAAAACCATCGCATCCGGAAGATAACGGCAAATGGAGTAGTGAGCACCATAGCCGGTAACGGCACGTCTGGTTTTGCGGATGGCGCCGCAGCGCAGTTCAACGGCCCCCGTGGCGTGGCCGTGGATTCGGCCGGCAATGTCTATGTGGCGGATTCGGGCAACAACCGCATCCGGAAGTTGGAGTACAGGGTGCCTTAGGGAAGCTACTGGATACACTCGAATTCAGCGGCGAACTTGGGCACCAAGGCCGGCGCTTAGCGCTGGCCTTGGATGGCCCGCGCCTCGGCACAGTTCGCTCGGCCAAGTGGCGTGGCCATGGATTCATCCGGCAATGTCTATGTGGCAGATAGTGGCAACAACCGCATCCGGAAGATAACGGCAAATGGGAATGTCAGCACCCTAGCGGGCAATGGCATAAATGGTTATCGAGACGGAGTGGACACATGTTCCCCTAGTTGTGCACATGGACAACAACCGCGGCGCAAAGCGATTCTTCGCCAAGAAGAACGATGTAATTGCCTTCGCGAACCGGCATAAGGTTCACAGCGAGAAAACCGAGAGGGTCTTCCATGGCTTGAGCCACGAAGCCGGCATTCCCAACCCCCAAGTACTCTCGATTTGCCAATCTTCCTCTACGCCGGCCTCATCTCGAAGCGCTACTTGAAGATAGAGGACATCCCAGCCGTGAACAGCAAGCACGGCGACACCGGCCTTGCCTCTACCGACTCCGACTACGAGCCCATCGGCGTAATCCAGGGAATCGGCGATAGCCTCCCGTGTCATCGAGAACAGGCTCGATGACTAGCTCCCAGGTAAGGAAACGAGGCCGACAAAAGAGCTGCTCCGCAAATTGAACAGGGGAATCGGCTATACCAAGACGGCTTCGTTGTACCTGTTCAAGAGGAAGTGCCAGTGGCTGCTTGGCAAATTAGCTCTACCATGTGAGAAGCTTCGAAAATCCATGCACTCGGAATCCAGGGGAGATTTCGGGAACCATCCTCCGCGAACAATTAGCCGCCTAGAGGAGCGCTGTCCTCAAAAAAATCGAGAGCTTCTCGCGTGGCTGGAAGCAGGCCGAAAGAATTTCGCCCGCATATCAGATAGACGCCTTAGATGTCTTGCAAAGCCCTTCGATTTTACTCCAAGGCCCTGGTTAGCTCAGCCAACTGGCACGTATCCCCACAAGATGGCCGCGTCTTAGCAATCGGGAACACCACTACCGGGAGAAACGACTGTTTACGAAAAATTCCGAATATCTTCTGTCTATTGACACATACCAACCAACTCGTATGCTTTCAATATGCGAAACAGCAAGTAGACAAGATGCGAGTCTTCCGGTAATCCGCGAGAAAGTCTTCTTCGCTACCACGATCGATAAACTCTACACGCGAGCGAAGGTAGCCGGGAGCGCTTTCTACTTCAAGAGCAGGGAAAAACTTGGTTGTCGCCATTGAAGAGAAAATACCGGAAAGATGAATGCGAGCTGGGAGGATGCGTCCGTGATTGAGCTGGGACACCTATCCAAGGATGTAACGGACTGGCTAATCGAGGGAGACCCTTCGGTGGTATGGCAGGTTCAGCGAGACCTCCTGGGCCGCGCCGAGGCCACATGGACTAGAACGCGTCGCAGGGTTGCCCGCGAAGGCTGGGGAGCATGCCTCTTGTCGCATCGATCCGCCGATGGCCGCTGGGGCGGAGGACTCTACCAGCCGAAGTGGACATCTACCTTCTACACGCTTCGCTTGCTAACACAACTGGGCCTGCAGCCAAAGCACCATGACGCGAGGTTGAGTTGTCGCCTGCTACTAGACAAAGGCGTAAGCAAGGGAGGCGGTGTAAGTCTCTGGAACACCGGGCGGACGGACACCTGCGTTACGGCCATGCTGCTTTCGATGGCCTGTTACTTCGGCTTCGGCGGGAACGAACAGTGTGAGCGAATGGCGGAATGGTTGGTCGGAGAGCAGCTGGCCGACGGCGGGTGGAATTGCCAGAGCGCACGGGCACGGCATTCGTCGTTTCACAGCACCATCAGTACACTAGAGGGACTGGCCGCGTTCACATCGGTTCGCGGAGGCGATTCGAAGCTGCAAAGAGCAGCATCCAGCGGCCGCGAGTACTTCCTCAGGCATCGGCTGTACCGATCCGAGAGCACCGGAGAAACTGTGCGCCCAAGCTTCTCGAGGCTCTCGTTTCCTCCACACTGGTACTTCGATGTGCTACGCGGACTGGAGCACTTCAGGGCAGTCGACGCGAGGTGGGACGATCGCCTCGACGACGCCGTGGACGTGCTAAGCTCCGCTCGAACCAGGGATGGGAAGTGGCGGGCGCAGAATTGGCATACCGGAAAGGAGTACTTCCGTATCGAAGGAGGGCGCGAGCCCAGCCGGATGAACACGCTGCGCGTTCTCCGCGTTCTTAAGTGGGTAGACTCGAAACAGCGTGAATGGCCGGCTTGCGGCAACTCCAGTCCCCGATAATCCTTTGTACGAAGTCAACACCCCTTCGATGGCAGCTCTCTCGGTTGAGAAGCACTTACACCATCACGAGCCGATAGCCGGTGCCGGAGAGTTAGTAAACAATGGTGTATCGAGTAGGAGCAGTCTCCTTTGATAATTTATCAGGCCGCCAATGCGTCCAAATTCTCTGAGGTTTGCCGCGATTACACATCCTTGCAGCCAAGTTCACGGGCCGTATTCAGCCAAGATTTGCGCTTTTCATCAGTGGATGTCTTAACCGGAGAAAACACACTGAAGCGGTTGGGCTTCATTCCGCAAATCCTGAATACCTGTCTATCGGTTTGTTTCAAAATAGCATTGCCATAGGCTAGACGCAGGAAAAAGCCCGGCGTATCCGCGGTAATCAAGACTCTAGTTGAGCGCCCTTTGAGCAAGGGCCTCGGAAGCAGTCTCTTACCAGATGAATCATAGACAGCACCGGGCAATAAGGCTCGATCGAAAACCCCCTTAAGCCTAGCTGGAAAACCACCCCACCAGAGCGGGTGGCCCAGAACAAAGTGCTCGCACCATTGAAGATTATCCAAAAAGGTTTGCAAATCCACCTCAAGCGGCGCGGCCGTTCGGTAACGTCCCCCCTCGAGGTTGGGATCGAAATTCATAGCAGCCAAGTTGAGACTTCTAACTTCGTGTCCACCCCCTTTTACGCCATCGAGATAGGCGGAAACAAGACTAGCGCAAAGGCTCTCCCAGCCCGGATGGCCGATGAATGCAAAAACGCGTTTGCCTGTCATACAAACTCCTTCGATCGAACTGTTCTCTGATAGCGGCAGGCACTAACTCGAAATACTCAACGTGCAACCGATGCCGCATCTATGATTCGTACAACAGATACATTCCGAAATGCATTTTATTCGATAGTCATGGCTAGTACCAGAGCACTCGCAACCTCAAATCAGTACTCGGTGGGTAAGAGCGGAAATTTTTGAGCCGATAGCCGGCATTCTCAAGTTCACAGGCCGAGTTCGGGAGATGCCCGAAAAGCAGCTTCTTGAGAACTGAAGAGAGATAAGTATCGATGCCCCATCAGAATCATCTATAGCCTTAGCCCCAAGAAGCACTGCGCCTTCCACACGTTCAACACATCAGAATCGTTCACTCCAATCAGGTAGGCTGCTGCCTCGCCTGCCGGCAAACTAGCGAAAAAACACCTCGTACTACATCGAGCCTCATACCCAAGCGATTCGAACGGCAGCCTTGAGTTGACAACCAACTCGGTCTCGAACAAATTTGCCTTAGAAGAGAATCGCGGAGGTAAGTCGGTGGAAACCAGATTCAATATGATCACTCTGTTTGTGGAAAACCTAACAAAGATGGTAAACTTTTATCAGAAGACGCTCGGCTTGGAAATAGACTGGAACGGAGAAGGACCCTATGCGGAATTCAAGCATGAGGGAATTCGCTTCGCCATGTACGAGCGCTCAAAGCTACCCGAACTGCTTGGACGGGAACTCGGATATCCAAAGGGTTTGAACGGCAGTTTCGAGCTGGTAATCAACGTGGGTGCGAAAGAAAACGTCGATGCTTTTTTTGAGCGCATAACAAGGCGGGAAGCCACAAGCATCTACGCCCCTCGTAACGAACCCTGGAAGCTGCGCTCCGCCATGGTAGCCGATCCCGAGGGCAACCTGATTGAGATAGCATCGGATTTCTGGAACTAGGCATGAGCTACTTCGTTAATGAAGATTCAACAAACCTCGATTATCTACGAGAGCGGCTTGAGGCGACAGATCTAATCCCAAGCCTCCTACCCCTGCTCGACAATCTGACGGGGAAGATGGATACACTCAAAAAAGCAGGGGTTAAATCTCTCGCCAATTTAAGAATCCGACTGAAAACAAAGAGGACACTCACATCTCTTGCCGAGGATTCCGGAATAGATTCCAACTACCTAGTGCTACTTCGGCGCGTGATAGAAGGTTTCTTTCCCAAACCGCCACTACTGAAGGTTTTTGATTGGTTGAACAGGGAAACGGTAGCCAAGCTGGATCGGGCCGGTATTAGGAACACCCAACAACTCTATGAGGCAGCCCAGTCCGGCATCGACGAGCTTGCCAAGAAAGCGGGGCTCAAAAAGGAAGATCTGCCGGAATTCCTGGCGCTCTCCGATCTCTCACGCATCCAGTGGGTTAGCCCTACCTTTGCAAGGGTGCTGACCGCCGCGGGCTTTACCAGCGCGGCAATGGTGGCAACAGCGAATCCCGAGGCGCTCTATGAGGCTCTTATTCGGGCCAATAACAACGCTCGTTTCTACAAAGGCAAAGTGGGACTTCGTGATATCAAGCGGCTTATCGCGGCGGCGGTCTATGTTCCCGGCGGATAAACTGAGCGCCGGAACACGACTCTCCGGGAGAAGCGATTCAATGAGGCAGCGAAATTGAAGAAACCGAGGCGGGAAACCTCGAGGAACTGACCAATCCGAAAACCAGATGCCGGTAAATCATAGCCGCACCGGCATATACCGCCGGATGGAAGTTTGCCGCAATCCTCATCGCGCCTGGGGATTATGCTCCCTCCTCGATCAAAGCCACGCGAGGAAGAGGAGAAAGGCAAACGGAGGTGTGAACAAGATTCGCGGCTTCGCGCAATTAGGCCGCGCGCGAGATTTGATTTACGCATTGGCCGAACCGAAAATACTAAGAGAATAAAGTTGTAGAAGGAAAAACATGAAAGCCTGGTTTGATGGTTCTAACGAAATCGAATGCAGCCTCGAACGCGTGAAGGAAGATATCAAAGACCTAGGTAAGCATTATGCTGGGATGATCAGCTTCATACCAGATATCTCTCAAGTTGAACTGGAGGATCAGGGCGATAATTGGATAACCATCAAGTCCAAGGAATGCGTTATAAAACGGACCAATATCGTTAAACGAATCGAGAAGGAGAGCGTGCTTATTGAATTCGACGAAGAATTCCTGGCCGGAAAGATAATCAGCATAAAGACGCACCTCTTGGACGAGTTCACGGCCACCCGAACGGGACTTAGACACCGCACGGTTATAAACGTTGTCAAGGCGAAGGGGCTCTTCGGATTCTTCTATCGAAAATTTGCCGGCTCCGATGTGGGAAAAAACCTATTGAACTCGTACAAATCCTATTTGGAGTCAAGATAGCCGCGTTTCAACCGGAAATTTAGTGCCTCACCTCACCGGTGCAAATCTGTTCTTCTTGAAGGTATTGGCCATTTAGGTCCTGCCGGACTCATAATAGAAGGGAGCGGCCAGGTTGAGTAGTTATAGTTCCGGTAAGGGAGACAGCTCTCTCCATCATCGAAGCGCTTCTCTGAATCGAACAGTTGAAGTGCCCGGCGCCGTGCTCATGGGGCTGGGCTCCATTCTAGGTACTGGTATCTTCGTCAGCATCGGCATTGCCGCAGGCGTGGCTGGTCCCTCCGTTGTTCCGGCCGTGGCGTTGGCGACCATCGTTGCTGCCTTCAACGGTCTCTCTAGCGCCCAGCTTGCCGCAAGCCATCCGGTGAGCGGCGGTACATATGAGTATGGATACCGTTATCTCCATCCGACTCTCGGCTTCACCGCCGGATGGATGTTCCTATGTGCCAAGACGGCATCGGCCGCAACAGCAGCACTGGGTTTTTCGGGATATGTTCTCGCCGGATTAGGAGCTGAAGGGAAGATTGCCCGCATTCTGCCGGCCATCGCAATTGTTGTCTTGCTCACCGCCGTAGTCGCGGGAGGTATGCAGCGCAGCAATCGCGCCAATGCGATAATAGTTTCATTCACCCTGCTCGTCCTTGCCGTGTTCGTTCTTGTCGGCGCCCCGGCAGCCATTGCAAACGGCGCATCGCGATTCCTTCCCTTCCTCGATGCAGATGGCGCCGGCTCGCTGCTACATGTGTCCGTGGCCTATACCGGATACGGTCGTATCGCCACCCTGGGAGAAGAGATTCGAAATCCCGCGCGGAATATTCCTTGGGCAATTCTCACCACCCTGATCGTAACCATGATTCTCTACATCTCCGTAGCGGCAGTTTCCGTGGGTGTCATTGGCGCGGATGCCCTCTTTGAGGCTACTCAGGCGGCAGCCGCACCGCTCGAAGCCGCGGCTGGAAGCCTTACTGTTCCCTGGATTGGACTGCTTGTCGCGGGAGCGGCTGTTACGGCCATGGCCGGCGTGCTGCTCAATCTACTGCTCGGCCTATCGCGTGTTATGCTCGCCATGGGACGCCGGCGAGATTTGCCGAATTGGCTTGCACACGTGGATTATCGGCGAAAGTCGCCGAGACGAGCGGTTATCCTGACAGGAGTGCTGGTAACCGGATTCGTTCTCATAGACAACGTCAGCATAACCTGGTCTTTCAGCGCCTTCACCGTGCTGGTTTACTATGCGCTAACAAATCTGTCGGCGCTGAGGCTTCCCGTCAAACAGCGACGCGTTCCACGTATTATCCCACTTCTTGGTCTCTTGAGCTGCCTGGGTCTGGCCTTCTGGGTTGAGCCGATGACATGGATCGTTGGCCTCGGCCTAATAGCTCTGGGACTCGCGTGGCATCTCTTCGCGGCATAAAGAATCCACCGCTCCCCGCGAGGATAACCAGGTTTCCGAACTGCAACTCGATTTAATCGTTGTTTCGGTGAACTTACCAAAAATTCTGAGTTGTGGATAATAGACCATTATTGCGCCAAAGAGGGTTGGCTTCAGCTAATTTGCTCCTGCAAATCTACGCCGGAAGCGAAAAATTTAGGTGGGGCTATTGCAAAATAAAAAATCATGAGCTAACCTTTTTGTAAATCCACCGGGATATGGCTCTATAGTGGGGAGGAGCTCCGGTTGCTGCCAGTAGCAGTATGAGTATGGCGATCTAAATCCGGCTCCCGGTGGATTGTTTTCACGGCAATGAGCATCAGAAGACGCGCCTGTCGCTATCCCATAAACTGTTTGGTGTTTTCATCGCGGTTCGAAATACATAGAGCCGCGGCAAAGAAGTGAGCAGATATTGAAACCGGAAGAAATAATCAAAGCACTTAAGCTTCAACCATTACCTGAAGAGGGAGGATTCTATGTTGAAACCTACAAATCTCCGATTGAGCTTCCCGCCGATATAGTATCTCCCCCCTATGATGGAACCAGGTCTGCCGGTACGGCAATATATTACTTACTCACTCCCGACACCTTTTCAGCGCTGCACCGACTACCCAGCGACGAAATTTTCCACTTCTATCTGGGAGATCCGATCGAGCTTCTCGAACTAGGCAAAGACGGCCGGGGCAGAGTGCTGCGATTGGGTCAAGATATATTCGGAAATATGAAGCTACAGCATGTTGTGAAAGGTGGAACATGGCAGGGTTCGAAACTAATTCCGGGAGGTAGCTTTGCTCTTTTAGGAGTAACAGTTGCGCCGGGCTTCAGTTTTCAGGATTACGAGGCCGGCAAGCGAGATAAACTTGTCGAACTATATCCCGATTTTGAAAAACTAATCATAGAACTAACGCGGTAGGGTAAGCATTCGCATTCCCCGGCAGAGAAAGGAGAGTAGATGCGTGCGCACTACTTACAGCATGTGCCGTTTGAAGGGCTCGGCAGCATCGAGGCCTGGCTTCAGAATGCCGACTATGAAATAAGCTCTACCAAATTCCATGAATCGGCGGAACTGCCTTCTCCGGATGAAATCGATCTATTGGTGCTTATGGGCGGCTCCATGAGCGCCAATGATGATGAAGAATTCCCCTGGCTCACCTTGGAAAAGAAATTTCTTCGCGGGGTTATTGAATCCGGCAAGCCCGTGCTGGGTGTTTGCCTAGGCGCACAGCTTATAGCAAGCGCCATGGGTGGAATTATTTCTCCGAATCCCGTAAAAGAGATTGGATGGTTTCCCGTTCGGTCCGTGGCCACAAAGCCGAATACCACCTTTGTTTTTCCGGAATCTACCGAGGTTTTCCACTGGCACAGCGAAACCCTTAGCCTGCCACCCGGAGCAATACGAATCGCGGAAAGCAGAGGGTGTCGAAACCAGGCTTTTCAAATTGGTAAATCCGTTATCGGGCTTCAGTTTCACCTGGAAACGACGCCGGAATCGGCGCGGGAACTGGTTTCCAATTGCAGGAATGAGCTGGTTACATCTCCCTATGTGCAGTGCGAAGAGGAAATTTTGTCGCATAGTCTGAAGTGCTGCGCCGCGATCAATCAATTGATGGGCGATGTGCTCTTGTATCTGTGCAAGGGTTGAAAAACAATCCATGCCAATCCAGGCAGCCTTGAATTCGTGGAAGCAGCAACGGGGGTGTGCACTACCGCGAGAGGTAGTTCACATGCATCATGAAAGCTCTGAAGTTCAGAGTGTGGGGCACAAACTACCGGAAAAAATCTGAAGAGTCAATCGGGTTCTCACCTCGCACACAACCTTGGCCGCGGCCCACATTCCGTATTTCTAAGCCTCGCCGAGCTTGCCTATATGCCTGATATCCTTACCCTTCACCATGAAGATTACCTGCTCCGCGAGATTGGTACAGTGATCGGCCATGCGTTCGAGTACCTTGGCCACCGATTGGATATGCATTCCGTGCTCCACGTTGGCTTCATCCTTCATCATATCCAGCAACTCGCGGAAAACCCGCGTATAAAGCTCATCCACCTCGTCGTCCCGATCAACAACATCCTGCGCCTTTTCGACGTCTCCCGCAACAAACGCGTCAATTGCATCCCGAATCATTGATTGGCCAATCGAAGCCATCCGTTGGATATCGACGTAGGATATGGGTGGCAGTTCCGAGCCCAAATCCGAGACTCGTTCGGCTATGTTTACCGCCAAATCTCCGATGCGCTCCAGGTCGGTAACCATCTTCAGGGCCAGGGTAATAAAACGAAGGTCTAGAGCCATGGGTTGCCGTTTTGCCAGTATAATCAAACAAAGCTCGTCGGACAAAATTTCATCATAATTTACCTGATGATCCATTTCGATGGTTTTCTCAGCCAGCTCTATATTGCGTTCCACGAGGGCCTTAACCGACTGCGCGATCATTTTTTCCACCTTTCCGGCCATTAGCAGGATTATCTCGCGAAGTTGGCTCAGCTCCGTCTCATACATCCTATCCGTGTGTGATTTCCTCATAACCATGCCCTCCCAATCATTGAAACCCCGCTATCCAAACTTTCCGGTAATGTAGTCTTCCGTACGCCTGTCCTTTGGAGCGGTAAACAACTGGTTTGTCTCACCAGACTCGACAAGCTCACCCAGCAGAAAGAATGCGGTGCTGTTGGAAACTCGCGCCGCTTGCTGCATGTTGTGAGTAACTATTATTATGGTATAGCGTTCTACCAAGCCGTGGATTAAGTCCTCTATCCGTGCGGTGGCGATAGGATCCAACGCTGAGCAAGGCTCGTCCATCAGCAGCACATCCGGTTCGACGGCCAAAGCACGCGCGATGCAGAGTCGTTGCTGCTGTCCACCCGAAAGACCGGCGCCCGGCTCATCAAGACGATCCTTAACCTCCCCCCAGAGAGCCCCCTGCTGCAGGGCGCGTTCAACAATCTCGGGAGCCTGTTTTATCCGCTCGGATTTCGTAAGCTTGAGTCCGGCCAGCACGTTTTCCCGAACGGACATTGTCGGAAACGGATTCGGCTTCTGGAACACCATACCAACCCGCCGGCGAAGGAGCACCGGATCCACTTCTCTATCGTATATATCGCCACCATCTAGTTTGACAAGGCCTTCTACTCTCGCTCCGGGAACCAGTTCGTGCATCCTGTTGAGACAGCGTATAAAGGTGGATTTACCGCAGCCCGAGGGACCGATGATAGCGGTTACCTGCTTCTCGGAAATATCCATACTGATTGAGCGAATAGCCTGCTGTTTACCAAACCAGGCCGATAGGTTTTCGATGGAAAATTTGGCACTAAGAGAGCTTTCCTCCGGTAAGGGATGCTTTGGCGACAAGGTTGAGACTACAGGCGATTTCACTGCTTTCTTCGCTGTTGCAGCCGATATCGAGTTCATTTTGATAGTCAATGATATCACCAATCCCTCCTCTTCTGGAGGCGGTTGCGTAGGTAGATGGCCAATCCATTGAGCACTAGCATTGTAAGCAGCAATACCATGATACCCGCGGCCGCATTATTCAGGAATTCTCGCTGCGGGCGAGAAACCCAGTTAAATATTTGAATCGGCAACACGGTAAAAGGCGAATGAATTCCATCGGGCAAGAAGGCTATGTAAGCCAATGCGCCCACGACTAACAAGGGAGCAGCCTCTCCAATTGCCCGTGAAACAGACAGAATAGCACCAGTTAGAATTCCCGGAAATGCCACCGGCAATACCACTTGGCGCACGGTTTGCCAGCGTGTCGCTCCCAGCGCATAGGCTCCCTCGCGGATCGAAAGTGGAACAGTCCGCAGGGCCTCGCGCGAGGCCATGATTACAATGGGAAGGATAAGGAGAGCCATGGTGCAAGCGCCTGCTAATAGACTCCTTCCCAGTCCGATGGTGCGTACAAACAGCTCAAGGCCGAGCAAGCCGTATATTATGGAGGGAACGCCTGCTAAATTGGCGATGTTGATTTCGATAAGGTTGGCGAGCCGGCCACGCCTGCCATATTCTTCGAGATAAACCGCTGCCCCAACTCCAACAGGGAGGGCCATGGCCGCGGTTAGAGCAATTAGATAGATGCTTCCAACGAGGCCCGGTAGTATGCCTGCTTTCTCCGCCCTGCGGGAGGGGTAGCTGCTTAGAAAGTTCCAGTTCAGGCGACCCGCGGAATCGATTGCAACATCGATTACCAAAACCAGGAGTACTACCAGGGGCAGCACAACCGCGACAATGCACAGAGCTATGAAGGCTTTCTCGGCAAGCTTGCGGCGTAGAGTGGAGTTACTCATATCCTCCCCCGGAAGCGACGCGCCATTCGCCGGCTTAAAATGTTCATCACAAAGGTAATAACAAAAAGAGAGGCGCCCACTACAAAGATTGTCTTGTATTCAATGGTTCCCGTGGGTGTGTCGCCCAGGCTGATTTGAACTATGTACGCGGTCATAGTTTCGATGGGTACGCGTGGATCCAATGTCAATCTGGGCTGCTGTCCGGCAGCTATGGCCACTATCATGGTTTCGCCTATAGCGCGCGATGTCGCCAGGATTACAGAGGCCACTATGCCGGAGAAAGCCGACGGAATGCTTACCCGAAAAATCGTGGCCAGCCTTCCTGCTCCAAGAGCGTACGCTCCTTCTTTCAGGCTGGCAGGCACCGCATGTAGGGCATCTTCACTTAGAGAGGAAATCATGGGAATAATCATTATTCCCATCACTATCCCCGGACTCAGAGCGTTGAAGCCGGCAAGTCCCGGTACGAAGCTCTGCAGCAGCGGTGTAACAAAAACTAATGCAAAGTAGCCATAGACTATGGTAGGTACACCGGCCAGAATCTCGAGCGCCGGTTTTACTGCCTTCCTCAAGCCCTCCCGTGCAAACTCACTGAGATAGATGGCTACAAGCAGGCCCAGCGGCAGCGCCACCGCGATGGCAATAAGCGAGGTTAAAAACGTGCCGGCAATAAGCGGCCAGATTCCAAAGTGCTTCTCGCTGAACAAAGGCGTCCACTGGGTGTCACCAAAAAACTCGGCAAGAGTCACTTCTTGAAAGAATCCCACCGTCTCAAGGGCCAAGACGGCCAGTATGGCAGCAGTTGTAAAAATGGAGAGAATTCCGCTGCCAAGTAGGCCAAATTCCACCAAACGCTCGCGAAACGGCGTTGCGCTTGTGCGAAAATCCGCCTTCCGGCCTTTCTCGGAACGATTCATAGCTTCTACTGCTCGCTCAAGAGTTCCTCGATAGTTACACCCACCTGAGATCCCTTGCCTCCAAAGATGGATCCCACAATGCGTTTGTCGAAACGCTGCTTAACCAACTCATAGTCTCGATCAGGAAGTGGGATATAGCCAACCTCCATAACCAGGGGTCCGCCCTCGGTAAGATAGAAGGAAATAAAGTCCTGCACTGATTTGCGTTCGACTGCCTCCTTGTTGACATAGATGAAAAGAGGTCGAGAAAGCGGCTGATATGTGCCATCAGCCACGGTTTCAAGGGAAGGCGCGATGGCCCCTGAGCCGTTTTCTTCATTGCCATCGTCTATAGGTATTATCTTGAGTTTGTCCATGTTCTCCACATAATAAGCGAGTCCGAAAAAGCCCAGCGCCTGAGTATCGTTGGCTATTCCCTGCACTAGTACATTATCATCCTCGCTAGATGTGAAGTCGCCCCGGCTGGAATGCTCTTCTCCTACAATGGCCTGTGTGAAATAATCATAGGTTCCGGAGTCCACTCCCGCCCCGAAGAGATGTATCTCCTCATCCGGCCAATCCGATCTGATTTGATTCCAACGAGTTATTTCTCCCTGTGCTTGAGGAGCCCAGAGTTTTTTCAACTCCTCAACAGTCATGTAGTCTATCCAATCAGCCTGTTTGTGGGCCACCACGGCAATGCCATCATAAGCAACAGGCAGCTCGATGTATTCAACGTCATTTTCTCCGCAAAGCTCCACCTCCGAGGGTTTGATGGGCCTAGAAGCGTTGCTGATTATGGTTTCGTTCTTGCAGAATTTCTTGAATCCGCCACCGCTCCCCGAAACTCCGATAGTTACCTGAGCCTTGTATTGTCCTTGAAATTCCTCCGCCACCGCCTCGGTAATAGGGAAAACCGTACTGGAACCATCAATGGTGATAAGCGCCGACTCTCTCTCCTTGCAGCTTGCCAAAACGGAAGCGACAAGCAACGCTATCAAGAGAGATTTTGCTATTGCCTTTGTCATTTTCGAACCTCCTCTGCTTTATCGGGCAAGCCTAATATATTCCTGTGATAGTTTCATTACAGCTGGGTGATTTCTCGGCGAAACCGCGCGGCCGACATTGGCAGATGCAGGCTCCACCCTATGCTGATGGATAGCGTCGATTCAATCTCGCACTTCACGGCGCTTCGCTTCCGCCTTGTCGCCTTATCCCGTGTGTTCTCTCAGGCGTTTGTGTTCCTGCTCGTCGGCAGAGACACCCAGAAAACCGAAGCACGAGGGCCACCATGGACCCGCCTGCCCATTCATAACTTCCTCTAAATTCTTCACCATGGAAAGCCCAAGGCCGGTGCCTCCCATCTCCCGCGATCTACCGGCGTCTACCCGATAGAAGCGTTCGAATATTTTGCCACGGTGCTTGGATTCGATTCCATACCCGTCGTCACAAATTTCTATGCACGCTCTGTTATCCGCTAAGTAAGCCCGAACCACAACATGGCCGCTCTCGGGAGTATACTTTACGGCATTATCAACCAAGTTGAATAGAATCTGATCCAGCGCCTTTGCATCGGCCAGTACAAAGTTATCAGACTTCAAGACTTATTCTACTGTAAGACTCTTTGCCTCTGCTCTCGCTCGCACACTCTCCAGAGTTTTGCGAACAGCATCTTCTATTCGTATCGTGCTGGGCTCGAAGATGTAATGCCCGATTCAATCTGTGAAATATCCAATAGATCGGCAATTATGCTCGAAGGCCCTTCGGCGTTTCGCCGCGGGGCCTTAGGGAATTCCAATTCGCGGGGACTATCTTCCAACTCACTCGCCGACAGAGTTTCGGCATTGGCTTTGATAACGCTTACAGGTGTTCGAAGCTCGTGAGAAACGTTCGCTATGAAGCCTTTGCGCACGGCCTCCAAGTGACGCGGCTAAGTGACTTCATGAAACACCACCACTGTTCCTCCTCTAGTTGGCCGTGGGGTAACGGTTGCCTTCAGGCAACGGGACTTCTCCCCCGGAAGTTCGAATTCAACCGTGCCAGTCTCCGCGATTTCGGACTTAGAGACAAGTGCGCTCAAATCGGACAACCTGACAACTTCCAGTAGCATGAGCCCCTTGGGTACTTCGAATAAGCCTAGAAGGGATAAGGCGGAGTTGATATGGGTTACCTGGCGATTCTTATCAAGAGCCGGTACTCCTTCCGCCATGCCCTCGAGAACCGCTTCGAGGCGATCACGCTCCCAGGCTAGGCAGATTATGAGCCGTTCAAGTTCCAGGGCCATTCGATTGATAGACCCAGCCTACCTAGTTCACCCGAAATGGCAATCATGTCGCGGCTCTCTCTGCTCATCCCTCGGCGAGCGCCCTGGCGTTCTCTATCAAATTCCGGCGGCTTGGATATACGAACGACCCCCTGACCGTTTTCATGTCGAAATGGAAGCGCCACGTAAAGGACGTCGGTTTCCAGATTCGCGCTATAACGTTTGGAGCTTCCCCGGCCCTCGGAAAGCGCCTCCGCACCTCTGGGAGATATCCGTGATTACCCGCCTCCCTGATTTGACTGCTCAGATAGCTCCGAATCACCAAGAACCCTGCCGTCGGCGGCTATCACGGTTACGCGGTCCGCGATTAACTCTCCGAGTCTATCCGCCAAAACTTCCAGCGCAGTATCAGCTCGCGGGCTGCTTCGACATCGCGCAGCATCTTCGAATCGGGAGCCGATTTAAGCTGTAGACGGAGCTTGGAATTCAAAAAGACGGCGCTAAACACGGCAAGCACCGGGATAAGAACAATGAGAGGGAATTTACCACGAGAATCCAGTCTCGAGTACTCTCTCCATCGGGTTTTGCCGCAAAGCGATAACCTACTCCTCGTATGGTTTCAATGTAATCTCCCGCCCGACCCAGCTTCCCGCGCAGTCGCTTTATGTAGGTGTCCACTGTACGGGTGCTAACGCTCGCCTGGAAGTTCCAGACATCCGTGAGCAGAGCATTCCCAGTTTGCACCCGTCCTCTTCGAAGCAGCAGGGTTTTGAGCAAATTGAACTCGAGGGCGGTGATACGTATCTCTTGATTGTCAACCCATAGACGGTGGGCCGGCACATTCAAGCGGAGAAAACCAAAAACATGTTGTTCGGAGGCTTCATTCTCCGGATACGTCCGGCGAAGAATCGCCTTTGCCCGTAGTATGAGCTCTCGCACACTGAACGGCTTAGCCACGTAATCATCGGCGCCAAGCTCAAAACCCACAACTCTGTCTATCTCTTCCACCCTTGCTGTTGGCATTGGAATCGATACGTTTCGAGTGGACTCTCTCTGCCGTAGCCTCCGGCAAACTTCCATGCCGGAGATATCAGGGAGCATCAAGTTAAGGATAACAAGATTGGGAATTGGATTCTAAGCAGCCGGGAGAGCGCCTCCCGGCCCGTGAGAGCGCACCGGATTTGCAATCCTTCACGCTTTAGATTGTATTCGATTGCTTAGCTTAAATAATCCCGGTTATAAGAGCTTCCTGCTCTCACTCTCAGTTTATAAAGCACCGTAGCGCACCTTCAATATCCAAGTTGTTCTACCAATTAGCCCGCGATGCAGCACGGTTGGAATCTTATATCGATTCCGGGAAGCGAGTTACCGTTATCGGTTTCAACGCACTCATCAAGGCAACGTGCCACGGAACCAGGCGCTTTGCGGCACCGGCCTAAGCAAATAGCATTGATTTTGATAGAAATGTGATACACTGAGAATAAATAGGGGGTTGCGATGCACGGGAACTCGGCCATTATCCTTACCCTCATATTGGCCCTGACTCCAGCGCGGCTCTGGGCTCAGGTAGAGAATTACACCTGGACTGGGAATGCCGGTAATGGCGAATGGAGAGACGCCGGTAATTGGGCCGGCGGAATAGATTTTCCGCAAGTCGGGGATA
>Ga0056129_1000042_pt1 | contig 30738 bp, 25 predicted proteins | sample WorMetLIZISLAND1_FD_71118 | JGI IMG/M metagenome (GOLD analysis project Ga0056129, IMG submission 71118) | Marine gutless worms symbiont microbial communities from Max Planck institute for Marine Microbiology, Germany - Olavius loisae LIZARD... ...
GAATCATGCCGTACTTCCCGTCGTACCCAGACCGGCGATTCACATTCCCCTTGCGCAGGCGTGAGATGGCTTCTGCTAGGAGGGGAGACTCAGCTCTTCCAATATCATTCAGCGGCGCATGCTCCAAGATGTACAGTTCGGAGCCAAGCTTCCCGAGCAAACTCTCGTAACTCCGTGTGACGGCCTTACTTTTTATCCCAACACCCTTGAGCTCTGCCAGAATCTCCGGCAGTGGTACAAAGCTCCGCATGGGTTTCGCATTTGGCGGTGGATTCTGCAGTATCTCTTCTTCGCCGCGGTCGGCCAGTGAATCAATCCTGTGATAAACTCCTATGGTAAGCGCCTTACCGCAAACCGGACAAAGCCCATTGTGAGTTCTAGTCTCTTCCGGCGTGAAGCAAATACCGCAATTGCGGTGACCATCCATATGATATTTGCCCCCCTCGGGGTAAAACTCAATTGTACCGGCAAGGCCCTCGCCGGTTTTTGACGCCTGGAGCATGGCAAAGTAGTCGATATCCGTGGCATAGCTTGTGGCTTCCCGCGCAATCCTCTCCGGCGAATGCGCATCGGAGTTTGATACGGGGTGGAAGATAGTCCGGTTTCCACGGCAAAGACATACTGTGCCAAATCTCCATAGCAAGTATCAACAGAATCAAAGCCGGATTTGGAACCCAATGCGGCGAACCATGGTGTCCAGATATGTGCAGGGATAAGATAGGAGTGAGGTCCCGACTCTAGGACTATTTCCAACAGATCGCGTGAGTCCAATCGTAAGATAGGACGACCATCCGAGACGATGTTCCCAAATTTTGACAAACTTTCCACTAATTTGTCGGCGGTCTGTAAATCCGGTACAAAGGTAAGATGATGAATCTTGCGTGCTCTGTCCCATTTTTTGTAGATAGTCGAAATTTCAACTTCCAGTATGAAGCGTACAGGGTTGGCCAGACAGGCAGCGGGGGATATGGCATCAACCCTTTTTTGACATTCAGGCCGTAGGCGGAATAATCCGGGTTCTTTTGCCGGGATTAGTTTCTCCTTAATTTCCGCTAACCAAGCCGGATGGGTGAAATCACCCGTACCGATAACTGCAATTCCTTTTTTGCGTGCCCATACGGCAATATGCTCGATATCCGAGTTTTTGCTGCTTGCACGGGAGTACTTCGAATGAACATGAGCATCCGCGTGAAAATGCATAAAGCTCCTAATTCTATTGTTTGGTGCCAATAGCTACAATGGCGTTCTGCAGTTTCAACACGGAGCTTCGAGACTTTGACCGCCTGTAGCGTCTTTGTATGAAGCTACTAGCATTGGCGGCCGTAGAGTAAGCAGGGGCTATCCAACTAATTTGAAGAACCAACAGAGATTTTTGACGAGAAGGCACTATGCATTCTACACCCTTCGCGAGGCTACCTGGAACGGAATGGATTATGAACTGGGAAGCAGGAAAATGCCTTGGAGCTACTGCCAAGCCTTGGAAAGGGAAGATAATCCGGTACTTGATAGGAATTCCGATACTTCGAGCTTCAAAGCAAGTTTCAATTTGGAAACCGCAATTTCAGTTGCGAAAAATGCGCCTTGCTTAGCTGTTCAAATTTGCATATTATTCTCAAACACCGGGAAATGAGGTATTCAAGCTAATACTTGTCGCTTCCATTTGCTCTGAAAGCATATGGTGGTGACTGCAAAGCTTCGTTGTAACTGTGCCCTTAGCTCAGTTGGATAGAGCGTTAGGTTGCGGACCTAAAGGTCGGAGGTTCGAATCCTCTAGGGCATACTTCCGGAGAGATGCGAGAGCGGTTGAATCGGGCGGACTCGAAATCCGTTGTGCCGGCTTCCGGCACCCAGGGTTCGAATCCCTGTCTCTCCGATGACATGATGGAGTGGTGACCGAGTGGCCGAAGGTGTGCGCTTGGAAAGCGTATGTATCCTAACCGGGTACCGAGGGTTCGAATCCCTCCCGCTCCGTACTCCCCCCTGTGTCGATCTTGGGGGTTCTGTGTTAGAAACCATTGCCCAACCCCGTCAGGTCCGGAAGGAAGCAGCGGTAAGCGATCGGCTTTTGTTCACATGAGACTCCTTGGTAGCGGGGGGGGGCCGATCCCCAGTATCGTATGATATTCTGGTGAGACTTCGGCCAGACTTCACGATCGGGGAATACGCTTAAATTTGCAATAAATCCTGTAAAGAAAAGTGAAAAGGGCATAATTTTTTATAAGTTGTCTTAAAAATTTTCTGACAGGGTGCACATATTTGGGGCCAAATAGCGTTCGGAATTTCTGATGACCAAATGGTAGCATTTCTTCACCGAAGGTTCTCGGAAGCTTGGTATTGCCGTATTTTCCAGCCTCGATGTCTTTGATGATAGCGATCAACATCGGGAAGAAATTGTATTTTCGCATGGCAAGATTGCGAGCTATTCGTAGCTCTTGTCGATATTTTTTGTCGAATTCCTGTTTGATGGCAATATCGATTGTTTTAACAGACGAGGCGAATTTATTGATATTGATTCGGGTAAAAGAATTTTGAGGGAAATACTGCTTTAAGTTAGGGCAGCCAAAATAAATTGGATAGGTGCCCGCGATGACACAGTCTGTAAATTTTTCTGTAAAATAGTGTCTAAAATTTGAATTTTCCAACGTGACACTGAAACGATATTCCTTCAAAGCCTCCAATTTATCATTCATTGGTACTAACCCGCGTCCATAAAAATCCATCTTATTACCGTAATGCGCTTTGAGTTTTTTTGCGAAATCAAGTCGCTTCGCATGAGAGGGAGCAAAAACTTTGTTTGATGCAATTACAGAAATAAGTTTTGTCTTGGGTACATTGAACAAAGCTTCCAACTCACGATAATTCAGTATGTTGCAAGGATCGGTAGATTCTTTTTGCCAGCCGATAGCCCAGGGTAGTCCTGGTGGATATAGAATGCGGCCTGGATGCTTTATGCGAGTGTCTTGCGTTATTACCCATGCGAATTGTTTAAGAAAATGCGGATGATATCTATGAACCGATGGTGGTTCTCCTCCCGCGTGTATAGTCTTTTCCGGAGCACACCTTAGTTTGATGGGCGCGTGGAGATCGTCGACTACAACTAGGTAATCATAATCTTCATTGTCCGCGTTGATGATGAAACGCCACTCATCCCATTCTAAGTTACCACCAGGGCATTGACGGGCCCATTGAATGGGATGTACTGAGCTAATATTAATGGTACTCATTTCACCCACCGCAATTTAATTCATATGATGGATCTGATAATCAGAAACGTGTTCAAATACGTAAGCAAACCAGTGAGGCAGGGTTGAATTCCGCCCTACTTTGGGCCCACTAGGACTTGAACTTGTGACACCTTCTTATATTGTCCATATAGTGTCATATAGTGCTATATCTGGGAACCTTATATGGATAGGCCCTGAATCTCCCCTTGACGTATCCCTGTAAGCGCAGCGAGAAGATTCAGTACGTAGTGTCGTTGGTCTCTCCAGACCCAATGCTTCATTGTCGGGTCGAAGAGAGAGTTGAACTCATCGTCCTTAACAAAGGAAACCTTCTTCGCGTCACTCGATCCAAGCTTGCCGACTCCCTTGGAAGGATCTACTGGAATATAGCCGAGCCTATAGGCCTCACCGAACATCACACTGGAGGTGGATACAACATTATTGATCGTATCAGGACTGAGAGGATTCCCACGAACTCCCTCAATGGCGAGGAGCTCTTTGCGGAACTCCTCGAAATGGTATGTACGGTACTTTGAGAGCCTGAGGTCTGGAAGTAAGGGGCGGATATAGTTATTCAGATTGCCCAACTGGATATCAATATACCCGGGGGTAATTTCTTTCTTCAGACTTATCTTTCGTTTGGAGTACTCACATGTATCCCATTTGAACCGTCCTTCCGAATATTGACTGAACTTCATCTGGGAATGGGGTGAATAGAACCCCTGGCGAAGTTGAGCATCACACCAGAGCTTCGCTTCATTAACCGTGGTCTTCCCGGTTGATCGCCCAGGAAGGCGCTTCCCTGTGTCTGGGTTTCTGAATCGAGCGTAGTAAAGGTTCTTCTTCAGTCGTTTCGAATACCGGGGATAGAGAGTGTACTTATATGCCACCATATCGGGCCTCCTGAATGTGACTTGGTCACATCTTTGGCTCCAAAAGCCGCAGAGGCTATTTAGGGTGGTTCATAAAAATAGGCTAGCTAAGGGATTAACTACCCTCAACCAGCCTGAAGTGCTTGGGCCCACTAGGACTTGAACCTAGGACCGTTCGATTATGAGTCGAATGCTCTAACCAACTGAGCTATGGGCCCGAAAACGCCTGGGCCAAGGCCCAAGACAAGCTGATAAGCATCGTAGCAACAGGATAAGTTATCGTCAATTGAATGTCGCCATAGCCGGATTGCTCCTGCAAGTGAGCTGATTCCCCACTGGACGGCGGATAGTAGTCTCTTTCTAATAGCCGGCGCAATGAAGGACTAGGTGGTAACGACTTACTCGTTGAGATACAGGCGAAAGTCGAACCGCTATGCTTTCAGGACTATTTTTGATTTAAAATGGGGCCATGGGATTCAATCTACCCGTAATGCTAAATGGTTCGCATCCCACGTCGGCAGAGATTACAGAGCTTATTCACGCAATCAGCAATCCGATAAAACTTCAGTTGGCTGGAGGCTATCTGTTTAAGAGCTGTGTATCAGACGGCATTCTCCACATAGGGATAGTACCGGCAATTTCAGAGAGTGAACGGCTGCATCACTATGATATCGCTGTGCCCAATGTCAGATCCTTGATAGGAACCATTTCGAACACCGGTAATCTTAGCATTTTGTTTAGAGCCGATAAGTCCGAATTGAACGAAATCGCAAGGGAGAAATGGCAGCTAAGCTACATAGCCTTTGCGGATTTTCTGGTGGCAAACGGATATGCCGGAAAGGGCGATTTAGACTGGATTTCGAAGGAAATAATCACTGAATCCGGGATATTCGTCCCAACTCCAAGAACCCTGTTCGAAATTGCGGGACTAAGAGAAAGCTATGGATTGTAGTGCGAAAAGTCGGCCCTTTGTATGTGTTACCACGGACTATGTCGAACCAGATTTAGAGTGGGAACGCGGGAAATATGAGACGGCAAACATTGTTTACCGAATCAATCAATTGAAAGGCGCGAAAGCCACGGAACTAGTAGCGGTAGCACGAGATGCCGATGTGTTGGTGGTAGACCAGGCGCGGATTAGCAGGGAAGTGGTGGCGGGCTTGTCGAAGTGTCGGCTGATACTGAGGCACGGCGATGGATACGATAATCTCGATATAGAAGCCGCCACGGAAGCTGGAATTCTTTGCGCTAACGAACCGGGATTCTGGAGCCGAGAAGTCGCGGAACAGGCATTAGCGCTTGCGCTCTCGTTAACGCTGAAGTTGCCCGTCCAGCAAACCGTGGCTCGTGAAGGCAGCGCCCAAGGGTGGAACTATGAGAGAATTACGCCATACTGGACACTCAGTTCAAGAACCGTTGGTATAATCGGTTTCGGGAAAACAGGAGCCCTCGCATGCAATCTCTTTTCCCCATTGGTTTTACGGATTCTGGTAAACGATCCGAACGCGAGTAGAAGCGCCATGAAGGAAGCTGGAGGAATACCTTCCAGCCTCGACAAACTGCTTGCAGCCTCCGATATTGTCAGCATCCACATACCGGAAACCTCGAAAACAAAGGGACTTTTCAACTCGGCTTTAATAGGCAAAATGAAACGCGGGGCGATTCTTGTAAATGTTTCACGAGGAAGCATCGTGGATACCGATGCCCTATACGAAGCCCTTTTACAGGGACGGCTCTCAGGTGCCGGATTGGATGTAACCAATCCCGAGCCGCTTCCCAAGGGGCATCCTCTGTTCTCGATTCCAAACGTGATAATCACACCGCATATGGGATGGTACAGTGAAGAGGCACTCTGGAACCTACGGCGGCAGATAGTTGCGGATGTATGCGCCGTGCGAGATGGGGAATTGCCGTGGTCGCTAATAAACCCCGAAGTGCTAAAAAGTAGCCGCTTCCGGTTAAGAACGAGTTGATTCGGCAGGGCAGGTACCAGTATCTCCGACAGTGTTAGGCACAGGATAGGTGTTCGTGGCAATGATATAAATGCTTGCCATCGAGGGATAAACGCATCAAGAGTGTTGCGATAGCACCTACATTCCAGGCTAAGTAGGGGCAGGAGATTCAGCGGGTTGAGCTTGTGAACCTCTAATGGTGAATTCGCTAGCAATGCGGTATTCTCCTGAGAAGCCTCGATGGGGCAGCAGAGTTCATAGGTGCCCTCACGGGCGGCGGCGAGCGATGAGATGGCGGGATTCCAACCTCCGCGCTCTCCGCGGTATGCTCGAGCTAGGAGCTTAGGGCGCTACGATCGGTATAATCACGCAAAATTGCCGGCTGAAGTCTATGTTCAGTCGCCAGAAGCAGTGAATTCAGCATCAATGCCAGCAACGCGGAGGCGATTGCTCCTTGAAATACCCATGCCGGATTATTGCGCGTTAGGCCGGCAACAATCAATGAACCAAGCCCTCCGGCACCAGCGAGTGCGCCAATCGTAGCGGTTCCCACATTGATTACTACACAGATACGTATGCCCGTACCTATAACAGGGAGAGCAAGAGGCAATTCAATTCGCAGCAATACCTGGAGGCGGCTCATACCCATTCCACGAGCGGCTTCCAACACTGGCCTGGGCAAGTTCTCTATCGCGGTTAGTGTATTGTTTAGAACAGGCAAGGTGCTGTAACAAACAAGCGCCAGGAGTACCGGCTTGAAGCCAAACCCAAGAAAAGGAATGGCCAACGCTAGTACTGCCGCTGGAGGCATCGTTTGAGCCAAAGAGGAAATATCTCGAATTAGCGGCAAAAACGGTCTTCCGGCCTGTCTAGTGGCGACTATACCAAGGCTCATCCCAATAGCGGCGGCTATAGCCCCCGCGAATAAAGAAAGTAGCAAGTGCTCAGCCGTCAGCCTAGTTAGGGACTCTCTTGGGAAGGTCCACTCAGTCGCTCCGGGAAACAAGAACTGCAACACGGGCTCGAGAATGCTCGGGATAAGAAGAGCCACCAGAACCACAAGATAAATAGTCAATCCAACCCAGCGTCTCACGAAGCACTAATCCCAGCAGCATTTTCCAGAAGATCCTCCATCGTTAGCCTTCCCATATACCGACCGCTTGGCGATACCGCGTTCAGCGAAGATTCACCCGCTTCAAGCATCAAAGACAGGGCCTCTTTGAGAGAGGCATCCGTTCGAATCGAACCATTTGGCGCTCCAGTACCGCCATAAAAACCACCGGGAGCAATCGGAGTAGCCTGACCGATAGTGTCTCCAACACTAAGGCGCGCCAGACGGCGCAAAGCCCTATCCTCGCCCGTGAAATCGCGAATAAACGGGTTGGCATTTAGCAGTAATTCCCCAGGCGCGGCGGCAGCAACCAGACGACCCTCATTCATCACGGCAATACAATCTCCCAGTCGAATGGCCTCATCCAAATCGTGAGTGACAAACACCACGGTTTTCTTCAATGTCGATCGAATCCGCAGAAATTCCCTCTGCAGCACCTCGCGTGTCAGTGGATCCACCGCACCAAAAGGCTCGTCCATCAACAGAATAGGCGGATCCGCCGCGAGAGCCCGCGCCACCCCAACACGCTGAGCCTCTCCTCCGGAAAGATGCATCGGCCAAGCCTCTGAGTAATCATCCGCGGGCAGCCCAACCAGATCCAACAACTCGCGCACCCTGGTCTGAATCCTATCCTTATCCCACTTCAGTAGGCGCGGCACGGCTCCCACATTTTCAGCAACGTTCATATGCGGGAAAAGACCCACCTGCTGAATCACATAACCAATATGACGTCGGAGCTCAGTCACCGGGATTTTTGAGACATCCTTACCATCAACAAGAACCTTCCCCGAACTCGGCTCGACAAGTCGATTGATCATGCGGAGACTAGTTGTTTTGCCGCAACCCGATGGCCCAACTAGGACTAGTAGCTCTCCCTTGGGTACTTCGAGGCAGAAATTGTCGACAGCTTTCTTCTTACCGTACAACTTGCTTGTATTTCGCCATTCCAAAGTCATGTTACAAATCCCTCGTTTAGAAGTCCTGGAGAAACCGCCCGTCGAATAACAAGTTCCCAGCCTCTGTTTACCAGTACCGCCATGAGGGTTAGTGGGAGAACACCTAAAAGAACCAAATCCGGCGCGGCCTGTCCCAGTCCTTGAAAAATCATGATACCCAGTCCCCCGGCGCCAATAAGTGCGGCCACAGCGGCATTTCCCACCGTCTGCACCGAGGCAGTCTTCAATCCAGTGAGGACATAAGGCAACGCAAGGGGCCATTTTATTCGCCAAAATAGCTGGCGACGCGACATACCCATCCCCCGTCCGGCCTCCAAGGCCGAAAGCGGCACGGAAGCTAGGCCGACAATCGCATTCCTAGCGATCGGGAGTAGGGCATAAAGGGTTAGTGCAATCAAGGCCGGCGCTGCTCCGATGCCACGTAAACCCAGGGAACGCAGTAGCGGGAAGGTGCGTGATAGAACGGCAAGAGGAGCCATCAGCAAGCCAAAAAGAGCCATCGACGGAATCGTCTGAACCGCATCCACAAAGGCAATTACCGACTTCTCGACTACTTTGTTCTTCGACGCGACAACTCCCAAGGGAAGTCCAATCAAGGCCGCGCCCAAAATAGCGAAAACGAAAAGTCTGAAATGGACAATTAGTTCATCAAGAAATCTATTTTTTCTTTCCAACCACTCCTGAAAAACTGAAATCGTCGCTCCTCTGCCACCGGAAAGAATCAAAAACACGGGGACAAGTACGCACACTGTCAACGCCAGGGAGCGCCATCTGGAAGCCAGCCTCTTCGAATGATCAATAAGTACATAAGAGGCTCCCGGCAAACCCCAGAAAGCAATTGCCGGACTAACTCTAGGCGCCTCCCCAGTCTCTCCCAGCAATACTCCAGCGTTAACAAGCAGGGCTGCTGTTAGCCACAGGCAAGCCACCCCCGCAAAGCTATAGATAAGGTTGCGAGCCCTTCCATTATCCCAAAAGAAAGCCGTCACTAGCGTCAATGCCGCTAACAATAAAGCACCGACGCCAAGTTCATAGCTTACAAGCTCGAAACCCCGGACTATATGACCTTCGACAACTCTGTTTTCCTTCAGAGCAGCGAAAGGACCAAAGAACGAAACAGAGGCCAGCAACACCGCTACCAGCGGTACAACGTCAATCCTTTCACGTTCGATCAGTCTCAATCAATAAAGCCCTCTTCTCTTAGCCAGTCCTCCGCTACCGTTCGCGCCGCAACGCCGCGAACGGCAATCCGCGCATTTAAGGTTTGCAAAGTCGACAAATCGAGCCGCATAAAAACAGGATTCAATAAATCAGCTAACTTTGGATTCGCCCGCAGAACTTCTCCTCGAATACGTGGCGCCGGCTCATAAACTAACTGCACCCCCAGATTATCCTCCAGCACTACCAGATTCAGCGCCGACAAGAGCCCATCCGTTCCATACGCCATGGTCGCATTCACCCCATCCGTACCCTGTGCCGCCGCCTTCTCAGTCAGTGCCGTATTACCCCCGGAAACCACCAGCAACTGATTCTCGCTCAGCTTGAACCCATATGCTTCCTGAAAAGCTGCCAAGGCATCCGGCCTGCTCACAAATTCCTCCGAACCCGCGAGCTTCACAACTCCCCCCCTGTTGACATAACGAGCGAAGTCACTCAGGCTAGTCAAATCCGCGCTCTCCGATAAATCGCGCCGAACGGCAATTGCCCAAGTGTTATTCGCCCGCGCCGGCTCCAACCATTCGATATCGAAGGCTTCGCTATCTAACTGCCTAACCGCCGCCAGAGCCTTCTCCCTATCGTACCAGTCACGGCCAAAATCATTGCCCGCAAAAAACCAATTTCCATTGCCCGTATATTCAGGATACATATCCACCTCTCCGGTTTCAAGCGCCTTACGGACCACATCAGTGGCCCCCAGCTCAGTTCTATCCACTACCTTGAAACCTCCATTTTCCAACACTAGTAGAATCATATTACCAAGCAGGGCGCCCTCGGTATCAAATTTCGACGCCACCGTAATCTCACTCTTTTCACTCAACTCGTTCCTGCCGGAGGCCAGAAGCAAGCCCACTAGTCCGATTGTCATCACGGTTGAAACTATTCTGTTAAACATAAGAACCTCTTTTTAGTGATATTGTTAAGCATTATATACATTCAGCAAAGTCAGTGTAAGGTCTCCAACAGGCTAAGGCAGCCAAGAAAACCCGGGCACCATCTCATTCTCTCACACTCTCGTAGCACTTTAATTCCCGAACTGGCTCTGGTAAGTGATACGTCTACATCGCCAATCTTGGCTACAGTGCCTATAGGAAGCCGGTTTCTGCCACTTCCTGCTAATTTCCCTTCCCGCCATCCTGCAATTTGTTCGAAACTTCATATCTGGCAATTCGACGGCTCAAGGTGGACTGGTTAACTCCCAGCATGCGAGAGGCCAAACTCTGATTGCCATCCGCCTTCTCAAGTGCCGAGGTGATAACAGTATCCGTAATCTCCTTCATAGTAGGGAAATGGCCAAAAAGTTCCACTAATCCATCATAGTCAAGCTCAGAATTGGAAACATCTGGGGCATTCTTTCCATTAACAAGATTCCTGAAAGTTGCAAGGTTCAAAACATTCCCACTAGTCCTACTAAGAGCATCGAAAACCAACGAATGCAACTCACGCACATTGCCCGGGAAATCATATAGTGTCAGAAGCGAATTCAACTCCTTGGGAATCCTGGGAATTCCTCGGCTCAATTCTCGTGCCGCCTCCAAAAGAAGCGCCTGTGTAAGGGGCATAAGATCCTCGCGCCTATCTCGAAGTGGCGGCAGTGTAACCTGATGCGCCATCAAGCGAAAAAACAAATCGCGCCGAAAACGTCCATCCTCGATCCGCTTCCCCAGGTCCACACAGGTTGCCGCCACCACACGCGCATCCGTACCGCGGGCCAAATCAGAACCCAACTGATAATACTCTCGTTCCTGCAGCAATCGAAGCAGTTTAACCTGAGAAGCCGGCGCTAAGTCGCCAATCTCATCCAGGAAAAGAGTTCCCCCGGTTGCCCGCTCCACCAAACCCAAGCGGTCTGCATGAGCATCCGTAAAGGCCCCCTTCTTGTGTCCAAAAAGCGTATCCGAAAAAAGCGCATCATCCAAACCCGCCGCGTTAACCGTAATCATCGCCCCCTGCCTACCACTTGACTCATGAATAGCCCGGGCTAGAAGCTCCTTCCCCGTACCACTTTCGCCCATTATCAAAACAGGTCTATTAGTCCCGGCAACAGCTTCGACATATTGAAAAATTGCCAGCATCGAATCGGAAATAGTTATCAGTTTCGAAAAAGCTTCCGGATTTTCAAGCGCTGCCCTATTTAAAACACGCCTGCCCATCGTCCACAGCTCACCATTCAACTCACGCCATTCAAGAGCCTTCCTTACGGCCGTAACAAGCCTTGTTCTTGCCGGCGGCTTAGTGATATAGTCATAAGCGCCCTTCTTCATGCAGGTAATCACGGTTTGAAGGTCCTCATCGCCGGTTATCATCACAACAGGAAGGTTCGCCTTGGTTCCGGTAATCTGTTCCAAAACCTCAACACCGTTCAAGCCGGGCAAATTTATATCGAGCAGCACTAGAGAAACATCGTTGTCTCGCAGCCGAAATTCCACCTCGACGCCATCGTTGCAGATAACAATATTGTTATAACCGGCAGATCTCAGAATTGTTTCGTACAGTGTAAGGGCCGTAACATCATCATCAACTATCAGAATCTTCTGATCCTCAATATTCACCATGAACCCCCTTATCAGTATCGACCTAATACCAATCAATAACAGAATCCGCTTGAGGGAGAAATGCTACAAAAAAAGAGGTAAGGGAAAATTCCGACATTTAGGGCGCAGGACCTCGAAGTAGTCAACGTTGGTTGGAAAAGGAGCGTCGGCACGGAGGAGGATAATCAGCCGCCTAGTCTAAGGCAAGGGAATCACATTGGCTCCGGAATTTTTGCCTAGCGGCCGTGTGTGGGCTGGTTAGGTCCGAATGTGGTGGGATGCATGATATGCTAGTTCATGCGGGAAATATCCGATTCATCGGAGAAATGGAAGATCCGATTGACAATAGCATTCAACCTCATCAAGAAGCAAGCGCTCCTCGATTTCTCTGATTTAGCCGTGGCATGAACCGAATTCGCGTGGGAGGAAGAAGCCTTCCGAAAGCAACTCCGATGACTTCCAATTATGGGGGAATAGTAATATCCTACTAAGAGAGGGTTGTTTTTTTGAGCGAAGTGATACTTTCGATGCGGAGCGTGCATAAGCACTTTATGGGCGTTCATGCACTAAAAGGCGTAAATTTTAATCTTAGGGACGGGGAAATTCATGCGATTGTCGGCGAAAACGGTGCCGGGAAATCCACTTTGGTGAAGGTGCTAACCGGGATATACGAAAGAGATTCGGGAGAAGTCGTTTACGAGGGAAAACTCTTTCACCCGCATAGTCCGAAGCAGGCACTCCAAGCAGGGATAGGTATCATCCACCAGGAACTCAATATGATGGATCATCTAACCGTTTCGCAAAACATCTTCATTGGTCGCGAATCGATGCACAGGGGGGGGCTGTTCTTGAACGATAAGGCGCAGGTGCGTCGCTCGAAGGCACTCTTCGAACACCTGAACATGAACATCGATCCCACCGAAGTTTTGGGTCGCCTCACAGTGGGAAAACAGCAGATGGTGGAGATTGCCAAAGCGGTATCACACAATCTAAAGGTGCTAGTTCTCGATGAACCTACCGCGGCTCTAACCGAAACCGAAATCAACGAGTTATTCACTATAATGAGGGATTTAGCTTCCAGGGGTGTGGCAATGATATATATCTCTCACCGCATGGATGAGATAGGAAAAATTACCGATCGTGTTACGGTGTTGAGGGACGGCGAATATGTTGGAGTGAGCGACACCAAAGACATTTCCAAGGAAGATATCATCAACATGATGGTGGGACGGGTTATCTACGAGAAACCGAAGGCAAACAGCAATGTTCCGGCGGATGCGCCGGTAGTGCTCGAGGTGAATAACCTTATGGCTGGTAAAATGGTGGATAATGTCAGTTTCATCCTTAAACGTGGAGAAATTTTGGGATTTGCCGGTTTGATGGGCGCCGGGAGAACCGAAACGGCACGTGCTGTTTTTGGCGCGGATGAGATTCAAGGCGGTAGCATTAGAATTAAAGGACAGCCAGTTAGAATCAATAGCCCCATGGATGCGGTTGCTCACGGCATCGGCTACCTCTCCGAGGATCGAAAGCGATTCGGCCTGGCCACGGAACTTAGCGTTGTAGAGAATTCTCTGATGGCTTCTTATGAGAAGTATGAGGCCGGTGTGTTTATCCATGCCAAGAAAGCCAGGGAAATAACGAATGCCTATGTGGAGAAATTGAACATAAGAACTCCGAGCATCGATCAGTTGCTCAAAAATCTTTCGGGAGGCAACCAACAAAAGGTTGTTATCGCGAAATGGCTCATCAACAATGCGGATATCCTGATTTTTGATGAACCCACCCGAGGCATCGATGTTGGCGCGAAAAGCGAGGTTTACACCCTGATGAACGAGCTAGTGAAGCAGGGCAAGTCAATTATTATGATCTCTTCGGAACTTCCCGAGGTACTTAGAATGAGCGATCGCATTATAGTTATGTGTGAAGGAAGGGTTACAGGTGAACTCGATATCGAGGAAGCCAGTCAGGAAAAGATTATGAAGTTTGCGATTATGAGGGAGAGTGTATGAGCGAAGCTGGGATGAAAAAGAGTATGGGGACAAGAATGCGAGAACTTGGGCTGCAAAAATTTCTGGCGCCGGCCGCGCTCGTTATTTTGTATGTTTTCTTTGGTTTCTTGGGAAGGAATTTTTTCTCCTATGGCTCCTTAATCAATATTCTCGATGCCTCGTATTACATTGGCTTTCTAGCCATTGGGGTTACATTCGTAATCATCACCGGCGGAATTGATCTTTCCTGCGGAACGGTTATGATGTGCGCGGCAATTATTGGCGGAACCGCGTATAAGAGCTGGGGATGGCCCATGTGGCTCACCCTGATTACGATTATATTTGTCGCGATGTTTTTCGGTTTTTTTAACGGAATCATGGTTTCAAGGCTGAAGCTGCCTCCCTTTATTGCGACTTTGGGCACGATGATGATTTCCATGGGTGTTGGCTCGATTGTGTCCAATGTTAGAAGCGCCACCTATCCAACCCGATCGGAAGCCGATGGATGGTTCAAGAGTATTTTCAAATTCTTGGGCGAGGATGGCGTTACCGTTCCGACCGGCTTCATTGTACTCATGATTACCGCTATAAGTGCATATCTGATTCTTACTAAAACTAAGATGGGAAGGTATATTTTTGCGATTGGTTCCAACAAGGAGGCCGCTCGGCTCTCTGGCGTAAATGTGAAGAAATGGGAAATGATGGCCTATGTGATTAGCGGTAAAATGGCTGGTATCGGAGGCGTGGCCTTTGCGGCGGTGTATACCACTGTAATGCCTGCGCAGGGACAGGGTTTTGAGCTCTATGCCATTGCCGGGGCGGTGATCGGCGGCACGTCGCTTTCGGGTGGCGTTGGTTCGGTTTTCGGCACTCTCATCGGCGTTTATATCATGAGCATACTAAGAGTTGGGCTGCCGTCGATGGATCTCCAAGCGCATTATCAGACTTTTTTCACTGGACTTGTGGTTATTGGCGCCGTTCTGCTCGATATCTATCGGAATAAGAGAGCCTCGGAGGTTCGGGTGTTGGGCAAGGCAGATAGGTTTCGCGCTGCCGAACTTGCAAAAATTGCTGGGATAAAGGAAGAGATATCCGGCCTGAGCAGGAGCGAATCTGAAGAGAAACGGAGAGAGATTGCGACAATTCGGGCGAAAATGAAAGAAACCTATACCCGAATGGTTAGGGAAGAAAGAGCCGAGAAGAAACGAGTGCTGGCCGCGGAAAAATTGGCGGGAAAGGCATTCCTTCAAGATCAAAAACGCGATATCCGCCTTAGCGAGGGCTAATTGGGAAGCTGAATTGGCTTTGAACCAACCGGGATCACCGAGATATCGGAGTTTAAGCCCTTGCATTATTTGCGGTTTGATTTTATTTTAATTGAGTAATCGGGCGTAGGCCGGATTCAAACAATATAAGGAGGAACATATGAGAAAGATAGCTCTTGTGTTCACTGTTATGACACTCGTGGCTTCAGGTATTCTCGCTAATGGCGCTACGGATAAACCGTACATTGCGGTTGTTTCAAAAGGAGAGCAACACGATTTCTGGCAGCAGGTGAAACGTGGCGCAATGGATGCGGCCACGGATTTCGACGTTGATGTTACATTTGAGGGACCTCCCACGGAATCTGATGTGCAAATTCAGGTTGAAATGCTCAATAATGCCATTTCCAAGGCGCCGGCGGCCATCGCGCTAGCGGCCCTGAATACCACGTCGGTGATCGACCAATTATCTGATTTGAAATCAAAAGGCATCCCCGTGATTGGTTTTGATTCCGGTGTGCCGGATGCACCCGAGGGTTCAATTCTTGCGAATGCTTCTACCAACAACTACGGCGCCGCGGGACTTGCCGCGGAGGAGATGTTCGGGATTATCCAAGCGAAAATTGAAGCCGCTACGGATTCCGCCCCTGTTAGAATCGTTGTTCTCAACCAGGATGCCGCCGGCGAATCTCTACTGAGCCGCGGTATGGGTTTCCGCGACACCATGGTGAAGCTAATCGACGAGAAAAGCAAACTTTCCAGAAGCGATATTTCCGTTATCGGAAATCCGGCCTATGTTGCCGCGGACAGCCCTAAAACCGGTAAGAAGGTTGTTATCGAAATGATTGTACCGGCATCCGCCGCTAATACCGATGCCGCAGCATCGGCATCTTCAGTTCTGAACAGGGTGGAAGATGATAATATTCTTGGTGTATTCTGCTCGAACGAGGCAACCGCTAAGGGTATTCTAGCCGCCACTAATGATGGTGCCGATCTAGCCAGCAAGTACGATATCGTAGTTATTGGCTTCGATGCTGGTGCTGGTCAGAAGAATGCGGTTCGCAAGGGACTTTTTGCTGGTTCGATTACTCAGGATCCCTACTCAATTGGTTATAAGGCCGTGGAGCTTGCCAACAAGGCTAGAAAGGGCGAAATGGTTGAAGATATAGACACTGGCGCTAAGTACTACACCGCCGAGAATATGGACGAGTCCGATATAGCTCCTCTTCTATATGATTGATGATTAGCGCAAATTCCTTGAGTGAAGATTAGCGGTTGCAAGTCCCCGGCTAAAGGCCGGGGCTTTTTTGTGCGGCAGATCTATTCATGAGGCCAGTTATACGGATATTCCTTACAAGCGATATACGCGGCATTGCTCTTTCGAGGGTTACTATCCCACTGACTATTGCAGGCGTCGGTGTAGATGGGGCGCAAGCGGCAGTATCCACGGCGAAAACAGCCTAATCCCTTGATCCCTTGACATTAGCGAGACAACTTATCTTATCTCCTTGTGATGTATATAATTATTCATTTTTACCCGCCTTGGCAACGCCAAGACGGGTATCCAGTAGACGATTAGACTGGCTACGCTTGGCAATACGACGCGTCACTTAAGTTATATACCCCAGAGTTTCTTATACTTATCCACATCCTCGGGAACCACCAATTCATATGGAATGTCCCATATTTTCGGAAGCTCCTCGCCGTTAACAGCTTTGATTGCAGCCTGAATACTCCCGGCACCCTGTCCATGCGCATCCTGGAAAACGCTTACATCCAGCTTGCCTCTTTCCATCAATTCAAGCGCACTAGGTGTGGCATCTATGCCTGCAATTATAACATCATCGAGCATGTCAACCTGCTCAAGCGCCATAATCGCACCAATTGCCATTTCATCGTTATTGGCGACAACCGCATCAAAACTAACACCAGATTGAATCCAATTCTGCATTAGTTGAAAACCCCTTTCTCTTTGCCAGTTTCCTGTAGCCTCCCTAACAATGTTGATTCCAGGGTATTGATGCACAACATTGTGGTTGCCCTCCGTTCTGAGGATTTGAGATTTATGACCCATTCTACCCCACATAATGATTACATCGCCTTTCCACCCAAGTAATTCGGCAACCCTTTCCATCTGAATTGTTCCGGCATAAAGAGAATCCGAACCAACATAGGTGGCTAAACGGCTAAATTCCGGTTCCTCTGGAACTCGATTTACCGCAATCATCGGAATGCGAACGCCATCGGTAGCATTCAGCAGGGGTCCAAGTGCATATGGGTCAACAGGTACTATGATTATCGCATTTACCTCTTGGGCAATAAGGGTATCAATTTGTACCTGCTGGATTGAGGAATCGTTTTTCGCATCCAACATTGTCAGTTTTACACCCTGCTTTCTTGCCTCGTTACGCATGCTTTCATGCATGTAGGACATCCATTCATCATCGAAGTTGGCGGCTGCCACTCCAATATGCAGTATATCCTTATCTCGTGAGCCACTGGCCCACAGTCCCACCGTAGCTCCAAAAACAAGGAACAAGGATAATAATGAAGCAATTCTTTTCATTTCTTCCACCTTATGAGATATAATCCACAACACAATATCGCCTATCTAGTCGCTATTATCGTATAAGTTCCATAATTATGAAAAATCTCGGCTAGCGTCAATAATCAACCTTTCCTCAGTTTCTAAGGTAGCAGGCACAGATCCTTTACGGAATGCTTGCTTACGCGGCCCCTCGACGAGGTAATCTAACTTAATTTCTGACCCAAGGAACAACCCGGCAAGCGTGGTGCCATGAATAAAGCCAAGCTTAATCCTACTTGAAATGTGGCATGTGAATCTACTGTACGGATTCACCCAGACGCTCTGACCGGCATCTTGCTTGCGCATAGCTGGACAACTTGTATGAAGTTATCCATTCGCCCTCGATGAGAACGGCAGATATCCGCGTATCCACAACCCATGGTCCAATTACACGTGACCAGAGTTATATGTTGAAGAGCAGATCCTCGTAGCTCGGATAGGGCCAAATGCGTTTGTCGGTAAGCTTCTCCAAAGCATCTCCGTAAATCCGCAGTTGTGCCATCGCGGGAACCACTTCCCTGTAGTAGGCGAAGGCCTGGGCCTTAACATCCTCTTCCATTGCAAGAGCCGAGTCCATCTTCACTCCCAGATTTTTTGATGCGCTAAGCAGACCATCAAGATTTTTTCCAATTTCCTTCAACTGAACCATCATTTCCTTACACTCCACGCCGTTCTTTTCCAATCCGGCGATAGTGTTGTTAAGACTTGCGGCATACTCAGCCACGGCCGGACATATCATCCTGTCGGCCATTTCCCTCATTACACCTGCCTCAATATTTATCTGCTTGCTGTAAGTTTCAAGATAAATTGTAACTCTGCTTCCCAGTTCGACGCGGCTTAGCACCTTGTGCTTCTCGAAAAGCTCCAGCGAATCGTCTTCGAGGTAGGTTAATAGGGCCTCCACCGAGGATTGAATATTCGGCAAACCTCGTCTCTTAGCCTCGGCCAACCACTCATCACTGTAACCGTTGCCGTTGAATACAACGCGGCGATGATTCCGGTAGTTCTCAAGAATAATATCTCGCGCCGTGGCCAGGGAATTGGCAGACGATTCGAGGCGGTCGGCTATATCGCTGAGAATTTCAGCCATAGCCGTATTGAGTACGGCATTAGGAGCGGCAATAGACTGCGACGAGCCGCACATACGAAATTCGAAGCGATTTCCGGTAAAGGCGAATGGACTTGTGCGATTCCTGTCGGTAACGTCCATAGGTAAATCGGGTAGGGAAGTTACACCAATTTGCATTGTTCTTCCCTCCTTCGTTTCAAATTTTTCATTTGCAATCAGTTTGTCGAGAATTGCGATCAACTGATCTCCCAGAAAAATTGAAATTATTGCCGGCGGCGCTTCATTAGCGCCGAGACGATGATCGTTTCCCGCATTTGCCGCGGATGCTCTAAGGATAGGGGCATAAACGTCCACGGCCTTGATTACTGAGGTAAAAAACAACAAGAAACGGGCATCTTCTTGAGGATTTTTTCCGGGCTTGCAAAGATTCACACCGGAAGAAGTGATTATATTCCAATTTATGTGTTTTCCTGAGCCGTTAACACCCGCGAAGGGCTTTTCGTGCAGAAGACACTCCAATCCGTGTCGTTCAGCCACCTTGGATAGAGTTTCCATCAGTAGTTGATTCCAGTCGGTAGCGATGCCGGCAGTCGAGAAAACCGTGGCAATTTCAAACTGATTCGGAGCCACCTCGTTGTGCTGGGTCTTAGCGCTAATGCCAAGTTTCCAAAGCTCTATATTCACCTCCGCCATAAAATCAGCCACTCTATCTTTGATAGCGCCGAAATAATGGTCGTCCATTTCCTGACCCTTTGCGCTCATCGTTCCAAAAACAGTTCTGCCGGTTAATCTGAGATCGGGTCTTGAGTCAAAGTACTCGCGATCGATTAAGAAGTATTCCTGCTCGGGTCCCGAGTATGCATTAACCCTCTTCTCATCTTCATAACCCATGGCATGCAAAACCCTAAGAGACTGCTTATTGAGCGCCTCTATCGATCGTAGCAAAGGCACCTTCTTATCAAGCGCCTCACCAGTGTAGGACACAAATGCGGTGGGAATACAAAGAGTCACCCGACTGCCGAATCGTTTAAGAAAGGCCGGCGAGCCGGTATCCCAGGCGGTATAGCCACGCGCCTCGAAAGTGGTTCGGAGTCCACCCGAGGGGAAAGAAGAGGCATCGGGCTCACCCATAATCAGTTCCTTGCCGGAGAACTCCATCAAAACCGTTCCATCCCTATTTGGAGAAATAAAGGAATCGTGCTTCTCAGCCGTGTAACCGGTTAGAGGTTGAAACCAATGTGTATAATGAGTCGCGCCCTTTTGCAGAGCCCAATCCTTCATTGCATTCGCAATAACTTCCGCAACTTCGGCAGAGAGCATCATCTCTCCGGCCTGCACGCTTTTGAACTGGCTGAACACTGATTTGGGCAAACGCTCCCGCATAATAGACTCGCTGAAGCAATTAACGCTGTAGACACTTTCTAAACTATCAAACTCAAGGTTGGGCATTCTATCCTCCGGGAATCAGTTCTATGGAGGGCAATGCTACAGGAGCATTGAATTTGAGCCAAGTCGGAAACGTTGTGTTTTTCGAATTTTGAAATAAGTTCCGGAGCCGGGAACTCTTTGTACGAGCAAGCGTTTATTTCAAATGCGTCGGGCTTCCAGGTAGTAGCGTTTTTCCGCCGCCTCGCCAATACTGAATGTTTTTCTGGGGAAAACTCCCACATCGACTATACGTCGGAAGAACGCGGTCTTATCAATTTCCGGTAGGATTATGCCGAGCCTCCGGCCGGCGCCGGAGCTAAGCAGCTCACGGACGGAATTTTTCCCGTGGATATAGTCTAAATAGGCTTCGGGCTGAAGTTCCAGATAGGAATCCAATGCCTCTTGCAAGGACTCGACAACAAGTCGGTCAGAAGGTATCCCGATTCTCCAGCGTTCCGAGTTTCCTTCCGAATCCAAAATCTCAAATTCTTTCGATGATAGCTTATTTTCGGCGCTAGGCATTATTGCAGCACCCATTCGCTTTCTTAAATGCGACTTGAGTTTGTCGGCCTGAACGCCAAACATCACCCGATGAATGGGATGAAATCTCAAACCCGGATCGTAAATATTCTCCACCTCAACCATGGCATAACGCATCGGATGATTCGACGGGCAAGTAGCCTTCCTCTCGAGCCAAACCTCACGCGCGGACGCCAGGGAATGATTGCCGTCTCCCACGGCGAAAAGCAAACCCGAACCGTCCAAGAGTTCTTCAAAAGCCGAAACTAGCGGCTCGGCTTCATCTTCCTCGACATGAAAACCGCTGATATGACCCCCATTTTGCATCAAATCAAAATCATAGATTTTCCTTCCCGCAATATGTACCGCCGTGCGAGCGGCATTCATCACTAGGTTGTTCGGATCATCAATAAGCATGATTGCATGCGGCAAATCGAGTGGAGCCATTCTACGCACCGCCATTCGCGGCGGCAGACGCTTCAGGATAGTGCCCTCGGTGGGTCTTATCAAACTCCGAGAATCTTCCGAAAAATCGTAGGCTTCAAGATCGATGGCCAAAACCAAACCCAAACGCCGGGGTACATGGAGAGTGGAACGATCCACCAGGACAAAACCCGGCGCAAGGTGTCTTAAAGCAGCATTCTGGATAAGCTCCAGCATAGCCGCTCGAGTCTTGCCGATCTGTTCATTCAAGTTATCATCTTCCAAGTTACACTCGGGAACAAAGAGATTCAAAGTGGAGGGCGCATTTCCCACCAATCGTCGAGTTTCCGCCCAGTAAGAGGGCTCGGACGAAAATTGATCGCAGGCTATAACAGCCCACTTCTCAAAGCTAATCCCTTCTCTTGGAATAAGAATCTCAGGGAATACAATGCCCAAACTCGAGAGGCGTTCACTAAGGCTTAGGTTCATATGGCTCCATGTCTTTTTCATCCACTATGTAGGGCACCTTGATGTTGTAACCCTTATAAACCATGAAAGTTTCGATTGAATCTATTCTATCTATCTTGTCTAGTTCCTCGCTTAGAAATCTCAGAAGGTCGAAACCCTGCTTGAGATGAACCATAACCACCAAATCGAAGCGGCCAGTCACCACGGCAACCGAAACAACCCTCTCGAGCCGACTGATTTCCTTGCCCTTGGCCAAATAATCCATGTCTTTGAGCTTCACGCCTAAGTAGGCGATTTGATGGTTTTTCATCGCCCCCGGATCAACGTAGCCCGAAATCTTCAGAATGCCATCCTCCATTAGTCTTCGAATCCTGTTTTTAACCGTATTTTCGGACACTCTCAGGGCCACTGCAATTTTCTTGTAGGATTTGCGCCCCTCCTGAAGGTGACCAATAATCCCCATGTTCAGTCGATCCAGTCGGACCATGGATCGCGTTACTTATTTTTGGCCGAGAAATCCGCCATGAACGCAATTAACCTATCCACGGCCTCCTCGGTTAGGGCGTTATAAATCGAGGCTCGACACCCGCCAACACTTCGATGTCCCTTTAAGCCAATCAGCCCCGCGTTGGTGGAGTCTTCGATGAATCGCGCCTCCAACTTTTCATTCTGCAGTCGCCAAACCACATTCATATCCGAACGAACAGACTTATTCACCGGACAGCGGTAGAATCCTTCGGAGGTATCGATGGCCTCGTAGAGCTTTGCAGCCTTTCGTGTATTCGCACTTGCTACAACGTCGGCTCCGCCTTGCTTCTTGACACCTTCAAGTACCAGTTTCATTCCCCAAATGGGGAACACCGGAGGTGTGTTATAAAGAGAATTGGCCTTCGCGTGTACCGAGTAGCTCAAATATGAGCCAAGATTTCTCGGACTCCTAGCGAGCAACTCATTTCGAATAATCACGATGGACACTCCGGCGGGTCCCAGATTCTTCTGCGCCCCCGCGTAGATAAGGCCAAACTTGCTAACGTCAATCGACCGGCTTAAGATGTCGCTAGACATATCCGCGACAACAGGAACATCCTGAAATTCAGGGAAGGATTTCCATTGCAGCCCCCCGATAGTCTCGTTACTGGTGATATGCAGATATGCCGCGCTGGGACTGGGTTTAATCGACTTTGGATCAGGCAGATTCGTGTAGTTTTCATCTACCCCATCATAAATCACATTTACATCACCCGCCTTCCTGGCTTCTCCAATCGCCTTATACGCCCATGCTCCGCTGTTGATGTAATCCGCTCTCTTTCCAGTTGGAAGTAAATTCATCGGCAGCATTGAGAACTGCAATGTAGCTCCCCCGCCAAGAAGCAGGATGGAATAATCCTCGGGCACACTCATCAGTTCCCTGATAAGGGTAATGGTTTCGGTATGAACCCTTCCATAAACCGCGCCGCGATGACTCACTTCCACCAGAGACAAACCCGTTTTTTGGTAATCCACCATCTCGGCGGCGAGTGACTCAAGAACATCCACGGGAATCATAGAAGGTCCTGCCGAAAAATTAACTGGACGACTCATGTTTTACTCCTGAAATACTATTATGGTACGATTCTCGTACCTTCAGCCCCCTCAAGGGCAGTGCTCAGATGCAGAGGATCGCTTATCAAACCTTCCCTACCCGTGGCTTGAACGAAATCCACGAGTGCCTGAATTTTTGGCAGCATACTTCCAGGCGCAAACTGCCCCTCGGCTGCAAGCGCTCGTGCCTCCGACACCGAAAGCAGATCTAATTCCCTTTGTGTCGGCTTTCCAAAATCCACACACACTTTTGGAACAGCCGTAGAGATAACAAGTTTATCCGCGTTTAGCGAACGGGCCAGAAGCGAGGCCGCCTTGTCCTTATCGATAACGGCTTCAACACCTTCGATTTTGCCGTTATCGCCCAAAACTACGGGAATCCCGCCACCCCCGGCGGCAATCGTGATTACACCCGACTCCACTAGAGCACGTATAACATCCAACTCGAGTATCTCTATCGGCTCGGGTGAAGGCACTACACGACGCCAGCCCCTGCCGGCGTCTTCCTTTACAACCCAACCGTCGGATTTGCTGCGCTCCCGTGCCTTCTTCGCATCCATGAAATTGCCAATGGGTTTAACCGGATCCAAGAATGCGGGGTCCTCTCTGTCAACCAGCACCTCCGTTACCACGGTCACCGCACTCCGTTCCTCAATTTCGTTTCTCATAGCCATTTGGATGTTATAACCGATGCCTCCTTGGCTATCGGCAACGCAGGAATCCAGGGGGATATCATGCAACTCGCCAAGAGACAATTCCACCCGACGCAGAATAAACCCCACTTGGGGACCATTGCCATGAACGATCGCGATATTGTATCCCTTGGAAATCAGCGGACCAAGGCTTTGCGCGGTCCGTCTGGCAGCCTGATACTGAGCAGATACCGAAACATGATTTGGATCCTCAATCAACGCATTGCCGCCAAGCGCAACAACCAGAATTTTTGACATTATTCCGACACTCCAATAAGCAAAAGTTATGATAACACCAAAAAAAGAAGGTGACAAGTGCTGAAAATGATATTATGCAGCGCTTATGTTCATATTTTTCGCAGTATTCAAGTTAATCACTGGACGAATTCAGATTCCTGAAGGACGAACTACTATTTCCGACGAAAACCACGAAAAAAAATAGATACCCAGTACCGCTCTTGATGGGAGAAGTGAAATTTGTGTTAAATTCGGAACTGATGAAAATTGTTATCGCATCGGATTCATACAAGGGCAGTAATACAAGTATGCGCGTCGCCGAATTGATTGAAGAGGGAGCCAAAGCTGTATTCCCTGAGGCCAATTACATCAAAATTCCTATTGCGGACGGGGGAGAAGGCACAGTCGAGGCTCTGACGAGCGGACTAGGCGGGAAAATTGAGCGGGTAAGGGTGCAGGATGCATTGGGTCGATCGGTAGATTCCTTCTATGGCGTTCTGGGTGATAAGGCAGTGCTTGAGATGGCAGCCGCGAGCGGTTTACCCCTACTTGCTAAGAGCGAGAGGAATCCGTTGATAGCGAGTACCTTCGGCACCGGGCAACTGCTACTCGCGGCTCTGAACGCGGGTTACAGAAATATTACAATAGGCATCGGAGGATCGGCCACGAACGATGGGGGGGCGGGAATGGCCCGTGCGCTGGGTTATCAATTTCTCGATGCGGAAGGCAGAGAGCTTCCAGAAGGTGGAGCCGCATTAGCGGAACTCAAACAATTAAACGATTCAAAAGTTAGCCCTCTATTGCAGGAAGCGAGAATCAATGTGGCCTGCGATGTGGATAATCCCCTCTTAGGGCCAAACGGCGCCTCTACCATCTACGGGCCACAAAAAGGAGCAGATAAGGCAGCGTTAGGAAGGTTGGAGAAGGCCCTTGCAAATTTTGCCGATGTGGTAGAACGCTGGAAAGGTTTAGAATTGCGAAATAGCCCCGGAGCCGGAGCCGCGGGCGGACTGGGCTTTGGTTTGATGACCTTTTGCGATGCTTGCATAGAAAGTGGGATAGATACCATACTCGACTTGGTGGACTTTGAAAGCCGACTCCAGGGAGCCCATCTAGTTATTACCGGTGAAGGCAAAATAGACGGTCAGTCTATTCGCGGCAAGGTGCCAGTTGGAGTCGCCATTCGAGCCGGAAAGTGCGGCATCCCTGTACTGGCCATCGTTGGCGATATCGGTGCGAATGCAAAGAGGGTGTTCAATTACGGGATAGATTCGATTATGAGCACCGTGGACCGCGCCATGGGAATGGATGAGGCGATGGCTCGTTCCTCGGAAACCCTCCGAGATGCCGCACGGCGGGCCTGTATGATGATACGCATCGGAATGAGAATAGCGGAGTCCTAAGAAATCATCCTTTGTTGGATTACTGTGCTCCAAAAAGGCGGATTTGGGAAGAGGTTTGCTTGTTTTCCATAGGTAGTAAATTTTTACGCGGCATTTCCCAGATGGTAAAAAGAGTGCTGGGGATTACTCTGATTTTTGGCCGAGATTCAGGAGAGGCAAAGCGATATCAAAAGGAACCAGCCTTGTAGTGATAAGCATCCAAGCTCACGCGCTCGGCGGAAGGAATCAAAGATGAAAAAGTCTAATCTTCCACAATGCCGCTGCCATCTAAGCCTGATCATCTGCGGTATAATCCTATCAGCTAAGTCCTTGGATGCCGCCGATAACTGGGGAGCCGCGCATGGCCCTCTTGGAGGAAGGAACCTCCACGCACCTCAAGTACCCTGGTTCAGTTTTCCCGCCAATTCAGCCGCGCCCTTACCTCCCGGGACAATTCGCTCCGGCATCGCTCTTTATTTTCTAAACGAGTTTGTTAGCAAAAAGCTCGATAAGGCTGATTACCTTTCCATTGTTAACACCGAGAAACTCAGCGCGGATAGACAGAGAGAATTAATCCTTATCGACTATGAAAGTACGGTTGCGGAGCTTAGCTTCGATTGGCAGGCATTCGATTCGTGGCGGTTTAGCGCGGATTGGCGCATACACTTCCGATACGGAGGTTTTTGCGATGGTTTCATTGAGTGGTGGCATGAGCTTCTTGGGGTGCCAAATGCTAATCGTGAGTATTACGACAGTAACCGCTCGTACTGGAACATCAGGAATGAGTCACAGTGGCAGGGCAGAGGTACGGTTGTCGGACCTGGTGACCTCGATTTACAGGCTCTTTGGAGCCTTTGGAGCAATTCAAAATTATCCTTTGCCACTGTTTTTGCGTTCAAGGTGCCAATAGGGCGCGGCGAGCTTCGATTCGGTTCTGGTTATCCGGATATCGGCGCGGCTCTCCTTCTCGATTGGCACCCGTGGAATCGTTGGGGGTTCTATCTGAACGCCGGCATTATCATTCCGCTGGCTGGTGAGGGAGGCTTGATGGTCCAAGCAATTCCCGCGGTGGAATTTCGTATAAGTCCCGATGTTTCAATTCTCACCCAATTTAACATTCAAAGCATGCCCTTCAGGGGCGAGGTACAGTTTACACATCGACTTTTCGGACGAAGCACCCTATTCACTCTACCCCAAACCAATCTCAAAATAGGGCTGAAAGGACATATCGGCCGCTTTGGCTGGGAGGCCTATATAGAGGAAGATACCTTCACCTGGGAGGGCCCCGACATCCTCCTCTACTTAGGTGCCACCTGGAGTTTTAAGGCCCCCCCGGAAGCCGCCGTGTCTCCAAAAAAGCAATTCCCTATTCACAGCCCATGATATACCTGATTTGCGGCGAGAAAAACGAGGGGAAAACCGCCCTGCTCAGGCAGATATTTCCCACTGTAAAAAATGCATACGGCTTCGTCGCTGACAAGGAGTTCGATTGCGACACCCTGATTGCGTACAATCTTGTGAATCTTCGTAGCGGAGTTGGCATCATCCTGGCCCAGATTCGCACCGCGACGAGTGGATGTGCTGCCGAGAGCCTTATCCATGGATCTTTTTGCTTCAATAGGGCCGGTTTCGTCTGGGCAAGAGAGGTTTTCGAAGATGCACTGAAGGCAGGGGCCGATGCATTTTTTCTCGACGAAGTCGGAGAAATCGAGTTGGGCGCCGGAGGTCACTCAAAGCTCGTACACACGGCCCTAAAATCGAATATGGATATATACATGACGGTTCGCAACTCCAATTTCAAGAACGTAGTCCGCGTGTTCGGAATAAAGGAATATACACGAATCAAGCCTCGGTTCAATTCCAGCCGTGCGGCTATTGCTTTCTAACCACGGCGCCGCATCCAAATAGCCGGCAACAGTACTGTAGCCGGCGGTAGGTGCCACAATTCCACCGCCACATCACGAGGATAACAATTGCGCGTTTCCACTCAAGTCAACGCTGATTGGTACTGCTTCAGTACTCTACTTTCTAATCAGTTCAACGCCGGGATGCGACAAAACGAGGGCTCCGATGTGTGCATGAACTCAGGCCTCCGCCAATGCGTAGATGGACATAACATCTTTCTTGTCGAGTTTCTTTACTTCTCCGAGGGGACCGCTGCGTACGGCCTTTTCGGCCATCACTTCATAGCGATTATCCTTTACTCCCAACGCTTTGAGGCTTGTCGGCATTCCGATGGAATCGTAAAAGCTCTTATGACGCCTTATTCCCTCGACCGCTATTTGCTCGTCCTCTCCGGCAACGTATTCCACATTCCAAACCCGCAGCGCAAACTGCACCGATTTCGACAAATTCTCCTTCAGTACGTATTCCATCCATGCGGGAAATACGACTGCCAAACCCGCGCCATGAGCCACATCATACTGAGCGGATAGCTCATGCTCGATGCGATGACTGGCCCAGTCGCCCGTACGGCCAAGGCCGACAAGATCGATGTGAGCTAAGGTGCCGGCCCACATTAACTCGGCTCTTCCTGCATAGTCCGTGGGATTGGTTAAAACCTTGGGTGCGGTAATGATAATGCAGCGCAGAACTGCCTCGCATAGTCTGTCGCTAAGATCAACGTCTTCGGTATGGGTGAAATAGCGTTCCATTACGTGGGAAATCATATCGGTAATACCGCAGGCCGTCTGAAATGGGCTAAGAGTGTAAGTAAGCTCGGGATTCATCAGGCTAAACACCGGTCGCATCAGATCGTGTTCACAGTCAAATTTCGATTTGCTTGGAACATCGGTAATTACGGAACTCGTACTGCCTTCGCTGCCCGCTGCTGGGATCGTAAGAACAACGCCCACAGGGAGCGCCGCGGCCACTGTGGCCTTCTCGGTAAAGAAGTCCCATACGTCGCCCGAATATGGTACCCCAATAGCGATTGCCTTGGCCGAATCTATCACACTTCCGCCGCCCACGGCTAGAACGCCGGTAACTCCTTGAGAGCGACAGAGTTCTATGCCCTTTCTAACCAATGCCAAGCTGGGATTGGGCTTAACCCCTCCCAATTCGATGATTTTGGCGTTCGTTTTAGCTAGGTACTCTTTTACCCGCTCGTAGAGGCCGGATTTCACGATGCTACCACCCCCATAGTGCAGTAAAATCACTTTGCCAAGCTTTGGACTCTCCTCGACTAGAGATGCTTCAGCATTGCGACCGAAAACAAACTGGGTTGGGCTTACATATCTGAAATTGAGCATATTCCCTCCATGCTCGTATACTATTTCTCTTGGGTTACAGTTGCAAGCCAATGAATTCCAATGGCAATGCTATCGCTTACTGCCATAGCTCAGGATAGGTTCCGATAACGGCTTCGAGATGCACAGCATAGTCTTCGAGGTTTTGTAAAATCTTCAGTTCCGACGTTGCAAGCCCCGTGTCTGCCTTTCGCTCCGCGAGTCGAATCTTATAAGAATTCAAACCCAATCCGTAGGCAAGCGGTGGTTTTGCCAGGCGGGAGCCGCAGAACTTTCCCCATTGTCGCAGCTCTTGCTCGTTTAACAGTTCCGGAAAATTTCGCCCAACATATCGCTGTATCATCTCTGGGATTCTGGCATCCTCGAAGTGATAATTCAGTTCTTTCAGTTTTTTGGGTGAGATTTTGGAAAACCTCTTCAGCACTTGCTTGTCTTCGTTGGGAAAGAAGCCCTCATAGATTTGAAAGTCCGAATCTGTCGTTTTGACTTTTTGCGGCTGATCCGCTCCGTGCCGCCTGGCAAAGACGCTCAAAACCTTCTCCTCTAAACCATCGTGTGCCCACAGCCTTTTGCATCTATCAACGGCAAGATAGACATTGATCCTCAATCGTTGAGCGGCTCTGTTGGTTAGCTCCGACATAGGAGCGAGAAAGGGGCACTTGTTTGTTTTGATGTGTCTTAGAGGAATTCGCTCTAACTCGAATTTATCTAATTCGCTTTGAGAGAAAAAAACGCGACTGCACACTTCTTCGATGTCTAAATCAAATAAGGGCTGTGGATCGGCGCTCAAGTCAAATGCGTAGAGCGTATTTGGATGGATTGGGCTATATGCTATCGGACAAATCAGGCTCGTATTCCCTCTACCTTTTAAATTTGCATAGCTGGTGTAGATTAACGGCGCTCCATCCTCCGATTCGACAAGACTGCGAATTGCCTCCTTTCCACGATGTCGGAGTGCCAAATCGAATAGCCTAGGCTGCCTCTCTTTCAGAAGGCGGGCTAAACCAATCGTTGCGTAAACATCCGAAAGGGCATCGTGAGACTTTTCGTGTTTTATACCATTAGCCCTGGCCAGCAGCTCCAGCCTCACCGGAATTTTACCCTTTTCCATGGGAGGCCAATTCATATCCCTTGGCCGCAAATCTCTAGTAGCTCTTGTAAGATCTATTAGGTCCCAGCGGGAATTCCCATTCTCCCATTCCCGCGCGTAGGGATCGCGCAAATTGCGGTAGTAAAGATTCCGAATGAATTCATCGTCAAAGGCAATCGAGTTGTAGCCAACCGCACAGGTATCAGGAACAGTAAGATGCTTGTCGATTGCCTCTACTAACTCCGCCTCGGGTATTCCCAACTTGTTTGCAATTTGCGGGGTGATTCCGGTTATCAGACAGGCATCTATATCCGGCAGATAATCGGGGCTCAGTCTGCCATAGACTACAACCGGTTCTCCGATAATCTGTAAGTTTTCGTCAGTCCGCACGCCGGCGAACTGGGCGATCCTATCGTATTGTGGATTCAGCCCGAAGGTTTCCAAATCATACCAAAAAAAAGTCACGCGGCCTCCACCGAGTCTAATTCTAGCATAATGTTTCCCTTTAGTTGCCAAGACAACTATCAGGCCCTGAAGTTGATAGTTACCTCCGGCAGTTGAAAGTTCGCGAGAATTCATAGATTGGGCTATGCCTGTCCTACTCTCCGAGGAAATCTAGGCTGATCGGGAATCTAGGTTCACGTGCTTTGCTTGTTCGCAAGCGCATACAGATTGCCGGTGAGGGGGATGTCGCTGAGTGGATTTTACGGCGGCGAGCAGGCTGAAGCGTGGAGTGCGAAAAGGTATCATTATTCGCACGGCGTCGAAGTTGTTAACTGGGAAACAAGTCTAGAGTATTCGCTGGTGTTTTTTAATACCAACAGGGTTCGGTGCCCGTGTACTATATGATATCGTATGAGAGGCTTTGATGGTGAGGAATGGTATGGCATTGAG
>Ga0056129_1000047_pt1 | contig 29051 bp, 18 predicted proteins | sample WorMetLIZISLAND1_FD_71118 | JGI IMG/M metagenome (GOLD analysis project Ga0056129, IMG submission 71118) | Marine gutless worms symbiont microbial communities from Max Planck institute for Marine Microbiology, Germany - Olavius loisae LIZARD... ...
AATGCCATCCACGCCATGCTCGAGAACCGAACACCCTGTGACAGTTGCCGCTTCTACACACCAACCGAGACGGCTGACAACACCACCTAAAATTGGATTTGCTCGGGGATAGAGTATCTATGCGCTTAAAAATTAACTACTACCAAAAATGGGGAAATAAAATTAGATGTCCTTTATTTTTTGGCTTCTACGTCCCTGCCTATCTCAGTTTGGCACCCCGGCACCCCTCCCCCTCAGGGGATATATCAACCGCCCGTTTCTGGCAATATAACATTTCCTCATACACCAGACTATTATCAAATGCTTCTTCGTCAGCATGGTCAGTTATTATCACTCGACTATTCCGAATAGCATTAATTATATTTTCTCATTTCCACACTTATATTTCTTCTGGCCTAACGCCCAAGCCCAGCCAAGGGAGACCATTTAGCGGCCTGACATCGGCTATAGCGCAGCAACAAAATAGGTGTCCTTTTCTTGTTTCTTTCACCCATATTACCCCCGACGCAGCTAGTCTGCGAGGACCTCGCGCTAAGCATAGGTTGGATTAGGCGCGCTACCAGATTCCGAAGAACACAAACTCCGTCGAACGGCGTAACCCAACACGTCAGACTTGTCCTGCGCGGGGGAGATGCTTTTCCAACAACCAACACCAAATAACCCAGGACTGTGCGTATCCGGATGCACGACGTCTAGGATTAACTTCATAATAAGATGAGAAGAGGAGCCTTTGTGTCTCCTACGGCATACTTCAACAATCAATGGCTTAGAATCGATTTTCTGGTAAAAATACCTATTCAAGATCAAGACCCTCATCTTATCGTAGCGTGTGGCGACACGCCGGAAGTGTTTGATGCGGTTGAAAAAGCGTTCAACGGGATTACGAGCTTTGTGAGGAATTACCGCCTGCACTCCGTGGTCGTGGAAGGTCGCTTCCACGAACGATTGGTTGTCGTGGCCGCTCTCCGATTAGCTAGACCGGCTGCTCATCCAGACACATCACTAGACGCTTCTTTGCAGGCGCGGGGAACAGGAACCACGGAAGATACGAAAACCACGAATGGACACGAATTCTCATGCGCGTGAATTCGTGTCCATTCGTGGTTTCTTAGGTCTGAATTCGACGCGGCGTACGCGCACTGTCTACAAAAAACTCATGCCTCGTCGGTTGTTTGAGGCAAAGCCTCGCTAGAAGCTATTGCAACCTGATGAATCGGCGCTTGATTGCCTAACCCTGTGGCCCCGACACCCAGGCATCCCCTGAGGTACAGGAGCGGTCACCTGCTCATAACCGACGGGAATCTTAAACAAGTCGTCGGACTGTTTGCCGACGCGGATGTTCTTCAGCTCGCTGACCATACCTCCGGGAAACTCCTGGCGCACAGCAAACTTGAACTCAGGATCGAACCACTGGAAGATCCGCGTCTCCGGTCGACCAGGCATGGTCGCGACCAGCTCCCATTTCTCGCCCCGACGCCCATTCAGCTCTTCCGTGGCAACGAACTTGATCTCCCGAGTCTGCCCGTCGGGCATCTCTTGACGCAGAGGAATGTGCCGTTCCTTATCGATCCACTGGGTGCTCTTCATAGTCTGTTTCTGGTGGGAAGCGACTATCTCCCATTTGATAGCCATGCGCCCGTTGATCTCCTCTTCCCCAAGCTGCCGACAAGTCAGTCTCGGCATACCGGTACAGGGATCCTTAGCCTGGATAGGCTGCGCACCTGGCATCGCACCGACTGCACTGTTCAGTTTGCCCAGCAGTCGCTCCATGTATTTCTTCTGGTCCGGGAACAGCATCCACTCGATACCGCGATCCTCATCGATTATCCGGATGATCTGTCGTCCCTGGTGGGATAGCTCGGTGCGTACTCGCTTGTCGCCCACAAACAGCTTGCCGGCGGATGTCTCTCCCCATGGTCCGTGCTGGAACATCTCGGCAGAGAATTCGGTGCCGGCGAGCACTGCACCGGAAGTCGCTGCCAACAGCCCAATGGCCAGCGAGCGCCAAATCGTCGATATCGCAGTCTTCATCTTGGTTTCACCCCCGTTCATCGGTTTGGAAGGCGTTTAGGTCCGGGACATCAATCAAAGCTCATCATCCGCTTTGAGGCGTATGCCGCGCCGCCTGGGTTTTTTCTGGACCGACGCCGTCATTGTCGTTTTCAGCTCGTCCGTAGCCTTCTTTTCCACTGGTTTCTTCACGGCAGTACGCTCTTTGCCGGTAGCGTCGGCGGTCGCTTCGCCGGTTGCCTCTTTCTGCATTGTCTCCGCAGGCTTGCTCGCTGCTGCAGCATTATCCGCCAGCGTCAAGACCGACGCACCAGCGGTCGGGGGGGCGGCGGCTGAATCGCCTGATCGATCCCCCTCACCCGTGTCCGGCACCGTCGGCAGCTTAGGCGTGGGCTGCTTTTTTTTCACCAGGTCCTTCAGGAAATCGTACAACAGCAGAAAGAGCCCACGGATCAGATAGAAGCCGAGGATGATCCCTTCCTTCAGGTATCCCCAGGCCTTGGTTAAGATGCCGGCCCACGGCTCTTCCTTCTTAGGCTCCTGCTCGACCTTTTGCTCCTCCTTGGCCGCTGCCGTTGCGTAGGGCACGCTGGCGCTGGATGGTGGGATCACCGCTGCTACTTCGTACAGATCTTTGCTAGCGGCGACGCAACCCAAGGGGATCACAATGAGTGTGAGCACGGTCGAGACTAACACCCCAGAGGCCAGTGAAATCGCCATGCCCTGGAAGATCGGATCGGTAAAGATAACGCTGGAACCCGCCACTAGCGCCAGGGCGGTAATCACGATGGGGCGGGTCCGGGTCTTACAGGCCCGGATAACGGCCTCGGCTACGGGTACCCCCTTTTGCACCTCGTGGGTCGAGAAGTCTACGAGCAGGATCGAGTTACGCACAATGATGCCGGCTAGGGCGATCCAGCCGATCATCGAGGTTGCAGTGAACTCACCCCCAAGTCCGAGTTTAAACATAATCAGGTGGGCCGGGATGATTCCTAACAGGGTTAGGGGAATGGGTGCCATAATCACCAAGGGGATGCGGAAGTTTCCGAACTCCCAGACCACCAGGATATAGATGAGCACCAGGGCGACCATGAAGGCAGCCCCCATGTCGCGGAAGGTCTCATAGGTAACCGTCCACTCGCCGCTCCACTCCCAGGCCGAATAGCGGTCATTGGGGGGGGGGGCGATCCAGTAGACTTGCGGAACCGAACCATCCGGTGCTTTATAGTCGGCGGCGTCCATCGCATCCTGGATCTGGAACATGGCATAGACGGGTGCGGCCAGGGTACCGCCTACGTCGGCTACTACGAACTCGACCGCACGCAGGTCCTTGCGGTAGATGATGGCCTCCTCGGGTACACGCTGGAAGGCCCCGAGCTCCCGCAATGGGATAGTGAAGCCGCTGTTGGATTGGATCGGCAGATCACCCAGACGTTCGATCTGAGACCGCTCCGCCAGAGGGACCTGCACGACGATCTTGATGGGCTCGTGGCCCGCTTTCTGCTTGACGTCCCCGATCGGGGCTGCGCCCAAGGCCATAGCCAGGTTGCGATTGATGGTGTCGACAGAGATACCGCGGCGCACTGCCTTTTCGGTATCCACGTCGAAGCGCCAATAATCGTAGGTGCCGCGCAGGTAGTTGTCTACGTCGCGGGCACTCTCGGCCTGGGTGAAGAACTCAGTCATGTCACGCGCGAACTGGCGGCGGATCTCCGGTGTCGGGCCGTGGATCTCCGCTACTACCGACTGCAGTACCGGAGGTCCCGGCGGCATCTCGACGACGGCGATATTGGCACTGGCTTCCTTGGCCAGGTCTGTCAGCATTTCCCGCGCTCTAACCGCCAGCTCGTGACTGCTCCGCTCGCGGTCGTTTTTGTGCAGGAGCTGTACCTGGAGCTCACCCTGCCAGGGGTTAGACCGCATGTAATAGTGTCGCACCATGCCGTTGAAATCGAAGGGCCGTGCCGTGCCCGCGTAGAGCTGGATGGCCGTCACCTCCGGCAGGGTACGCAGCGCCTCCGCCATACGTTGCGCGAGGTTGGCGGTAACCGGCAGGGCCGTGCCCTCTGGCATGTCGATCACGACCGAAAACTCCGGCTTGTTGTCCAGAGGCAGCATCTTCACCGGTACCCACTTGAAGTAGAAGAAAGCGCAGGTGAAGAGGAAGATACACCAGAGGACAAGGCGAAAGAGGATCCGTTTGCCCTTGCCTTCCATGAGGGGGATCAGGACCTTACGAAAGCCCTTCTCGAGTCTCTCCGCTCCCTTATGCTCGCGTTTTTCCGCCGTCTCCAGGTAGCGCATGGAAGGCCGTAACCACTTGGACAAGGCAAAATAGGGGGTGAATACGAAGGCGGCGAATAGGGAAATGAACATGGCCACCGAACCCAGGGCTGGGATCGGCTCCATGTAGGGCCCCATCATGCCGCTCACGAAGCCCATGGGCAGCAGCGCGGCGATGACGGTAAAGGTGGCGAGAATGGTCGGGTTACCCACCTCGCGCACCGCGTCCACCGCGGTCTCGTCATCGGTGCGCCCCTCCTCCAACCAGCGCCGGTAGATGTTCTCAATCACCACGATAGCATCATCCACCAGAATGCCGATGGAGAAGATGAGGGCGAACAGGCTCACCCGGTCGATGGTGTACTCCCAGACCCAGGCAGTAAAGATGGTCATGAGCAGGACCACCGGGATGACCAGCAGCACCACGATGGCTGGCCGTAGGGCCCGGAATGCCCCCCACACCAGCAGGAAGACGAAGAAGGTGGCGATGAACAACTTCTTGATCAGGTCCGAGACTTTGTCATCCGCGGTTTCTCCATAGTTGCGGGTAATGCTGACCTCCACATTGTTTGGGATACGCTCGCCCCTGATCTGTTCCACGCGTTCGATAATGGCGTTGGCGACGGTGACCCCGTTGGTCAACTCCTTCTTGGCGATGGCGATGGTGACCGCAGGTACCCCATCGGCTTTCAGACCTTCCGGTGCGGCCGGTCCGGTGTAGTAGGCCACCAGCTGCTTGGCGTCTTCCGGACCCTGGACGACCCGCGCCACATCGCGCACATAGATGGGAACATTCTGGTGGGTTCCTACCACCAGCCGATTGATCTCGTCGGCGCTCTTGAGAAAGGAGCCGGTGGTCACCGAGAAATAGGCGCCGCTTGACTCCACCCCGCCGGCCGTAGTCTTGGCGTTGGCGGTTTTGAGGGTCTGGGCGACCTGATCCAGGCTGATGCCGTAGCCGGACAGGCGTTCAGGATAGACGTCCACCGTCACCTGCTCACGGCGCCCACCCACGATAAAGGCGTTGCCCGTGTCCTTGACCTCCTTGGCTGCCTGGAGCACATCCTGGGCGAGGAGGCGCAGCTGACCGTCGTCCACGTCCGGTTGGCCGTCCTGGTCCATATCTTTCGACCACAAGGTGAGGGTGACGATGGGCACGTCGTCGACGCCCTTGCTCTTGACCAAGGGCGGCATAACCCCCGGTGGGATCTTATCCATGTTGGAGGCGAGCTTGTCGTTCACCTTCACCAACGACGGACCCATCCGCTCCCCCACGTCGAACTCGACGGTGACCAATCCCGTGTTGCGTTGGGATACCGAGTAGACGTGCTTGACCCCCGGAATCTCGCTCATGATGCGCTCAAGCGGCTGCATCGCTAGGTTCGATACCTGCTGGGCAGAGGCCCCCGGATACTGCACCATGATGTCGATCATGGGTACCGAGATCTGGGGATCCTCCTGGCGGGGTGTCATCACCAGACCGAGTAGGCCCATCAGGAGCATCGAGATATAGAACAGGGGCGAGAGGGGAGAGCGGATAAAAAACCGTGCCGTACGCCCGGCGATTCCGAGGCTTTCCTCCGTGTACTTAGGTTTCCGACCCTCGGGACTCGTCAGGGTCTGGTCTTCATTCATCGTTCACTATGCCCATGTTATATGTGGGTTTTCGGAAGCCTAGGAACTCTCATCGCACCCGACCTCACGCCGTGGCGGCGAGAGCTCACGAGTATGCATGGAACATTCCGGGCGGAAACGCGGGGTCAGGAGAGAAACGATGCAGCCTGGCAACACAACGCCGTCGACACAGGTACGAGGCGTGCCCGCGATCTGAGAATCCCGGCGTGAACAGATAACCTCCAACGGACCGGCTCCAGAGCGTGGGGGACTGCACCGATTGAGAGTCGATGGGTGCCCGACCCGCATCAACGCTCTGCGTTAGGCTGGCGTTGTTGCTGGGTGGACCAACCGGCGGCGACCCCCGGTGGCGGATCTGCCAGGATCCGTTCGTCCGGACGCAGGCCGCTGAGCACGGCAATCAAGCCATCCGGAAGCGGCTCCCCGACCCGGATGAGGCGCAGTTCGGCATTGCCCTGTCCGTCGAGCACATAGACTCCCGGTAGGCTGCCGTTGTAGCGAATCGCCGACTCGGGGATGACCGGGTTAGTGCGCATGGGGGCCTGGAAATTCGGTACCAGAACCTTGGCGTACATCCCCGGCTCGGACACGCCCTGGGGTAGGTCGAGCTTGATCTTGACCGTATGCCGCTGGGGATCGGCCATGGGGAAGATCTGCGCCACTCGGGCTGGCACTCGCCGGTGGTTCACGTCGAGCTCGACGTGGAGCATAACGCCCTCGCGCAAACCCGGCCGCAATCGCGCCGGAACGTCCACCTCCACCTGGAGGTACTGGACGTCGGCATAATTGAGCAGGGGTTGACCGGGCTGAACCGTATCGCCGACCTCGATGAATTTCTTGACGATGACACCGTCGAAGGGCGCGATGCTGCGGGCGTCACGCAGCTTAGAATCCAGCGCTTGCAGTTCCGCCTGCAGCCGCATGAGGGCGCTGCGCGCCTGCTCGATCTGGGTGCCGGAGGAATAGAGGTCTGCAGACAATTCCGCGCCCCAGGCGCGTTCCCCCATGAAATCCTCCATGGGGCGGGTGAACATCTGATCGAACAAATGCGGAACGCCCATGCCGCCTGGAGGGATGCGGGAGCGTGGCGCGAAGATCTCGCGGTTGTACTGCATGCCGGCATTGCGCAGTGCGGCATCGGCGCTTTGCATCTGGGCCAGCAGGGCTTGGCGGTTGGCAAGCAGCTCACGGTCGTCGAGGGAGGCGAGCAAGTCGCTCTCCTCGAAGGCATCACCCTCAATGCCGGCAAGGTATTTGACCCTGCCCGGCAGCTGGGCGGCGAAGGTTACCTCTTTGTAAGGGATAACGGTCCCACCCACCGAGACGGTGGGGGTTCCCTCGGCCTGCTTCACCACGAATTCACCGCCCGGAGGAACCGCCGCAACGGCCTGCGCCGCTACCAGCAAACCCGCTACCAGCAATCCGCGAACCATCGATAATCCCATATGCCTTGCTACCCGAGGTGATCTGCTGATGCAACGAAATGAGAATTATCACCAAATCAATCGACGCCCGCAAGCGCGGGCATCGATTTAGTGCATAAAAATCAGGTGCCTGATGCAATTTCGCCGTCTCACTCGCCTACGGCGGGTCGGCAGGAAATTACCGGACACTTTAATCGATGGGGAAACAGTAGCCATTCAGGAAATGACCCGGAGGTCATGCCTGATTCCGACAGCGGTTCTTCACAATTAATTCCGGACTCAGCTCCACTTCTTCCTCGTAGAATCGACTCATTGATGATCGGATTATCGGATATGCCATTCTTCTAGTCCGCCGATACCCATTTTCACTGTTGCCCGATCAGAAATAATTTGGCGTAATTCAGTAGTTATGGGCGTAATCGCCGAAGCCACTATCGCAGTGGATGCGTTATCGTAGGAAAGCTAGGCAGCTTGACAGGCTCTTTCGTGGCCGATCCAAGGGCCTACGCGGGCCCTATCAGCTTTGCTGAGCAACAGAGGAGGAACCGCAGTGCAAGCAGTGCGCATTGCCACCCCAGAGAACCTTAATCCAAGTATTTGATGCAAGCCTCTTGCTCCGGTCCTCTTGCTCCGGCAAGTGCTCGAAAATGGCGATTCCTTTCGAACCCATAACTACTGATTCCGAAAGAGTTTCGACGCAACCATTGTTGCTGATTACTAGGTTGATCTTCCCCAGATTCCGCCACCCAAGCTGGTTGAGTAGCCCAAAATTTCGCAGATCGACATTACTGAACACAGATAGCCTCAGGTTGCCAGATCGATCCTTGCCCGTTCGATTTTAGTTTAGCGAAGTAGCGGAAGATCTCAGCAGCTTGCCGGACATGAGGGAGCCTTGAAAGATCCGCCTTCTCAGTACGCTTCGCTATCGGTGTAGATCCGCAGTACGCCCTGACTCTCGTCCATGATCGCGTCTGCCCGAAAGGCACGCAGCCGATCCGGTTCGTACGACGGTCGTGCCAGTCTGGGGCGTTCCAACGCGTATCCAAGGCGCTAGGCGCGACCATTGCCGTTTGGAGGGTACCATTTTCGTTAGGTTAACCGATCTGGCGGTCCCAATCACACACTCGGATAAAGCGAATCCTTGACCTTCGGTTGCTTTATACTTGCTTGTCAACTTCGATTGTAGTCGTTTATGCACCCGCTGTTTCTACCATCCACGGCACTGGATTCTGGCACCCTACTGCTAGTAATGACGCGGTAGGGCTTGAACAGTTACATTTGGTTACCCCGGTGCCGACACAAACAGCCATCGTCCCGGACGCCGTTTAGGTATAAGTTTCATCTAAACATAGATAGGGGCAGCCGGATCCGAACCTCCTCACCTGATTCCTGACCGCGCTTCAAAGCCATGAGGAACCATCGATGCATCCTTGCACCAACGCCGTTGAGCAACGACTGAAGAACCTGGAAGCCCATCTGGAACAGGAGAACCCGGTGCTTCTCGGCACGGTTCAGAGCTTTCGCACCCTAGATCGGGTCGCTCATGGTATGGGGCTGCTCACGAAGAACCAATCCTACGCGACCCAGATCCCGTGGTGGCCTCTGATTTCGGTGCTCGGGACCTTTTCTGCCGGTAAGTCCACCTTCATCAATCACTTCCTCGACAGCAAATTGCAGCGAACGGGTAATCAGGCGGTGGATGACCGTTTCACCGTCATCTGTTACAGTCGCGAGTCGACGGACCATGCCCTGCCAGGGGTTGCCCTTGATTCGGACCCGCGCTTCCCTCTCTATCAGATATCCAAGGACATCGAGTTGGTATCCGAAGGGGAAGGCGAGCGTATCGATACCTACCTGCAGCTCAAGGCCAGCCCCAGTGAGCGACTGCGGGGCAGGATTCTGATCGATTCTCCGGGCTTCGATGCTGATGCCCAGCGCACAGCGACGCTGCGTATTGTCGATCACATCATCGACCTGTCCGATCTGGTGCTGGTGTTCTTCGATGCCCGCCACCCGGAACCAGGGGCCATGCGCGATACCTTGAAGCACCTGGTCGCCGATACCATCGGACGGCCGGACGCCGGCAAATTCCTCTATATTCTCAACCAGCTCGACACCACGGCGGGAGAGGACAATCCCGAGGATGTGGTCGCCGCCTGGCAACGAGCTATCGGTGAGGAGGGCCTGACTGCTGGGCGCTTCTATACCATCTATAACCCTGACGCCGCTATCCCCATCGAGGACGTGGCCAAGTGCACCCGGTATGAGGAGAAACGGGACCAAGACCTGAAGGAGATCCACCGGCGCATACATAAGGTGGAGGTTGAGCGGGCCTATCGTATTGTCAGCGCTGCGGACAGAACCGCTAAGGACATCGAAGGGCGTACCGTACCCTTTCTCCAGCGAGCGATAGACCGCTGGCGCAGACGTACCCTGTGGGGCGACGGGATCGTCCTGGGTCTGGCCCTGATCACCTTCTTGCTGGCCTGGATCTTCCGGGGCGACGGACTGTCAGTACTCCGGGGTGCCACGGATACCTCCTGGGTGACCCCGACCCTGATTATCGTGGCCCTCGTCCTGTTCCTGGCGGTCCATTTCGGAATTCGCTCCCTGGCTGCGAAATGCGTAGCCCGTTCATTGACCGCCCGCGCCGAGAAGGAAGGTCTGCACAGTAACCTTACCGGTGCTTTCGCGCGTAACACCCGTTTCTGGCACACCATCTTCGCGCGTACACCGGTGGGCTGGAATAGTGGTGCTAGGCGTCGCCTGCACAAGGTGAGACAGGACGCCAACCTTTACGTGCAAGCGCTCAACGACCGCTTCACCAATCCCTCCGGCAAGAGCCTGAACTCGGATCTTACGCCATCTCGATCCGGTGCTGAGTTTGCGGAGACCACGGAGCAGGATTGATTTCCTGAGAAGAACGGAAAGGAAGTAAGTGCGGACGATCCAAGTTTGTATTTGTCAGACCATCCGCAAACGGATGGGAGAAGTCAGAATGACTACCCAAAGAAAAGCAGATTTAGCTTTGGCCTACCATCACATGAACTGCTCAAGAACGATAACCTCCCCTTAATTAAGGGAACTTTGAAAAATACGGTTTTTGTCTACAGCATACCTAAACAATCAATGGCTTAGAGCCTCTTGATTGGTGAAAATACTTATTTTTCAAGGTGACCTTCATCCGTGGTATTAACTTAGTTCTTTCGTAACCTACATTAGGGCTGGTATTCGGCATCGGCCTGGGCGGCACCAAGATTGAGGTCATCGCGCTTGATGCCAAGCAAGCGGTACGGGCGGCGGTATCGTGGTGAACGGCCGTCTGCTCGCCGGACCCAACCGCATTGCCGGCGAGTGGGGACATAATCCCCTGCCTTGGCCGCAGGACGAGGAGTAGACTCTCGAACCTCGTTCGGTTCTATCAGGAAATACCCAAGCTCATCGGCTGCTACCTGTTCTCGGATGGGGCCCATATCGACTTGCAGCCCCCCGTCCACGGGGGGTTCCAGCGGTGTGTGCGGCACCGCTTGGCTTTGGGATGCGCCCCTTTGACTTAGTGTAATATACCTGTCATGTAAGGGTTACCTGTCGTGTCACTCGTACCCGGTAGCTGCATAGCTCTACTGAGAGTAGTATATTTCAAAGTGATAGAGTAAAGTAGTTCATTAATAATCGCTCAAACCTCTACAGTTTTTACTATTTACCTAGTACAGAACTCCAACAATAATCTCCAGAACAATGCAGTAGGGTTTGAACGACAATCCTCAGTGCTAATTCAACCAAAAGTTTGCAACAATGATTATTGAAATACAGATACATGCTTATGGTAAATGTCACAGCAAAGAAATTCCCAAGGATGGCACAAATAGGTATTGTAGTCCACAATATCATTGTGGAACCTGTAGAGCGTAATGCATACGTAAACCCCAAGAGCGGTATGCGTAGTAAGGAATATAATTCATTAGAAAAGTTTATCAAGAACGACCGAGCATACGCCGGGATCGAACGGACTTATGGGGCCTGTCGACATGTATTGAGCGCATGGTTAAAAAGCTGAACAGCTGTCACTCCTATGAAACCATGTCAAAATCCGTTGATCCCGAACAAACTTCAGTGTTGGATGTGGATAAATTATGTGCGTTTTTTTTCAGCACTGTCATCAAAGTTTGGATTTGGGCTGCGTTGAATAGAGAAATCTGAGAGGTTGTGGCTTATGCCTGCGGTGATCGGAGTGATGAGACGTGCCAAATACCTTGGGATTGCAGGCTACCCGCGTATAAAAAGTCACGGTTCTCAGTGACTATGTGGAAAGCGTATTTAAGCCGTGATTCCAGATGAGCGACATCGCCCTATTGGTAACGAAGTGGGAGAAACGGGCCATGTCAAGCGATGGAATAATATCTGACACTAGCATTTAGCGCGCTGCGTGCGTAAGACCTTGTTCCCCCCCCAAATGCAATTGTATGCATGAGGTTTGTTTAAGACTTTTCCTGCACTGCTATAATACGAATTGTTGCCACTTGTTGGCTAATATCCCACTTACCTATATCAAACACTACCGCTCTGCCTTCTTACCCTGGAAATTTTCAACCCGAGAAGTTGCAGACTCGATTTGGTCATCTGAAATACAGGATATCCTGAATTTCCCAGGATATCCTGTCGTATATTAGGGGATGGATACGTTTCAAATTCCAAAATAGACTATAGGATGCATTTGTTAAGAATGCAGAAGAACCTTTTTATATAAGAAGGTGCAATAATCTTTTAAGGAAAAGGTTTTTCTTCTCTATTGCGAAATATGTCGGATGCTTTGTTAAGAGATTACATGTTTCCTCTCCATCAAAAAGATGGAAAATATAGAGTCAAAACGGAACGGGATGTTTTCAAGAGTGTAGGAATCGACTTCATATAGGAGTCTATCCTGAATTGGACGGCTTCGAGGGCTGAAGATATGTACTCGAAATCTGAAGGTCTTGACCGCGGATTTAGATGAATCAAACTGCGCCTATGATAAAACTATGTTTTACGAATAGGTTGCCTATCTCATTATTAAAAATGGGGATAATCAGGCTAGCTCTATTTGCTGTTCCAGGTCGAGTCCGCCGATATGCTTCACCTACAGGTGATATTGTTCGCGGCGAGTACTGCAATAATGAAATTGTGTTGAAATTTAAGGATATCTTAGCGGGCTAAACCATAGATCTATTCCGCGAGCAAGCGATTGTCGTGGCCGCTCAGTCCACGGTCTGACGCTATGCCGGACAACGGGTTCTGAATCCGTTCCTATTAGTCGTCACGCAAATTCAGAAGCGAATCATTTCTACTCTCTCTAAAGCAGCTGAGTTGTGCGTAGTCTGTCAGCTTAAATGTCAACACGACCTAGTCTGGGGGAATAGGAGAAATTGATTTCTAAAGCACCCGGAGAGGAAACCATATCGGATCCTGAAAAAGAGTAGGCTTTCCAGGGCCAAGCCGTTGTCGTGCGAGGAGGTGGCCCGAAGGTAGTTCATGACATACTCGAAGTGAAGCGCTGGGGATTAGCAAAAGACTCCTACCAAAACCGGTATCAATTTCCGTTTGTGACTGATTGATCACTGTTTTTCGTCTGCCCTCTCCCCAACGGGAAAGGGTCTTTGAGGCTTGCTTAATGGCATTGCATTAGTAACTTAATTCTCACTGCCAATCCTTATCATACCAAACACGGCTTAACCAAGGGCTTAGGTTAGACACTCGCAAGCTCGTGGCACTTGGCCTGAGTATTGTGCTTTCCACTCAATGACCGACATATCGACAACTTCCCCCAAACGCCTTGCAGGTCGCCTGCATGAGCACGAAGTCGGATATCGCATCCAGGTCCCGGAACCCTCACGGTGGCCGGTGCTGTCCGATGCCCAAAAGGAAGCGTACAAAGCACGGATCAGCCGTTTGCTGACCGAACAGGATGCGGTCCTGGTAGCCCATTACTACACGGATGCTGATCTGCAGGAACTGGCGGAAGAGACCGACGGCTGTGTGGCCGATTCCTTGGAAATGGCTCGCTTCGGCAGCGAAAGCGCAGCCAGTACCCTGGTGGTGTGCGGCGTTCGTTTCATGGGGGAGACGGCCAAGATCCTAAACCCGGAGAAACGGGTGCTCATGCCCGATCTGGCGGCTACCTGTTCTCTAGACGAGGGTTGCCCTGCGGATACCTTTGTCGCTTTCTGCAGTCGTCACCCCGATCGCACGGCCGTGGTTTACGCCAACACCAGCGCCTTGGTAAAGGCGCGCTCGGACTGGGTGGTAACCTCCAGCATCGCATTGCCCGTGATCAGGCACCTTCATGGGCAGGGAAAGAAGATCCTGTGGGCCCCGGACAGACATCTGGGACACTATGTGCAGCGGATGACTGGTGCCGACATGCTGCTGTGGCAGGGAGCCTGTGTCGTCCACGAAGAATTCAAGGGCTTTGCCCTAGACCGGGTGCGGCGGTTGCATCCAGATGCCGCCGTCTTGGTCCACCCCGAGGCTCCGGAAGACGTGGTTGACCAGGCTGACGTGGTTGGTTCCACCGTGCAGCTCATCAATGCGGTGACCCGGCTGCCGAATCCGGCGTTCATCGTCGCCACCGACCAGGGGATCTTCTGGAAGATGCGTCAACTGGCACCGGAGAAGAAGTTAATTGCCGCCCCCACCGCTGGAGTAGGTGCCACCTGTGAGAGCTGTGCCCACTGCCCCTGGATGGCCATGAACGCCTTCCAAAACCTGGAGCAGGTCCTACTCACGGGTGATCAGGAGATCCACATCGACCCTGCAATCCAAGCCCGTGCACTGCAACCAATCCAGCGCATGCTCGACTTCGCCCGTGAGCAATGACAGGCCTCATCCGTAGATTTCATAGAATCTGTTTACGATCCTTGTGTCAAAGTGATTTTGACACAAGGGCAGCTTGAGAAATACGGTTTTCGTCAACAGCACGTCTGAACAATCAATAGATTAGAGTCCATCGATCAGTGAACATACCTATTCCTCAAGGTGCCCATAAAGGAAGATCAATGAGAGATTCCTACCCGAGTGATATAGGCCGAGAGCAGTCCGAGTCTATCTAAGCTTTCTTCGAGCAAGCTAAGAAGAAGACTAGGCTGCGAGTTGTTGGGTTATATGATGTCTTTTGCTCTATTTTGTATGTATTTAAATTTCGTCACTGGAGTCAAAACCCTTTGATGGTGAGCTATGACGACTTGAGAAGGCATTATAAGAATGTGGTTGACGGGTAGTCCGTATCGACAGTAGTCAGGGCGAGAATACAACCTTTGTGATCGTTGATGCACAAAGCGTGAAGAACACAGATATCGCAGAACAGAAGGGTTATAAAGCAGGTAAGAAGGTATCTGGCATCAAATGACACATTGCCGTGGATACACAAGGGCTTCTCCATGCGATTGCCATTACGACAGCGTATATCATCGACAGAGCAGGCGTCTTGTGGCTTTCTCTAACCATCGATACAGCTTGTTGGCAGAGTGACGAATGTGCTGGTCGATGGCGGGGTTGTACGGGGCATCTGCCGACTGCCGATGCTGTACAGAATGTTCTGGGGGCTATGGTAGAAGTTGCCAGACGAAACGAACTGTACACCTTTGCAGTGACTTCCAAACGATGGGTTGTCGAATGATCGTTTGCTTGGTTTGAAACGTGTCGAAGGTTATAGAAAAACTGAAAGAGAGAACTCAATGAAAACGGTAGGAGGCGACAAGTGTCAATAATTGGGACTGGTCTCGTCCCCCACACACAGCAGTATAGCTGCCCGCCGATGGGTTGGATTCGGTCCTGGAGCAAGCCCCAGCGGTTGCGTGCCGAGATACCGTTGACGTGGGCCTCGACGTCGAAGGCATCCAGATACGGTAACCGGGTCCTGGCGATTGTTTCCACTTATGATGAAGTCCCGTCGGCCTGTGCCAGATTACACAAGGCCAGGGTACGCCCGAGGCTACCCTTGACGGGGTGGAAGACTAGGGTCCTCAATCAAGGACGCCAAACAATTCGGGACTCGCACCCGGACCGGCCCTCAGGATCGGCCCGGAAGATCGGTCAGGTCCGGTCGTACCGATCAGCTCGGAAAGAGTGCGGTCCAGATAAACACCGCAATCATAGGCAGCCCCACTTGATCCAGCTGTGATCGCCTAGTCGTGATGCCCGGTTACCTACTGCCAGAGATCCCTCCCCTCCCCAACAGGCTCAAGAAGACCACTAGCAGTGGGCTACCCATCCGCTTGTCGGCAGGTGCAGCGTCGCCTGCCTTCTCCCCGGCGCTCGAGATTTAGAAACATCCTCAAGTGTATCGTCGTATCATTTCCTCCCATCCTGATCTTTGATACATAGCGGCTAACGTAATCATAATGTAATCATTGCCCGTATGTCCCCACAATGCTAAATCATTCAGAATTGCTCTTAACCGGATAACCTCCTAGCCCTCGAGCCGTATGTGTTCGATGTACCTCGGAACATCCATCATCTCCAGCCTCAGGGTTTCGCCGCCGGCGACTAGACGCCTGTTCGTACCACGGAAACCCAGGTCACAGCGGGTATGGCCGCGGGTAGCGAGTGGGACCGGGATCATATCTCGATAGGTAAAAATGTTGTCGTCGATATCGCCACCGTCGCAGATCACCCGCCCCTCCGGCAGCCCAGACTCGATCTTCGCGCCTTCCATGATCAGGTCACCACACTGCCACCAACGGGTACGCTCATGGGAACCGGTCATGGTTTTGATGATGTAGGCACGGGAGAAGTAAATACACAGGCACCCGTCCTGGTAACTGACGACACCAATTTCAGAGCCGGGAAGCTCGATACTACTGCTTTCCATTCGTTATCCGACCTCTTTTCGTCTTTTTCATCCGCAGATCACACGGATTTTCACGGATTATTTCGTTTTCTGTTTTTTATCCGCGTAATCTGCAGATTAGAGATGTGGTTCGCTGCCTGCCCGTGTATCACTGCATGTAAACAGACGTTCACCGCACTATGATGCGATTTGCGTCTTTTCGCAGTGCTATCTTGTAAGACCTACCACGCCCACCACATCCTACGGAAATTTTTGCGTTCTTTCTTTGTGCCTCCGTGGTTTAAATTATTCCGCATTCTTGACCGCAAGGGTATCTGGGTCGAGCCGGAGCTCCTTGATTTTTCGGGTCAGGGTATTCCTGCCCCAACCCAGCAAACGCGCGGCCTCTTGGCGCCGACCGCCGGTGTGTTCCAAGGCCGTCTCGATGAGGGTCTGCTCGAATACGGGGAGGACCCTGTCCAGCAGGGCCGTCTGACCCTCCTGGAGTCTATTGCGGGCCCACCGGCGCAGGGAAGTCTGCCATGGATCGTCTGCCGACCCCCCAGGCCCCCCATCTACCAGCTCGGGAGGCAGGTCCTCCGCATGGATCTCCTTGCCCGAGGCCATCACCGTCAACCAGCGCGCCGTGTTCTCGAGCTGACGCACATTGCCCTGCCATGCGAGGCACCTGAGCTTTTCCTCGGTACCCGGCAGTAAGACCTTGGGCTCGCAATCCAGCTCGGCGGCAGCGCGGCACAGAAAGTGTCGCATCAACAAGGGGATGTCTTCGCGGCGCTCGCGCAATGCCGGTAGCCGGATCCGGATGACGTTCAGGCGGTGAAATAGATCCTCACGGAAGCGTCCGGTTTGAGCCTGCTGTTCGAGGTTCTGGTGCGTGGCGGCGATGATTCGTACATCGACCCGGACCGGGGAGACACCGCCGACCCGGTAGAATTCCCCGTCCGCGAGGATGCGCAGTAATCGCGTCTGCAACTCCGCCGGCATATCACCGATCTCATCCAGGAATAGGGTCCCGCCATGCGCCTGCTCGAAGCGTCCCTGGCGTCGGCTATGAGCGCCGGTGAAGGCACCGCGTTCATGGCCGAACAGCTCGGATTCCAGGAGATCATGGGGAATCGCCGCCATATTCAATGCGATGAAGGGTTGGTCGGACCTGGGGCTGTGGCGGTGTAGGGCCCGTGCAACCAGCTCTTTCCCAGTCCCGGACTCGCCGTTGATCAGCACGGTGATATGCGAACGCGCCAGCCGCCCGATAGCGCGAAACACCGTCTGCATCGCCGGCGCTTTACCGATGATATCCGGCATCCGGTCAGGGAGCTTATCGGCCCTGTTGTCGCCATCCGGGTTGCGGCGACAGGCACGTCGGATCTGATCCGTCGCCTCGTCGAGATCGAAGGGTTTCGGCAGATACTCGAAGGCCCCCCCGTCGAAGGCAGAAATGGCGCTGTCAAGATCCGAGTGCGCCGTCATAATGATGACCGGCAGGTCGGGATGCTCGGATGTCAGCTGACGTAGCAGGTCCAGACCGTCGATACCGGGCATCCGTATATCGGAGACGATGACATCCGGCTGCTCGCGCCGGAGGGATTCCATGATACCGACGCCGTCTGAGAAGCTCGCCACCTCCATGCCGGCCTTGTTCAGGGTCCGTTCCAGCACCCAACGGATAGACCTATCGTCGTCGATTACCCACACGATAGGCCTTTTGGCGTTTTGCGACGATGCTCGAGTTGGACACTCGTCGATCTGAGACAAGGTCTCGCTAGTCATGGGACGATTCCAGCGGTAAATAAATCAAGAACCGCGTCTTCCCGGGGCGACTCTCGCATTCGATCAAGCCGCCGTGCTGGTTGATCAATTCCTGGGCGATCGGCAACCCCAGGCCGGTTCCCTCCGGACGTCCGGATACCATGGGCAGGAAGATGCGATCCAATAAATCGGGGGCGATACCCTCGCCGTCGTCGATGATTTCCACTTGCACAACCAAGCGGTGACATCTGTTTCTGATCATGAAGCGGCGCAGCACCCGGGTCCGCAGCTCGACCTGGCCGTCTGGTCCGGACGCGGCAATCGCATTCCTGGTAAGATTGAGCACGGCCTGGATCAGGCGATCGGGATCCGCCCTGGAATCCGGGATGCTGGGATCATAGTCGCGGATGATCACCGGTCCTTCGGGATACTCCGCCGACAAGAGCCCGCACACATGTTCCAGAATCTGATGAATATTGACATGTTTCTGCTTGGGAATAAGGTTCGGGCCCAGCATCTCATCGATTAGCTTCCGCAGCCGATCCACCTCGCCGATGATAACGCGCGTGTGCCCGCGGAACGATTCATCCGGCAACTCCTGCTCCAGTAGTTGGGCGGCACCACGCAGACCGCCCAGGGGGTTTTTGATCTCGTGGGCCAGACCCCGGATCAGGGCCTGCGCTGCTTGATGCTGAGAGATTAGGTGCTCCTCGCGGACGATACGCAGATGACGATCCACTTGGCACAGCTCGACCAGGAGCTCCGATGATGCGTCGAAGTGGTGGAGCGGCAGAACTGTGCAGTTGACCCTGATGGCATGGTCATTCGACAGCGGGATGGTGACCTCCCTTTCCGTAACAGGACGACGGGTGCTCAAGGTGTCGCGCAATCGCTGCTCCATCGAACACGTGGGCCACGGCATCAAGTTGCCGACGCTTTGCCCAAGCACATGGCGAGCGCTGGCCTGGAGCAGCATTTCTCCAGCCGGATTGATGTAGGTCAGGCGCAGGTCGCCGTCGAACAACAGCACCGCGGTGACCAGATGATCCAATACCCTCTTCTCGGGGTGGTCAGTGCCTGGGTTATCGGGACTCATGGGCATCACCTGCGCAGCGGTCGGAAAGGATATAGATGTAAGATCTTAGATCGGGTTGCAGGTTGGATAAAGCTGCCAAAGACGACTATATGCCCCACGTTCCATATCATCTGTGTGAACGCACCAAGTATCAGATAAATACGGTTGTTAGCAGAGCATCGTTAGCGCTTCGAGCTGTAGTGATAGTGTAACCACCTGCTCAGCCATCTAGGCCTGGGAATAGCACCCGTTCAGTCACGTTGCATTGCCCAAGTTTATCTCGTATTTCCTATTTATGAGCCCCGGGTATCGCGACTTTTCGGCATAAGCCCAGATGAGATTTTAATCACGAGTTAAACCCTAATAGGGAATATACAGCACGAGCAAGCAGTTCCATTGTAAATGGATTTGCACCTTCTTTCTTCAATTCCTCCTTTATCTTTTCTAGTAAGAGAGCATGCGCGCCCTCGTAGTTGACACAACATACAGAACTATTGAAGTCAAATTTCTTAGAAATTGCTGTAGCGAAGTGCATTAGTCAAGCAAGCGAGTTAGAAATCCGTAATGTTGAGCCACAGATGCCCAGCGCCAATAGGAGTATCTTTCCACGACATCGCGATGAGCATACTTTATTGAAGTTCCGAAGTAGATGACGATCAAGTTACCAAAGCGTTGTAGCTAGAATAGGTTGTCTCAGAAAACCGTGAAATGCCCACGGAGAGCGGAATCGGCTTAGTTGCTAATTCCATGAATCGCTGGAGAGTAGTTCCTGAAAGTTCGCCTAACTCTCTGCTTTGTCAACTTGCATGATAGCTACTCTGGTTCCATCGTCTTCTAACATCTACATTTGCTGGCACACTCAAAATGAAAAACGCCCTTTGCAGGGCGTTGAGTAATTCAAGACGGTGCTGCGGTTACAGGCTATAGTACATATCGAACTCGAGCGGGTGGGTCGTCATACGCAGCGTGGTGACCTCTTCCATCTTCAGGTCGATATAGCCGTCGATGAGGTTATCGCTGAACACTCCGCCCATGGTGAGGAAGTCCCGATCCTTGTCCAAGGTATCCAGGGCCTGGTCTAACGCATAGCAGACCTGGGCGATGTCCTTCTCCTCTTCGGGCGGCAGATCGTAGAGGTCCTTGTCCATGGGATCACCAGGATGGATCTTGTTTATGATCCCGTCCAGGCCGGCCATCATCATAGCGGAGAAGGAGAGATATGGGTTGCCGGTAGAATCCGGGAACCGGACCTCGATGCGACGCGCCTTGGGATTGGCTACATGGGGAATGCGGACCGCGGCCGAGCGATTACGTGCCGAGTAGGCCAACATGACCGGAGCCTCGAAGCCGGGCACCAGACGTTTATAGGAGTTGGTCGAGGCGTTGGTGAAGGCATTCAGGGCACGAGCATGCTGGATGACGCCGCCGATATAGTAGAGCGCCGTCTCGGAGAGGCCACCGTACTTGTCGCCTGAGAAGATATTCTGCCCGTCTTTGGCCAGGGATTGGTGCACATGCATCCCATTACCATTGTCGCCGACCAGGGGCTTGGGCATGAAGGTGGCGGTCTTGCCGTAGACATGAGCCACGTTCCAGACCACATACTTCAAGATTTGGTTCCAGTCCGCACGCTTGACGAGGGTAGTAAACTTGGTACCGATCTCACACTGACCGGCGGTGGCGACCTCATGGTGGTGGACCTCGGTAGTTATGCCCATCTCTTCCATGGCCAGACACATGGCGGAGCGTATATCGTTTAAAGAGTCCACTGGCGGGACGGGGAAATAGCCGCCTTTGGTCCCTGGACGGTGACCAATGTTTCCATCCTCATAGACCCGCTCGGAGTTCCACTCGGCCTCTTCGGAGTCGACCTTGTAGAAGGCGCCACTCATATCGGCACCCCAACGCACGTCGTCCAGTACGAAGAACTCGGGCTCCGGACCGAAATAGGCGGCATCGGCGATCCCGGTGGATTTGAGGTAGATCTCGGCGCGCTTAGCCAGCGAGCGGGGGTCACGCTCGTAGCCCTGCATGGTGGAGGGCTCGAGGATATCGCACCGGATGATCAGCTGGTTCTCCTCGGAGAAGGGATCCATGGTCTCGGTACCGACATCCGGCATCAGCACCATATCCGACTCCTGAATACTCTTCCAGCCGGCAATCGATGAGCCGTCGAACATCTTACCTTCCGTGAAGAAATCCTCGTCGATGACCTCAGCTGGCAGGGTAACGTGTTGTTCCTTACCGCGGGTATCGGTAAAGCGAAGATCGACGAACTTCACTTCCTCTTGTTTGATCTTCTCGATGACACTGGATGACATGCACTTACTCTCCGCTGGTTGCTGTTTCAGGGGTATCTTATAGGATTCAAGGTACCCACGTGGGGTAAGAATCCCCATCATATTCAGTTCGAGGTCCTCTTGGAAGGCACGAGCACTCTGCCTCGCTGGATGTCTGTACGCAAAGATCGTGCCGAATCGCCCGCGCCCAAAGAGAAAACTACGCATCACGCGAATTGACACGATGCGGATTTGCGCAACTCATGACCCTCTCTGTTTAATTCGCAGGTTACACAGATTTACACAGATCAAGGGTACCTTAAAAAATAGGTATTTTTACCAATCAAGCGACTTCGAACCATTGATTTTTAATATATATCGTAGACGAAAACCGTATTTTTCAAATGTGCCCTAAAACTGGTTTTTCCTATAGGAAGATAGGGCCAAACCCAGTGTTCCCACACTCCCCAACGGTCAAGGTTACAAGACGCTAGAGCGTGGAAACCAAATGACCGAGCCTACTGATTGTAAAATTAATAGGTTAGTTTCCAGACAGCCTCTTAACTTAAGAGCGTTGCACCCTACCCCACTGACGGTTAGTGACCGGGATCCGGGGAAACCGATTTGCTAACATCATGTTTTCGATAAGATTTACAAGCGCTCACCCCAGATCCAGGGTGGCATCCTGCTCCCCCTGTGCCGAATCGGGAACCGGAGTGAGACGAGATATCAAGCATCCTCCTGTAATGGGGGTAGGTCGTTCATGCTGAGCATCCGGCGAGTCGACGAGTATTACGGCAAAAGCCACACACTCTGGGATCTGGACGTCGATTTCCTGACAGATCGATGCACCATGTGTCATGGGCCGCAACGGCATCGGCAAGACGACCCTGATGGAGGCCATCATGGGCCTGTTGCCCACGTGCTCCGGTACTATGGAATATCAGGGAACAGACTTGGCCAGGTTAGCGGCGGACATGCGAACCGGCTTCGGCGTCGGCTATGTACCCCAGGGCCGGCAGATATTTCCCATACTCACAGTGAAAGAAAACCTGCACATCGGTCTGGCGGCGCGGACCGACGGAAAGCAGAGGCTCCCCAAGCTCGCCTTTCAAGTTATTCCCCGTGTTGCAGGAAACGCTCGGCCGACACGGCGGCGACCTCTCCGGTGGTCAGCGACAGATTGCCATCGGCTGCGCCCTGGTGATGGGGCCCTAAGCTGCTAATCCTGGACGAACCCACCGAAGGCATCCAACCCGATATCGTGCAGGAAATCGGTGCCATCATCCACCGCCTGAACCGAGAGATTGGCCCAAGCTACCCTTCGCCCCTTCACCCACAAAGTAGCCAACGTTGGTCCCGCGATAAACGACCATCGATTTTAAGGATTTTGACTCGATGATAGCTTGGGATGAGGGATAAGCTCCAACCTCCATTTCCGGTATTTGGATATACACCATCCTTCAACTTTGATTTAGAGATAAACATGGGACGAATCATTGCACATGTCTCTGTCAAAAATATTTTTAATCTCGAGTCTGCCGTACATTGTAATGCCCCGGTCGATACTGGTTCGGCGTACATGGCTTTTCCGGCCATATGGATGGAAAGGTTCGGTAAACTCAACTCGATTTGAGAAATCGATTGTGAGACCGCAACCCGACAATCAGTGAAGGGTGAGGTCTGTAACCCGGTGGAGATCAAAGGGTTTGATTCTGTATGGAACCGGAAGATGGTCAGTATGAATCCTTGATCGGTTCTATTATCCTTAGAACAAGCCTGAGTAGCCGTTGATGTGTTAGGACACAGACTCACCTACGTTGAGAAGGCGAATCTAAAAAGATCATAGACTAAACTTAAAAATTATCGCTACCTACTGATAATACTACCGACACATCCTGTCCTGTGGGTCTGGCCTCAGCATCTTGATGCCGCTCGCCTGGGAATCAAAACCTCGCGATACTTGTTTCTCGGTATGCCGAACCGAGGTCGCCGACTACCACTGTAATGCTCATGCAGACCCAGTGTCTTGCTCGGACGCCGCTGGCAAAGAGCGTAGCGCTGCAGTTGGTAGCGTGATTGCCATACTTTGCCAGACGCATTCGCGAAAAGCCCGTTGAAGAAGTCTACGTCTTGCTACACTTGCCCGAACAGCTGCGACCACAGCCTTGTGAGTCCTCGATACGACGGACGTCCAGGTCCACCCGTTCGAGCCAGCGTTGGAAGAGTACCCAGCCGGCGCAGAGCGCCGCCGGTCCGAGGCTGGCCCCGAGGTATTCCCACATGGTTCAGGCCGCGCTGAACAGACCGGCGAAGCCCATGAAGGCCATGGACAGGATACCGGCGATGATGAGATTGATGGCGGTACCGCGCAGCAGTCTCGGGACCGGGGCCGTCTCGGATTCCTCGCGCAGCCCCGCCATGAGTACCAGGGCCAGGGTGAAGCCCGTCCCGGCTCCCAGGGCGTAGAGCACGCCCTGGGCCAGCCCGTAGCCCTTGTTAGTGGAGAAGATAGCCAGTCCTAGAATGGCGCAGTTGGTGGTGATGAGAGGCAAAAAGATCCCCAGGGCCTTGAACAGGGCGGGACTGAGCTTTTTGATCAGCATCTCGATGAACTGCACAGTGCTGGCGATCACTACGATGAAGCTGATCAGACGCAGATAGGGTGCGTGGACCAGCACATAATTGTTGAGGAACCAAGCGCACAGGGCGGTGATTAACATGACGAAGATGGTCGCCAGCCCGAGCCGGAATGAGGTTTCTAATCGCCCGGAAACGCCTAGGAAGGGACAGAGCCCGAGGAAATAGGCGAGAACGAAGTTGTTGATCAGCACGGCGCTGACGAAGATCCAGATCAACTCATTCATAGTGGTACTCCGCCTGTCTCGGCCAGACGTTTGGCAAGCTTTTCCCGGCGCTCTCTCACCCAGCTGAAGAACAGCAGCAAAAGACCCAGGGTCAGGAAGCCACCGGGGGGCAGGATCATGATGACCCAGGGTTCGAAGTCAGGTCCGAACAGATCGATCCCGAAGAATTTCCCTTCCCCCAGGATCTCCCGCACACTGCCCAGGGAGAAGAGTGCAAACAGGAAACCGCTGGCCATGCCCAGGGCATCCATTGCTGCCAGGAATACCGAGTTTCCGGACGCGAAGGCCTCTTGACGCCCGAGGATCATGCAGTTGGCCACGATCAGCGGGATAAAGGCCCCCAGCTCCTTGTGGATCTCAGGTACCAGAGCCTGCAGAGCGAGGTCCGTGACCGTCACGAAGGTGGCGATGATGATGATGTAGGTGGAGATCCGGACCTGTTTGGGGATCCACTGTTTGAGGGAGGCGACTAGGATGCTAGAGGCCACGAGTACGAAGCAGGTGCCCCCCCCCATGGCTAGGGCGTTGACGGCGGAGTTGGTGACCGCCAGCATAGGGCACATGCCTAACACCTGGACGAAGACCGGATTGTCGCGCCAGAGGCCCTTGATGAACTCCTGGTAGGCGTCGGCCTGTACTTTCGGCATGGATTACCTCGCTTACTCGCCTCGGGGTACGCAGCTAGGTTGTGTTGACATTTATAAAGGCCCACACAGCGGACCCTGCAATAATCAAACGGTTAGCGTAGGGTCCGCTGTGTGGGCCGCTTGGGTTATGGCCATTTAACACATAAAAACAGTTGGTTAGAGTTAATCCAACTTTGGAAAATACTCAATCTGAAGGCGTAACCCGCCCCTTTTACGGCGGGTTACGGCGCGTCCAATCCATGATGACCAAACCTGTGATTCAATGTTATCGGTCATTGAGGGCATCTGCACCGATTAGGCGCTGGCCCTCCAACGGAGGTGCATCCTCGGGTGGCGGCAAGCGTTCGAGCCAGCGTGTGTTGCCCTGGTTGATGATCCTGACCACCGCCTTGGAGGAAACGGTGGCGCCCGTGATGGCGTTGACTTGGTTAACCGCTGCTTTGGTGCCCCGCTTGACGGCCTCGATCTGGGGGTCGATGGCCAGGGACCGAAAGTCGGCGACGAAGATGACGTCTTTATAGATCTTATCCCCCAGGCCAGGGGTCTCGCGACTCTCCAAGATCTCCATGCCGACTACCCGGCGCGTGGCGGGTCGAAAACCATAAATGAGGCGGATGGTATCCTGAAAGCCGGAGCCTGCGCTGGGGATGGCATAGCCCAGAAGTCGGCCCTGGGCATCGTAGCCGCCGAACAGGGCTTCTTCGTCCTGATCCTCCGTTTCCTTGACCAACAATCGTCCCTCCCGGTAGACTAGGCGCTGCATCTGGGTGGTGCCGGGCAGTACCTTTAACACCGCTTGGCGCAGGGCTTTGGTCTGATAGGCAACAATGGTGGGCTGGGTAGCCTTGAATACGGAGACGATGATGAGTCCAGAGAGCAGGCCCGCCAGCCCTAAGGTCGCAACTAGCCGAGCGGAACCGGGTTCCCGGAGTGATCGGTCCTGGTTGCTGCTCACGGGGTCGTGATCCCCTTGCCGAAGACCCGTGGTTGGGTATAACGATCAATCAAGGGGGTAGCGGCGTTCATCAGCAGGATGGCGTACATGACCCCCTCGGGGAAGCCGCCGAAGACCCGGATCAGGACCACCAGCAGCCCGATACCTACCCCAAATATCCAGGTGCCCTTGGGAGTGATGGGGGAGGTAACTGGGTCTGTGGCCATATAAATGGCCCCGAGTAACAGGCCCCCGGAGAACAGGGAGAACAGGGGGTCGGGGTAGCTGTTCGGGTCGATCAGGAAGAGGAGCAGCGAGAAAGCGGCCACCGAGAGCAGGATACTGGCTGGTATCCGCCAATCCAGGTCCCGGCGTAGTACTAGGTAAACGCCGCCGAGGACCAGCAGCAGACCACTGGTCTCACCGATGCAGCCGCTGGTCTTGCCGATTGCCAGGTTCCACAGGGGCGTAGATTGGCCCTCGAATTTCATGCTCCCTAGGGGAGTCGCCGCGCTCATGCCTTCATAGGTCGCCTGCAGGAAAGGGAGGGTGAGGATAGAGGGCGGGACAGCGAAGAAATCCCCACTATGGGTGTTCCAGGTGGTCATGGCCACGGGGAAGGTGGCAAGCAGAAAGGCCCGCCCAACCAATGCCGGATTGAACAGGTTATAGCCTAGGCCGCCCCAAATCAGTTTGCCCAGGCTGATGCTCACCACCCCGCCGAGGAAGGCCATCCACCAGGGCAGTCCGGGGGGTAGGCTGAGGCCGAGGAGGAGTCCGGTGACCAGACCGCTGCCGTCGAGCAACCTAGTCCGACGCTGCGCAGGCGGGGAGAAAACCCACTCGGTCAGTATGGCCCCGGCGATGCAGGCGCTCACGATCAGTAGGGCACCGATACCGAAGAACCAGACCCCGGTCAGGGTCACCGGCACCAGAGCGAAGGCCACATCCCCCATGGCTTTGGCAGTGGTCAGTGGTTGTTTGAGCAGGGGCACCGGCTGGACCAGTAGCTTGGGGTCCTGGAACTTCAATTTAACCTCGCTGGTCAACACGGATGTGCATTTGATGGTACGGAGTAGCGACATCTGTCTAAAAGATGCACGAAACTACAGCATATTTAAACGTGCTTCAAACACTGTCCGACCGGTTGGAGGCCTATAAACCCGCAAGGTGGTTAGTCTAACCTAAAGAAAATAGAAATCGCCTGCAACGGACCATCACAATAGGATCTTCTCGTGTCCAACACGGATAACAGCCCAGAACGGCGCTTGGTCCTGGTCACCGGCGCCAGCCGCGGTATTGGACAGGCGTTGAGCCTCAAGCTGTTAGACGCAGGAAACCGGGTTATCGGCATTGGGCGGGATTTCTCGCACTGGTCTCTCCCCCGGACCGGTTTCGATGCAGTCACGGTTGATTTGGCGGATCTCGATGCGCTGCTGAAGCGGCTCTCTCGGGTCGTCGGGGATTATCGCCCTTGGGTTGACAATGAGTTGGACGCGGTCATATCCAATGCTGGTGTTGGCTGTTTCGGGCACCTAGAACAGTTCTCGCCGCACCAGATCCGCGCATCCGTGGACCTCAACCTGACCCAGCATATTCTGGTAGCGCGCTCCTTTCTACCCCTGCTCAAGAGGCGTGGACGGGGTGACTTGATCTTCATGGGTTCGGAGACTGCCTTGTCAGGCGGCATCAAAGGTGCCGTCTACAGCGCCTGCAAATCCGCGCTGCGTGGGTTCGCGCAATCCCTGCGCCAGGAATGCGCCGCCGCCGGTGTGCGGGTCGGCATTGTCAATCCAGGGCTGGTGAGGACCGGCTTCTACAGCGGGCTCACCTTCCGGCCTGGTGAGGCCTCCGAAAATGCCATTGCGCCGGACGCCGTTGCCGATGCGGTCATCGCCATGCTCAATGCACCCCCCGGAACCGTGGTGGACGAGATCAACCTGTCGCCTCTCAAGAAAGTCATCCGCTTTGGCCCTCCTGCAGGAGCTTGAGAACCGGACGTATTGCGTTTAACGCTCAAAGGCCCACTGATCATCGGTGGTGACGGTGCCAGTATCTTGAGCGCAACATTGTCCCCCCGCGCGGTCTGTACGCGCGGACCTCACAATGAGTGTAGGTTGGACACCAGTAACACGCGTTTGCCTAAGATTTCTCTTCAAGGCTTGAAATCCAACCTCAGATTCCTGAACTGTCCGAACAAGAGCCCGGAGGGTACGGGCAGGGGAGAGGCCTTATAGACGGCGGTCACCACGGATCGATCAAATGCCGGGTGGCCACTGCTGTGGATCACACGCACGCCGGCGGGAACCACTTCACCGCCTGGAATGAGTCTGACCTCTACTAGGCACGAGAGGTCCCGCCCCATACCCGGCTGACGGACCCAGTTGCGGCGTATACGCGCTCGAATCTTGTTCGTGTAAAGACTCAACTCGCCGGCAGCGGCTTGCTCCGCATCCAAGGCCGCCAGCAGTTCCGCTTCCCTAGCCTGCAGGGCCTCTGCTTGACGCCGAGCCTCTTCCTCTGCTTTGCGTTCGGCCTCTATTTGGCGTTGAGCGGCTTCCTTAGCCTTGCGTTCGGCCGCGGCCCGTTGCCGGGCCTCTTCCTCGGCCTTGCGTTTGAGCTCTGCTTGACGCCGAGCCTCTTCCTCTGCTTTGCGTTCGGCCTCTATTTGGCGTTGAGCGGCTTCCTTAGCCTTGCGTTCGGCCGCGGCCTTCGCCGCTATGGCCTCGGCACTGATGATGGTGGTAGTCCGTATAACCCGCGGCTCACCCCGTACCTCATCAAAACTAACCAGCCAGTCCACATCTACCAAGATGAACACCGCCAGGATCAGGTGCAGCAGCAGGGCGGCCCCGAAGGCCTGCGGATTCCTGCGCAGGATTTGCCACATTTCCGGTATGGATGCCCTCGACTACCAATACCATCGAGTTGGTAGGATGCCCACACCCACAGAAAGGAGTAAACTCTGGCTTCCGGGCTTGCCTCCTAAATGGCACAGGATTAACGGGGTTTCTAAAATTAACAAGATGTTATAATTGTTTGTAGTGGTTAAACACCAGATGTAGCATGGTGCGCGATCTAAATGATTCCAAGCCCCCACTGTTTCTGCCATCCCTGGTACTGGATTCCAGCGCTCCCTACCGGAATGGCGAAGGTAGAGACTAAACCCCTGTTAATATTCAAATATAACAAACTCCTTTTCAAGGAACTTCCTAGATTTCGGATCTTGAACATCAGCTAATATCCACTACTGACCGTCACTCGGTTCCATTGGGAACCGTTTCGTTTCTTCTTGGAAAAGGTACAGACAGTTGCGATTGGGCG
>Ga0056129_1000065_pt1 | contig 23137 bp, 21 predicted proteins | sample WorMetLIZISLAND1_FD_71118 | JGI IMG/M metagenome (GOLD analysis project Ga0056129, IMG submission 71118) | Marine gutless worms symbiont microbial communities from Max Planck institute for Marine Microbiology, Germany - Olavius loisae LIZARD... ...
ACCAACCAGATAGCACTGTCGGTCTTGTGATTTTTCTGCAACCATGCGCGCAGCTGGTGGCGGCTCCTCACTTCAACCCGTGGGTAGTCACGCACCATTGGAGACTCCGATCGCACACCTTCGACTTCTTCGAGCTGATTCAGTAGCGACTATCGCATTCTCTTGAACAAGTAGCCGGGCGCCGTCTTGGTATAGGCGATGCCCCGGTTCAGCTTGCGCAGCAGCTCTTCGGTCACCTTCGTTGCCTTCTTCGGCTTGAAGTAGGCATCGAGATTTTCCTCGACCACGCGAAGCCGATCACCGCGTCCCTGGATCACCCCGATGAACTCGTAGCCGGGATCGATGGAGGCGAGGCTCGCATCTCCATGGCTGTTGTTCACGGCGAGGATGCCACCGAGCTTCAGGTATCGCTTGCAGGGCTTGGAGATGAAGCCGGCGTAGAGGGAGATGAGCAGATCGAAGGAGCCGTCAGGCTCGGGGATGTCGGCCTCGTAGCTCGAACCATGGAAGGCCATCTCGGGCGTCTCGCCGTAGACCTTGTGGCGGGCCACGAAGGAAACGACATCGTCCATCTTGGAGAAAAACCGCTTGGCGTTGCGGTCGTTGTCCACGTACACGACCGAGGGAAACACAAGGGATGCGGTCACATGGATGAAGCTGCCGGGGTAGAGGACTCTTTTCGGTTGGCGCCAGGCGGCGAGCGCATCGAAGAAGCCGCGCCGCGCCTTGTTGCCCGCGTAGTGCTTCTTATAGAGCTCTTGGACAGAGAATCCTGCCATTGCCTTCAGGACTCGGATTTCTTGCTTGCCTCGTTCTCAGCAAGGCGGGCCTTCACCAATTTGTCTACGAGCGAGGCGGGCAATGGCTTGTTGGGCTGGAAGCGAACGGTGCCCTTGCTGATGTCATAATCCTTAAGCTCTTCGACGAACGGATCGAGTGAACTGCCGCTGAACATGTAGAGCGCACAGTGTTTCTTCGTAGCTCCAAAGCCGCAGATCACGCGAACCTTCCGAAACGCGGGCTGTCCGTAGCTAATGCACTCCTCGGCATCTGGCGCAGCCGTATGAATTCGCTCTCTCAAAGTCTGAAGTGCACCCCGTTTGTCCTCATCGACGGTAACCAGGTAGTCATCGATGGTATTGGGCTTGTCTCCCATTCTGTCTCCTTTCAGGGCGCCTTTCAGCGACGAACCACGCTACCAGACGAGCTCTCTGCGTCCATTGCTCACTTGTAGAACATCGCTCGAAAGGCGGCTATCATTTCCGCGTCCGGCACGTCACGCAGTCGAGTTGCAATAATCCAATGGTGTCCAAACGGATCGCGCACACGCCCGGCCCGATCACCGTAGAACTGATCGGCTAGGGGATATATCTCCTCGGCCCCTGCCGCGAGTGCTCGCTGGAACACCGCATCCGAGTCGGCCACGTGCAGGTCGAGAACAACAGACGTGCCATTGAGCGTTGCAGGGCTGCTTGACCCGATCTTGGGCATCTCGTCGGCCAACATGATGCGGGTACCTTCAATCTCGATTTCAGCGTTCATGCATGTGCCGTCTGGCGCTACCAAACGCTCCCGGACTTCATTCGCCCCAAAGACCTGCTCGTACCAAGAGATCGCATCACCGGTTTTGGTCACCTGCAGGTAGGGCGTGATTCCTCTCATCTCATTCTCCTCATCGCTTCCGCACTCGGGCAGCCGGTCCACGCCAGTCCATGCTCATATAGCAATCTCCGGCTTCGAGTTCGTCGAGCATCTGCTGGAGGCGTTTGTTCTTCGTTTGTTGTCGCTTGGCCTGGTTGATCCATCCGAGGTAATCGTTTTGCCGGTAGGGCGGACGCTGTAGATATGCGTCCATCAATCCAGATGTTTGCAGCGCTTCGGAAACGAATCCAGGCATCGGTTGGCACGGGCGTTTGAGACTTGTCAGTCTGCCTGAGTTGCTGATCGATCTAGCCGGTTCCATTTTGGATTTATGCCGGCCTGAGTGTTTTTTGTGACGTGCGAGCAGCCGCTTCTTCTCGCCCGCCGGCATCTTTTCGACGATGTACTTCACCCCTTCGGCGGACAGGCGCCCGGCATGTTCCTCGGCGAAAGCCGCGACGATCTTGCGGTCGGCGAGTGACAGCTCGCGGAGCACCCACCCGACGCCGGTCTGGGCGAAGCGCTCCGGATCGCGAACCAAGGCGTCGGCGTTCCGCAATATGACCGCGGACAGACCCGGGATGCGCGTGTCGCCGTGCCTTGCATGGTTGACAAATGCCACGCAAGCCGCCCGGCGCTGCCAGAGTGGTTTCGCGACGCGCCACGTCGATATGGTCTCGGCCAGGTCGAGAGGTTCTTCTGCTTGCTCGAGCATCTTGCCGAGCACCTTCACGCAAAACCAGTCGCAGAGGTTCCAATCGGTGATGTATCCCTTGGTGAACAGGCGTGCGAAGGCAGACAGGTTCTTCTTCGAAAGATGCGGGAGCAAGAGCTCGGAGAGGGCGAGGACGCCGGCAAGCTTGTCCTCGGTGGGCTTCTCCTCGAACAGCCGAAGCGCCACCCTTGTCTGTGCGGCAACCGTCAGCTCGCCGAGTGCCTCGACCTCCCACCAAGCGTGGACGACCTCGCGCACACCGGCCATGGGCACGCCACGAAAAGTTGCATCCCCCTTGAGGTACTTGGACCAGAACGTCCGAGACTTTTCGGTCGATCGTGCATCGAGAGCCGCTTGGAGGCGCCCTATCTGTTCTGGTGTCGGCGCTTCGGCCGTCATCGAATTCTCCAGTTCGATTGGCACCTCATCGATGTGGACACCCAGGCCAACAACAAGGCCGACGTTTACCTTCCAGAAGCTCGGCGCAGACTCGCTCAAGATGCTTCTGTCTGGTTTCCTGCTTCTTCACGGAGATAACCCAACAGATCCATTCATTGCGAGCGAGAGGGGTGAGGTCGTTCCAGGCTTCTCGGATTTCGGATGCAGCGCTGAGCGCCTTGCGCAGGTCTGCAGGTACTTTGTGGACGACTCCTGTAGCAATCGTTGAGCCCATCGACTCCTCACTCTCCGCGGAACGCCGCCTCGAGGGTGGCGATGTCGATCTTCCGCATCTGCAGCATAGCCTGTATCGCTCGGTCAGCAGCTACGCGATCCTCGGCCTCCATCATTTGCATCAGCGCGTCGGGTACGATCTGCCATGACACGCCGAATCGATCGGTCAGCCAAGCACACATGCTCTCTTTGCCACCGTCCTTGAGCAGGGCGGTCCAAAGCCGATCCGTTTCCGCTTGGTCAGCGGTTAGGACGACAATGGATGCCGCTGGTGACAGTTGATACTGCGGTCCGCCGTTGAGAAACATGTATGGTGTCCCCGCAAGAGAGAGCTCGATGATGAGGGGAGGTTTACTCGGATCGGGACGAAAAACCTTTTCGATGCCGCTGTCGGGCAGCAGCGGGACGTAGTACTCGGCTGCTTCCTCGCCGTTGCCGTCAAACCACAAACAGGTACGAACCTTGGGATTCTCTTCAGTGCGCTTCATGTCCAATCTCTCCTCATATTTCACTGGGTCCTGAAAAACCGATATTCATATCGCCAGGTGCTCGCACCAGCGCGATTCGCACTCCGGGCATCACCGTTGTCTCGGCATCAGCGGTGCCACTCCTCCTGCCAGAGCAAGCGAAAACGAGTCGTCTGTGCTCTCAAAGTGCACAAACGGCGTACTGCCGGCGCTTTGCTAATCTAATGCCGTTCGAATTCCACCTCCGCCCAAATCGGAGTACACAAACAGATGGTATTCGCCGTCAGGAATCTCGATGGCCCGGCTTGCCATTGCCCGCTAAGATACTGGCCTCTCCCTCTGGCGTTATCTTACGAATGAGATGATTGTCCTTATCGGCCAAATAGATGTTGCCTTTCGAATCCACGGCCATGCCGCGGGATACTTTAAACATTTCTTTATTCATTTTTCCACTCTTATTTTTTACTGATATAAAGACTAATTATGCTTTTTTTCAAGTGTTTTTATGAGTAATTGACCTAACGTTAGAGAGTACTCATTTGTCTTACGAGGGGGCTGGTATATCCTCGGTGGTACGTATTTCGGGAGATTTCTCGACGATTCCCACTACGTCGACATCGAACCCTTGTCTATCAATCCGGAACTGTTTTGCCTTTCTCAACTGATGTGCGGTCATCGACAGCACAAAGGGGAACATCGCGGCGTGACTTATAAACTGCCCCATTTGCAGCTCTCCTCCAGGTGAGCCGATTAGCAGCGCTTCGATGAGTAGATGCTGCACTGCTATGTTCAACTCAATCTTGCGGGGTGACTGCTTATAGGTGCCACGCACATCGGTCTCCTCCAAGACGCCCCATTGAACCATCGTTCTCACGAGACGGTGGACGGTGTTTCTGACTATCACTCGATCTCCCCAGGCACCAATCAACCGCCGTCGCAGCAAGGAGATTGAGAACTCCTCCTGTAGCGATAGCAGCTTGCCGACGGTCTCGACCGTCGCGAATGCAAACGGGTATGTTCCGATGGTCATTGCCCAATGCAAAGCCAGCCGGTTGTCGCTATCGAATCTGGGGAACAGCCCAGGCCGCGGTCTTGCAGATATTCCATGGAGCGTGCTTTCTTCGCCAAGGCGTAGCGGGCACGCTCGGCCCAGTTCCCGGGGTTGCTCCTGATTGGCTCACCCAGCTTCTGGATTGAGTCACAGTCGGGTCGATAGCTCTCCCTTCGTGCATCACGCCCTCGATGCTTTTGGGCATCGACCTCGATCCACTGGTACTTCTCGTACTGCTGACTGAACGGCAAATCGCGGAAGTTGATTGGGTACAGACGAATGAAGTCTCCGGTCTCCGTCACTCCGGCCGTGCAGACCAGTTCATCGTACTTCGCCGACGGGATGGGATACGTCTTTACCGTGATGAGTACCTTGAGCTTCTCCTTTTTGTCCGCGCCGGCGATCATAGGTGGACCACCTCCAGGCCGGTCGTCTGCGCCACCGCCTCCGCCAATCGGCTCCGGTGGCAGCAACGGACATTCTTCTCCACGCAGACAAGGACTGAAGGCTGCTGTCGCATCAGGCGGCCGACATCTTCTATTTCGGGCTGAACGTCTAGGCAACATCGCCTTCTCGTATCGATTGAGGAGACGCTGGTAGGAAGCCAAGTCTCTCAGATTCCTACGGGCACTGCCGGATATTCCCAACGTCGGGATGTGCCGATATGCGAAGTTGAGTTTCTTGCAGAGCTTATTGAATTGCGAACCCGAGAAACCGTACTTTCGCGACACTGGGTTGGCCCGAATGTCAACAATCATCGAAATACCCCGTTTCAGGAGATAATTGAAGAAGGCATCGATGGATATCCCTTCGTAGCCTATGGTGTACACGGCACGTCGGGCCTTCTCTGGGTGTTCGACGGACGCCAGAGTACGTTCGTCTAGCTCGCTGTTGAGCGCGAACCAGGGGTAGCGAGTATAGACGCTACGAACCAGGGTGCTCTGATCCATCCGCCGTACCGACTAAGAACCTCGGCCACTGCATCCTGAATTGATTTGGACAGTTGCGCCGCCTCTTTCTCCGTAAGTTCGAGAGTGTGCTCGCATAGCGCAACGCGGTCCTTTTCCGGCGTTACATACCCGTTCTGCCGGAGACTGCCGAGATCCCAGTAGAGCATGAAAGAGAAGGGCCCATAGTTGTACGGCACGAAGTCGTAGAAGCTCGGTTCCTTTTTAAGTCCAGTCTCCCGGCGGAGCAGGAAGATGAGCTTCACGAAAACCATCGGCGGCAGTGGCTTGCCGGCCCGTTTGAGAAGACTCAAGACGGTCTTCTGCCGTATCAGCACACCGTCTCTTCCGGGCACGCTTCCATGCTACTTCCCACCCATGTCGAACGGCGTCTCTTCATTGACGGCGAATCGCTGATCGATTAGCGTCCGCCAGTTGGCGACAAGCTTCTTGAGGGTTGCCTATTCGGCACCGTCGTCCTTCTTGCCGGCCGGGAACCCTTTAAGGTTGCGGGACTGGTTTTCGACGAGCCATAAAATGCGTTACAGAGCTCCGATGGGGGGAGCGGGCTCTCCGCCTGCGGTAAAGATCGGTTGCTTCGGCTATGCGCCCTAGGATGCGCTCCGACAAAGATTCTGCCATCTATTCGCCTCCCTTCCTCTGTGCCGCCATCCGCTTCTGATCCTCGATTCACTGATCGATGTCCTCGCGCTTGAAGCGCCAGGTATCGGCAACTTTGAAGCCGGGCACTTCCCCCTTCTGCGAGAGCCGATAGACGGTTTTGTCGTCCACATCCAGATACTTGGCTGCTTCTCGAACAGTCATGGATGAGATTCCATCTCGCATACCTCTCTCGTTAGTTGGGGTGACCTCGGAATAGTATAGTTCAATCTAGTCCATTGTGCCAAGAAGGGACTTGGTTCTGCACGGTGTTTGGTCTGCGATTGCACACATTGGTGCAAGTGACCATTGGTATGGCAGAGATTTCTGGTGAACGAATTAGCCGAATTAGAAAGGAGCGGAAGCTCGAATTACGCCAGAGCGAATTCTCGGCTGGGCCATGGGGATAGTCTTGGGCCCTGGGAAACGTGAGGAAATCAAGCCACCCATCTGCGTGATGAATTCATGGAGAGCTTTTTCGGATTAGATTTCGAGGTTGCCAATCTCAAAGCGATGCTTGGTGTAGATGAAATCCTCGGCGCTACTTGCTTTGGTGGCCTTTGAAACAGGGAGGAAACTGGAAATGGATTTTAAAAATGCACGCAGTTTTTTTTCTTTGCAATTCAAATATTATGAAGGCTGTATCGATTTTACGCTTATCTCTATTCCCTTCATTCTGCTATTTATCGGGGGCCTTCGGTTTGAAGTCTGAAGCAGAATCCACTCCCTGAAATGATCAGGCCGATTTCGAAGATATAATTGCTCCCGTGAGATGCGTATACCTACGGACTACACATAATGGGTGCTATTTCGTGGCATAGCTACAGGGAGCAAACACATCCTCAGTATAGACTCGATGATAGCCTATACTAACGAAAGATTATTGGAAGAAAGCTTCAAGCGTATAACAGGTTCTCCTATCTATAGGAGGTCAGCATCCTTGATAGAAGGTAGAATAAATCCGAGTGCCTTGATAACCAAATTATACAAGTAATTGGTGCTGGAAAAGTCATACATTTGCAAAGAATAAATACGAAAACCGGCTCGTTGCACCGAGAAAAAAAGCCACACGCACAGCTAAACTCTTACGGTTAAATTAGCGATTTCTTTTGCACAGTGGAGTACATAATCAGGAAGCAAAAAGAACTTTCAGAAAGTGAAACTATGCCTCGCCATGTGGAACAAGCATCAGATAGTCTGTACAATATAATAATAACATGGGGAGTTATATGTCGTATAAGAAACTGTGGAATGTGCTTGGAAGAGTACTCATAGCGCTTGCTCTTACGGGTGCCGCATGTAAAATGTCAACGCAAAGTACTCGAAGCACTCGCTTTGTTACTCGCTGGAATACAGATGTTGGCGGCAGCAATGTAGAGACGGCGAGGAATCAACTAAGACTGCCCCTGAACTCGAGCGGTACTTATGACTTCGTGGTTTCATGGGGTGATGGGAATGAAGATAGGATTAGAGCACACGATCAAGGAGAAGCTACCCACACCTATGCTACCAGGGGAGAGTATGAAGTTACGATAACCGGAATCTGTGAGGGATTCGGGTTTAGCTATGACTCTAATACAAGTACGAGTGTTGGCGACTGTGCGAAGCTGTTGGATGTTAAGCAGTGGGGACCCGTGAAGCTTCACAATGAGGGGTATCAGTTTGCATATTGTACTAATCTCTCAGGCTTCTCAGCTCCGGATAGCCCTGATTTGAGCAAGGTTACTTATATGCTTGGTATGTTTTTTGGTGCAGCATTGTTCAACCAGGATATTGGCTCTTGGGATGTGAGCAAGGTTACTGATATGAGTGGTATGTTTAGTGAAGCAAGGTCCTTCAACCAGGATATCGGCTCCTGGGATGTGAGCAAGGTTACTGATATGAGTGGTATGTTTGAAGATGCAACATCCTTCAACCAGGATATCGGCTCTTGGGATGTGAGCAAGGTTACTGATATGCTTGGTATGTTTTTTGGTGCAGCATTGTTCAACCAGGATATCGGCTCTTGGGATGTGAGCAAGGTTACTGATATGCTTGGTATGTTTTTTGAAGCAGCATTGTTCAACCAGGATATCAGCTCATGGGATGTGAGCAAGGTTACTGATATGAGTGATATGTTCGAGGATGCAAGATATTTCAACCAGGATATCGGCTCCTGGACTGTAAGCAACGTTACTAATATGGATAGCATGTTTTATGACGCAGCATCCTTCAACCGGGATATTGGTTCCTGGAATGTGAGTAAGGTTACTGATATGGGTGAGATGTTTAAGAATGCAAGTTCCTTCAACCAGGATATCAGCAGATGGGATGTTGATCAGGTAACTGATTATCAGGGCATTTTTGACAACTGTCCCATAAACCAGAATAACAAGCCTTCGTTCTAAAAGCATTGATATTGGCAACTCATTATACGAGGCCATGATGGCTAGCCTCTCTAGACGATCTTGAGCGACTACCTCCAGCCGATTTCCGGTTTTTTAGTTCATCCTTCTAGGGAGAGATGCTTCGTAGCCTTTTAATTTTTTCCAGAGTTTTGAATCTCTGGCTTGCGCGGGCAGAATGCTCTCTTCCTTTACTGGCCGGGCGTTAGTCGATTTAGGCGTCCGGCAACTTCTGTTAGTTGGTTCAAATGTCCGACAGTTTTTTTGTGGGTCAGACATTTATTTCGTTCGTATACATGGAATAAATGCCGATGTGTCTGCATGTCTTTATCTTGTGTTCAGCTAATTCTTCATAGAATGGCCAAAATCGAGAGAGAAAACGATATGAAAACGCCTAATTTCAAACTACTGAGACACAAAAAAGTCTCGAGTCAGTAAGATACCGGCCAGAGATTTTCAGCGTCATCAAAAATCTTGTCTTTCTCCCCAGGCTTTCAGTATGATTATAGAGAAGAAAATAAGCCATCACTTGAAGATGATATGTATCCCACAGCATTTTTGATGATGCGTGTCAGATACTGATTGTTTTTTTAGAAGCTGGGAAATCTGTATTTGCGCGGGGATGATTTTTTGTTATCAAGAAAGGAGTTTCTAATCGTCATTATACCCCCCTTCATGTTGTGTTACTAGAGGGCGACACTTGGTTTTGGCAGCTCCCTTGGTAAAGACTTAGTCTGTGGCTTTGCTCGACCATACATACATTTCGCCCGGACGAAGGTTGGCTAACTTTTCCGGTTTCAATCCCCCGAGAGCTGTATTCGCCTTCTGGATCTGTTTCAGCCAAGACGGCTAGTTGAGGTTTAGAGATTTTTAAGATATCATTCACAGACTGATTTTGCCAAGAAGGTAGCGCACACATGAGCAAGGCACCCTAACCATCAAGGGAGTTGCCGAGTACCTCAAGGTAGCCGAAAAGCTCGTCTACGGGCTCGCCCGGAGGAGCAAAATCCCATGCTTCAAGGTTGGGGGCCAATGGCGAATTCGCCGTGAAAACCTAGATGCATGGATCGAACAGCAACAGAACAATCCGGCTCCCGAAGGAAGGGAAGGTAGATGACCCTATCATTCAAGGAAGCTGCTCAGCGCATCTTGGAGGAGGCTGGAAAGCCCCTCCATTACAGGGAGATTACCAGACGACTTCTCGACAAGGAACTGGTTGAATCCCAGTCGAAGTCGCCGGCTATATCGGTCAACGCCGTGCTCGCTGTCGACGTCAAGAACAAGGGCAAAGGCAGCCCATTCGTGAGGGTCTCACCGGGTGTCTTCGGGCTGCGGGCGAGTGGAGTCCTCTCTCAGTCGGTGGAGGAAACCGACGATCCGGAACGCCGGGTTCGTATCCCCCTTTTTCCTCTGTACTCCGAGGTGCGTCTGATGCTGCCAATCTGGAGCGGAATGCGACGTTCCGCGGTTACCCGTCTTAGGACCAAGATTGGGACTTTGGTGGGGACACCGCAGGAACCCGTGGACTGGTCCTCCCCGGACAAATGGATCTCAGAGCGGCTGTCTGGAAGCGATTACAAGTCCGCACTTGCAGTCTGGGAGGGAACAGGCAAAAGGGTCAATCCGCGACACGTCTACGGTCACTGGTTATTCGCCACCAACTACGGGCTCCTCTCGGATGATGGCGGAACACTGCAGCTCACCGAGCGGGGGATAGATTTCATTGAGTCTCCCGGTGGGAAGACCGAAGCCTCGCTCGACGAGGCTGAAGGTTTGCTCAAGTTGCTCGCCCTGGTAGGCAACGTAGGACCCGCGAGCCTTGGTGAACTCATTAAGAGTTGGGGTGAGTATCTCTCGCGCCGTTCCAGGTTCAGAACAGAAAGAACTATCAGGGACTCGCTGCGCCGCCGACTGCGCAACCTCCTCGATCGCGAGCTCCTGGATCGTTCGGGTATACAATACAGCATCTCAGATGCCGGCCTCACCTACCTTGAAAAAACCGGCGACGAGGACGCTTCTGACGGTGAGGAGGAGGAGGACCAAGAAATTCGAAAACTGGTTCGGCAGAAGGGAATATCAGTGCGCGAGAGCATACGCGACATACTGGTAGAACTCGACCCCGTTACCTTCGAGCATTTAGTCAAACGCCTGCTTGAGGAGATGAACTACGACAACGTCACGGTCACGAGCCCCTCCAGTGACGGCGGCGTAGATGTCGTTGCTGATATCGAGCTTGGCATTACCTCGGTTCGCGAGGTTGTCCAGGCGAAGCGACACAGGGGAACGATTCAACGCAAGGACCTCGACGCCCTCAGGGGCTCCCTGCATCGATTCGACGCTGTGCGGGGAACAATCATCACCACCTCGAACTACTCCAAGGGCACTCTCGAAGCAGCGTTTGAACAGGGGGCTGCCCCTATAACGCTCATCGACGGTGAGAAGCTGATCGATCTGCTCATTACCCACGGTATTGGGGTTCGCAAGAAGACACTGGAGGTTCTCGAACTCAACGCCGCGGCATTTGCAGAAGTGGAGGAATCGCTGGACGCCCAAGAAGATGAGTATGAGTAGAGCGAATAACGGCGATGGGTTTGATGAGATAGGTTACCGGAGCGAGTTAAAGCTCGACATCGTACTCCCGGCCACGTTGTCCGCTTCCCTGGCCGGTAACAGACGAGCGCCAGTGAGCGATGCGGGCGGGGCGCGGAATGACCGCCTTCTGGGGCGACGATTACTGGAAGCAGGCGGCGTATCGCAAGCAGCTTACGCTCTTCGGCGAGGCACAAAAACGAGGAAAACAGCCTTGGTGATATCTGACATGTGAGGCCCTTTCAATAAAATTCGCTGAACCCTGTTGGGGATCCGCCTATGCGGGGGTCTCAACGTATGAAGTTGTATTTCTTTCAGATGTGCGCTGTCAACATCATTACAACTACATGGCAATATCTTCTAAAGGTTGGAAGTGGTTCATGAGAACTCCTTTTCAACTGTCAATAAATCCGCATACATAGTCCAATCTGACTTCCTCACGGTGAAATTCACTTCTCAGTACTCAACGCTGTATTAACCAGAGATCACCGTGCAGCCTAAAAACGGCATTTTGAGTCAACCACTTGTCTCCATTCAAGGTCCGCTCTCTGCACCAGATGTGCAGACGGCTGATGTGGGCGTGGCTAATGTTTTTCTCCCGCACGCACTCCGCCGAGATTTCCCGGATGGGAAGCGCCACTTCGATGAGGCGGGGGCAACCGTTGCCGTTGTTTTCTCGCCCGCTCATGATTGCCGATATCCCTTCTGAAGGCGGACGGTAAGGCGGCTCTCCTCGGCCGCGAATTCGGGTTCGGTTCCGTTGTGGGCGAGCATGCCGGGGATAATCTTCTCGAGGATGCCCATTCCTCGGAAATCAAAATAGCGGTAGTCGCACATCATGTTGACGAGTGTCTGGTTCCGTGTGTAGCGCATGCCCGCCTTCATCCCCTCCAGGGTAACCGTGTTCGGTAGCCTGCCCGGGCTTTGGATATCGACCCGATCCGAATAAATGGCGAGAGTGATGTCGGAGCCGCCACGCTGTAGTTCCGGTGGACGAGGGCATTTACGATCACTTCCCGGAGAACTGCAGGGGGATAGACAGGCCGATCAATCCTCTGCCCTCCCTCGATATGAGCGGCCGGCTCCGTGTTCCGGGTCACGAAGTCCAGCGCCTGTTCAACTAGACCCGATTCGGTGATGGAACCGTTAGCAGCGCAGAGGGGCACCAGAGTAAGGTAGACGTCAAAGTCTCGTTGCAGTGACTCGGCGATGGCCGCGAACTTTTGGCGCTTCCCGAACAATGCGGAGCCCCGTTAAGACATCCCGCACCTATTCTTCGATTTCCAACTTCAGGCCAAGCTGCCGAGCACTTTCCTTCATGTACTTAAGCCCTTGATCGTTCTCGTCCAGTGCCCGTCCCTCGGGGAGCAGCATTTCGAACTGCACGCCGAGTCCCAGCTTCTTCAGGTTCATGCTAAGAGCGGGGTTGATGAAGCAACGGTAGAGTTCGCCCCAGTGTTCGACTCCTGGAATTTCGCCGTGGACGAGGAATCGGCGAACCGTGCCCTTGGCCGGCTTCGTTACCGTGGCAGTTTCCGAGGTTTCACTGGTGGGCGTGCCAACACCCGGTTCGCCGTCACCGACCCCGGCTCCAGTGTTTTCCTCGCCCCCCGGAACCTTCTCCGGCGTGAACGGCGGGATGATCCATAAGCCGCCATCTCTGAGGTCGAGGGACACCTGCTGCCGGCAGTAGCGGGTCTGGAGATTCGAGGGGCTTCCGCCCTCACCGACGCCCACTAGTCCGTCAGCGCAGGCTTGGGCGAGTCCTGTGGTTACCGCCTCCTTGGTAGCGACCATGGGTTTGTCCGTTAAGCGGAGGAATGCCTCGACGGCATCCTTCATGCGCAATCCACCTTCCTTCGGGATGAGGCCCGTGCTCTCCAGTGTCACCGAGCCAACGTGGCGAAGAATCCACTCCTTGTCCTCTACGAGTGCTTTCCACAGGTAGTCGAGATGCTCCCGGAACGTCTGGCCCGAATCCGACAGCGCGCACGCCTCAACCTCTTGCCCGCGGACCCGAAGAGCAACGGTGTAGGCGGAACCCAGCGCCTTCGAAGCGGCCTTGTGTGCCGCGTCCAGACGCTTCTTGAGATCTTCCTTCTGCTCCTCGTCAAGCTGACTCCAGTAGTCCGTCCGCACGCTCTCCAAGGCGGCTCTCTCTCGATGAGCCTTGCGCAGCTTGTTGAGCCCGCGAGCGGTTCCTACCAGAAAGAGGAGCGTGTTCCGGTAGATACGGTTCTTTTCACCGCACCGGGTGCTGATTGCCTTCACGCGTTCCCGAATCATGTCCTTCGCCCCACCGTTCTCATTCCAGGCGAGTGAAGGTGGAAGGACCAGCAAGGTGAGCGACCTCTGCTCCGCGAGGTCCTCCGCGGGGTCAACGATCACACGCCATGTCGCACCGTCAAGCGCGCCCTTCTGAGGCTTCTCGGCCCGAAGGTTCTCGAGTATCTCTTCCCCGAAGTTCTCCTCCGCGCTCCGCTGTAGGTAATCCGCGACCAGCATGTTCAGTGCAGGCTTCGCACCGAACCAGTAGCGCCTCCCTAGATTTCCGGCCGCCGCCGTGTGAAGGTAGAAGCAGCGAATTTCCAGTTCAGACAAGACTCCGTCCGTATAGTTCCAATCCAGACCCTGCCGGGAAAATGCCAGCCTCAGGTCCTTCGAGCTGAATCCGATCTGGCTACCCTGGCCGCCGAATGAGCCGAGAAGGATGGCAGATGCCAAACCCTTCCCCATGGCTTCTCTCCGGTAGTCGTACTCACGTTCTTCGTCTAATTTGCCGGCGTTGGAACGGTCACCGTTCACGTCGGCGGCGGCGACGGATTGGTACTCGTCTCCCAAAATTTGCGTCAGAGTTGCCTGCAGAGCATCGACAGACCAGCGGATATGGCAGGGTTGGATGAAGTGCTGAGTCTCGGTGTTCCCCTGATGGCGATCCCAGAGGTTGCCCACTATGCTCGCGAGCAGGCGCAGCACGCCCCGGGTCCGCTGGAAGAGGGGGTGGCTGCCCCATCGGGTGTAGAGGGCATCGATAAGCAGAGGATGGAAGGGATAGGCGCGTTGGAGCTGGTCGCGATATGTCTTCTTCACGGCCTCCGAGGGCACCTCTTTGGCCTTTTTCGCGTACATTTCCTGATACACCCGGGCAACCTTCCGGGGATAGTCCGGTGGTTTGATGGACTCGAACAGGCGGTATCGGACTATCTCGTAGATTTCCTCGTCCGCGACCGGCTGAACGTCGGCCCCGAGGCGTCGGAAGCGTTGCTTCAGCATCATTAAGGTTTCTTGCACCTTATCGCTATGGGCGACTTCGGACGTTTTCGCCGGTAGCGTGGCGACCATCACCGCGCCCGGAACTTGCTGCACGGACTCGGTCAGCTGCTGAATGAAGGAGACAGTCTGGTCCATGAGACTTGAGTCGCCGACGGGCATCGCTGCCGCCCCGACGCAGTAGTCGGCCAGCTCGTCCAGCAGGATCAGGCACGGCGATGCGTCCCGCAGAATCTCGGAGAAGAGCCCCTGCGGCACGCACCGGCTCTCGTCGTTTGCACGCACGCGTTCGTAGAGGGCCTTTCCACCGAGTTGGTAGGCCAGCTCGCCCCACAACGTGCGCAGGTGAACACCGTCTCCAACCCGTCGGCCCCGCGTCGCGTCGCAGGTCTGATTCGTGAAGACGGCCACGCCCTTCACACCTTCGGGGAGTTGCCCACCGACGGATTTCCGAAGGCCATCGGCGTGACGCGACTCCTTTAACCGATTCGCGTTCCTAGCCAGGTGCCACAGGGCCACGAGCGTGTGCGTCTTACCCCCACCGAAAGCCGTCTGGAGACTGATGATGCGGTTTCCAGTCTCGCCATCACGCCGTAGTCCCCCTGTAACTCGTTTCAGCACTGTGGACAGTCCCTTCGTGAGATACGTCTTGCGGAAAAACTCTTCGGCGTCGAGGTAGACCTCCGGGGCCTTCTCCTGGATGACCGCCCAGACGTTCGCGGCGAAGACGGCCTCCTCGAGATGTCCTTCGCGGATGTCCTCGTGAGGAGTCGCGATGGCGTACCAGGGTTTGAGTATCTCGTTCATAATTGATTCTCACCTCCTTCGTCGGAGGACTGCTTCCTTTGCGCATTCCTGTACGCCGTGCGCTTGCCCTCCGTGTGCAGTGTTTGTCGCTCGCCGAGCAGGGTGTTCACCAACTTCCAGTCCTCCAGATCCCGGGGGAGAACTTCGAAGAGTGCCTGTGCCAGCTTCCAGAACGGGCCGTCTTCCAAGAGGTCGCGTTTGCCGAGATACTCGACCAAATCCTTGCGTTTTTTCTCCTTCCAGAGGAGCATGCTGCGATGGAGTGCGTCGATGTGCGGTGGATGCTGATCGATCCCGAGGTCTCGACGGTTGGCACGATCTTCGAGGAGCGTAAGACGGCACTTGGAACCATCTACTACGAAAATTCCCTGCCCGCGGGCGACTTCCATGGCGTTGTCCTCGTCGCCGCCAATCTGCACCACCAGCCGGGCGTCGTCCCACGCCTGTTCCGCCGTGCCGTAGAGGTTCGCCCAGATGTAGTAGAGCGTAGAGAGTTTGTCACCCCGGAACTCTCCGGCGATGGCATCGCGCGCCGCCTGCTTTGCGAGTTCCAGCAGCTCCGAGATGCCGACGGGGGTCCCGTCCGCCTTTTCCACACGCCCATACTTTCCGAACACGCCGACGGCCGGTCCGTAACAGGCAACGATGAGATCCGCGCCGCGTAAGCCGTAGGACCAGAAGCTCTTGACGGAGCGTCCAACCACCTCCTCTACTTCACGGCGGACCGACTTGAAGGAAGCAGCGCTTCCAACCTCTCGCGGTCGGCACGCAACAGTCACCGATGACTCGAGTGACGCCATCCCCAACACAAGAGCTGAGTTGGGCATTTCCGTCGCAATCGGCCATGTCGCGTCCGGCGAGAGCCCCACCTCGAAGAGCGCGGAAAGTAGAGCATTCCAAACTTCGGTGGATTGGTGCGCGAACATAACCGTTACGAGCTTTGGGTCTTTCGCGGTGCGCTTGACCTCTGTGAAACTCTCGGCCAAGAGGCACCGATAGAACTCATTCGCACTCTTCCGCGACCCGTTATGACGGTGCTTGTGGCTTGTCGCCTCCTCTTCTTTTGGTGTCTGTGGAGTGGTGAATATCTTCGGAAAAGTGTTTCCCAGGCTTCGCTTCAGCCAGACGTAGAAGAAGTCGGATAGGTCGGCATAGGCGATGGAGTTTCCATACGGAGGATCGGTGATAACATAGTCGCAGGAACCTGAGCCGACATCGGTTATCTTGGTTGCAGAGCCCAGAATGACGCGAGGAGCCGTCCACGCGGCAGCACGTGTTTCCTCATGGCGTACAACCCTGAGCATGTACTCAAGTTGCTTCGAAGCCGTGCCGGACGAATCGGCGAACGGATTCACCTCCGGGTAGTCCCACATCATGGGTACAGATTGCCCGCTGAACGGCGTCTGGACATTTTGCCTGCCCGCATTCCATCTGCACATCGTGTTCCCGAAGGCGGCAACACGGTCGATCCAGAGGGCAAGATAAGTGGCGAGCGCGTGTCGGTAGTCGGCGTTCGGGATAGTCCGCTCCATCGTGACGACGGCCCTGTGAAGGCCTTTTACCAGGTTATCCATCAACACGAGCTGGCGCTGACTGAAAAGCTGCCCCCAGCGGGTGAATCCGTAAAGCTCGAGGTTGATGCCATGGTGTGAGCCGGCATCGGGCGACGCACAGGGACCATTGATCTCTGGAACGATGTACTCACGGGGAGTTTCCGTTTCGACAGCCTCTGCTTTCTTGACTGCATGAAGGTCGGTGTTCTCTACTAACCTATAGTCCTTTCCTCCCTTGCCCTCCACGACTACAGCCATCATTCGCTCGCCCATCTGGTCTGCTTGTCCCGCCGCGCGTAGGTCTGCTTCCGACGTTGGCTGTTCGCAGTAAAGGCAGACGGCGGGGCCTCGTTGGCTCTTTGTTCCCTCTGTCCGCTTGATCGCCTTCCCCTTGGCGATTCCAAAGGACACCTCCTTCCTCGCCTTATCCACATTCATTGTGAGCGCCGTCTTGCTCCCCTTGCTGCACAAGACCAGACTGCGTATCAACGGGATTTGGCCCTGACACGATGGATTGGAGCACGGAGCCGTCCTAGCCCACAGGTACGCGAGAACTGGCCGGCCGTCTTTGCCCGCCGGATACAAGTGCTCAATCTTCTCTCGCGTCTCTTCCAAGACCCAGTTCGCCCAATTCTGAAGGTCGTGCACGAGGATGTTGGAAACCTGAACTTCCCGTTCGACCTTCTTGCCGGATTCCTCGATGAGCGCCTTCCTCTTGCCCGGCTTGCCGTATTTCTGCGGGAACTCGCAGGTGGCCCGCAGGATTAGGTGGGCAACCGGGTTGTAGTCGTTGGCGATTGCTCCGCAGCCGAGACGACCTGCTTCGAGCGGAATCGCACCGCCGCCGGCGAAGGGATCGAGCACGGTGGGCACCTCGCCCTCATTGGCAACCTTCACCAGTTCTCGGGCGATGTGGAGAACCTCCAGTCCCTGGGTGTTCTCGGGATTGGAGGTTTCCCACTTCACGAGGGAGCGATCGTCGAGAAGCTCCCTGGGCGCCGCCGCGTTCTTCCGCTTTCCCACCTCGAATGCCAGGGATTCCGGCGACCACTTGGCAATGAACATCAGAAGTCGGTTGCGCAAGGAGTCCTGCATGTCCTGGTAGGGTTGGTACGGGTCCTCGTCGCGGTGGCTCTCGCGCCCGCGGCGATAGTGCTTAAGTTCCGCCGGGACCTGCGCCTTAAGGTAGTGCTCGACCGCGGCCCGGAAGTCGGCCGGACAGAGCGGATTGTCGGGATCGGGCACGATCGATGCAAACACTACCGCTCGCGATGCTGCCAAGGGGCGGCGCGCCCACCAGATGTGCAGACGGCTGATGTGGGCGTGGCTAATGTTTTTCTCCCGCACGCACTCCGCCGAGATTTCCCGGATGGGAAGTGCCACTTCGATGAGGCGGGGGCAGCCGTTGCTTTTGTTTCCTCGCCCGCTCATGATTGCCGGTGTCCCTTCTGAAGGCGGACGGTAAGACTGCTCTCCTCGGCCGCGAATTCGGGTTCGGTTCCGTTGTGGGCGAGCATGCCGGGGATAATCTTCTCGAGGATGCCCATTCCTCGGAAATCAACGTAGCGGTAGTCGCGCATCACGTTCACGAGTGTCTGGTTCCGTGCGTAGCGCATGCCCGCCTTCATCCCCTCCAGGGTAACCGTGTTCGGTAGCCTGCCCGGGCTTTGGATCTCGACCCGATCCGAATAAATGGCGAGTGTGATGTCGGAGCCCGCCACGCTGTAGTCCCGGTGGACGAGGGCATTTACGATCCCTTCTCGGAGAACTGCAGAGGGATAGACAGGCCGATCAATCCTCTGCCCTCCCTCGATGTAAGCGGCCGGCTCCGTGTTCCGGTTTACGAAGTCCAGCGCCTGTTCAACTAGGCCCGATTCGGTGATGGAACCGTTAGCAGCGCAGAGGGGCACCAGGGCTCCCCTCAGCTCCTCGTCCGCGCGGGCGGCATAGTCGGGTGTCGCCCCGGGATAAGACAACGCACGGATACCCGACTGCGGTAGAAAGCGCCTGGGCGTCCTTCCGAAAAGAAGCATCCCATCTATGGTTGCCACTGTCCGGCCTGCGGACACGGTCATAAGGTCCAGGTTGCGCAGAAGCCTTTCCCATTCCTCGATGGCCGCATCATCGGGCACGCTACCTCCAAGCACGCGGATGAAGTAGTCGCGAAGTCGTCTGCGGTCGAGATCGTCCAGCGTGGCACCGGGCACTGGTTTCAAGCCGTACCGGACGCGCCCGGAGGCCTGAAACATGCGCTCCAGTTCCTCGCGACTGGCCTCGCGACTTGCACTCCCCACGCGAATGAAATACGTGCGGCGGTTGTCGTGAACCCGCCCATAGGGCTTGTCCGGGCCCTGGGAGACGCTAACGACCAGGACGTCCTTTTCAGGCTCAACCGCACGCAGCCAGGAGAGGTGCGGTATGATGGGAGGTTCAATCTTAACCCGGCAGAGTTCCGCAACCCATTCCTCGAGGTTGGGTCTCGAAGTCCCGAACACGGTGCCATCTTCCTCGATTCCAAGAAGGACAATCCCGCCCTCCAGGTTCAGGAAGGCAACGAGTTCCCTGGCGAGCTTGTGATTCTCGACGACGTCCCGCTTGAACTCAACGCCGGAGTTTTCGCCGTTTTTCAGAAGCTCCAAGAGCTCGGTCTTCGTCATCGTGTCCTTCCTAGAATCCGTACTTCAAACGTCGCATCTCGAAGGCCTCCCGTCCACCTTCCAGGACCTCCTCCACGAGCTCTCTAACCGAACGAGCGTCGATGGACCCCATGTGCTCCTTCGGCATCCTGGCACTGCCTTCTTGCCCGGCCTCACCGGAAGCGGTCAGTCCGACGATGAGCTCCGCGTCCCCAAGCACGGGGATGTTCGCGTTATGCGTTGTAAAGACGAACTGCCTGCGCCGCTTCTCCTCGTGCATTCTCGGAACCACGGCCTCCATGATGAACCTGTTATCTAGATCGTCCTCCGGTTGATCCACCACGAGAGGCGTGTTCGATTCCAGCAGCAGGAGGAGCAGAACGGCTGTGGCCTTTTGACCTGTCGAGAGATCCTCGAGTCTCTGCCACTGTGCAGGCCGGCCCTCCCCGACCACGTTCAAATCGATCTGGGTTGTTGGGGTCAAATCCAGCTCCTCAAGCTGCATTACCACTTCCGAGGGCGCCTGTGCGATCCGATCCGCCTGTGTTTGAGGAATCTTGTACCTCCGGGTGAGTGCGTCCCCTCCCTTTCGCCAAGTATCAGCGAGCTCCTTCAGTGAAAGGCCTTCATACTGGCGAAGCGCATCCAGAACCTCGGAAAGGCGGCCCCCTATCCGATTCTTCAGAAGGCTGAAAAGGGGATCACGATTGCCCGCGAACCTAACCTGGACACGCACGCGTTCGGCGAGCTGCTTGCTCACCTTCTTCGCGGCGCGTTCGAGTTGCCGGAACTCCCCTATCTTCACACCCTCCCATTCCGCCAGCAGACTCCGGCGTCGGTCCTCATGCTCCTTCCCTGCTCGCCGGACTATCGTCTGGCGTTCCCTAAGAGGCCGAAGCTCCTCGATCTGACGCCTCAGGCGGATGAACTCTTCTCCGTCCACCTTCGATTTCTGCAACTCACGAAGGATATTATCGTATGCCGCCTGAACCTCCTTCTTGCGAACTTCCCATTTCTTCTTCACCGAGGCCAGTCCGCGATTGGCGACATCGAGGTTCGTCTGCATCTGCCTGGCCATTGATTCAAGCTTGCTGTTGAGGGCTGAGAGCACGGTCTCAATCTCGGCCAGGATCTCCCTGCTCGGCAGACCTTCGAGGACCTTCTGCGAGACGAAGGCGCTGTCAAGAGGCAGGGCGCGCCGCAGGTCCTCAAGCAGCTCTCGGTACGGCACAAGGCGACCGCCGGCCGTCTTGAGAACCTGTTCCTCCCGCACCATGAAGCTCTGCTCTTTAAGTCGGTCTTCCAGCCCCAGCTCCTGGAAGCGCCTCAGGTTCTCCTCGAGTGCCGGAAGCGCGGCCAGGCGCTCTGCAACCTGGAGAAGCTCTCTTTCCGAGTCGAGTATCTTTGCGCGAGACTGTTCGAGCTGTCTCCTGATGTCGGACTTGCGCTGGGCCACTGCCGTATCGCGCTCCACGAAGCGTTCGAGCAGGCGGGTCAGCTTCTCTGGGCTCCTGGTGAGCTCGGATATCTCGTGCTGCCCGAAAATTTCGGTCCGAGGCGCGATAACCTGGGGCTCTAGGTTCAGAATGCTCCCGTTCTGGTCGTAGACGACCGGTGGATTGGGAATCGTCCGTTCTATGTGGTATTCCCGTTTGTCGGGGTGGTTAGACCGGAGAAGCAGAGATATCTTCGTGCCACTTCCAAGAACATTCCTTACAATACCCTCATGGGTCTTCCGGGCATCCTCGCCAAGCGGATCAAGTCCAAGAACGTACCGTAGGCTTTCGATAACCGTGGACTTTCCGGTGCCGCGCCCCCCCACGAGCACATTGAGGTTTTCATTGAAATGAATCGCCTCGCCATCGAGGAAGCCTCCTTGCCAAGCCAGAGCCACAAATTCGTCGTGATTCTCGGGGAGGGTATCGCCGGTAAGCCGAACTCTTGATTCTGGATCGAGAAAGGCCTGACGCAGGCCTTCTACGGAAATTCTCGACATCTTGATCCAGCACGAAGTCCCAGGCTCGCCTAGGTCCTCCGGCGAGGATACGTCCTGTGCGTTGATGATAGCCACCGGCCGTTTCCTACGGTGCTCCGCGTTCTTGTTCTCCAGGATGGGACGCAGGTTGACCGGCGCGTCGGAAACCGGACCGGGGAGGGAGCATGCAAACAGATTGTGAGAGGTCCACGCATTAATCCTGGTCTGCCCGGAGAGTGTAGTCAGGAGTCCTCCCTTACCGGCGACATGGGCGGCAACAAAGGCTGCTTTCCACTCCCGTGATTTTTCCAATAGCTCAAGGGTGTCATAATCGCCGATCGGAGACAACGCACCCTGATCGCGGATGCCGCAATCGCCAATCAACCTCTCGAGCGAGTTCAATTTCGTCGCGGGCTCGAAGAGGCAAAGGAGATGAACTCCATCCTTCGTTAGGGCCTCGAAGCCCGGGAACACGTGGATGCCCGCCTCTCTCGCAAATTCGATTAGGCTCTCCGAACTGTGCACGTGGTAGTGGTCGGTAACAGCGATTACTTCGATCTTCTTTTTCAGGCAGGCCTCGATAATCGCGGTGTTGTAGTCGGTGTCGGTTTTGAACCGGCTCTGCTTCTTGTGCCGGACGAGGTACTCAAACGGATTGACATGAAGAGCGCATCGATAGAAGCGCGCACCACCGGGGAGATTGACGGCGTCCAAGTGAGGATCGACCTTCGTTGTCATGTGCCTTGCTCCTCCTTTTTCGAAAGGGCTTCGACTTCCTCTCCCCGTTGAGCCCAGTCACCTTCTTCGACGAGATACTGAATCTGCCGGTACAGCATCTCCGGGCTGAGCCTAGAGATTGGATCCTGGATTATCCGCAGACGAGAGCGCTCGCCCTTGCAGAAGGTGACGACATACAGCCAGGCCCGCTCGCCGAGCTGGTGCAGCTTGTCTATCTCTGGACTAGTAAGGACGATGGCGCCCGACTGGGCGCGGCCCTTAACCTCGATGAATCGCTTCTCTCCTCCCGGCCCCTCGGATCGGACGTCGTAGTGCTCTCCATCCCTGCTCACGTCCGTGGGTGTCCACCCGCGGCCGCACTCGTAGCTCATGGCCACGTCCATGGCGATGGCCTCAACCTCGTCGTCGCGGTGCATCGGAACCCCTTTCGACGGTGCTTCTTCATCGCTCTCCACCGTGGCAGCAGGAGCGATCACGGCCTCCGTTAGCAGGTCCGGGGGATCGGGGGACAGCCTCATCATGAGTTCCAGTTCTTTTAGCTGATCCGCTTCCCGAGTCCTCAGGTTCTTGACTTGCTGCCGGAGTCTCTCATGTTCATCGGCGTTGTCTTCGCCGTAGAGTTGCGCCCGTTGAAGGTCGTTCAATTTTTCCACCTTTTCGATAATAAGTTTCTCGAAGGAGGTCTCCAGGCATTCCCGCCGCGGGTTGTGATACTTCAATCGAGCCTCTTTCACCTGGTTGAGCTGCGGCTCGGTAATATTTTTGTAAGCCCATTCCCGAATTTCTTCGGCGGGCATCAATGGAACATCGGGAACCGGCACGGCGGTCTCAGGAGCGATGCAGTTGAGCATGTACGATGGCGAGATAGTGCGAAGACCCATGTGGTCTTGAACTACTACGGCCAGCTGCTTCTGCGGCAGAGGCTTGCGTCGATCCTGCTGCCATTCTCGACGTCCATCGTCGATGGTCGAGCGGACGAGCCAGACCCGCTGGGGCTTGGAGATGTTCGGGTCCACGAGGGTCGCCCCCTTG
>Ga0056129_1000068_pt1 | contig 22418 bp, 17 predicted proteins | sample WorMetLIZISLAND1_FD_71118 | JGI IMG/M metagenome (GOLD analysis project Ga0056129, IMG submission 71118) | Marine gutless worms symbiont microbial communities from Max Planck institute for Marine Microbiology, Germany - Olavius loisae LIZARD... ...
CCTATGACGCCCTCTGGCGCGCCGTCGGCGACATTTGCGCCCTCTTCGATCCCCAGGAATGTTGGAACTACCTCATAGATGCAGGATACGTTGCAGATTACACGCCCGATGCTCTAGTCCTCGATGGCCGGTGGGCGCGTGTCGCGTTCCCGACATCCGTGAGCTCGGCCGGCGAAGTCCGTTCCGAACTCGTCCGCTTGGCGGCGGCGGCACGCGGCAAGGCTTAGAATGCAGCCGACAAGAAAAGCCGGCCTTTTGGACCGGCTTCTCAGGCGAAAACGGAATTGGTTCTAGGCGACGTCGGTCATCCGCCAAATGTCGGGTAGCGTGTCGACGCGTTCGGCCATGGCTTGGCGTTGCGCCTCGAGCGCCTCGGGCAGGTGATCGCCGAAGCTGGCGTAATACTCTTCGACGCCGGTCACCTCTGCCTCGGCGCCATCCCGCTCGATGTCCATGATCTGGCTGTATTTCTCCCGATCGAAATCGAGACCGCCCCAGGTGATGTCTTCATAACGGGGCATCATGCCGAACGGGCTGTCGATGGCGTCGGCGCGGCCGTGGACGCGATCGACGACCCATTTCAAGACGCGCATGTTTTGTCCGAAACCGGGCCAGATGAACTTGCCGTCGTCGTCCTTGCGGAACCAGTTGACCCGGAAGATCCGCGGCAGCTTGATGTCTTCCCGCGATCCCATCTCCAGCCAATGGGCCCAATAGTCGGCCATGTTGTAGCCGATGAACGGCAGCATGGCGAAGGGGTCACGGCGGATCGCCGCCTGTCCGATGGCCGCTGCGGTGGCTTCCGAACCCATGGTCGAGGCCATGAACACGCCGTGGTTCCAGTCGAAGGCTTCGTAGACCAGCGGGAACGTGGTCGACAGGCGGCCGCCGAACATAAAGGCGCTGATCGGCACCCCGGCCGGGTCTTCCCAGGCGTCGTCGTAGGACGGGCACTGTTTGATCGGTGCCGTGAACCGGGAGTTCGGATGGGCCGCCGGCGTCTCGCTCGCCGGAGTCCAGTCGTTGCCTTTCCAGTCGATGGCGTGGGCCGGCGCTTCGCCGTCCATGCCCTCCCACCAGACGTCGCCGTCGTCGGTCAACGCCACGTTGGTGAAGATGCTGTTTTGCTTCAGCGTCTCCATGGCGTTCGGGTTCGACGAGTAGTTGGTGCCCGGCGCGACGCCGAAGAAGCCTGCTTCCGGATTGATCGCATGAAGCGTGCCGTCGGCGGACGGCTTGATCCAGGCGATGTCGTCACCCACGGTCGAGGCCTTCCAGCCTTCGAAACCGACCGGCGGGATCATCATCGCCAGGTTGGTCTTGCCGCAGGCACTGGGAAAGGCGCCGGCCACGTAGGTGCGCTCGCCTTCCGGCGATTCGAGGCCGAGGATCAGCATATGTTCGGCAAACCATCCCTCGTCGCGGGCCATGGCCGACGCGATGCGCAGCGCCAGGCACTTCTTGCCGAGGAGCGCGTTGCCGCCGTAACCGGACCCGTAGGACCAGATCTCCCGGGTCTCCGGGAAGTGCACGATGTATTTGTCCGAGATGTCGGGCGCACAGGGCCAGGGAACGTCCGCCTGTCCGGGCTCCAGCGGCGCCCCGACGGAGTGCACGCTCGGAATGAAAAAGCCGTCCGCGCCAAGGGCATCGAGGACCGCCTGGCCCATGCGGGTCATGATCTTCATGTTGGTGACGACGTAGGGTGAATCGGTGATCTCGATGCCCGGGTAAGCGATCGGCGAGCCGATCGGGCCCATGCTGAACGGGATCACGTACATGGTGCGCCCGCGCATGCAGCCGTCGAATATCCCGTTGAGGATGCCCCGCATTTCGTCGGGCGCTTTCCAATTGTTGGTCGGACCTGCGTCGGCTTCGTTCTCGCTGCAAATGAAGGTGCGTTCCTCGACGCGGGCGACGTCGCTCGGATGCGAGCGCGCAAGGTAACTGTTGGGCCGCTTATCCGGATTGAGACGAACATAGGTCCCGCTATCGACCATCAACTGGCTGAGACGGTCGTACTCCTCTTCCGATCCGTCACACCAATAGACGTCATCCGGCTTGCAGAGTGCGACGATCTCGTCGACCCAAGCTAAAAGTTTCGCGTTATCCGTGCGCGCATTGCTGGATTGCGGCATGTCTCTAACCTCGCCTGTTTAACCAATCGTGGCCGTGATGTGCTGGCATACGGCCGCTCCGCCCTCCAGCGAATTTCAAGATACCCACGTCCTACGGGAGTCTCAAGCATCAGGGTGCCAGTATCTGACTAAAATCAAATTTGATCTTATTTGCGATTAATTATCATTTGCAATAAAGGCCGATTCGCACTAAAACTCGTCTCGAGACGGCCTCAGGGCAAACTTCACCAGACGGGAGATCTCGATGACCCTTTTTACGGCGGAAACGTCCTTGCGGCAGCGTTGCCCGGCCGGCGACTTGTCACCGGCCGAACGGCTTCTGGTCCATTCGATTCGAACCATGGTGTTCACGGACAATGGGGGAAAAGCGGTGGCGCGGGCATTCCGCCGGAAACTGGGCGACGCGGCCGCCCATCAGGCGCTGGCCGCGTTGTTCAGTTTCGTCGGGCTATTGTCCGACAATGCGCGGCGCAACTTGCGGCTCAGGCCGCGGCAATGCCGCAAGGTCAGCGCCGACGAACGGACACTGGTTGCGTTGCTCGCGGCCCTGCAGGCCGGCCGCACGAGCCACGCGCGATCACTGATCGGCTGGTTGCTCCCGCCCGGGACCCAGGAGCCGGCATTTGCTTACGCCGCCAGCCTCGCGCGCGGCTTCCGCGAAGGCGGTCTCATGTTCAACGGTCCGTCGGTCCGGCGGACGCCAAAGCGTACGACGGAAACCGGATCGCCGTTGGCGGATACCCGCGAGAGCCTAATCGTTCTATAGGCTCGATGCGCTTGCCGGTGTCAGTCCGATGCCTGTGGTTTGTCACGGCGCATGGCCGACCAGGCGAGCATTGCCCATCCGGATATGAACAGCATGCCGCCGATCGGCGCCGCTCCCGGCACAGGTGTCTCGCCGGTGATACAGAAGGCATAGAGCGATCCGGAAAACATGATGATCCCGGCCGTGAAAAACCAGCCGGCGCGGGCAGCCCACCGTCCGGAGGTGCCGGACCGTTTCGCCGACAGCCAGGCGACCCCAAAGAGCGCCAGGGTATGCCACATGTGGTACTGGACGGCGGTCGAGAAGACTTCGCGCAGCCCCTGGTCGCCTTCCAGCCAATGGTAGCCGAACGCACCGCCCCCGACGCCGAGAATCCCGCTGATACCGGCGACGACGACCCAGAACCGCCAGCTATCCGAGATCATGACCCGATCGGCTCCGTCCGGCGGATGGACTGCAGGACGGCGTCTTCGAACGGACCGGCGGCCAGGCCGTCCGTCGCCTCCAGCGCATCGAGAAAGGATGTCATGTCTTTTTCGAGGATTCCCATGGTGTTTTCCGGGTCGTAGCCTTCGCGGGCCCAATCGATATCATCGAAATGATCGCCGTACCAGGTGCCGCCCGAGCTGGTGCGCATGACGTCGAGCAGCGTTTCGCGCTCGACACCCAGCGCCGCGGCGGCACCCATCGCGCGGCGGACAGCGACGACGCTCGACGTGGCGACGAAATTGTTGATGACCTTGACCGTCATGCCGGCGCCGCGCTCGCCGAGATGGTGAATGCGTTCCCCCATGGCTTCGAAGGGGCGGGCCAGGTCGTCGACCGACGCCGTGTCCCCGCCGACCATGAAGGTCAGCGTGCCGTTGCGGGCCCGATGCGGCGCCCCGGACATGGGGGCGTCGAGGAGGTCGGTGCCGGCCGGCAGTTTCGCGGCGACCTCCGGAATGACGCGCGGCGACAGGGTTGAGCAAACAACCAGGGTGTCGGGCGGGCGCTCCACCGAGAAGATCGCTTGTTGGTCGAAGCAGAGGTCCATGGTCTGACGGCGGTCGCGGACGACGGAAAATACGCAGTCGACCTGCGCCGCGAACGCCGCCGGATCGGCGATCATGCGGGGAGCAAAAGTCCCGAATTCGGCGACCGGACGGACATCGAAACCCCAGACCTCGAAACCGGCATCGCACAGCCGCTCGGCCATGGGCAACCCCATGGCGCCGCAGCCGGCCATACCGAAAACCCGTGTCTCTGCAGCCGGGGTCATCTCCCGCGGGTCTCCGCCGCCGCCACGAGCGCGCGGAAAATCTCGAAATCCGGTTCCCCCGGTGCGGCGAAGAACTCGGGGTGCCATTGGACGCCGAGGGCAAAACGGTGGCCCGGAACTTCGATCCCTTCGACAACGCCATCGGGGGCTCGGGCGTTGACCGTGACGCCCGCCGGTTGGTTTCTCAAGGCTTCGCGGTGCGCCGTGTTGACCTCCATCTCCGTGCGGCCGGTGATTTTCTGCAGCAGGCTGCCGGGCTCGATGGCGATGGAATGGGCCTTTTCCTCGGCCGGCCTTTCGTCCAGATGGTCGATGCGGGTTTCGAGCTCGTGGCGGACGTCGCGATAGAAGTGACCGCCCATGAGGCCGGCCATGACCTGCATCCCGGCGCAAATGCCGAGGATCGGCGTGTCGCTATCGAGCAGCGATTGGGTCAATTCCGTCTCGAAGGCGAAGCGGGGTTCGATCTGGCCATCTTGCGCCGCTTCGCCATACCAGGCGTCCGGAAACGGGTAACGGCCGCCCGGCGTGACGACGCCGTCGCACGACGCGACCATCTCTTCCAAGGCTTCCGCCAGATAGGGAAGGGCGACAGGCAGGCCGCCCGCCTTCCAGACCGCATCGAAGTAGGCGATGCGGATCGCATAATGGGGGCGCGCCGAAAACGAGCCGCTGGATTCGTAGTCCATCAGGACCCCGATGGTCGGCCGGCCGGTCATTCGATTCCCTTTCGTCCTGTGTTATGGTGCCGCATGCCGGATGGGAACGGCAGCGCATTCCAACCCCCATCATGCCGATGGAGCGCCCGGGGAAAAGGACCAAAATGCAGGATACGGCGCGATACCGGGTTCTCGACCAGGAGAACCACCCCTTCGCCGACCTCAGAGCCGTGTATCAGTATTGGGACGAACGCCGCGGCGCGCGCTTCGCGCCCGCGTGGTCGGATATCGATCTGGTGTCCCTGCCTGCCCATGTCATCCCCCGCGTCTGCGTCGTCGACAGTAGAAACGATGGCACCGATTTTACCTACCGCTTTTGGGGAACGGCGATCACCGACATGCATCACTACGACTTGACGGGTGAGTCGGTGATGGAACTGGAGCCGCCTCACTATGCGCGATCCATCCGAGACCAATACGTTCTCGTCTTCGAGGCGCGCGAACCGCTGTTGTTCCTGAACGAAGTACCTCTGCCCAGCGGTCTAATCACCTACTATGCCGCCTTGCGCCTGCCTTTGACTTCGGACTGCAGCAATGTGGATGTCCTGATGAGCGCCGAAGAATATGGCGAACACAGAGAGCAACTTGAGGACTATTTCGAAGAGACCTGGCGCGAACACGAAGAACTCACGGGTCACTAACCGGTCGTCTCGATCTACACAGCGCTCTTCAACGAACTCGACTCTTCCGCCGTCAGGGGATGCTCCAGCTTGTCGAGCATTTCCTTCGGCACGACCTGCCAGAACTTGCCAATCTCCAGGTTCCAATCGTTGAGCAAGCCGAGTGCGTAGCGCGAATGGGTGCGCTTGACGTGTTGCTGAACGAGGACCTTGAGGACGTCTTCCCAATACTCGGTTTCGATCCGGTTCCAGGTGACGGTCTCCGCATTGACGTGGTGTTCGAATGTGTCGTCGGGGTCGTAAACGAACGCCATGCCGCCGGTCATGCCGGCCGCGAAGTTGGCGCCGATCCGCCCAAGTACGACGGCGATGCCGCCGGTCATGTATTCGCAGCCATTCGACCCGCAGCCTTCAATGACCGCCTGGGCGCCCGAATTGCGCACACAGAACCGTTCGCCGGCTTGGCCGGCCGCGAACAGCCGTCCGGCGGTGGCGCCGTAGAGGACCGTGTTGCCGATGATCGTGTTGTTCTCGCTCTCCAGCGGGCTCGATACGGTCGGGCGCAATACGATGATGCCACCGGACAGGCCCTTGCCGACATAGTCGTTGGCGTCGCCCAGGACCTCGAGGGTCAGCCCCTGCACGGCGAAGGCGCCGAGCGATTGGCCGGCCGAGCCGCGCAACCGCACGGTGAGCGTCCCCGGTGCCAGCCCGGTCATACCGTACTTGCGCGTGATCATTGAGCTGGTCCGCGTGCCGACGGCGCGGTGCGTATTGCGGACCGAATAGGTGAGTTGCATCTTCTCGCCGAACTCGAAGGTCGGCTTGGCGTCCTTGATGATCTGGGCATCGAGCGTATCCGGCACCTCGTTGCGGCCATCGAGTGCCGCATGGCGCGGGAACCCGCCGGCATCGGCCTGGGCGAGGAGCGCATTGAGATCGAGATCGTCCAACTGCGGTGACCCGCGGCTGACCTGTGTGAGAAGATCGGCGCGGCCGATGATCTCGTCCAGTGACCGGAAGCCCAGTTCGGCGAGGATTTCCTCCACCTCCTCGGCGATGAAGGTGAACAGGTTGACCACCTTCTCCGGCGAGCCGGTGAATTTTTCGCGGAGCTTTTCGTCCTGGGTGCAGACGCCCACCGGGCAGGTGTTGGAGTGGCATTGACGGACCATGATGCAGCCCATGGCGACGAGGGACGCGGTGCCGATGCCGAATTCGTCGGCCCCCAGCATGGCGGCGATGACGACATCACGGCCGGTCTTGAAGCCGCCGTCGACCCGTAGCGTCACGTTGTGGCGGAGCCGATTGAGGGTAAGCACCTGGTTGGCCTCGGACAGCCCCATCTCCCAGGGGATGCCGGCGTATTTGATTGACGACTGCGGGCTCGCCCCGGTGCCGCCGTCGTGCCCGGATATGAGGATGGTGTCGGCCTTGGCCTTGGCGACACCGGCGGCGATGGTGCCGACGCCGGTGCGCGCCACCAGCTTGACGCAGACCTTGGCGCCCGGGTTGATCTGCTTGAGGTCGTAGATCAGTTGCGCCAGATCCTCGATCGAATAGATGTCGTGGTGCGGCGGTGGCGAGATCAGGGTGACGCCCGGTGTCGAGTGCCGCATCCTGGCGATCAGTTCCGTCACCTTCAACCCAGGCAGCTGCCCGCCTTCGCCGGGCTTGGCGCCCTGCGCCATCTTGATCTCGATCTCCTGGCAGTTGTTGAGGTACTCGGCGGTGACCCCGAAGCGCCCCGACGCGATCTGCTTGATGGCTGAGGAGGGATTATCGCCGTTTGGCCGGGGCTGGAAGCGGGACGGGTCTTCGCCGCCCTCGCCCGAGTCGGATTTGGCGCCGATCCGGTTCATGGCGATCGACAGCGTCTCGTGGGCTTCCGGCGACAGGGCACCCAAGGAGATGCCCGGTGCCACCGGGCGTTTTCTGATTTCGGTGACGCTCTCCACTTCCTCGACCGGTACCGGGGCGTTCTGTCGCTTAAAGTCGAACAGGTCGCGCAGGTAGATGGGCGGCAGATTGCGGATGCCTTCGCTGTAGCGGCGATAGACCGAATAGGACTCGGTGGTGACGGCGTTTTGCAGGATGTGGATCAGCTTGCCGTCATGCCCGTGCCGCTCGCCGCTGGCGCGATAGCGGTAGAAGCCGCCAACGGGGAGCGGCACCGGGGTTTCCCGGTAGGCTTCCCGGTGCATGTCGATGACGGCGTTCTTGATGCCCGAGAAACCGATCCCCGATATGCGCGACGCCATGCCGGGGAAGAACTCGGCGACCAGCGCGCGGCTCAGGCCGACGGCCTCGAAACAGTAGCCGCCCCGGTACGAGCTGATGATGCTGATGCCCATCTTCGACATGATCTTGAGGAGACCGTTGTCGATGGCGGTGACGAAGTTGCGGATGCAGTCGTCGAGCGGGGCGTCGCCCAGCAAGCCCCGGCGATGGCGCTCGGCGATGGTCTCCTCGGCCAGGTAGGCATTGATCGTCGTCGCCCCGACACCGGTAAGGACGGCGAAATAGTGGACGTCCATGCATTCACCGGAGCGCACGTTGATCGAGGTGAAGGTGCGCAGCTCCTGGCGCACCATGTGGGTGTGAACGCCGCCGGCGGCCAGGATCATCGGTATCGGCGCGCGGCCGGCATCGACGTTCATGTCGGACAGGATCAAATGGGTGAGGCCGCCGCGAACGGCGTCTTCCGCCTCAGCACGGATGCGGTCGAGGGCCGCGCCGAGCGCGCCGCGCCCGTCATCGGGATCGAAGGTGCAGTCGATCTCGATGGCTGTTTCGCCCAGGTAATCGCGCATGGCGTCGAACTCGGCGGTGGTCAACACCGGGCTCTCCAGCTGCAGGAGGTCGCACTGGCTGGGGGTCTCCTCGAGGATGTTGCCAAGGTTGCCGAGGCGCGTCTTCAGGCTCATCACCCGGCGCTCGCGGAGACTGTCGATCGGCGGGTTGGTGACCTGGCTAAAGGCCTGGCGGAAGAAATGATGCAGGCCCCGGTACTTGTCGGAGAGCACCGCCAGGGGCGCATCGTCGCCCATGGAGCCGGTCGCCTCCTTGCCCTCCTCGGCCATGGGGTGGAGGATCAGTTCCATATCCTCCATGGTCAGGCCGAAACAGTGCTGGCGCCGGCGCAACTCCTCGGGCCCGAACAGCGCACCCTGGCCATGCGACGACTTGATGATGTCGTCGATGATTTTGATGTTGCCGGTCCACTCGCCGTAGGGGTGGCGATCAGCGAGCCGGTCCTTGATCTCCTTGTCCCGATAGAAGGTTCCGCCTTCGAGGTCGATGGCGATCATGCCGCCGGGGCCGAGCCGGCCCTTCTCGACAATGTCGCTCTCGGAAAGCTCGACCATCCCGGTTTCCGAGCCGACGATGAGCAGGCCGTCGCGGGTCCTAGAAAAGCGCATCGGCCTGAGGCCGTTGCGGTCCATGCCGGCGACCACCCAGCGGCCGTCGGAGGCGCAGATGGCGGCCGGGCCGTCCCAGGGCTCGAGAACGCTGTTGCAATAGGCGAACAGGTTGCGGTGGTTGTCGGGCATGGTCGCGTTCTGACCGACCGATTCCGGGATCATCAAGGCCTTGACCGCCGGTGCCGTGCGGCCGCCCCGGCAGATCAGCTCGAAAACCGCATCAAGGGCCTCCGAATCGGAGATCCCCGATTGGATCACCGGTTTCACGTCCTCGATGTCGTCGCCGAACAGCGGCGAGGCGATCTTCGGCTCATGGCAGGCGGCCCAGTTGACGTTGCCCTTGAAGGTGTTGATTTCGCCGTTGTGGGCGAGCATGCGGAAGGGCTGCGCCAGGCGCCAGGTCGGGAAGGTGTTGGTCGAATAACGCTGGTGGTAGATGGCGAAACTGGAGACGAAGCGTTCGTCGAGGAGATCGGGATAGAAGGCGGTCAGCTGCTCGGCCAGAAACATGCCCTTGTAGACGACGGACCGGCAGCTCAGCGAGCAGATGTAGAAACCGGTGATATGTTCGTCGAGAACGCTTTTCTCGATGCGTCGCCGGACCACGTAGAGATCGCGTTCGAAGGCCTCGTCGTCGAGGCCGCCCTTCGGGCCCTCGGGCGCCTTGGCGATCATGATCTGCTCGATCTCGGGGCGCGTGGTGTTGGCCTTCTCGCCGATGACGTCGGCGTTGATCGGCACCTGGCGCCAGCCGAATATGGAGTAACCGGCGCGCAGGATTTCCGTTTCGACGATCGAGCGGCACCGCTCCTGGGCGCCGAGGTCGGTTTTGGGGAGGAACAGCATGCCGACGGCGAGGCGCTCCTCGCCCGGTTCGTGGCCGGTGTCGCGGATGTGCTGTTTGACGAATTCCCAGGGGATCTGCACGTGAATGCCGGCGCCGTCACCGGTCTTGCCATCGGCGTCGACGGCACCGCGGTGCCAGACCTTCTTGAGGGCCTCGATGCCAGCCTCGACGACGCGGCGGTCGGGCTTGCCGTCGATGGCGGCGACCAGGCCGACGCCGCAGGATGCGTGTTCCTCGACCGGGTCGTAGAGGCCGTTCTCCATCAGGTGCCGGGCGTTTTCGATCCAGGCCTCGGCGCTGTCGCCGGTCGTCGGTTTGCGGGTGGTCATGGTTCGGCGCTCCTCAAGAGGCCCGGGCGAGCTCGGCGAGGCCGAGCGCTTTCATCTGGATGTAGTCGTGGATGCCGTCCGCCGCGTCGCGCCCGTCGCGGATCGCCCAGACGACGAGTGATGCACCGCGCATGATATCGCCGGCCGCAAACACGCCGGGCACGTTGGTCAGTTTGTTGGGCTCGAGGACCTTGATCGTGCCCCATTCGGAGATGGCCAGTTCCGGCTCTCCGAACAGCTGCGGCAGGTTTTCCGGGTCGAAGCCGAGGGCCAGGATCACCAGATCGGCATCGAGAGTGAAACTGGATGAGGGGATGGGCTGCGGTGTCTGGCGACCGGAAAAATCGGCGACACCGAGGTGGATGCGATGGGCGCGGACGGCGCTGACGGTGGCGTCGCCGAGAAAGGCTTCCGGTGCCGATAGCCAGACGAACTCGACGTCTTCTTCCTCCGCATTGGCCACCTCACGCTGCGATCCCGGCATGTTGGCCCGGTCGCGCCGGTACAGGCACTTGACCGTTTGGGCGCCCTGTCGCACGGCGGTGCGCACGCAGTCCATGGCCGTATCGCCGCCACCGATGACGACGACGTCCTTGTCCTTGGCGTTAAGCTCGCCCGAGTCGAATTCGGGGACGGAATCCCCCAACCCTTTGCGGTTGCTGGCCGTCAAATAGATGATCGCCTGGTGGATGCCGCCGAGGCCGACACCGGGGACCTGGAGGTCGCGGGATTGGTAGACGCCGGTGGCGATGAGGACGGCGTCGTGGCGCTGGCGCAGGTCGGCGAGCGACGCGTCGCGGCCGACTTCGAAACCGAGATGGAACCGAACGCCGCCGTCCTCGAGGAGCCGGGCCCGCTTAATGACGATGTCCTTCTCGAGCTTGAAACCGGGAATGCCGTAGATCAGCAGTCCGCCGGCCCGATCGTGGCGGTCATAAACATGAACTTGGTATCCATACTGGCGGAGCCGTTCCGCAGCGGCGAGTCCGGCCGGGCCGGCGCCGATGATGCCGACCGAGCGGTCGATCTCTTGCACGGGCGCAGGCGGTTTGACCCAGCCCCGTTGCCAGGCGGTATCGGTGATGAAACGCTCGATGGACCCGATGGTGACCGTATCGTGGCGGGACTGCTCGAGCACGCAGGACCCCTCGCACAGGCGGTCCTGCGGACAGATGCGCCCGCAGATTTCCGGAAAGGTGTTGGTCGCCTGGCTGACCGCGTAGGCCTCCTCGAGGCGCCCCTCGGCGGTCAGCTTCAGCCAATCGGGAATGTTGTTCTGCAAGGGGCAGTGAATTTGGCAATAGGGGATGCCGCATTGCTCGCAGCGGGAGGCCTGTTCGGCCGCGCCGACGTCGGTATAGTCGCCGTAGATCTCGCCGAAGTCGTCGAGGCGCCTTTCCGCATCCCGCTTGTCCGGCATCAGCCGACCGATCCGTACGAATTGCTGCATCAAGTCGGACATGGTCCGGATCTCTCCTTATGAGCCAGGGCAACGTCTGAGCCAGGGCGACGGCGGTTCCGCTTCGAGCCTCCCGCCGGGTGCGGTCGGCCGCCCGAAACCGGCTTTAGCCGGTCGGGGGAGGCGATATAAAACCGCCTCGGCACTCGAATGCAAGAAAAAAGGTCAGCTTTATTTACTTTTTTTGCCGACTTTCCCTCCGATGGCATTGTACACGCCTTAGGGGAGGTCCGCAAATGGCTGTCCAGAAGTATTTTAGTCTCAAAACGGTACGAAAACAGTCTTTGTGGGAACCAAAGGGAATGGTGTAAAACTCCCTAGATTTGGGGGGCTACGAGAGTGCCGTTTCAACATCTTGCGATCCTGGCCGTGGTCCAGGGGATCACGGAGTTTCTACCGATCAGTTCGTCGGGGCATTTGGTGTTGGTTCCGGCGGTTCTCGGCGTGCCGGACCAGGGATTGTTGCTCGACGTCGCCGTGCATGTGGGTACGCTGGGTGCCGTCCTGCTCTATCTCTGGCGGGACATCGGCGCCATGATCATGGGTGTCGGCCGCACCCTTCGTGGCCGCAACGACCCGGGCGCCCGGCTTTTCGGCTTCCTCGTCGTCGGCACGATCCCCGTTGTCGCCGCCGGTTTCGCCCTTAACTACTATTATCCCGAGGGCATCCGGAGCCTCACAGTCATCGGCTGGACGACGCTCGGGTTCGGGCTCTTGCTGATGATCGCCGATCAGGTTGGCATGACGCTCCGGCGAATCGAACACCTGCGGTACGGCGACGTCATCATGGTCGGCTTCGCCCAGGTCCTGGCCCTGATCCCCGGGACCAGCCGGTCCGGCATCTGCATGACGGCCGGCCGGGTGCTCGGCATGGAGCGCACCGACGCGGCCCGTTTCGCCATGTTGCTAGGCATCCCGGCGATCAGCGGCGCCGGCGTGCTCAAGGGCTACGAGCTCTGGAAAACGGGCAACATGGCGGTGACCGGCGACGTCATCGTCGCCGCCAGCCTGTCTTTTATCGCTGCGCTCTTTTCCGTGGCCCTGATGATGGCCTGGCTGAGACGCGCCTCCTTCACGCCGTTTGCCATCTACCGGGTCCTGCTCGGCGGCTTTTTGCTGGCCATCGCCTACGGGTGGGTGGGGTAGGGGGCCCGCGCCACCTGTAGGGGTACGTCTCGAATAAGCGAGAACCTTCGGAACGAACATGGCATTCGCCTCTGCGGATAGTCGGCTGTATCCCGGACTCCGACGTCTAGTGGCAACAATCGCGGATCGGTGTTTCGAGGGCTCCCGAACTCACGCGGAGCGCACCGCGGCGATCGGGATCGCCGCGGTCCCGTGTTGGATCACCTCCGAATGAAGGCGAGCACGTCTTCGTTGAAGCGCTCCGCTTGTAGTTGCGCCAGGCCGTGGCCGCCGCCCTCGTAAACCAAAAGCTCGGCGTCGCGGACGATCTCGGCACTCAGTTTGCCCGAGGCGTCGATCGGAACGATCTGGTCGTCGTCGCCATGCAAGACGAGCGTTGGCACATCGATGGCCCGCAAGTCCTGCGTATAGTCGACCTCGGAAAACTCGCGAATGCACGCGTACTGACCGTGGACCGAGCCGGCCATACCCTGCAGCCAAAAGCTGTCCCGGAAACCTTTGTTCTCCGCCACGCCGTCACGGTTGAAGCCGTAAAAAGGCACGGTCAGCTCCTGGAAGAAGTTGGATCGGTCGTAGAGGACCCCCTTGCGGATGCCGTCGAACACCTCCATCGGCGTGCCGTCGGGATTGCTCTCCGATTGCAACATGATCGGCGGCACGGCTCCGACCAGAACCACCTTGGCGACGCGGGCGTTGCCATGCCGGCCGATGTAATGGGCGACCTCGCCGCCGCCGGTGGAATGGCCGATGAGGATCGCGTTACGTAGATCGAGATGGTCGATCAGTTCGGCCAGGTCATCGGCATAGCGGTCCATATTGTTGCCGTCATAGGGCTGGGCCGAGCGGCCGTGGCCGCGGCGGTCGTGGGCGATGACCCGATATCCCTGCTGTGCAAAGAACAGCATCTGGGCATCCCAGGCGTCGGCCGACAGCGGCCAACCATGGGAAAAGACGATCGGCTGCCCTGAGCCCCAGTCCTTGTAGAAGATCTCCGTGCTGTCACTGGTCGTGAACGTGGTCATTGTCATATCTCCGATGGTTGCTGCGTGGACCCCGAAGAGGGGCGTCACGGCGGTTGCCAGACCCGCCGCGCTGAGGGTTACGAGCGCGTCGCGGCGGGTCATGTCGAAGCGCTCGGCTGGAGTTTTCATCATGCTTCCTTTCATCGTGTACGATTAAATCGTAGACGATATATATGTCTTAGGTGACGGCATGTCAAGCGCTTGCGATTTGATCGTGTACGATTTATATTGGACCGGGTACAGGACAAGGATCCACGAATGACGACCCACGCCACGGAAAGGACCGACACTCTCGCCGATTTCCTTTGTTTTTCCGTCTATTCGACGAGTCACGCCTTCAACCGGCTGTATCGGCCGCTGCTCGATGAATTGGAGCTGACCTATCCCCAGTACCTGGTGATGCAACTGCTTTGGTCGAAGGACGGGCGAAGCGTGAAGGAGATTGGCCGGGAGCTTCGCCTGGAATCCAATACACTGACGCCACTTCTTAAGCGGATGCAAACCAACGCGTTGGTCGAGCGCAAGCGCGATGCGGGCGATGAACGTGTCGTGCGCATTCACCTGACAGAAAGGGGTCACGCGTTGCGCGAGCAAGCCGCGGATGTTCCGGGTTGCGTGGCCAGCGCAATCGGGCTTAGTCGTGACGAACTCGCCAGTCTCACCAAGACCTTGGATGATCTGCGGGATCGTCTGATTTCGGAGTCCGACGACTCGGCTGACAACCGCTGATAAGATCTAGGTGATTCTCACCCTATGAATTCTGTAACGGCATAAGATCCGATCGGGTCGGTCAGAAAAAGCAGTCGCGACGATCCGATGGCACTGTCTCCTGTGGGCGACGGCCCGTCATAGACCTTGAAAACCGTCCTCGTCCCCTTTTCCTGAGAACCCCCACTTGACCTGAGTTAATGCGGTCGCTGACCGGTGGCGCCATGATCGCCGTCGGATTTTCCTGAAGATGGGTTCCTCGTCGGGTGGCTCCAAGGTCCTTTGCAACCGATCCCGTTGTCGACGGCGTCGTTCGCGGCGTCTGCCCGCACGACTGCCCGGACACCTGCAGCCTGCTCACCGAGGTCGAGGATGGTTGGGCCATGCGGGTCCGGGGCAACCCCTACCACCCGGTGACCCGAGGCACCATCTGCCGCAAGTTCAAGGAGGCGCCGGACCGCCTTTTCGGGCCCGACCGCTTGACCGATCCCCTGATGCGGACCGGTGCCAAGGGAAGCGGGGTCTTCCGCACCGTCTCCTGGGCCGAAGCGCTTTCCGTTATCGCCGAACGCTGGCAAACGATTCTCGATGAGCAGGGGCCGCAGGCCATCCTGCCCTTTTTCGGCTCCGGGACGGAGGGGTTGGTCCACGGCCATATCGCCCCGAAGCGGTTCTTCAATCGATTGGGCAGCTTGCAGCCGGTGCGCACCATCTGCACCAAGGCCGGGCGCGAAGGCTACCGCCTGACCATGGGCACCTCGGCCGGCGCCGACCCGACGGCGATCGCGGCTGCCAAACTGATCGTCGACTGGGGCGTCAACACGGCATCGACCAACATCCACCACCAGGTGTTTCTCAAGGAAGCGCTGGAAAGAGGCGCCAAGTACGCCGTCGTCAATCCTTACCGGATCAAGGGCGCCGAGCGCGCCGACTTTGTTCTGCAACCGCGCCCCGGCACCGACGCTGCCCTGGCCCTCGCCGTCATGCATGTGATCGTCGCCGAGGGTTGGCACGACGATGACTTCATCGAGCGCCATACGCTCGGTTTTGAAGATCTCGAGCGCGTCCTCGCGCGGTTCTCACCACAGAGGGGGGAAGAGATCACCGGCGTTCCCAGTGCCGAGATCCGCCGCTTCGCCGAAGCTTACGCGACGACTGATCCCGCCTTCCTCTACGTCGGCCCCGGCTGCCAGCGCCATACCAACGCCGGCATGACGCTCCGCACGCTGACCTGCCTGCCGGCCGTCACCGGCGCCTGGAGCCACCGGCCCGGCGGCCTCTATTTCCCGACCAGCACCTGCTTCCCCGGCGATTTCGAGAGCCTCGAGGGCCATGACCTCAGGCCCAATGCGCCGGCCGGCTACAACATGATCCACTTGGCCCGCCTGCTGGAAGGCGACGCCACCAAGAGCCTTTTCGTGATGAACGGCAATCCGGCCTCCGTCCTCTACGACCAGAACCGGCTGCGCCGGGGGCTTGCGCGCGACTATCTCTTCACGGTCGTCCACGAGCGTTTCCTGACCGACACCGCGCGTTACGCTGATATCGTCCTGCCGGCGACCTCGTCCTTCGAGCAGAACGACATCTTCTTCTCCTATTACCATCCGAGCCTCCTGCTCAGTCGCCAGGTCGTCGAGCCGTTCGCTGGGTCGCGGTCCAACCTCGACCTACTGAGCGCCGTGGCCAAGGCCTTGCAGTTCGACGATCTGGAATTCGACCAGGATGAAGAAACCATCATCGAGCAGGTTCTGGCCCTCGATCAGCCGGCCATCACCGGTGTCGATCGGGAAAAACTCCGGGACGACGGCTGGGCACCGGCGGGCGCCGACCCGGTCCATGTGGACTTCGCCGATCACAGGTACCCGACGCCGTCGGGGCGCATCGAGTTCCGCTCCGAGCGGGCCGCCGCCGCCGGCCTCGGAGCGCTGCCCAACTACCACCCGCCCCGCGAAAGCCCCGACGGCTCCCTTGAGCTCTTCCACCGCTATCCGCTGCAGTTCCTGACGCCATCGGCCCATTCCATCCACAACACCAGTTTCGGCGACGGGCCCGGGTTCCGCGGCGATGAGGAAACACCGAGCCTCCTCCTGAAACCGGTCGACGCCAAGCCCAGGGCCATCGCTGAAGGCGACCTGGTCCGGGTACATAACGATCGCGGCGCCTGTTTGCTCCGCACCCGGGTCTCGGATGCCATCCTTCCGGGCGTCGCCCTGGCCGCCGGTCAGTGGTGGGACCGCCGCTACCTGGGCGGGTCGACGCCCAACCATACGACACCCGACTATGCGGCCGATTTGGGCGGCGGCTCTTCCTTCAACAGCAATCTCGTCGAGGTCGAATTGGCTGCAAACGGCCCGGCCCACGATTTCGGGAGGGTCGGGTCATGACCGCCGAACACAGCCCAGCCGAAGGCCTGATCCACCGCGGCATCGGTCACGTCGAGTTCTTCGATCTCAGGCCCGAAACCCTGGCCAAGCTGGATCACCTGATCGCCGTCTTGTCGGCCGAAGGGCGCCGGCAGTTCAGCTTCCATGCGCCGATATCGCGTTCCGCCGCGTACCCGAGGAGCGGGGTCACCTGCTATTTCCTCTGCGAGGACCCCGACAATCGGGCCTCTTCCTTTGCGCTGCTCGAAGAGACGCTGACGGCCGCCGCCCATTGGGGGGCGACCCATGTGGTCACTCACCTGACCTTCGGCCCGACCGACACCCGCGACCATGATCGTGCCGTCGAGTTGGCGGCCGCGGCGGCCCGGGAGATGGCGGCCATGAGCCGCCGTCACGGTGTCCCCATCGACATCGAGTTCGCCGCCTATACGGATGCCTTCCACGCGCCCGGGGATTTCCTCGCCACCATCGGCCCCCACCCCGAGCTCGGCATCTGCGTCGACGTAGGACACGCGGCCTTGGGCGCCATGATGCGGTCCCGCGACGTCACCGCCGATGTCGCCCAGCTGGCGCCGAAAGCCCGTTCGCTCCACCTGTGGAACACCCTCGGGCTCGAACATACGAAAAACCGCCACCACACGCCCCTGCACCCGGACCAGGACCCGGACGATGGCTGGCTCGACATCCCGTTGTTGCTGGCGACCGTGTTGAAGGCGGCACCGGACGTCCATGTGGTTTTTGAATATCCCATCGACGAGGTCGATCCCGAAATCCAAGCCGGCTACGACTGGATCGAGAACCTCGTCACCGCCCTTCGCGGTCTCCGTCTGGGGAGCGTGGTGGGTGCCGAATAGACACCCTCAACCGAGACAATGGAACGACTGAGAGTTTGAAAATGACCCAGACCCGAGTTCTTCTCATTAACTGCAACACCATGCTCGATACCCTGGTCACCGCCGGGATCGGCATTCTGTCGGCCTGCATCAAGGATGCGGGCCACGACGTGCGGCTCTTCGACACCACCTTTTACCGCACCGCCGACGTCACCGGCGACCAGGCCCGCGCCGCGGCGCTCCAGGTCAAGGAGACGGACTTTGCCGACCTCGGCATCGAACCCAACGAAGAGGACGTCATCGACGATTTCGTCAAGACCGTCGAAACCTACCGCCCGCATTTGATCGGCCTGTCCTCGATCGAGGTCACCCACCCGCTGGGTATCCGCCTCTTGGATGCCGTCCGCGGCTCCGGCACCCCGACCGTGGTCGGCGGGCCCTACGCCACCTTCGCCCCCGAGATCGTCATCCGGTCTCCTAGTGTCGACATGGTCTGCGTCGGCGAGGGGGAATCCGCCTTGGTCGAATTGTGCGACCGGTTGTCGAGCGGCGAGGACATCACCGCCATCGGCAACCTCTGGGTCAAGATGGACGGGCAGATCCACAGGAACCCGGTGCGCAAGCCCATCGATCTCGCCTCCCTGCCACGCCAGGATTGGGACGTCTACGACGAGCGCCGCTTCTGGAAACCCATGGGCGGTAAGATCTCGGTCACCGGCACCTTCGAGATGAACCGGGGCTGCCCCTACACCTGCACGTTTTGCATCAACTCCGGTTTCCACGAGCTCTACGGCGACCTCGGCGGTTATTACCGCGAACAGGACGTGGAGCGCCTGGTCGACGAGATGGCCGAGAAGAAGGAGCGCTACAACCTGGCCTACGTCTATCTCGTCGCCGAGAGTTTCCTGACCACAACGCGGACCCGCATCCAGACCTTCGGCCGGCTCTACCAGGAGAAGGTCGGCCTGCCGTTCTGGGTCGAGGCCAGGCCCGAGTCGATCAACGAGGAGAAGGTCGGGCTCCTCACCGAGATCGGCTGCGAGGGCATCAGCGTCGGCGTCGAGAGCGGCAATTTCGATCTCAGGAAGAACGTGCTCGGTCGCAACGTCACCGACAAGACCATCCTCAAGGCCTTCGAGCTTTTGCGCGAGACCGGCATCCGGGTCAGCGCCAACAACATCATCGGCTTCCCCACGGAAACCCGCGAGATGATCTTCGACACCATCCGCCTCGACCGGGCGCTCAACCCGCACGGCGTCATGGTCAGCTTCTTCAGCCCCTACAAGGGGGCCACCTTGCGCGACATGTGCCAGGAACTCGGGTACATCGAGGATGACGACATCGCCATGGACTACCGCCTCGGCCCGACCATGGACATGCCGCAGATGAGTGCCGACGAACTGGTCGGTCTGCACAGGACCTTCCCGCTCTATGTGAAATTCCCCGAGGATGAGTGGAAACATATTGCGGCTGCCGAGAAGAACACGCCCGAAGGCAACGCCGCCTTCAAGGAGTATTCGGAACGTTACGTGTCGGAGTTCATGAGTTGAGTCCTCTCACCGGGAACGCGTCATGACCCGCGTCGCTGTCCTTGGATTGGGCGCCATGGGCCGGCCCATGGCGGCGCGCCTGATCGATGCCGGCCACGACGTCTGCGTTTATAACCGGACGCCGGAAAAGATGGTCGCCCTGGCGGAAAAGGGCGCGCGGGTCGCGACCCGACCGGCGGCGGCCGTCGACGGTGCTGAGGTGGTCATCGCCATCGTCGCCGACGACGGCGCCTCGCGGGACATCTGGTTGGGGCCCGAGGGCGTGCTCGCGGGAACGCCGGCCCCCGACGCCGTCATGGTCGAAAGTTCGACCCTGTCCCAGGCCTGGGTGTTGGAACTGGCGGATGGGGTCGCCGAAGCCGGTTACGCCTTCCTCGACTGCCCGGTCACCGGCGGCCCCGACGGCGCCGAGGCGGGAACGCTGACCCTGCTCCTGGGCGGCGATGACACCGTCATCGACCGGGCCTGGCCGACACTCGAAGCCTATGCGTCGCGCCGGATCCGCTTCGGCGCCATCGGCACGGGCACCGCCGACAAGGTCATGGTCAACCTCATGGGCGCCGTGCAGGGCGCAGCCCTTGCCGAAGGTCTGGTCATCGCCGAGAAGGCCGGCCTCGATCTTTCCGTCGTCGCTGACGCCCTTTCGTCCGGCGCTGTCGCCAGCCCGCATGTGAAATACCTGGCCCGGCGCATGGCCGCGGGCGATCACGGAGACGTCTACTTCTCCCTCGGCCTCCGTTGGAAGGACGCCGACTAAGGGTTGCGCCTGGCCGACGACGTCGGCGCCAGCACGGAGATCTCGAAAGCCGCCCGCGCGCTTTATGAGGAATCCCTCGGCGACTTCACCGGCGACGAGAACGAAAGCGTCATCGTCGAGACCGTGCGCGGGGGTCGACCGTTGAGGCGGTGAGACGGGCGAAAGCCAAGGTTCGCCAGCGCGTTTCGGTTTGGGTTCTGAGGAACAAGAGTTGAAGCTCTACATAAAATTCTTCGTCTTTATGGGGGTGCCTTTCGGGCTATTAATGGGACTGATTTCCGGATTGGTCGAAGGGATTCAGGCGGGCATTCTAGCGGGCGGGGTATCGGGGCTTTGCTTTGGATTCTTCATGTCACTGATTTTGGTGACCCACCAGAGGTCAGTAACGAAAGACATGAATTTCGGTGATTTTGTCCGCCTCCGGCAAACAAGAGAAATCAGTCTCGGCCTCAGAAGAGATGACGCGTTCAACAGGTGTCTTGAGTCCCTAAATCACGTTGGCGCAAGGGTCACGGATGAAGATCGGGACCAGGGGCAAATCAAAGCCCAGTTTGGCGCGACCCGGAAAAGCTTTGGCGAAATAATCGACATCCAGGTGTCCGGTCAAAACTCTCAAACGACCGACATCAAAGTCTCAAGTTCTCCAAAGTTGAAAACGACCTTAATCGATTACGGTAAGGGATTCGAAAATGTGGAGCGAATTGTATCGTCCTTAACTGAAGGAAATAGCAAAGCCTCTTAACCCGTCATTCCGGCCGCGACTTTCCTCCAATTCTTCGATTTGGCCAGGAAAGTCCGTGAGCCGGAATCCAGGAATCTCGATTGGAACAACTGATTCTGGATTCCGGATCACAAGGTTCGCAAACCGGAAACCGGCCGTAAAATCGCCGGGCCGACATGAGGGAAGCGATCCGGTCTCGTTGCCGCTCATGTCGTGACGACCAGCCGGTACCCGAAGTCGCATTCGTCGAGATCGGCTAGCCCGCCATAACGCTCCGCCCAGGCGCCGCTGTCGAGATCCGCCGCCAACCTTTCCAGGCCCGCCGATAGATCGCCGATCTTCCAGAAGGACGAGATGGCGGCGCGGATGCGGGGGTCGAGGTAGGCGGCGGGGCGTTTCCAGTAGGCGCACAGGAAACCGTCCGTGCAGTCCTGCGGGATGGGAACGGCGGAGATCTCGACCGGGCCCAACCAAGCCGCGTAATCGGTCATCGGCGGCATCTGCTCCTCGTCGAGGGTCACCAGTTCGGGAAAGTAATCGGCCAGCCAGAAGCTGCGAACTGCGGGATCGTATGTCAGTAACACGACACGGTCCCGCGCCACGCGGCGTAACTCTTTGTGGCCTTTCGCTTTGTCGGTCCAATGGTGAACCGTCAGGATTACCATCGCGGCATCGAAGGCATTGTCGGCAAAGGGTAGGTCCTCGGCGGTGCCCTGAACCACCGGTGCCGCCCCGGCACCCCGTTGGCTGATCATCTCCGCCGAAAGCTCGAGCGCCGTCACCTGTCTGTCGACGGGCTCGTAGGAACCTGTTCCAGCGCCCACATTGAGGACGGTTCGTGCCGATCCCAAGACATCACTGATCGCCACCTCGATCCGCCCATCCGGTTTGCGGAGATCGGAATAGTTGACGCCGATGGTGTCGTAGGACGCGCTCATCGGCACCCGGTCACTGGTTCTCGGACGGCGCGATCGCTTTCAGCCGCGCCACGTGGTCGGCGATGCTCGACAGCTCGTCTTCGCTCAAGTCCTTGAGCCGGGTGACCATCTTCGTCGTCGGTGTGGTCCTGACGTTATCGCGGAAGGCCAGCAGCTGCTTGATCATATAGGGATAGTGCTGGCCGCCGATGCGGGGGATGCCCTGGACGGCGTCGCCGTGCCCGGTCTCGCCATGGCAGTCGGCGCATTTTTTCCGATAGAGCTCGGCGCCGAGATCGAGATCGATGCCCGGCCCCAACCGCGGCTTCTTTGTCAGCGGCAGGGTTGCGATATAGCCGATGAGATCGGCGATGTCCTGGGGCTCGCCCATTTCGCCCTCTTCGGTGACGGTTTCCATGTCCTCGGACGGGCGGATGCCGGCCCGGAACTCGGCCAGCTGGCGGATCAATATCTCGCGGTGTTGTCCCGCCAGCTGGGGGACGAGACCAGTTTTCGAGCCGTGCCCGTGCTTCTTGTGGCATTCCCGGCAGAGGCCGTAGAGGCCCTTGCCGTTTTCGATGTTGGGCGTGAGTGTCAGGGCTTTCATCAGTTCGTCGTCGAGCAGACTGGCCGGTGCCGCTGTCGACCACATGACGAGCAACCCGAGCGTCAACGTGCCAAAAGTTAGCCAAGTGTTTTCAGGGCACCTCGAAAAATGCCTTTGCGAGATCAAGGTGGCATTGCTGCTGTACTCCGGCCTCATGATTTTCGGCCTTCGCTCTTCGTTGAGCGTTTGATTTGATGTCCAAACCCGTG
>Ga0056129_1000071_pt1 | contig 22127 bp, 26 predicted proteins | sample WorMetLIZISLAND1_FD_71118 | JGI IMG/M metagenome (GOLD analysis project Ga0056129, IMG submission 71118) | Marine gutless worms symbiont microbial communities from Max Planck institute for Marine Microbiology, Germany - Olavius loisae LIZARD... ...
ACGGCGATCGGGCAGCCGACCGCCTCCATCAAGGGAAGATCGTTGATGTCGTCGCCCATATGCGCGACCTCGGACATGTCCAATCCCAATCGTGCAGCGAGTTCCTGCAGTGTTTGGAGTTTGTCACCGACGTTCGTGTAGACGTGGGCGATGTTGAGCCACCGGGCCCGATGTTCGATCGCGCCCGGCGCGCCAGCGGAAATCACGGCAATTTCGAACCCCGTTCGTTGAAGATGGACAATACCCATCCCGTCTTTCGAATTGAATTTCCTGAAAGAGTTGCCGTCATCGGCGTAGTAGATACCGCCATCCGTAAGAACGCCGTCGACATCCAGCGATAGAAGCTTAATGTCCGAAAGAATTGCCGCTTTAGTATCCGCGTGTTCGGGAGAGCCGCCCATCATTAAATTCCCTTATTTTGTTGCTTCGCGCCTTCCTACCATGGCGCGTCGGAAGTCGCAAAAAGGCGTTGCTAGAGAGCTTCCCGGGTTCGCGTCTTGCTCCACCGGGAAAGGCGTGGCAGCTTCTCACCGATGGGGAACGAAGATCATGGCGCGAAGTTCGGTCACCTGAGACCGACATCGAAGGTTCGGCAGAATGCGCGGCCTCGGTGGCGCCCGCAGGAATTTGAGGATTTTGATGTCTGAGAAACCGACCTTCCAATGGGACGACCCCTTCCTTCTCGATACCCAACTGGGAGAAGACGAGCGGCTTATCCGGGACACGGCCTTTGGTTTTGCCCAGGACAATTTGATGCCGCGCGTGTTGGAGGCCAATCGCCACGAGACCTTTGATCGTGAGATCGTCAACGAGATGGGTGAGCTCGGCCTGCTCGGCCCCACCATACCGGAAGAATACGGCGGTGCCGGCGTGAACCATGTCTGCTACGGACTGATCGCGCGCGAAATCGAGCGTGTTGATTCAGGCTACCGCTCGGTGATGAGCGTGCAGTCATCTCTCGTCATGCACCCGATCTTCACCTATGGAACCGAAGAGCAAAGGCGGAAATACCTGCCCAAGCTCGCAACCGGCGAACACATCGGTGCTTTCGGTCTGACGGAGCCGGACCACGGATCCGATCCCGGCGGTATGAAGTCGCGGGCTGAGAAAGCCGAGGGCGGGTATCTGCTGACCGGCAACAAAATGTGGATCTCCAACTCACCGGTCGCGGACGTCTTCGTCGTTTGGGCCAAGCTCGACGGCGTGATTCGAGGCTTCATCCTGGAAAAGGGGATGGACGGACTTTCGGCGCCGAAGATCGAAGGCAAGATGTCGCTGCGGACTTCGATCACCGGAGAGATCGTCATGGACAAGGTGTTCGTTCCCGAGGAGAACATGTTCCCCGATGTGCAGGGCCTGAAAGGCCCGTTTGGCTGTCTGAACAAAGCCCGTTATGGAATCGCCTGGGGTGCCCTGGGAGCCGCGGAGTTTTGTTGGCATGCCGCCCGTCAATACACGCTGGACCGCAAACAGTTCGGCCGGCCGATCGCCGCCAATCAATTGATCCAGAAAAAGCTCGCGGACATGCAGACGGAGATCACGCTCGGCCTGCAGTCATGCCTGAGGGTCGGCAGGCTCCTCGATGAGGGAAATTGCCCGCCGGAGAACATTTCCATGATCAAACGCAACTCGACCGGCAAAGCCTTGGATATCGCGCGCATGTCCCGGGACATGCACGGCGGCAATGGGATCGCCGATGAATTCCACGTGATCCGGCACGTCATGAACCTCGAGACCGTCAATACCTACGAGGGAACCCATGACATCCATGCTCTCATCTTGGGCCGCGCGCAGACTGGTATTCAAGCCTTCACGGCGGGCTGAGTCAGCGGGTCAAAGCGGCCATACGGCGAGGCCGAAAACCGGTTCGTGGGCGATGATCAATCCGGCGTAAAGGGCAATCGACAGTCCGGTCTGCCACCACTTGATCTCGCCTGGCACCATCCGGGTGCGGCCCGCCAACAGCGCTGCGAGAGGGACGTGTGAGGTTTCGGCCATGAAAGACTCCCAAGCCTCGCCCAGCCGCTCCTTCTTCTTGAGGTCGATGTGGGCGGCCCCACCGAGCGCCAGGATCGCGAAGGTGCCGAAGAATATGTACCCGGCGACATGCCCGTTGGCCAAAAGGTGCGATAAGGCCCAGAACGCGACTCCCCACATCACCGGATGGCGGGTGATTTTGAGGACACCGCGCGGTCCCGATCGCATCCCCAATTTTTCCATCCCGAAGGCACCGGGATTGGGTGTCGTATATCCACATACAAGGAGAAAGCAGGCGAACAGCATCAGGGTCAGCGACGCATGCCGAAATGCGGTGATCGGATACCAAATCTCGACGACCGGTGCGTTGATAAAGCTCCAGATCATCCAGGCGAGCGCCGCTCCGGAAATCACCGAATAAAGCGACAGGAAACCGAGTTCCCCCAATGCCCCGGCGATGCGTTTTCGCACCGGATGATGGGCCAGAAAAATATGGGTGGCGAGAAACAGCATTGAAGCCGCCGCCAGCGACAAAAGCGGGACATTCATTTTACGTCTCCCTCGAAAATCCGGCGTGTAGATTCCGCAACCGGTTCTTTCGCGCCTCCTTGCCCGGTTCCTGTCTGAGGGTTACTAAGGCGCCAGCTGCATGCGTGAACCGAATTTCTGGATGGTGATATGAATTGGATACTGTTGAGTCTCGCCATTGTCTTCGAGGTCATTGGAACGATATCGCTTAAACTGTCTCACGGCTTCACGATGTTGTGGCCGACTGTGACTGTCGTCATCGGATATGGCGCAAGTTTCATACTTCTCGCACAGGTACTCAAGGCCATGAATGTGGGTACGGCCTACGCCGTTTGGTCCGGGCTGGGCACCGCTTTGGTCGCCATCGCCGGCGTGTTTCTGTTCAAGGAATCGGTCACGTTCGTCCGCGTCGTCAGCGTGGTTCTAATTATCGTCGGCGTCGTTGGCCTTCACATCGCCGAAGCCGGAGCGAAAGCGGGTTGATCCTTTGGTACCATCCAAGGTGACAACCGCTTCTCGGGGAGGGACGCTCGCCCGCGTGATCACGTAAACGGCAGCCGGGATCATGACCAAGGCTACGGTAGTGGGCAGGATCCAGTTTTCGGCAACAAAAAACACGATAATGACCAAGCTGGTGATCATCATCGCGACGGCCAAAATTTTGGCGCGGACCGGAATGACGCGGTGATTATGCCAATGCCTGACATTGGGCCCGAACCGGGGGTGATTCCAGAGCCACGACTGAAAGCGATCCGAACTTTTTGAAAAGGCCCAGAGCGCTATGATCAAGAAAATGGTCGTCGGCAGTCCGGGTACAATGATGCCGACGGCACCGATCCCAATATTTAACCAGCCGAAAATGAACAAAGCCCATCGGAGCCAACAATTCGATAGTCCTTCCGGCAACGGCCTATTTTCTACCAAGGTCTTCTTATTCCTTTAATCTTCGAGCGATCCATGACCCATATTTATTGTCTCCCAATTCTCGCTCTGAGTATAACGGAGACGTCCCTGTCGGTGAATCCGGCCGTTATCCGTACCCCTATCGGCGGCCAATTTCAAACAGATGACGTCACTTCGGCGTTCGGTGATCGCGGTGCGTAGGCAAACAACATGATTAATCGGTATAGCGAGTTTTCCCTTCCCATCGATGAGGACGGTGTTTGGATTGAAACCTTGAACAAACCGAAGCCGTCTGCCCCCGGACCCGCGTTGTTCCTCGACCGCGACGGCGTCATCGTTGAAGAAGTGAATTACCTGCACAAAGCGGAAGACGTGAAGTTGATCGACGGGGCCGCCGATACGATCCGAGCGGCAAACCTCTCGGATATCCCGGTTGCCGTGGTCACCAACCAAGCCGGAATCGGCTACGGTATGTACAGCTGGGAAGAGTTTGCCGTCGTGCAGGAACGGATGCTCGATGCTCTATCCGATGCCGATGCGTATGTGAATGCCGTCGCCGCCTGCCCGTTCCACGCCAAGGGCAAACCGCCCTTCAACGATCCCGACCATCCCTGCCGGAAGCCCAATCCAGGAATGCTGCTGAAGGCCGCCGAGCGCATGGCAATCGAACTTGCCCGGTCGTGGATCGTCGGAGATCGGGCCGGCGATATCGGGGCCGGAAAAAACGCCGGTCTTGCCGGCGGAATTCACGTATTGACGGGACATGGTGAAGACCCGTCCGAACGGACCAGCTCGATGGCGCTCGCCGGACGGGACTACAAGGTGATCGGAGCTTCATCCATCGCTGATGTGCCGAACCATATCGCGCTGCTCCGAGAAAGGTGAGCTCCGTCGGCTAGGGTCGGAACAACTCCACGCGGTTCCGCCCGTCGCGTTTCGCTCTGTAAAGGGCCTTGTCGGCGCAATCGAGGATTTCCATGCTGGTCGGACAATCGGGAAACTCGGCGACACCGCAACTGAACGTACACCCGAAATGCCCTTCGTTGATTCTGAACTCGATGTCGGAAAACGCCTCCCGGATCTGATTGAAAATATCGAGCGTTTCGGTTCCCGCCGTGCCCGAAAGCACGACGCCGAACTCTTCCCCACCCATCCGTCCGATGACGTCGATACTCCTCAAACGGCTTTTCAACAATCGCGCAACCGCCCGGATGACCCGATCGCCGATCCCGTGCCCGTAGGTGTCGTTGACGTTCTTGAAATGATCGATATCGAGCATGGCGAATGTCAGCGGGGCGCCCATCCTTCGCGACCGTTCGACTTCGCGATCGAGAAGTTGTTTCGTCGTCGAATGATTGATCAGGCCGGTTAGACTGTCTTGGACCATACGCGAGCGAAGCAACCGGAACCGTTCGGTGCGGCTCTTGAGCATGCCGACGAGATGGTCCAGTTCGATCGGCTTGGTTAGGAAATCGTCTCTCCCCAACCCCATGGCGTCGACCTTCGTTTCGGTCTTCGACTCGGCCGAAAGAAAGACGATCGGTGTTCCCACGAACGCTTCTTGATGGCGGATGACGACTGCGAGTTCTCGGCCGTCGACGTGCGGCATATTCAGGTCGAGCAGAATGATCTCGGGCGAAAACGATTCGAGGACTTCCAGGGTTTCGGATGGATCTTCGACATGCTCGCATATAAAGCCTGATTCGCGCAGTGCCGTTTCTATGTAGGAGACGAAATCGGCGTCCTCGTCGATGACCAGCACCCGATAAGGCTGTGTGACGCCGCGATCCGTAACCCTGTCGAGGGAATCGATTAAGTCATAGGGATCGAAGGGGATCGTCAGGAATGCATCACCGCCGGCCCTTACCGCGCTTAGACGGGCGTCCAACGAATGCCGTGTCGACAGGAAAACCAGCGTTACGCTGCCTCCGCGTCCGTTCTTCTCCGATTGAAAAACTCGATCGAACGCCCCTGCATCGCCTTCATAGGATAGGAGGTCCGCAACGACGACGACCGTGCCTGACCCCGCAATCGTTTCGGCGAGAGAGTCCACGCTGTCTACCCGCATGACCCCGTAACCGTTGTTCGACAACAGATCGTCCAATCGGTCGCCGTCGTCAGAGGCGACACCGAAAAAGACGACGGTCTGGTCGCTGGAGTCTTCGATCAGATCGTTTTCGGCGGGTTGGGATTGAGGTCGTGCCGTATCGTTGCCCTCGCACAGTCGCGTTCATCGGTGTCCGTAGACTCGCGCGCAGCGATGGAATTCAGATCCTTCAGCATTGCGGCGATTTTGACGCCGATATCCTCGCCGAAATCGGATACGAGGATTGTCGCGTGTCGGTCAGCTCGCTCAACGCCCTCGCCGAGACCGAAAGATCCAGCATACCGAACGTTCCGGAAGACCCGGCGAGCTTGTGGGCGACGGCGTGGACGGCCTCGAGAGAGGACCCGTCGTCGTCGGCGGGATGAACGAATGCCGCGACAGCATCATTGACGTCACGAAGTTGCTGCGGAAACGCGCCCTCCATGTAGGAGCGGCGAATGGCTTCCAACTTCTCGAGGAACTCTTCGTCAGATTCGGACATCGTATGCCGGCCAATCACTCGTTCGGCGAAAACTCATTCGGTCACCGCGACCCATCGCCGACCTGCTCCTTTTCGCCATCTTAATACGCAAACGCGTGCCGGGAAACGCGTTGATGTCGGAGACAAGTCTACGCCGATCGCGTCGGTCATTCATACCGGATGAAACGGCCGGCCGAGACCGTAAATCGAGGCCCACTGCAGTCCTTCGACGGTGCCGTTTTCCGGCGTGTATTCGCAACCGATCCAACCGCCGTATCCAATCTCGTCAAGCGCTTCGAAAACGGGAAAAAAGTCGATGGTCCCGCGATCGGGCTCTCGCCGATCTGGCACGCCGGCAACTTGAATGTGTCCAATAACGTCCAAGTTCCCTCGGACGACCTCCAATACGTCGTCACCGCTCATGCCGCCGTGGTAGAGGTCATATTGAAGATCGACGTTCGGCCGGTTGATGATGGCCAGGGCGGCGCGTGCCTGTACCGTGTGGTTCAGGAGATACCCCGGGACGTCGACAGCGTTCAAGGCTTCGACCAGGACGCGGACCCCAACGTTTTGGCAGGCGTCCGCCGCGAACTGCATGTTGTCGGCGAAGGTCGCCAATGCCGCTTCGCGTCCGACGTTTTCGCCCACCAGCCCGGCCATGACGTGAATCCGCGGGCACGCCAGCGCCGTCGCGTAGTAGATCGCTTCCGTTATCGATTCCCTGAATTCCCGTTCGCGGCCGGGAATGGCTGCGATACCCCTATCCCCGGCATCCCAGTCACCGGGCGGGGCATTCAGAAGGACGAACTGCAGCCCGAACTCCGTCAAGCGGTCGCGCATGTCCATGGCGTCCTTACCGTAGGGGAACTGATATTCGACGGCCTTGAAACCGGCCTTGGCGGCGAGTTCGAACCGCTCGTCGAAAGGCACCTCTTGAAACAGGTAGCGAAGGTTCGCGGCAAAACGCGGCATGGGTTATCGCTCCAACAACAATCCGGCCCGCTCCGCCAGTTTCACGGCCGGGTTCAGTGGAGGATGGCTCCAGTCTTCCAATTGCCCTTCAAACGGTTTCGCGTATCCACGGACGAACAGTTGGTCGTGGAATCTGCTGTGTTTCTCCGTTGTCAGGGCGGAAGGTGCAAACACATAGACGGGTGTTTGCGTCGCGCAAGCTTCCGAACACATGGACATGGAATCACCGGTAACGATCGTGTAGTCGGCGCAGGCGATGTACCCTCCATAGGGGTTCTCTTCGGTTTGCGTCCAATCGAATAGACGAACCGGCACGGCGGCATCGGCAAACAACGGCGCCATGTCGACGCCGGTGCGGCGGCTCGTCGAGACGAGCAGGCTGCCGCCGATTTCCGAAGTGGCATCGAGGGCTTGCCGGGCGAGGTCGGCCGCCATTCGTTCCGTGAATGTGCGGTTCTTCGTGCTGCCTCCGATAAGGAGGGTAACCCAAGGTCTGCGAAGCGGTTCAAACTTCTCCCGCCAAGTCTGCCGGAGCGATTTCAGAACCGGCGCCGTAAACCTGTGGGGGGCACCGGTGATCATCACTGTATTCCCGCCCTGGCGCGGTGGATCGTGATCGGGCACGGCGATCGTATCGAAATCCGCGGCCCCGCCGGAACCTGGCCACATGATTTGCAGCAATCGCGAACCTCCTTTCGAGAGGTGTTTGATGCGCCTTGCCACCGGCGCCGTCCTGCGGCCGGCCGCGATGATCAGGTCCGGCCAAGGCGGCGTCAGTTCGGTCTTACTCGGCCCGTTCAATCCGAGGAACGTCGCACCCAAAATCACGTTGGGGAGCCGGGCGAACGGCCCGTAGGTGAGTTCCTTCAACTCGTATGGATAGCCGAACGCCTCGGCCACCCCCATCACCTGGCTTCGGTTTCCGGCCCGATCATCGACCAGGGCCCAAATTGCCGGTGTGGAGACGGTGCCTGCTTTCTTCGCGTTCTCGGCCGTCATCGCCCTTTCCTATCACCGCTTCCCTGCCAGAAGAAAGCGCACACTTGGCGAATTTCGTTACGGAGGTGCAATTTTTTTACAAAACATGTAGTGTGATAGGAGAATGTGCTCCGAAGAAGGTCGCGCCTGACGCGAGAAAGCAACGAATTGAGCGGCGAAGCGAAATTTTCAGTAGGCCAGTTGGTTCACCACCGGCTGTTTGAGTACCGCGGCGTCGTCATCGATGTCGACCCAGCCTTCCACGGATCCGACGACTGGTATCATTCCCAGGCCCGGACCAAGCCCCCAAAAGACCGCCCCTGGTATCACGTTCTGGTCGATGGGCAGGACGCGCGCACCTACGTCGCGGAACGCAACCTGGAACCGGACACCAGCGGTCGCCCGATCGACCATCCGGAAGTCGCAACCCATTTCTACACTTTGGGCGAAAACGGCTACCTCCCCCTCACCCCCCACAACTGACCTTAAGGTTCGCCCGCCTAGGGCCCCCACTCCATAATGATTAAGAGCGGACAAGGTTGTCACCGACCCCACCGCCTTCTAAAAGGGCAGCAACGAAATCGAAGAGGATGAGACATGGCCGAACCCTATTCGGACGCGAGCCTGGAAACCGCGAAATGGCTGCTCGACATCAAGGCCGTCAACTTTCGACCGGAAGAACCCTACAAACTAACCGCCGGATGGGCGAGCCCGGTCTACATCGATTGCCGATGGGTCATCTCGTTCACCGAGGCGCGGCGTCGAATCATCGATCTTGGCGTGAAGATGCTGGAGGAACGCGGCGTTTGGGAGGCGTGCGATATGGTCGCCGGCGGCGAGACGGCCGGCATTCCCTACGCGGCTTGGCTCTCGGAAGCGACCTCGAAACCGATGCTCTATGTGCGTAAGAAACCGAAAGGTTTCGGTCGCGACGCGCAGATCGAGGGGAATCTTCCAGACGGCGCGCAAGTTCTATTGGTCGAGGATTTGGCGACGGACGGTGGATCGAAGATTAATTTCGTCAATGCCCTCCGCCAAGCCGGAGCTCAAGTGACGGACATCTTCGTCGTTTTCTTTTACGGTGCCTTCCCGGGCGCCGTGGATACGCTCGGCGAAGCCGGCGTCACCCTCCATCATTTGGCAACCTGGGCCGACGTATTGAAAGTCGCGGAAGAAGGCAAATATTTCGATGAAGCGGCCATCGAGGGCGTTCGCGAGTTCCTCGCGGACCCGGTTCGATGGTCATCGCAACGCGGCGGCAGAGGGGCCGCATAGTTCGTCGGGAGTAGAAGCGACATGAAGTACTGGTTTCGCCTCCTTGCCTACCTGATCGTTATCGTCGCCGCCATGCCGCTACGGGCCGCTGAACCTTTGGTGTCGGCGGCCTGGGTCAAGGAGAATTACGCAACCGAGGGCGTCGTCTTTCTCGACGCGCGCCACATCTCTTCGTTCCGGCAGGCCGCCATTCCGGGGGCGGTCAACACGAACTACGGCAAGGACGGCTGGCGCATCAAGAAGGGAGACCTTCCCGGCATGCTGCCGCCTGTCGACAGCCTCGAAAAACTCATCGGGCGCCTTGGCATCTCCAATTCCGATCACGTAATTGTCATCGCGGGCGGTTACGGCGCCTCGGAAATGGGCGTTGCGACCCGAATCTACTGGACCTTCAAGGTACTCGGGCACGACCAGGTGTCCATCCTCGACGGCGGAATGGAGGCCTACTTCGAGCTCGGCAAGGTGCCGCTGTCCCGAAACATACCACGCCCAAAACAGAAGACCTTCAAAGCCGCCCCGAACTGGAATCTCGTCGCCTCCGACAAGGATGTCGCTGCGGCCAAGAGCACCGGCGTCGCGCTCATCGACAGCCGGCCGAACGACCAGTTTCTCGGCGTCAACAAGAGCTCTTCGGTGAAGCGTCACGGCACCCTCGCCGGCGCCAGCAATCTCCCCGGCAAATGGCTGACGGTCGACGACGGCGGTTTCTTCCGCAAGCCGGACGCCTTGAAGAAACTGTTCGCTGTCGCGGGCGTGAAACCCGATCAGCCGGCGATCGCCTTTTGCAATACCGGACACTGGGCTTCCCTCGGCTGGTTCGTGTCCCATGAACTGATGGGCAACGGTCGGGTCAAGCTCTACGACGGCTCAATGGCGCAATGGACCCGAAAGCCGGAAAACCCGGTGGAGCGGGCAATCCGGCTGGACTAAGATACAATCCGGCGAGGGTTCCTGGAGCGGCGGATGACTGGCTTTCTCGACAGCCTCAAACAGCAATATCAGACCCATCTCGAACGTCAAAAGAACCGACCGTTTCTCGATGGTGTCATGGCCGCCTGCGCCCTGATCGCCACGGCCGACGGAGAGGTTTCCTTCGCCGAGCGCGTGCGCGTCGATCAGGTCCTGCAAGCGCTTGAAAAACTCCAGGTCTTCGATCCGCATGAGGGGGTTGATCTGTTCAACGAATACACCGACTTGATCCTGGAACATCCGGCGACGGGTCACGAAACGGCGTTCCTGGCGGTCGAGAAAATCGGCCGGGATCCGGAAGCCGGGCCTCTCATGCTGCGAATTTGTCTTGCCGTCAGCGAGTCCAACGGCGAGATGCATCTCGCCGATCAGATCGAAATCGTGACGCTCTGCTCGCGGCTCGGCATCGATCCCAGTGATTGCGGTTTGTATGTCGATAAGAACCCCGACGATATCATCGCCAGCGGTTCGAATTGATGCGGTTTCGGGTGACGCTAATCGCTTTGGCGGCATTGATCGTCGCCTTTCTGTCGTCCGAAACGAGGGCGGCCCGTGACCAGTTGGTCATCGGGATCACGCAGTTCCCGTCTTCTTTCCATCCCAACATCGACAGCATGCTGGCGAAGACCTACATCCTCGCCATGACAGCACGCCCGTTCACGGCTTACGACGAGAATTGGCAACTGATCTGCATGCTGTGCGTCGAGCTTCCGACCATCGAAAACGGGTTGGCGAAACCGGAAACGACGCCGGACGGCAAGGACGGGATCGCCGTAACCTACGAGATCCAACCGGGCGCTGCATGGAGCGACGGCACGCCCGTTTCGACCCGCGATGTCATGTTCACTTGGCGTGCCGGCCGGCACAAGAAATCAGGGTTTAGTGTCGTCGAGTTTTACCGCAGCCTCTACAAGATCGACGTCATCGACGAGAAGAAGTTCACCCTTCATTTCGACAAATTGACCTTCGAATACAACGCCATCAACGCCTTCAATCTATTGCCGGCCCATCTGGAAGAGGCGAGTTTTACCGAGCCGGAAAAATACAAACTCCGCACCGCTTACGATACGGATCCGACCAACAAGGGGTTGGCTTTCGGCCCCTACCGCCTGACCAAGGTCGCGCCCGGTTCTCACGTCGTCCTGGAACCCAACCCCACCTGGTACGGAAAAGCGCCGCACTTCAAACGCATTGTCGTTCGTGTCATCGAGAACACGGCGGCCCTCGAAGCCAACCTGCTTTCCGGCGAAATCGATATGATCGCCGGCGAACTTGGCCTCACCATCGACCAGGCACTCGCGTTCGAGAAACGTCACGGAGACCGTTATGCGGTCATCTACAAACCGGGGCTGATCTACGAGCACATCGATCTCCACCTGGACAACCCGATCCTTGAGGATCTTCGGGTCCGCCAGGCACTGGTCTACTCCATCGACCGCAAGGCCATATCGGAACGATTGTTCGGTGGCAAACAACCGGTCGCACACAGCAGCGTCAATCCTCTCGATTGGGTCTTTTCGACGGACGTACCGACCTATACCTACGACCCTAAAAAAGCCGCCCAACTTCTGGACGAGGCTGGCTGGTCGGTTCGAAAACAAGGGATCCGTTACGACAAGAATGGGCGCAAGCTCTCGCTCGAGATCATGACCACGGCCGGAAACCGGACCCGGGAGTTGGTCCAACAGGTTCTGCAAAACCAATGGAAGCAGACCGGAATAGACGTCGCCATCAGAAACCAACCGGCGCGCGTGTTTTTCGGCCAGACAATGACCGAACGGCGCTACCCGGCGATGGGCATGTATGCCTGGATCAGCGCCCCGGAAAGCGTTCCCCGGACGACCCTGCATTCAGACCATATCCCCACAGAGGCCAACAATTACGCAGGCCAGAACTATCCGGCCTACCGAAACAAGGAAGTCGACGATCTCATCGAGCGGATCGAAGTGGAACTTGACCGCGCCAAGCGCAAAGACATGTGGCGTCGGCTGCAGGAGCTCTATGCGACGGAGTTGCCGGCGATCCCGCTCTATTTCCGGGCCAATGCGTTCATTCTGCCCAAATGGCTGAAGGGCCTGCGCCCGACTGGCCACCAGGACCCGACCGCGCTTTGGGTCGAAAACTGGACGGCTGAATAACCGAACGATCCTGCCCGTCCCGGTTTACGTTTCAAACTGAAACGTTGAAACCCGGTCATGAGGGTGGTCCAATTCGCCGCCATGGCCAGATTCATCACCAGTCGACTCCTGCAGTCGGCGACGACGCTGTTGATCATGTCGTTCGTCATTTACGGGCTCATGGGATTGATGCCGGGCGACCCGGTCGACCTGATGATTACCGCCGATCCCAAGATCACTGCCGAGGATGCGGCGCGCCTGCGCAGTCTTTATGGACTCGACCAACCGATCACCGAACGTTACGGCAATTGGTTGTCGGCGGCCCTGCACGGGGACTTAGGCCACTCTCGGCTCTATGGGAAACCGGTTCTCGAGGTGATGGGACCGGCAATGGTAAACACGCTGACCCTATTGGGCCTGAGCTTCTTGCTGGCGCTTGTGATCGCCCTGCCCACCGGCATCCTCGCTGCGACCCGTCCCTACTCCGCCGTCGATTACGGGATCAACTTGTTGGCGTTCGCAGGAATATCGGTACCGCCCTTTTGGCTGGCACTGCTTCTGATCATCGTCTTTTCGGTCTTTTTCGGGATCCTACCAGCCGGCGGTACGGGGGCGGCAACGACGGACGGCGGGTTTTGGGAGACGGCGAGATACCTGGTCTTGCCCGTGGCCAGCCTGACCATCGCTAGCATCGGCGGCCACACCCGTTTTATGCGGGCTTCGATGATCGAGACCCTTCGCCAGGACTACATCCGGACGGCGCGGGCGAAAGGGCTCGATGAGAGACACGTCGTCATCGGTCACGCCCTTCGGAACGCCCTGATACCCGTCGTCACCGTGATCGCGCTCGATTTCGGTTACCTGTTTTCCGGCGCCTTGATCACGGAAACCATCTTCGCCTACCCGGGCATGGGTAAACTCATCTTTGACTCGATCATGGGTAACGATTTCAACCTCGCCCTGGTCGCCCTCTTGTTTGCCACGTTGTTGACGTTGGCAGGGAACTTCTTGGCCGATGTTGTCTACGTTTGGCTCGACCCACGGATCACATACGAGGGGGCCAACAAATGAATGCGCCGGCAACCGTCGGTAAGACCCCCTGGGCACTGACCTGGGAGCGCTTCGTCCGCCACAAACTGGCACTGTTCAGTGCCGGTTTCCTGGCCCTGTTGGCGTTAATCACCCTGAGCGCACCTCTCGTCGAGATCATGTTCGCGTCTGATTCCGAGACCGTCGACCTGTTCAACCGGTTCGCGCCGCCCTCTCCCGCCCACCCGCTCGGGACCGATGAACTGGGCCGGGACCACCTGATCAGGCTGTTGTACGGTGGGCAGGTTTCTTTGTTCGTTGGGATCACCGCGGCATTGTGCGCCGCGGCAATCGGGTCCGTCGTCGGTATCGTCGCGGGCTACTTCGGCGGTCGTATCGATGCCTTCCTGATGCGGCTTACGGATGCGGTCATTGCCCTACCGGTCTTGCCTTTGTTGATCGTGCTCGCCGCGGTCGACCTATCGAAAACGGGCCTGCCCTCATGGCTGACCGGATCGGAGAACGTTAGTCTCTACCGGATCATCGCGATTGTTGCCGTTGTCGGCTGGACGACCGTCGCCCGCCTCGTCCGCGGCAGTGCGCTCAGCCTCCGCCAGCGCCCGTTCGTCAAGGCGGCCGAGGCGCAAGGGGCCGGGGCCGGCCGCATCATGGTCGTCCACATCCTGCCCAACCTGGCGTCACCGATCATCGTCGCGACGACGCTCTCGACCGGGAATATCATTCTCCTCGAATCGGTGCTCAGTTTCCTGGGTCTCGGAATCCAGCCGCCGACACCCAGTTGGGGCAACCTCCTGACCAACGCCCAGGAACTGATCTGGCAGGCGCCGGCTCTCGCCTTCTATCCCGGGACCCTGATTTTCGCCACCGTGATCGCCTTCAACTTTCTCGGCGACGGGCTACAGGACGCGCTTGACCCGCGTGCGAAGTCAAGGCACGAGTAACCAATCGGAAAACCTTCCGTCGGTCTATCGCTGTCTTCAATGCGACATCAAGATCGGTACCGGCATATGCTGCAGCAGATGGTCGGTGACGCCGCCCAGTACCAGTTCCCGCCAACGAGCGTGACCGTAGGCGCCGCAGACGATCATGTCGGCACCGGCATCTGCCGATTGCGACAACAGCAACTCAGCCGGATCGACCGAACGATTGATGACATGGGCGGCCTTGGCGTTGGCGCCGTGATTGCCCATATGGGCGGCGATCTGGGCTGCCGGTTCGCCTTTGTCGACGTTCTCTTCGTGGGGATTGACGACCATGACCACGACTTCCTCGGCTTTCTCGAGGAAGGGAAGTGAATCATGGACGGCCCGGGTCGCGGTGCGGCTGCCGTTCCAGGCGACCATAATCCTCTCACCGATGGGACCGCCATGGAAGTTGTAAGGGATCATCAAAACCGGTCGGCCGCAGGTCAGAACAACGTGGTCCGGCATGTCGCGGCCGCTTGGGAACAGGTCGTCTTCGGGATCGTATTGGCCGAGAACCACGAGGTCGAACCGCCGTCCCATGTGGGCAACGACATCAGAGGGGTCGCCCTCGATGCAACGCCATATCCCCTCGGCGCTAGAGTTTGAGAGTTTTTCGTTGAATTGCGCCTCCGCCTGATCGGCGGCGTCCTGCAAGGCCTTGGCGTGCATTTCTAGAACGTCGGCTGCGATTTGGGCTTCTGCGTAGGCCGGCACGGTCGAACGCTGCATCACGTAGACGCCTGTGAGGGAGGCTCCATGGGCCTCGGCAACGCTCACGGCCGCGTCAAGCCGATGGTCGGATGAGCGGGAGCCATCTACGAGTACCAGAATATCCTTATACGCCATTTCACGGCCTCCTTCGACGAACGCAAACTTCTCTGAACCAGATTATCATCGCCGAATTATTTCCCTTTTTCCATGACATCAGTCAACCGATTGTGTGGATAAACCTGTGGATAACAAATTTATAAGTTTAAGAAGTAGACATAACTATTTATTAAATATTGTTTTATTTGCGTGGCAATAGTATCCACAGGGTGAATACCTTGTTTCCGAATTTTTTCCCTATTCTGAGGCAGCGTGCCTGTCCGGCGCCCTAGTCGACCTTGAATGTGCCGACGAGTTCGAGCACGGCCTCAACGGTTTCGTCCGACCCGTTCATGGGGATGAGGTTGTTTTCCAGCCGTCGGGGATCGATCTGATCCGCGTCCTCAGGTGGAGGCGCATTTTCGAGACAGTAGACTGTCTTCCCGAAAAGGAGCCCGAGCTTGATTTCGTTTGCCGTGCCTGATGCACCGCCGATGGCGACCAGACAGGATGCGGCCATGGCGATGATGCGATTGCGGCTGAAATCGGGACGCCCATCCGCGATCGCCTGGTCCCGGTTGCCGAGCCCGGTCGGAAGGGCCAGCGTGACAAAAGGATTGGCGCTAGCCAGATCGACGCCGGGCAACAGGGCGATGGCGCTTCCGCCCGCATCAAAGGCGCCTTTGCAGGCGGCCTCCATGACCCCGCCCCGGCCGCCGCAGAGGACCGCCAAACGGTTTTCGGCCAATCCGAATGCGACTTTATAAGCCGTATCGTATTGGCTCGGGGAACAAGTGCCCCCACCGATGATCCCGACGGGCTGGGGATGTACAAAAGGCTTCATCAAATCGCCGAGAATTGATCTAGGACAAGTCGCGCCCACTTGATATGTTCTATTTTGCCCTTCCGACATTGAAGATTAAAGCCGTTCGTCGATGACCGCGGGCGGCCCCGTGCATATCGGTAGGAGGACAGTGGCCAAGACAATCCCGTTTATTCCGACAGTGCGTTGAGCTAACGTCAATGTTCGCCAAGGGCCCAGGACAACGGGTTCGATCGGATTTCGGGATTCCCACTTAACGGACGCAGGACACCTATGAACACGCTCGCCAATTCCGCTGCCGCCCGCGATATCGCCTACCACGTTCACGGCTATACCAACCTGAAGACGCATCTGGAGAGCGGACCGCAGATTTATGAACGTGGCTCCGGGGTCCGCGTCTACGATGATAACGGTAAGGGTTATATAGAGGGTCTGGCTGGCCTGTGGTGCGCGTCCCTCGGTTTCAACGAGGAGCGCTTGATCGACGCCGCAGTCCGCGAGATGAAACGCCTGCCCTATTACCATGGGTTCGCCGGCAAGACATCGGACGTCACCATCGATCTTGCCGAACGGCTGGTGAAAATGGCGCCGGTTCCCATGTCGAAGGTGTTGTTCGCCAATTCCGGCTCCGAGGCGACGGATCTCGCGGTCAAGCTGATCTGGTATTACCACAACGCCATCGGCAAACCTGAGAAGAAGATTATCTCGCGCATCAAGGGCTACCACGGGGTGACCGTTTGTTCCGCTTCGCTCACCGGCCTGCCTCATCTCCATAACGAATTCGACCTGCCGATTGATCGGATCATGCATACCGATTGTCCGCACCACTATCGCTTCGCCCACGACGGCGAGACGGAGGAAGAATTCGCGTCACGGTGCGCGGAGAACCTCGAGTCCCTGATCCTCGATGAAGGCCCGGAGACGATCGCCGCTTTTTTCGCGGAACCGGTGATGGGGGCCGGTGGCGTCATCGTGCCGCCAGCGACCTACTTCGAGAAGATCCAGCCGATCCTCCGCAAGTACGACATCATCTTCCTTGCCGACGAAGTCATCTGCGGGTTCGGGCGTACCGGCAACATGTGGGGCAGCCAAACCTATTCCCTGCAGCCCGACATGATCTCCACCGCCAAGGCATTGTCCGCCGCCTATCTGCCGATTTCGGCCCTCCTGATCAACGACAAGATCTTCGATGCGATGGTCGGACAAAGCGAGAAACTGGGCGTCTTCGGTCACGGCAGCACCTATGCCGGACACCCGGTGTCGGCGGCCGCGGCACTGGAAACCCTGACCATATACGAGGATAGGAACATATGCCGGACACCCGGTGTCGGCGGCCGTGGCACTGGAAACCCTGACCATATACGAGGATAGGAACATCGTCGGACACGTCAAACAAGTGTCCCCCGCCCTGCAGAACGGACTGCGCCGTTTCGCCGAGCATCCGCTGGTCGGCGAGGTCCGCGGTATCGGCCTGGTCGGTGCCGTCGAATTGGTGAGGGACAAGGAAACGAAGCGGGCTTTCGACCCAAAGTCCGGGGTTGGTGCCCGCTGCCAGAATTTCGCCTACGAACACGGGCTGATCATCCGGGCACTCGGCGACTCGCTCGCCTTCTGTCCGCCGCTGGTCATTTCGGAGGACGAAACACACGAACTGCTAGATTGCTTTGAGAAAGCGCTAAACGACACCTGGGGATGGGTGCAGGCCGAGGCTCCCGCTTGAGTGCCGGCCGAAACCGCCTGAGATCCGTTGGAGGGACGTTATGAATTACGAACAGTTTTTTGCAGACAAGATCGCCGACCTACGTACCGCGGGCCGCTATAGGGTATTCGCCGATCTGGAACGCAAGGCCGGTTCCTTCCCGGCTGCCATCAACCACGCCGAAAACGGGATCCGGGACGTCACGGTCTGGTGTTCCAATGACTATCTGGGAATGGGCCAGAACCCGGTCGTCCTGAAAGCGCTCCACGAGACCGCGGATAAGTGCGGCGCCGGCGCCGGCGGCACGCGCAATATCGCTGGCACCAACCACGCCCATGTCCTCCTCGAAAAGGAATTGGCCAAGCTGCACAAAACGGAAGCCGCCCTGATCTTCGGCTCCGGCTGGATGGCCAATATGACCGCACTCAGCACGCTGGGCGCCATGATCCCGGATGTGGTCATCATCTCGGATGCCAAGAACCACAACTCGATGATCGAGGGTATCCGCCACGGCAAGAACGAAAGGATCATCTTCAAACACAACGACCCGGTCGATCTCGAGGCCAAGCTCAAACAGTACCCGAAGGACCGGCCGAAGCTGGTCGCCTTCGAATCGCTCTATTCCATGGACGGCGACATCGCGCCGATCGAGACGTTCTGCGATCTCGCCGACGAATACGGCGCCATGACCTTCATCGACGAGGTCCACGCGGTCGGCCTCTACGGTCACCGCGGCGGCGGCGTCGCCGAACGCGAGGGGCTGATGGACCGTCTTACCGTCATACAGGGCACGCTGGCCAAGGCCTTTGGTGTCATCGGGGGGTATGTGGCCGGCAGCGCGGCATTCTGCGATTTCATCCGCAGCTACGGCTCGGGCTTCATCTTCTCGACCTCCCTGCCGCCGGCCATCGCGGCTGCCGCCCGGGCCAGCGTCGAGTACGTACGCGACCACAACGAGCTCCGCGAGAAGCATCAGGAACGCGCCGCGACCCTGAAGCGCCGCTTCACCGACGCCGATATTCCGGTAATGCCGTCGGTCAGCCACATCGTCCCGGTGCCGGTCGGCGACCCGGTCCGCTGCAAGCAGGCCAGCGACATGCTGATGGACGATTTCGGAATCTATGTGCAGCCGATCAACTATCCGACGGTGGATCGCGGTACCGAGAGGCTACGCTTCACGCCAACGCCGCTGCACACGGACGCCGACATGGATCACCTGATTGCCTCGATCACCGATGTCTGGCACCGATTGAACCTGGACAAGGCGGCCTGAGGAAACGCAGTTTATCCAATCCGGCGGCTCCGAGCCGAGGGCCGGCCGGTGGACAATCCGTGGCGGAACGACTATCTTTGTATGAACGGAGACTCGCCGCGAGGGCTGCCGAAACATGTATGCTGACAACACACTGACGCCGAAGGAAGCGGTTAGACTCTGTGCCCTGGGTACGCTGGCGACGGGTTCGATGACCTATGCCGAACTGGCTGGGTCCGTGCGCCATTTCATCGACCGCGTCCAGGGGCCGTCGCTCGATGTTCTCGGTTCCTCCGTTGAGCTTCTCAAGTACGAGGGCCTGGTCTCGGCCTCGGAAGGCGCCCCGCAGGACTCGATCCTCGAGATCACCGAAAAGGGCCACGACGAACTCAAATTGCTGCTGACCGCACAAATCCGGGCCACGGATTCCGATCTCAACATCCTCATCGAGGCCCTCAAGTTCCGCTTCCTACACCTGCTCGACGAGGAAACCAAGAAGGTCCAGGCCGACCTGCTCTTGGACCGCGTCGAAACGGAACTGGCCCGCCTGCTCGATCTCCGTCAGGGCTTTTCCAGCAAGGAAGGTTACTTCGTGCGCTGGCTGGAGCGCGAGATCGACGAACTGGAAAGTCGTGCCGATTGGCTGCAGGCCTTCAAGAACGACCTGTAAGAACCCATCACCATTGAACGTATCGGGCGGCCCAACGGGCCGCTCTTCGTTTTCGGGCCTTCGTCTGCCCGATGGACCGTTTGTGCTCAGGCTTCAATAATTGAGCGGTTGAAGCCGGCGCCGGCACGACCGGATGTCTACGAATGTCCATAAACGTCTATGGAAATTCCGCGCCACTGTCTGATCCTCTTTCCGCTGGATTACCAATCGGTAACAGATCGAATTCGATTTCCGCATGGGGCGGCAAGGGTTCAGCATCGCGGCTCCGGTGTTCGGGTTGCCGGTTTCAACTCGAAAGGCATCATTGCACATAGGAATTTATAGCAAATTTGGTTTGTCATCGTCAAGAACAAATTAAGAACATGCATCCGGCACCCGCGGCCAATGACAGAAAGCCATGACTTGTCTGCGCCGCCCTCTTCGACGGTCTATAGCACAACAATAAAAGTTGCGGTTGCCATCAACGCCAGACCGGAAAGCTGACGCGTGATCCGTATCCGCTCGCCGAGAGCGCCAGCGGCGGCAGCGTATGCGGCGGCCACAGCGGACGCGAAAAGAAGAAACGTAGCGCCAAGAACCAGGAATTGCAGCCCGGAGCTTCCGTTGGGATCGATGAACGGTGGGAAAAGGGCGGCAATGGCCAGGATCGACTTGGGATTGAGGATGGTTACGATGAAACCCTGGCGCGCAGGGCGCGCCCCGCCTCGGGAGCCTTGTTCCCGCCAATGGGTGAAGCCAATCCAGAATAGGTAGGCGGCGCCGGCAAATCGGACGGCGTCGAAGGTCGCCGGAAAAGCCGACAAGAGGGCCGTCAACCCGAAAGCGACCACGAGGATTTGCAAGATGTTGGCCAAAGCCACTCCGGCGATCACTTTGAGACCGGCCGGGAAGCCGTGCGTTGCCGATTGAGCCGAAATCAGGAGCACCGTCGGTCCCGGCACGGCGACCAGGGCCACCGTCGCAACCATGAATGCGGTCCATGTCTCCCAGGGGATGGGACCCACTAACGCGGCTCCGACAGTAACGGGAATATTTCCATGCGCTTGGTCTTCAATGGCTCGTCGACGGTGACGCTAACCAGCGTCGGCACGATTGCACCCTGTTTGCCATTGAGCAGTACCGTAGCCCGGATGGGCAACGCCGGCGGATTGTCGTAGGTTCCCTGGATCTCCTCTTGGATGGCGTCCCAGCCATGGCGCCGAGCGATGTCCGTGTCGTGGATCATATCCATGACCCAGTGTTTCTTCTCAACGCCGAGAACCTTGCCACCCTCAAAACTTCCCGTGGCGCCGTCCTGATCGAACAACAGGCAGGCCTCGGGTTTTCGAGGCTGGAGGACGACACCGCTCATGATAAGGAGCGCGTCGAGCCTTTCGGAAAACTCGAGATAATCGCGGAGAAAACGGTCGGTGGGCCTCAGGCGGTCGAGGTCGCTCCACAGGTACCCGAAGGCGACGAAGTCGTCGACGAGCCGGTTGGCGGTCGTCTTCCTAGCATGGCCCTGGTCGACGATTTCCTGGACCCAACCGGTCTTGTTCAGGTGTTGACCCTGGATGTGCAGGCGATATACGCGGGCGGCGAGGTACTCGATCGCCGCGCGGTTCTTTATTTCCGAGACGTCGTCGGCGAAATCCCGGCAGATTTCCGCGCGCTGATCCAGGCGAAGCGCCTCGTACATCTCCCTCGCGACCCCCCACAACCTTTGATCGATTTTCGATTTAACGTCAAAGCCATCAAATTTGCAACCGTCACGTGAATAGATATTGGCGTAATGCGGCGAATGAGGCCGAAATACAACAAAATACTACGATGACTTCGCTTTTTGTTCGCCAACCCGCTTTAATCGGGCAGAATTCACAGCGACGATACAACCCCGATTATAGCTTGCAGGACGGCTTTCATGTTTGAATCATTATCAAGAAACTCGGGAGGCACGAAATGTCACGCACAGTCCTCAATCACCTGAAGTTGGCGCAGCACATTGCTGACTTGGCGAGTCTCGCCCAGGAACAGGGAATATACCTCGAATACCGGACGGATTTCGGATACCTAGTCCGTTTGTGTGAGACCCTGCCTGATAAGCCCTACCCGACGGCCATGTTCAATCCGCTTCACCACCACATCGGACCTGAAAACGGTCTATGGTTGAAAGGAACCAATGCTGAGGGCGAAGTGGTCCATCTATGTGCCCTGCGGTTCGATGATCTCACGGGAACCAACCTTGCCCGCACATTCGAGGATCTGACGGCGTTCTATACAGACCCGGCAGTAAGCGCGCCACCGGGCGAGTATTGCGAGTCCAAGGCCCCGACAGCGCGGCGAATCACGGGCCGTGTCGTTTACCACGGTGAAATCTGGATTCGTGAAGATCTACGCGGTGAGGCTCTATCAAAACCGCTGACCCGGCTAGCCGTCGCCCTCGCACTTATCCGATGGAATCCCGATTTCATGTATGGATTTAGGGGCTGTCCTAGCTAAGCGAGATGCTTGGGCTAGGATTGCAGGATGTATGCGAGAAGAAGCCGGCTCAGTGGTTGGAAGCGTGATCGTTTGATGGAGCACTTTGTGGCGGCGA
>Ga0056129_1000075_pt1 | contig 21466 bp, 9 predicted proteins | sample WorMetLIZISLAND1_FD_71118 | JGI IMG/M metagenome (GOLD analysis project Ga0056129, IMG submission 71118) | Marine gutless worms symbiont microbial communities from Max Planck institute for Marine Microbiology, Germany - Olavius loisae LIZARD... ...
TAGTATTGTGTCTGGCAGTGTTAGAATTGTGCCGAGTATCTGTGTGGATAAACCACTTAGCTGTGTGGATAAGCCATTTTCATTTCTGACTAGCCTTCAGCCTTGCCATTTCTCTGTGGCTAAATCTTGGCAGTAAACAGGCACACCGTGTCTGTATCTGATGTGCCACAAGCTGGTGTACAGTTCTGCTGCCGTGTGTGACTGTTGGTCTGTGTGATGACATCACAGGAGACACACGATAGTTTATGTTGCGTCGTCTTGTCGACTTTACACATTCGGCCTCGGAGGCAATGGTCAGCTAGGCATTGGCTCACGGACCAATCACGTCACTCCGACACTTGTGCCTAGCACGTTGTCTGCTGGCAGAGCTGCGGCAAGTCGTGCCGTTACACTAGTGACTGTCCACGCTGGCGGCGATCAGTGCATTACACTGTCTGCAGTGGTTTGTAGTCCTCTTGTATTGTAATGTCAAGTCTGGTGTATATGTTCATATTGTGTGTGTGTTGGACCAGTAGGAATATTTTTTGATGTGTGACATTCCTCTAACACAGTTTAGATGCCTTGTGAAATAAACAATATGCAGCTGATTATCAGTAAACTCTGTGTCACGTTGAGGCCGATATTTGTTTACTGTTTAGTCTTCCCCGTGTCTGTAGTCTGTAGAAGCATGAACTGCACGCTGTTAATGTTATTATCATTACCTAACTACGTCTGTCATTGTGAACTTTGCTGTTTGTGTGACAAGACGAGTAATGACACTAAACGCATGAGTTGTCAAATGCAAATGTCACTAGATGTGCTATTGTGAAAAATTACAGCTGTTGAGCGATTAATTTTTTCCCAGCGCATTAATACACATGCGATTATTTTATAATATTATTTGATCGTCAAATACCTGGAGTTTAATTGAATATTGGAACTTGTGCTTCTTAGAATTTGTGTGTGTGTGTGTGTTAATTTTGTTCATCGTGATCAATTCTCTAATGCGTTAACATGCCAAGTCACCATGTTAATTGAACAGCACTAGAATGTGTTGCACAACAAAAGAAGTAGTGGCAAGAATGGTGCCGTCTGTTTGAAATGCAGAGATGTGGTATCAGTTGAGTTGTTTTGTAGACTAATGGTGGTGCGGCTGTCAACAATGTGACACATGACTTTCGAGTCCGACTGCCTAAAAGTCAGATCATAACGCTGACGAAGGCGACAGTGACAAAGTATGAGGAGATGTGCAATGTGCAGAAGCCTTCGTCTGAGCTTCAAGCGTACGCAGTCTCACAAACTATACATTTATGTTCAATACACCTTTCTGCAGATGTAGTTGTTCCCATTCAAGTCTGTTGTGTTTTTTCAGCTTAAATCAAACATGATTAATGGTATATTGTAAGTACTCTTGAGTGCTGTGGTGATTGGTCATTAATGTAGAATCTAGATTGCACATGCTACTTTCCAGGACTTTTAGGGGAAGTATTCGTCCAAGCAAAACTAGAAACTGTTTTTGATGAACTCTGTGGAAACTGTAATTTACCGGTGGTTCTTAGATTATTAGAGTGATGCAGAGTAGTGCAGGATAAAGTATCCATCGGCATAGTTTTTACTTAACAGTTCAGCAGTGGTTAATAGTTATAATTTAACATCCTACAAACATAACATCACAAATCTGTGCTGCAAGGTTTTCACTAACATGATGATGTCTTGTTTACAGTCTCTGATAAGAATGAACTACCATATTTGTTAACAGCTGAACCAGTCGTCATTGAGACTGAGTAACTCCGGTTCTTGTTGGTTTTATTTTGTCATAAAACTGCGTTGAAACGTGTGTCCATCTCGACTAGCTTGATGCTTGATACAGCTACAGATATAGCACATCTTGATGAACGTTTTGTGATGGATGATATGTCGAACTATTCATTTGTTACTGAATGAGTAGCAAACAGAACCAGGAACCAACAGTGTTGAAGTGAGTAACACTGATGTGTTGCTGTGTGTGTGTGTGTTTAATATTTGAATTTATTGAATTGCTGCAGTATTATTTGTGTTTATTGCAGTCAGATTGAGAAATTATTTTCGTCTTCGTCGTGTTTAAATGCTTCATTTCTTGCTCAGTAAGTAACATCCACTTTAGTGTTCTCTACTGTACTGTACATCAGTGTGTAGATTTCGTATTTTTATGGCTAATATTAAATTTATTGTTTATTAATTATTAAAAGCTCAAATTCTGCTGAAATTTTCACCAGTGCAACACTTGATTTAGAAACTATTATACATATTTGTCTGTGTTAATGTTCGAATCAGTGGTGTAGTGAGATATATTTTTAATGGTTTTTATTGTTGCAGAGTTAGTTCATTTCTGTCACTGTTAACTAATGCTGTATAGGGGTGACACACATTATCACTGCAGCAGCGGTAACCATGGAGTTTCCGTCCGTGAGGCTGAGGAGATCTTTGAGACAATCAGCAAGCTGAAAAACTGCTACATCAAACGCATTGTAAGCTATTGTTTTGTGTGTTGAGACATTTTTCCCCCCACTGTGACTACTCATCATTCTTGAACTTCAGACTGATACTGATTACATTATTAGTATTATTATATTAACAAGTGTAATATCTGCAAAACTGTCGGACACACCGTCATGTTATTGAGTGTTCATGACTGATATGTGTTGGAGCGATTGAAAATTACCTGTAAAGTTTGAAAATTATAAACTTATGATGTAAAATAATGGGAATTGTCTTGCATTCGTGGGTGGTTAAAAATACATAGTTAAAAGTGCACTGAAGCTTCTTTGGCTTAGAGTCTCATATTCTTTATTCTATATGAGAAGTTATGTAAGGCAAAAATATTGGCTCACTCTTGATCTGCAAGAACTGACTGATAAAAGGCTACAATGACCTGTCGTTAACTTCAGGATGTAGATTCTCTTGAAATGATAGTAAAGTAATGTTCTTAAAAGGCCTTCTGTGAGAAATTATATGGCAACAAGAATGTATTGAGAGAGTTGAACAGTGGACGTGTATTGAGTTGTGATTATTATAGATTGCAGAGACGCTGGAGAGAACGTTGATACCAAGCCTCCAGGCATCGTCTCCACCTGACGTCGAAGCTTTGCGGATATTTCTCACGTTGCCATATCTTCACTTGTTTAACGATCCTGAGTTTTATGTTACAATCATCTGTCCGTTTACTAATGCAATTCTTCACACGCTTCACAAAAACGCCAGCAAAGTACTCGGTCCGTAAGTTATTTAATTACTAAACATGTTGTGTGTAATATGTTGTGCAATTTTTCAACATTTTCAGTGTCATTTTGTCAATATAAAACTGGTTCCGTACGTTGACAATTTTTATGTGGACTGTGGGTTAGCCTACCAAATGTTATTGCTTCACGTATGGTGGTTTTAATTTTGGAATAAAGGGTGTAGCAAAAATTTGCTTTTGGGGGCATGCGATTCTCTTTCGTGGGGCTGGGTCAACTCATTATTTTTTGTGACTTTGACAGTTGTTGTGCAAAATCATTTACAATCACACACAACGAATTAGTCGTTGATAATGATTGATTGACACTGCAATTGTACTGGATGACTTGTATGAATTGTTACTGATCTAATGATACTACTGTACCGGTATATTCAGTACAGCATGCTGTCGTACAGTACAGTTTCGTGTTGTTGATAAGTCTAGTCATTAGTCAGCTTGTTACTGGATGTGTGCTGGATTGTATTTGTTGAACAGAGTCGTGGTGGAGTCTGTTGGGCAGTGAATACTTGCTCAAGCTTGTACAGGTGGGCCGTCGTACAGGTGCTATATGTGTGAGTGTGTGAGTGAGTAAGATAATCAAGCTCGTACAGGTGGGCCGCCATACAGGTGCTATATGTGTGAGTGAGTGAGTGAGTAAGATAATCAAGCTTGTACAGGTGGGCCGTCGTACAGGTGCTATATGTGTGAGTGTGTGAGTGAGTAAGATAATCAAGCTCGTACAGGTGGGCCATCGTACAGGTGCTATATGTGTGAGTGTGTGAGTGAGTAAGATAATCAAGCTCGTACAGGTGGGCCGCCGTACAGGTGCTATATGTGTGAGTGAGTGAGTGAGTAAGATAATCAAGCTCGTACAGGTGGGCCGCCATACAGGTGCTATATGTGTGAGTGTGTGAGTGAGTAAGATAATCAAGCTCGTACAGGTGGGCCGTCGTACAGGTGCTATATGTGTGAGTGTGTGAGTGAGTAAGATAATCAAGCTCGTACAGGTGGGCCGCCGTACAGGTGCTATATGTGTGAGTGTGTGAGTGAGTAAGATAATCAAGCTTGTACAGGTGGGCTGCCGTACAGGTGCTATATGTGTGAGTGTGTGAGTAATTGGCGCCTGAAAACAATGGGTTACAAAGCACTGCAGGCAAGCAAATGTGCTTTTAGTTGTTTTATGAACTATTACGAGTCATCTATGAAACATCTTGTTGTCAACCATCAGGCCAGCGACATTGATCAACCGAGAGACATGTACGCGCTGATGTTGTCATTGTAAAAGCAAATGCTCTGAGTTGTTCATAAATTAGAGAAATTAATGTGTAATGCTGCGGTGTTTTATGTTATTACATGTTGTTTATCATGCTAATTGAGATTAATTCTTTCATAGCATGTTACCTGCTGAAAGCCACAACTTACCAAGCTGTTGTTAATATGCGTTGTATGTAGACAATTGTAACAGGTGATTAAAGCTCGTTGTGCGTTGAGTGTAGATCTACAAGAGAGTTCTACTTCATATTCTCAATGAACCAGTCTTCATGTCGCAGACACGAGTGAGCACAGAGCTTATCCATTGTTATTTCTGTCGATTCAGTCTACGAAGCTTTCAACTATGATTATCTGTATGTCTTGAATGAATCAACCCATGTGACATGTGTATGTCTGTAGGTGACGACTCAACGCGGTGGCATCTATGCATGCTGTGAGATGCTGTGCAAGTTGCATTCGGTTTGATTCTGATTGTTCATCATCCCTGACAAAGTTCTTTGTTCCAGTACAATGGACATGGGTTGTTTTTGTGTGTCACATAATTCAAAAAGCTCTAGGTAGATTTTGATGAAACTTGCCCAGCAGGTTGTTGTTCACTGATATTGATTAACTTTGAGGCACTCAGGCCTTTTGGAAGAGTGCTTGAGGGGGATTTTGGATCAAAATTTCACCGGGTTACCTAATTCAGAATAATAACACGTGAAGGTTTTTTACGAGGTCAAACCCACGCTCCAACCCAAGTGGGCAGGGTGCTCAAATCCCCAATTTTTTCCACACCTGCCATCTTTACACCTTCAACCTTTTGAGTTAGAGCTATGGAGTTCAGCAGGATTATGAAACATGCCTATCATTGGTCGACTCACCCCATACCCCACCCAATGGAGCGGGACCCCAAACTTTTGACACCCATTACGTGTGCGTGACGACAGCTTGACCACAGACAATGGACGTTGGCGAGATGACTGACCACATTCAGGTGATGAATCAATCACAGCCAGGTTGAGCACGTTCAGGTGATGAATCAATCACAGCCAGGTTGAAGGTGATATGAATTCTGTGTCAGGTGAGCTGTGTGGTGCTGTTTGGCTAGCGAGTGTTGATGTGTATGAGTATATGACTGGACTGTCAGTTCTCATGCAGTAGATCAATGTAAATGATACGATCCTCGTCACAGATGCCTGAGTGGGCCAAATGTCGCTGTAGATGTAGTAAGTGATCAGTGAGTAGTTGATTCGATGCATGCGGTGTATGTTGTGTGCTGATGAAGAGAGTGTGTTGCTGTCACAGCTGAATGAGTCTTTCAAGTCTGATCACAGTGGCACGTACATGCTGCCCTTTGAGGAGTTCTATGTGCCGGAGCTCAGAGATAAAGTGGATCTCAGGAAAGACTTCGTCTCCTGGCTGCACGTCAGTGGATCCTCGGTATATTGCACATCCAGTCGTCTGTTTTCTCTCTGTGCTGATTATGACTGATTTGTAATAATTAGTGATTAATATGTGATTCACAGATATCATAAATATTAGAAATTTTCAATTATTATAACTGTTACTCAGATCAGAGGGCTGATTTTTTTTATTTGTGGACAAGAAAATGTAGAGGTATGTTTCTCTCGGCTCTACTTGCCAAAAACTGTTCCGTTTGTTGTTGATTCAGTCATTGCGATTGAGTTGTGTAATTGATATCATTAATGAGTGCTTGAAACTTGATGATAAAGTAGAGTGTTATGGACTGCAGGTTCCTTTTGAGGTTGATCTTGACATGAGTAAACTTCCTCTGGCCCCAGACGTGAGTTCACGCTGTTGTGTGTTTGCACATTTCATCATGCTGTAAAGTAGTTTCATAATTCTCATTTAAATGTAATTTATGCAGCAGTAACATGCAAAACATTCGAGAGGCTTTAATGAGATTGTGGCATAAATCTTTGTATCCATTTTGTTAAAACACAAGTTGACCTGAAATGAGTCCGTTATGTTGATAGGATCTGGAGCAAGTTGATTGTAAATAATAATAATATTTAGCGTGAACCTGTGATTAACAGACTTACGTCATTTTTATTGTATTTAATCTGTGAACATAAGAGTATGTGATGTGTTGGACATTGGAGATGTTGAACACATGTTGTGAGTGAGTATGTGATGTGTTGGACATTGGAGATGTTGAACACATGTTGTGAGTGAGGTGTTGTTGTTGTGTTGTAAAGACTGCATCACTAGCTAAGGCTCTGAATTTATCTGTTTATCTAAAGTGTTGTACTCTGTGATTTCTTCATAACAGTTTGGTTACAAGTAATTAAAAAGCAACTACTGGTATGGATGATAATACTAGCAATACTGTGGTAATTCATTGGCCACAAACTTGTCAAGCCTACAGCTGCTCTTCAGTGTATTGCTGCAGTTACACGGTCCATTGTCTGTGCTAGGGTTCCAACCGGTTGTATTGCAGTTATCCATTTCTATTCGATGGACAAGCGAAGACGTTACTGCTGCAGGTGGATGCCATGGTACAGATGCAGGTCATGAGTGTAGTCTGTGCTGCTGTAACTGTGCTAAAGTCACCATCTTTTATTGCATTATTACACATTTATTTGTTTTCGTCTGTGATTTTGTCGTTCTGGCTATTTTGAGACATGTAGATTAGTGGTTATGGCTAGTTGTTGAAAACATTTTATTCACAAGACGACTCATTCCGTGTATTTATGGTTTAATTACTTGTACTTTACACTTTCGGCATGGCAAGTCTCTCTGTTACGCCATATTGCCTGAATGCCAGACGAAACATGCCAAGAAGATCTTAACAGCATCCTCCTTGGAGAACTGGAGGAGACCACCAGGACGCCCTTGTACTACGTGGATGAAGACTATCCAGCAAGACCTGAAATCCAATAACCTCTCCCTGAATGAAGCAATTTAACGTGGCTCAGAATCGTCCACTCTGGAGACTGTTGTCTATGTTTGGTGCTATGCACTCCTAGTGGTACATGCCAGAAATGAAGGATGGTGATGACTATAAACTGACACTCGAGATGAATGCAGTTGTAACGTGACAGCTGGTCTTTGTCAAGTGCAGTTGAGACTAAACCTTGTATGCGAATTGCACGAGCTTGTTAGCAAAGAGACGGTGGCATCTGATATATTTATGACCATGAAATGTGTTATACAATCATCAGCCTCAGTCTAAAGACAGGCTCCTGTTATCTGTCCATATCACACCACCTCACCGTTGTTTACACTTCAGCCTCAGTCTAAAGACAGGCTCGAGTTATCTGTCCATATCACACCACCTCAGCACTGTTTACACGTCAGCCTCAGTCTAAAGACAGGCTCTGTTATCTGTCCATATCACACCACCTCAGCATTGTTTACACAACAGTCTCTGTGGACGCTGACTCCATTGCCGCACTAATTACCTCGCAATTCCATTGTTCCATGCCGGTAAACTTTTGAAGAAAAAGAAGAAATTTGCTCCCACACAATTTGCCACTTCAGAGGCCGATAGTTTCAGGTCAAAATTATGTGCGTTATATGCACAGTTTGTGTTGTAGTTTCGTACGCAACACTGCCTCAGTCAACAGTGTTCTTACATCGCTAATCACTTGATCTTTGCATTACTTGATTTCCGCTGAATTTCATTTGCCAGGAGACTATTCATTTTGAGTTTGACTTCTTTAGTATTTACATTGTCGCTGTTGGAAATAGACACATAAAATCACTTTTTGAATTCAGGTAATTTTTCTGCCATAGTTTCAGTAAATTTCACGATTCAGCTTCCGTTGCGGCAAACGGCCTAACTGAGAAATGTTGACGTGTTGAGTTGCTCTGGTGTCTAACAGCTGGCCGTGGATGAGGTGAACCAGCGAAACATCGCCAGTTTGTTTCTGCCGATTGACCCTGTCAATCCATGTCTGGTGTTACACGTTAGTCGAACAAATCTTGTCTATGACACCATTGATCAGCTGACCAAACAAGCCATTGTCGACCTGAAGAAGCCACTGCGGGTTACTGTCATGTTTCTTTGGCTTTGCACAGTTGTGTCAGCTATTGCAAGTAGAAGTTTTGCACCTGTGAACATTATGATTTGAATTGTGAATTTTATCAGAACGTTTCAGTAGATCACAGAATCTGTTGTAACGTTGATGCTTGCAGCTTATCATGGCATGCAGTGGTTTGCTGTGAAAGTCAATCACTTACAATATTATTGTGGTTTTTGCTGACTGCCAGCTTTGGTAGTGATATTTTTGTCATGTTTTGCTGTATAATTCTATGCCGTTGCTTACGTAGGTGATATTTTCCGACGAGGAAGCACTAGATGCTGGCGGTGTCAAAAAGGTAGAATATGTTATTGTTATTTTAGATTATCTATTATTAATTAGTACAGAAGAAGATTTTGTATATTCTAATTGCCGCCTTCTCAAGTGACAAGATGAGTTATGAACGTTTACATGATACTATGGGGGTACCGCGGCAGTATCCCCATCGCCATTCAGGCCTAGCTAACCTGCCCTCTGTGGGAGCCGTCCCCTAGTCACCCCATATTAGTGTAGACTAGGGGACTTGTTGTGATGTATATTTGTATCCTTTTTTGTATGTTATTGTGTATGTATATGTGTATCTTGTTGTTTTACGTTGTTTGATTTTTCCTTTGTAGCTTCCTTCAGTACTTTGATACCATTGGTTTGGTATATTTTGCCCTGTAAAAACCGTCTCCCATATAACCTATACTATGTTGGCGGAGACGTAAAACACTGCACAATCCAGTTTGTTTACATGATGAGGTTGAAGATTGCCAGAACTTCTCATAGCTGTATTGAACACGGAGTCATCTGGGAAAATATCACAGATAAATGAGACCCTTTTGTCTGCCTTAGATTTTGTGCTCTAGTAAATTTCTCTTGTATTGTCGTGGCTTCAACAAAGCCAGTCTCATTGTCCTGCTGTGTTGTCATGTCATGTCATGTCATGTCATGTCATTGGGGTATTATTAAAGCCAGCAACACAGAAACACGTAGAAACACGTATGTTCTGTATTTCCCAATGCTATAACGTGACATTATTGCGCATTCTGTGTCTCTGAAATGACTGAGTGGGACGTTATACGTTACTTGCCCTCAACCTGACCCCATTACTCATTCTGAGTTTAACTGACGGACGGAAGTTATGTAGATAGAGGTTGATGATTGATAGAAGACAGTGTGCCGTATGACCAGATCCAAGATCAAGGTCATGTAGGCCAAAAGTTGTGAAAATGGCCGATTTCAAACTCTATCTTCTCTGCCAGTGTATGTAATCAAAAGACTAACGGTGAGTTATGATTCTCCAAGACAATTTCTAATTTTAACTGGACAGATCTTTGATATGCGTCCTCATTCGATGTCACGTGACCTTCAAACTTTGGGTGTTCCACTTTTGGTAAACAAATTTTTGCCTGTTACAAGGAGTCGACCGGCTTATTCATGTTATTGATTGTAAACACAGTTTCTGTAGGTGTTTAAGTCTGGGTGTAATGTTGCTCTGTGACAATCATTGTTTCTCTCTGTCATTGTTGTGTTGTGTTGTGTTGGTAGGAGTTTTTCCTGTTGCTAATGAAGGAAGTCCTTGATCCCAAGTACGGCATGTTTGAGTACTTCCCGGAGTCGAGGTTGATTTGGTTCAATCAAGAGGTCTGCAGCATTTCTGTGTCCCATGCACGTTTCCATTCTGATCAGACGAAATGTATCTCACTAGTTTATTGATAGCTATTTATTTATTTATCAAACGAGCTAATGAATGATTGTTCTCATACTGACACACTCTAGAGCTTCTGGGGTTGATCTAAGTGAGTCGGCCACTGCTAGCTGACCATCATTTACCTTGAAGTAGTTTAAACAAAGATTGATTTTGCAGTTTGTAACTTTCCAAAATTTTCCGCTATTTTACAATTTAATGTTCATTCAACTGTACAAGTTGGCAGTGTTTTTAATCTGCCTTACCTGTGCACTATATCGTTGGCACAGTGCACATGAGTGTAATCATTTGATTTGTTTTTGTTCTTTAAGTAAGTAAGTGAGAGCACACCTGAGAGTCACTAGGTGTCGTGTTTGTGTGTCCTCAGTCATTTGAGACGAGTGACATGTATGCTCTGATTGGCGTCTTGTGTGGTCTTGCTATCTACAACTTCACCATTATCGACATCAACCTTCCTCTGGCGTTGTACCGCAAACTGCTGAAAAGGTACGACAGCTTGACCAAACGATACGACGTGTTCAGTCAGTGAGATGACAGTTGACGTTTGTCTGCTGTCAGCTGTAGTTTGTGTAGAAATGAGAATGATTGTGTGACTGTGACTGAGTGGTGTAGAGCAGTGGACTGAGTGATTGATGTGAATAAAGGTCGTATCTCTGTGCTGTGAGGTGACCAGATAGTCTTCTAATGTGTTACTGACAGGCTGATGGTCGTTGGATGAAATGTGGTGTGGATTACAAGCCACAAGCTGTCAGACCTAAGAAAGTCATTGTCTTTGCTGCAGTTCAGTGTGAGAAATGGAGAAATCTGGTAAAAATGTAGAAAGGTGACGGATGGTCAGTGATGTGCATTTTCAAACGACCTCATTGTTCTGCGATAACGGCCGTAGAATGTTGAATGCATTTGTGGTTTTGTAGTTTTGTCCAAATCTGCTTTTTTACCACTGCCCACACACACTGTCATTTGATGAGCCGTCACTCATACGTTGTATTGTCTGTGTGTCAGGAAAGTGATGCTGGAAGACTTGCAGCAGCTACAGCCGTCTATTGGCAGGTGCATTCAGTTCTATTCAGTCCATTGTCATCATTGTCAGCTTGACTTGGTTTGAGTTAATGTGAGCAGTTGATAGTGTGTCGGCATATGTTGATATATACTTGAATGTCCCATTGTTTTATGTCTTGTGTACAAGTCATTGTTGCTGTCGGTGATAGTGTGGAGCCGTTGTCTAATAGCTGCTGCTGTCTGGATCTCATCAGTGTATTCTCGTGGAGAGTGAACATAAGCCCAGCTGTGTGCTGTAAAGTACTTTTCTGCTGCATTTGTTTTCTGTCACACCCTTCGACTGGCCAGAGACAGCGACTGGCACACTCTTCACCTGGCCAGAGACAGCGACTGGCACACTCTTACACTCTTCGACTGGCCAGAGACAGCGACTGGCACACTCTTCGACTGGCCAGAGACAGCGACCGTCACACTCTTCACCTGGCCAGAGACAGCGACTGTCACACTCTTCGACTGGCCAGAGACAGCGACTGGCACACTCTTCACCTGGCCAGAGACAGTGACTGGCACACTCTTCGACTGGCCAGAGACAGCGACCGTCACACTCTTCACCTGGCCAGAGACAGCGACTGGCACACTCTTCGACTGGCCAGAGACACCGACTGGCTCACAAATATGCTGGATTCTATAGCATGAGGTTCACCTAGAAAGTATGTACGTGGCTGATACTGTTGGGCGTCAAATGATATATAAAGTTTCTTGTCAAAACCATAGGTTTGTGTTTTCGGCGTAGTATGAAACTCTAGGCTATTCTCGCTAAGCAGTTGTCTTCATGAATGAAGAAAACTCCAGCGTTTCCCGCCTTGTAATCCAGTCCCATGTCCGCACATTGTGTTTATTCATGTTGTTCTTTTCCACCAAATTTGCAAATGTTTGATTACATTTTGTCAACAAAATTGTCAGTTGAGTGATATAATGATAAATTTATTTTTATTCCTTGTTCATTGTCTTTTTTGTCAGGCCTCCTGGTCAATCAACAGTATCGGCTGATCGGCCCATCTGACCACACCTTAACTGAAGTTGGTATTTCATTGTGAGCCATGTTTGTCTGAATGCTAGGAGTATACAGCAGATGCTGGACTACGACGGTGATGATTTCCAGGATGTGTTTGGCATTGCTTTTGAGGTAAAAGAACATTTCGTTGTGGAATCATTTTCTGAGCTTGATTTGTGCCTTACTGATTCATGAGAGCTAAAGGTCACATTCACTGGTCCAGATTGAATTTATCTTCAGTTGAATGTGTGCTGTAAGCTTCTTCTTACATGTACATCATCTACCATAGCTGGTGAGCCAGGTGGGTGTTGTCACCTGTTGTGTCTGTCTGAGGACGGGATTTGAGGAATGGTTTTTGGATCTTACGACAGGAGCTCAGCTCACTCTGATAATTTGCAATTTCTTTGTAGCAGTGATACAGTGGCTGTTTGCAGTGGAAAGCATCAGTTGACATGAAAGGGTAAAACCAGGCTAACAGATTGTGGCTTGTGACTTGATGTCGACTGCATATCTGTAGTGCTGGGAAGTTACCGATAGGGGTTCACACTACGTGGATGAAGACTGTCCAACAGGACCTGATATCCAATAAACTCTCCCTGACTGAGGCAATCGATGTGGCTGGCTCAGAATTGTCCACTCTGGAGACTGATGTCTACATTTGGTGCTATGCACTACTAATGGTGCTTGCCAGAAATGAATGAATGAATGAATCAATCAATCAATGCTGATCTTGTAAGAATGGCATATGTGCGATGTCAGTTGTAGTTGTAGACAGTTCTGAATTTCACAGTGAATAGGCCAACTGTCGTGTCTTTGTCAACGTATCATCTGCCAGGGCAGGTGGTTTAACGCTGGTTAGAACTGAGATGCAATGTGGGATGGACAACAGCAGATATGCATCGACCAGGCTGACAGCAGCTGTATAGCGTAGAGCATAATTGTCTTGATATCATGACATATGAATGTTGTTAGTTGTTTTAATGACGTAATGTCATGTGATCATTGTGACTGTGAATAGATCACTCGTGAAGTTTATGGAATGATAAAAACCATCGAGCTGATTCCCAACGGATCACACGTCAACGTTACTCAGCAGAACAAGTGAGCTGACCACTCCAGCAGTCAGTGGGTCACTTTAACTTTTGACTTAGTCTTTCGCTCAGCGATTCGCTGAGCAAAACCTTAAGCTGAACGCTAAAGTCCGGACTTAGACCAAAGTTCGACTTAACTTTACACTTAGACTTTCGCTTAGTGCAAGTCAAAAAGTAAAGTGACTTAAGGTATCTCTTCCATGCAAATTTGACCGACTTAAGTTAGTAAGGCTTAACTTTGGTCTAAGTATGTACTTAGACCGAAATTTGCATTTAAGACTTTTGCTCAGCGAAATCACTTTACTTTTTGACTTAAGTCTATAGTTAGACCGAACTTTGGCTCAGCGAAAGGCTTAGCAAAAGGCTAAGTGAAAAGTTAAAGTGACCCACTGTGTGTGTGTAATGTCTGCTGATTGAAGATGACTTGTGATGAGAGCATGGACGTGGATTTATGTGTGATAAGTCATGTAGCCACTCTGATGTCAATTCACACGATATGTGAATTGAGCTGGCTAAGTTGACTGAGTTGACAAACTGTTATACTTGGTGAAATATTGTCTTTAGTTTCAGGACATTTTTAGAAATAAAGAGTTGTATTGTGGCGTGTATTGATAGAGGCCGCCCAGTTGAGAGGTAGTGACTGAAACCAGTGAAGGAAATGGCCGTAGCATTAATACATACAGTGATACTGTACACGCAGAAACAGAAAATTGAAGCAGTAATTTAGTGAGTTATATGCATAACATTGAGTGTTTGTTTAGAAATAACGACGTGGCTTTTGTAGATTGCATCAGATTGCTAAATCTGCACTAATTGTTCAAGTTATTGTAGAACATGTAATCACATGTTTTTTTCTGAGACACAGTGTATGCTAGGCATGAATTAGCTCCTATTAGCATGCTAAAAATAAAATTCCACAAAGCCCTAACCGACCATCCGTCCATTACGACATATTTGAGCTACTAACACAAGGTCATGTGGAACATACTTTAGGTATGATGGAAAATATTCTACGAGTTTCTTTAGGAATTTTTGACAATCAGTTAATATTTGATGATGTTACTATCATGTGTTTATAGTGTCTTCAGCATTGCTGCCATGATGATAGATACCATTGTTCAGTAGATATAAATCGGTTTAGTCTTCGTGATTAATGTTGAGATGTTGAAACATAATTGAGCCTGAGATGATGCCAACAAACTGTTGAGCTAGTGCAAATGTAGTTGACACTTTGCCGATGACGCTAGTGATTGTTATGTGTGTCAATGGTTTGACATTTGTCTCACACGTCTACAGTGTGTTGTAGACAGGAGTTTGTTGATGCTTATGTTGACTTCATCTTCAACACGTCTGTTGCTGAACAGTTTGAAGCATTCAGCCATGGATTTCTGAAAGTCTGCGGTGGCCGAATATTGGTTCGTCTGTTTGACTGTTTGTGGTAATTCTTATATGTCATTGCTTTGCAGTCGTGGCTTTGTTGAAAACATTTCTGTTTGATCTTTTGTTGTTTAATGAGAATGATGCTGTCTGTTGTCAGTGACTCTGTAATTGTAAATGAATGAGATTATTATTAGTTTTTACCATTAGTAAATATATTAAATTTAAATTTACGAAACGAGGCTAGATATGGTCATCAGTCCATGTAGACAGAGGCTTGTATGTAAACTATTATGCAATCAAACGTGTTGGATTGAATGTCTGGAAGAGAAAGCTGTCCTCCATAAGATCTGCTGAGTTCTGAGAAATCCTGCTACCGTGGTTAGTTAGCAGCTAACAAGATTATTAGCTGCAAAGACCCAATGATGATTGATAGGCTTGAGGTTGATCTTATTTTCACTGTTCAACTGTGTCTGCATGTTTTAACCCTTTGACACCTACTGCTGTCATATGAGTACAGTTATATGTGTGCCAGACCGGGTTAAGCCGTCATTTGTCATTTTTGACATCCGGGCACTCTGACGCTCAACCCTAAGCATCAGAGTGCCCGGATGTCAATAATTACAAATGACGGCATAACCCGGTCTGGCACAGGATGCTTTATAGCCGTACCCGTATGGCAACAGTAGGCATTGAAGGGCTATGTCTGTGTAGCATGTCTGTGACGTGAAGTGTCGTGTGTAGGACTTGTTTGAGCCACCGGAGCTGCAAGCGATGATTGTTGGCAATGAGAACTATGACTGGGAAGAACTGGAGAAGGCAAGTCATGTCGGCTATGAATCTCTGCCGACGTATTCTAGTGTAGCAAACACTTTCTACTGTTGTTTGCCTAAACTTGAGTTGATGTATAGGCTAAGTTGTGTGGTTACAATCAGCTGTGTAACAAGACCAGGTACTGTGGCACAGATGGGATTTACCATCATTTATTATGTTGATACAATACAATACAATATGGCATCATGGTGTCAATGATACCATAAAGTTCGACCTGCACTAAATATGTTGACATGTGGTCACATAATCACCAGATGGACATTTAAAGAAAAACTAAAGTAATAATTTGTAGTAGCTGTTAATTTCATCCGCATATGTCACATTTAATTGTATAAATGAATTTTTGTATCTTGCCATAATGACAGTGTGGATGAGCTCACAAGTCACAGTGAATGTTGATTGCTGTGTTTGATAACGTGAGAGTTTGATGTTCTGCCACAGAACACAGAGTACAAGAACGGTTTCTCTGCCGATCATACAGCCGTCCGCATGTTCTGGAGTGTGTTCCATCGAGATCTGTCGCTTGAAGACAAGAAGAAGTTCCTATGTAAGTGGATTATCAGTCAGTACAGGGTGGCACAAAATAAAAAAGTTAAAGCAGTGATAAGTTCTTAATGGGAAATCCCATGACAGAACTACAGGGTGATGCTTGCCGTATTGGATCACAGTACCAGTCTATTGACTCACGTTGTTCCAGTTCTGTGTTTGCATAACAAAACACACATGTATGATAGTGTAATGCAGCACCAAGAATATTAGTCAAAGTAGTGCTCTGTGTGTCCTCCACTGCAGGCTGCAACAACGAGTGACAATTGTTTATTAAACTGTCCTATAGCGTGACCGATGAGGTCTTGACCAGTCTGATCCCAGCAGGTTTGATGGACTTATTTCACGTGCTTAGCATCTCACATGCGACAATGGTAAACAAGTTGTTGGAGTGCTTCCGAGATAGAATAGTCGACTGGGTTTATATCTGTGCTATTCATTGCGTTGGAATATGAAATGTAAGCCCTCCTCGAGCTCCATTTGACCACATCTGAGCTATGGTTTGGTCAGGAGCAAGAGGGAATATTACCGTAACTGCTCTCAAGTAGTTTTATTGTGTAGCTTTCTGTAGTTGCACAGTCATTTGAGCAGCTTACAGGTTCTGTCTACCAGATTTGGCTTCATCTCACTGGGTTCACTCACTGTGCTTGGATTACTTTGTGTGTGTTAGATTATCTCCTTGTGTAATATCTGCATGCATGTTGTAGTATTGTAACACGGTGAGGTGAGCATGGTTAGACTGAGGCCTGTCTGGATGACTAACCACTCTCCTTCAGTGCTTTGACACTGTTTGTTGGGTCATCAGACCTGTAAAAACCGTCGGCCGTATAACCTATATTGTGTTGGCGCAGACGTAAAACCCTGCTCAATCACCATATGAAATGTAAGTAAGTAGAGTAACAGATAGATGTTGTATGTGTACAGTGTTTCTGACGGGGACTGATCGTATTCCAATTCTTGGCATGAAAGCTGTCAAGGTACGTTGCAACGTTTGCTAGACATGTACTCTGTATGTGAACAGATACAACGTTAGATATGCAGTAAGTAAGTTCTGCTGTATAACATCAGTCAATGCAGAAGTCATGTTATTAATGTTAACAGTATGCCACAGAACAGTACGGTGCACCTGCTAGTACTGACAGTCATATATTAAGACACATTGGCCTTGAAGTACTCAACAGACAAAGACGTTGACTTGATGTCACTGTAAAAGAACACATTTGCTGCCAGCCCAATGTCACCCTGAGTTCCAAGCTCAAGTAGAACTTGGTTTTGCCAAGGTGCCAGCACTGCAGAATGGCAGAATGTCTGCTGCTGTGGTGCTGGTGTACGGCTGTATTACATGTACTGAATGACAAGTATACTTGTGCCAATTCTCTGTCACCGCAGTGAAAATCATCAGTTACCACTGTACAGTAGTTGACGAGATAACTTGTTAAGATGTTTGGTAGCGTATCAGTGGAAGATGCATGTCACCAGTCTCACAACCTGTGTGTGAGTGACTGTTTCCCAGGTAAACGATGATTGGCTTCTAGGAACACTCCACACTTGGTCAGGCTAGATGTCTGGCGTGGCGGGAACTGTTAGGGTCAATTGATACAGATCACTGTCAATCCAATGTAGGAGGGAGGGCTCTGTGTGGTGTGGTGCAGTTGATAATTCAACCAATGAACGTTGACGAGCAGCACCTACCTGTAGCTCACACGTGCTTCAGTCCAATGAAGGAGGGAGGGCTCTGTGTGGTCTGCTGTAGTTGATAATTCAACCAATGAACGTTGACGAGCAGCACCTACCTGTAGCTCACACATGCTTCAACCTTCTTGACCTGCCGCTTTACTCGTCCCGTGAGCTTCTACGTCGTAAACTACTGCAAGCCATTGAACACACGCACGGCTTCGCTCTCATCTGACACCCAACGTTCACTGCGTCACTTTACAACTGGCCAGACGGACGATCTTCGTTTTGTAGTCGGGATATGTTTCTGCATAATTTCCACGTATGTCTTGAAGCAAGTTTAATTTGTGAATTAACCGTTAATTTGTTATATTTGACTAGTATGTCGCAAGTATTAAGTTTTACATCGAACAGAATACATGTAAATAAACAGAGTTCTTATCTGCATTCTGTATTCACAGTTTCCTGTTCACATTGCTAGCAGTCAGTCATTAGCTCGGCAATGTTCTGTTTACAACCCTCTCGTTGTCAGCTAAATTAACATCTTGCAAGTGCAGTGGTCGAGTTCATGTTTTGATTAGAAAAGACATTAGCACTTTTCTGATCTATATTTCTTAATCTGATTGTCACTAAGAACTGCATCCGATTGCCTTCGGCGATTAGATAACAACACTTGTCTGTTAATCAAAATAGTGACCTGAAAACTGATTAGAAAATTTCTTATCGCTAGAGATTAAGTAGTTAAGCAGAAACTTTCTATTCATTTGCATGGAAGCTAGTTGGTGTTAATCTGAAACGTTCAGATTAACATTGGTGTTATCTGGCATTTCGTGTCGTCTTTTTGTTATCTAGTAGATAATTGGAAATGTTCGAACTCAACACTAAAGTTAAGTCCAATTATATCATCAGTTGACAATTAACTCGGTATTTATTCTTAGAAAAGTGTTAACTATAGTGTTAATCACTTTTCTTATTGAAATGTGAACTCACCCAATGTCTCGTGTCTTTGAAATGATCTCTTGCCACTGTTTCAGTTCTGTTAACTCTCTCAACATTGCTTATTTGATGAGATCTTTTACTCTTCCACTATCATGGCATTCTCATGCATTTATGTTGTTCCTGTCACATGCTGTGATGCTGTGTGCGGAAGTGATCAAACAATGTGCTTCTACTGCATGTAACTGTCATCACTTACACTCGCAGCATTTTGTGCTTGTGTCTTGCGTATTATGTTAATAGCACTACAGTTAATTGCATCTACCAGCTTGTGGTGGAGCCATGAAACAGTGAGTTGCAGTAGTCAATGTGGCTGAGTGTGGTGTCTGATGGCTTGCAGTGGGACTAAATTAACTATTTGCTGGTTTCTTTCTGCTCCGTATTAATAAGATTGTAAGTTCCCGTCTGAGCCATTGAACAGCAGTAGTTCTGCTGTTGTACTGCCTGACGTTATTTCACTGTACTGCCTGGTTTATCACTGGTCATCATGGCTCTGTTCTGTCAATAAAACTGATGAGCCGTATTTCATTATGCAGTATATAAAGAACACTGCCATATATGACTTTGCCAGTTTAATAGAGACGCTTATTATTTAATAAAGTTATAGTTAGCATTAAACATTATGAAATTCAGTTTAGTTGCCACGAACAAACAGTTTATAATCGTCTTAGGTCACACAATTGTTAAAGGATAAAGATCCGCCAGTATGAACACCGTGTAATTCTTTATTAACAGTGGTACATATGTCGATAAACTGTAAAGGTTTTGATATCAATTGCCAAAATTTCTACACAGCTTCTAATCTCAGATCTATTCCATAAGCATCTTTTACACACGCGATTGCGTCTTACAGTACTCTTACTTATATTTCAGACATGCTATAGCCGCTATTTGCGTGCTTAAAATGCCGTAAAGCCCTAACCGTCCATTCATCCCATTGAACTGTTGTTACTGATATTGTCACGGTATTGTGCAGTCAATTGCGTTACATCCGCTGACTGGGTGCAGGGTAACTGGAACAGTTGTGGACAGCTTGGGACAGTTTATGGTTAATGGTCATTAGCCTTCAAGAAACAATTCTGTGAATGGGTCCCCGGGTACTGCACTTGATCAGGTTCCCAAAGTGAACACACCAACACACGTGGAGAACACTGCTGGGACATGGCATATCAAACCCATCCACATTCAACGGATGAGACTTCCATGATCGAGTTTTATGTGACCGATATATTCCACCAATCTAGCTTGTCTTCAGTAATTTTTAGTGCACAGAATTGCTGTTTAGTCGCTGCATTTTAAGCACGTGCTAAATGTTTTTTTTTAAAGTAAAAAAAAACTGCTAACTTACATGGCAACCAGAGCGCAGTCTAGTAGATTCGTTGATTGCAGTAGACTGGATAGACCAGGAACAGAATTAGATTTTTGTGCCATAAAAAGTTGTCATTTCAAACTAGAATGCATTTATCATGAGTGCAATATTTCAACTGCAAAATAGGAAAATACTTTTGCTGTCCGTTACATCAAAGTAGTGTGCTACAGTTACCACTGTGATAAACACAACTGTTTTATATTTTGTCACTGTATGACTGTTTGTGATATGCTGACAGTGTTTTATTCACGATTACTAGTTTAATGTTGTTTGCCGTAGTTTGGTTCTGGTGTGTATGACAAGTAAGGCCACATTACACTGAGTTACTGTATGAAATGTCGCACTCTTTGAGTTGTGTTGCTTAAGTTGCATCATTGGTGTCCGAGTTTGCCATTTATACACAACTATGGTTGTTTGTGCATTAAAGTCTGAACTAGACATGTTTTGCAGAAACTGCTAACCTACGCCTTGAATATACAGATGTACAAAGGCTGCCGACCACCCTACCCATTGCACTGTCGGTAATGATCGTTTTAATTGCTTTAAATAGTGTACACCGATACATCTAATGAGTAAAGTTATATGTGAAACTGAACTACGTGTGAGAACAATCTGCATTCTGCAGTAGGTTACATTTCTAAAGCCAGAATCTGTTGATTTTTATATGATAAAGCGATTGCTATAGACACAGTTGTGAGGGTGTTGTTATACACTGTGTTCAGAAAAAACACCCACTCACATTTTCTTCCATATCTCCATGAATGATGTGTGGATTTTAAAAAAATTGCAGTGAATATACCCAAGGAGTGTTAGATTCTGACAATGTATAAGTTAGATATTCATTGCAGCCGATGACGTCATTATGACGTCGACGTCACTTTTTTCTTGCTAAAATTGGAGCGAGTTTACAGCATGCAATAAGCCATAAGCCCAGGATATCATTTTTTGCCAGTACAGGGTTACTTGTTGGTGCGTAGACGCAGTCTTATCGTGTATTATGTGGTGGAATTTAAGCCAATTTAACACTCACCAACTTTTCATTCATAAATCACCACTGATGCGAGATAATGTTACAGCAACTGAACGTTGTGGGTGACTCGTGCAAATCCACATTTATCTTAAAGAGAAAGGCGGATATTTTTAGTTCAAGTTATGACATTTCAATTCATCAGTGACTTAAGTAATATTCTTGTTGACGTGTGTTAAATAGCTGATTATTATTAATTATCAGTCGTTGAATTATGCCGTGAAATAAGGCTGTGTTCTGTCTGGAGGTCCTTATTTACAAACGTTTACAA